>ENA-OQBJ01001246-OQBJ01001246.1-human-gut-metagenome-genome-assembly--contig:-NODE-1246-length-10453-cov-2.499806_pt1 | contig 10453 bp, 12 predicted proteins | sample MGYA00242743_ERZ504545 | MGnify/ENA primary metagenome ERZ504545 (study PRJEB26092, sample SAMD00036252) | human gut metagenome | host: Homo sapiens | study: EMG produced TPA metagenomics assembly of...
ATTCAGGGATTCGTCGACAAACCGACCTTTGCTATTTACGACCGTCTGATTGCAGAAGGAAAACGGATGCGGAAGCGCTCGAGCAGATCAACCGCGAGAGCCGCGAGCACAGCAGAACTCCGATGCAGTGGGATGCATCTGCCGAGGCGGGATTCACAACAGGTACGCCGTGGTTCCCGGTGAATAAAAACTATACGGAACTGAACTATGAGGCCGAGGAAAAAAGATCCTGATTCCCTGCTGTGGTTTTACCGCAAAATGGTGGCAGTAAGACGACGTGAAGATCTGGAAGAAACCTTCCTCTACGGAACGCTGATTCCGGAATACGAGACGGTAAGCGGCGTTCTGGCGTACCGCAGGAAGGATGAGAAGAATAATATTCTGATCCTTACTACTTCTCTTGCGGATGGCATTACATTGCCATTTACAGATACAATCGAAGAAGTACTTCTGAATAACTATGACACCTGCGAGGCAGGCGAGGAAACGATCCGTCTGCAGCCGTATCAGTGTCTGGTGCTGAAGGTGAAGGAATAATTGCAAAAACTAAAACAAAAACCGAAAAATTGGTCCCACAAAAGGAGAAGATCTTTTTGCGGGACCTTTTTGTGGTACAATACAACAAAAAAAATCTATCATGAGGTGTGAAATGGAAAGAGACAACAGAGACGAAGACATGATGCTGAAAGGAACAAAACAGGAAATGCCGGGATTCCGTTTTCGGCTACTCCGGCCGGAGAAGAAACGGGAACTGTGGAATCCGGATTTTGAACTTTTATTTCTGCTTCGTGGGAGTGGAAGAGTCAGCTACGAGGACGGGGAAGTTCACAATCTCCCGATGGATCTATCTTTGCGATCAACCGGTTTCAGATCTGTGATCTGGATCTGGACGAAGACGGACTTGCCCTGTCGCTCTGCGTTTCAGCGGAGACGATTGCTTCATTTCACATTAAGCTGCTGAAATGTGAAGTCAAATGTCAGTCGTTTTTCTATATGGAAGATCAGCAGGAAAAATTTGATTTGATCCGGCGGGATATGGCACGGATCTTTCTTGAGATGTACAAGAATAATGAGGAACAACCGATCTATATGAAAAGCCGTGTGACGGCGCTTCTGGAGGATCTGCTTTCTTACTTTACATCCGGGGAAAAGGTGGAACAGGGCCGGAGCGGACGGGAACGCCTTCAGCGGGCATCGGACTATATTCTGCAGCATTGCCGGGAAGAGATTACGCTGGAGGATCTGGCGGATCATCTTTATCTGAGCCGTGCTATATTTCACGGAGCTTTCCGCAGTATTTCGGTGTATCATTTCGGGAGTACGTGACGCAGGTGCGCCTGGCGCATGCCGTACAGGAAATGCACAGCGGCGCAATGCTGACGGAGATTGCCTATCACAATGGATTTGTCAATGAGACGGCGATGATCCGCGCATTCCGCAAATACCGCGGTATGACACCGAGCGAATACCGGAAGCAGATGGAATATACAGTAAAACAGCGTGAAAAGAAAGGAAAAGAGCGGGAAGAGGCGGCGGGAGACCAGGATATTTCCAGAGTCTCCTGCAGTATGCAGCGGTCACGGAGCAGGAGATTGAGACGACAAATGAGAGTGCCGTTTCCGTGATAGTGGCAGTAAACGGACGGAAACCAAGAGTGGCAGGCCACTGGAAGCGCGTGATCAATGCTGGCTATGCGGCAAGTGTGCTGAACCGCGAGGTGCAGGATGAGCTGGAACAGCTGGTGCAGGAGCTCGGCTATGAGCTGATCCGCGTAAAAGGAATTCTTGATGATGATATGTGCGTATTTCGGCGGAATATGTGGGGCGAGATTCAGTCTGCTGGAACTATATTGATGAGGTGATCGATTTCATCCTTTCCACGGGAGCGAAGCCGTTGCTGGAATTCGGCCATATGCCGTTGCTGCTGGCAAAAACAGACCCGGGAAGAACGATGCGTCCGGCGCTAAGCAGCTCTCCGCGGGATCTGGCTGAGTGGCGCATGCTGATTAAAAACCTGATGGAACATCTAAGGGAACGGTATGGAATCAACCAGATGCGGCGCTGGATTTTCAACCCGTGGATCAGCGGAGACGTGATCACGATTGATGGAGGAGATGAGTTCTTTGGGACGTGGAAAGCATCGTACGAGGAGATGAAACGTGTGAGCCGGATCTTGTAACATGTCTTTCCTTTGGTCTTGGACCGGAGGAACATCTCAAAGCCTTTATCGAAACTATGAAGGAAAAGGAATGTGTGCCGGAAATTTTTGCATTCCGCTCGTTTGGCACGGTGATCTATGGAGAGGAAGAGGAGAAAATGAATCTGATCCAGAACAACGAGAGCATCAATATGATTGTGAGCCGCGACCCGGATTTTCTGCGGAACCGCGGGGAGAAGGTAAAAGGTCTGCTGCAGAAGGCTGGGCTTGGTGCACTGCCGGTTCTGGTGGATGAGTGCAGCAGCAACATCTGGCAGAGGGATCTGTGCAACGATACCTGTTATAAAGCGGCATGGCTGTTTAAAAATCTTCTGGAAAATGAAGAGGCGCTGCAGGGAATTGCGTATTTCTCGGTCAATGACCGTTTGGATGAAGTATTTCCGGCGCGGGAAACGTATCATGGAGGTTTTGGGCTGTTCACGATGAACGGCATTCCAAAGGCGGTCTGCACTGCGCTGCGGCTGCTCGGCAGAATGGGATCTCGTCTGGTGAAGCGTGGGGACGGCTATTTTATCAGCACAGAGCCGGAGAAAAACCAAAGCCAGATTTACCTTTACAACTATGTTCACTACGATATGCTGTACCGCTACCGCCATGCCGTGAATATTTCCCGCACGGACCGTTACCGCGTATTCAATATAGGGGAAATCCGGACCTTTTCAGTGAAGCTGACCGGACTGGAACCGGGAAAATATTGCCTGCGGCTGTATAAAGTGACGAAAGAGCACGGCAGCAGCTACGATGCGTGGGTGCGGATGGGAGCTCCGGAGCGGATGAACCGGATGGAGCGCGCGATGCTGTGCACAGTGCGGACCGGAATACCGTGTCTGGGAGCAGGAAACCGACCCGGAAGGCAGCCTCACGGTGCAGGAACGCCTGGAGCCGCACGAGACGGCGCTGATTGAGGTGGAGCAGATTCTGTAAAATCTTCAAAAAATTGCACTCGCGGTGGGAGAATACAGAGAAAGAGTGGAAAAAAAGCAACAATATAAGAAGATCTTGCGGCAATTCGAGTAGAAAAGGACGAAAATATTGTTTATACTGAAAACAACATAAATGCTAAATTCTACAGAAAAGAGGTATTTCAAAATGGGGAAAATATTTGATTACGATGGCGTGCCGGTGCTGCATACCACATCCGGCGATTTAAAAGGTTATTTTTATGACGGTGTTTACATTTACAAAGGAATTCCGTATGCATACGCAGACCGTTTCCAGATGCCGGTTCCGTCCAAATGGGATGGCGTGAAGGATGCGACAAACTACGGCTTTGTATGCCCGCTTCAGAACCAAGATACACCGAACGGCGAGCTTATGGTTCCGCACCGCTACTGGCCGCAGGATGAGCACTGCCAGTCCTTAAATATCTGGACAAACAAACTTGATCCGGAAGCCAAAAAACCGGTTCTCGTATGGTTCCACGGCGGTGGATACGCAGCGGGATCTTCCATCGAGCAGGTTGCGTATGACGGCGTCAGCATCGCAAAGAAAGGTGATTCGATTCTTGTTTCTGTCAACCACAGACTGAATATTTTAGGATATCTGGATCTGTCTCCGTTTGGGGAAAAATACAAAAACTCCGCAAACGCAGGCCACGCCGATATGGTGGCAGCCCTGCAGTGGGTACATGACAATATTGCCCTGTTCGGCGGCGATCCGGAGAATGTAACCATTTTCGGCCAGTCCGGCGGCGGAATGAAGGTGACTGACCTGATGCAGATTCCATCAGCAGACGGTCTGTTCCAGAAAGGTCTTGTCATGAGCGGTGTTATGGAGGACGATCCGCTCGGCGCAGGAGAGAAAGACGGCACGGAGATTATTACGGCAATGATGAAAGCGCTCGGCTTTGACGATGTGGCTCAGCTGGAAACTGTACCGTATCCGCAGCTTGCTGCTGCATATGCAAAAGTGGCTCCGGCGATTGCACAGAGTGGCGGCTACATCGGCGGCGGCCCGAAAAAGGGCGATTACTTCTATGGAAATCCATTCGACGCAGGCTTCCGTGAGCATGCACATCAGATTCCGATGATGATCGGAACCGTATACGGCGAGTTCGCAACGTTTGCACCGGCAGCTTATGATAAGAACAAACTGACAGCGGAAGAGATTCTGGAAATCCTCAAAAAGGTTTATGGAGACAATGCCGAAAAGGTTCTGGACGCTTTCAAAGAAGCATATCCGGAGAAGAACGGCGTAGATGTTCTTGCCATCGACCGTGCAATGCGTGAGCCGACCGTAAAACTTGCCAAACTGTTCGCAAAAGGCGGCGGCAAAGCATATCTCTACAACTTCGCTCTGGAATTCCCGTTCCAGCACGGCAAGCCGGCATGGCACTGCTCCGATATCCCATATTTCTTCGGAAACGCAGATTTCGTAGAAATTTGTGGCATCCCGGATGTCAGCGATAAACTGGAAAGCGAAATCTTCGGAGCACTTCTCGCCTTCGCAAAGAACGGCACCCCGGATCATGCCGGACTCCCGCACTGGCCGGAAGTAGAAGCAGAGGATGCGGATACCATGGTGTTTGACCGCAAAACGGAAGTAAAACACAACTACGATGATAAAGTGTTTGCAGAGATCAACAAAGTTCTGAAACCATGGAGCTTTATGGACATGATGGCTGACAATATTCAGCATTAAAAAGAACGATTCGACGCGGCATAAGCGAAATCGGGATGGAGCTCTGAAATATTAAAAAATTAGAATAAAAAAACCGCCTGTTTGATTTGAAAAATAAAAAAATCAAACAGGCGGTTTTTTCTGAAAATTCGGTGCTTTCAATCACATCTAAAGTATTATTCTAACAGGGTCACGGAAGAAAAACCAGTAAAAAACGGATTGTACTGAAAAAAATACAATCTGTTTTGTTGACACACTTGAAAAAACATGATAATCTAGAAAATGCACTATTATGGCAAGATATGCCTAAAACCTTTTGTTCAGGCATGAGCGGTAATAAATATATTATAACACAAGGGGTGACAACGTCAATGGAGAAAAACAGAATACGTCCGATACCTACCGGAAAAAGTATGCGAATGAGTTACCAGAGACAAAAAGAAGTATTGGAAATGCCCAACTTGATTGAAGTCAGAAGGATTCCTATGACTGGTTCCTGAGAAGCGGACTCAAGGAAGTCTTTGATGACATTTCACCAATCTCCGACTACGGCGGACGGCTGAGCCTTGAATTCGTAGACTTTACACTGTGTGAAGATGACGTAAAATACTCAATCGAAGAGTGTAAACAGCGTGACGCTACTTATGCGGCACCGTTAAAGGTAAAAGTAAGATTATATAATAAGGAAAAAGACGAGATCACAGAGCACGAAATTTTCATGGGTGATCTGCCGTTGATGACAGCAACAGGAACATTCGTTATCAATGGTGCAGAGCGAGTAATCGTCAGCCAGCTGGTACGTTCCCCTGGTATTTATTACGACATCGCACATGATAAGCTCGGAAAGAGACTGTTCTCCTGTACCGTAATCCCGAACCGTGGAGCATGGCTGGAGTACGAGACCGATTCCAACGACGTCTTCTATGTCCGCGTAGACCGTACCAGAAAAGTTCCGATCACAGTCCTCATCCGTGCACTTGGAGTAAGCTCCAATGCAGAGATCGTAGAGCTGTTCGGTGAAGAGCCGAAGATTCTTGCAAGCTTCACCAAAGATACTTCCACCAACTATCAGGAAGGTCTTCTCGAGCTGTACAAGAAAATTCGTCCGGGCGAGCCTCTCGCAGTAGAAAATGCAGAGAGCCTCATCATGAGCATGTTCTTTGACCCGCGTCGCTATGACCTGGCAAAGGTAGGCCGTTATAAATTCAACAAGAAACTTGCGCTGCGCAGCCGTATCCGCAACCAGATCCTCGCGGAGGATGTTGTAGATCCGTCCACCGGTGAAATCCTTGCAGAAAAAGGCACCACCGTTACTCTGGAACTCGCAGACAAGATTCAGAACGCAGCAGTACCGTATGTATGGATCCAGACCGAGGAGAGAAACGTAAAAGTTCTTTCCAACTTAATGGTAGATCTGAAAGCATGGGTAGATGTTGACGAGGAAGAGCTTGGCATCAACGAGAAAGTATACTATCCGGTTCTGGAAAAGATCCTGGAGGAGAATACCGATATCGAAGAGATCAAACAGGCGATCAAACGTGACATCCACGACCTGATTCCGAAACATATCACAAAGGAAGATATTTTCGCTTCCATCAACTACAACATGCATCTGGAATACGGCGCAGGAAATGCCGATGATATCGACCACCTGGCAACCGTAGAATCCGTGCCGTAGGTGAGCTGCTTCAGAACCAGTACCGCATCGGTCTGTCCCGTATGGAGCGTGTGGTACGTGAGCGTATGACAACACAGGACATCGACGGAATTTCTCCGCAGTCCCTGATCAATATCAAACCGGTTACAGCTGCAATCAAAGAGTTCTTCGGATCTTCCCAGCTGTCCCAGTTCATGGATCAGAACAACCCGCTTGGAGAGCTGACGCACAAGAGACGTCTTTCCGCCCTTGGACCTGGCGGTCTGTCCCGTGACCGTGCCGGATTCGAGGTTCGAGACGTTCACTACTCCCATTACGGAAGAATGTGCCCGATCGAGACTCCTGAGGGACCGAACATCGGTCTTATCAACTCTCTGGCATCGTATGCGCGCATCAACGAGTATGGCTTCGTTGAGGTCCATACAGAAGAATTGACAAATCAGATCCGAAAAATCCGCGTGTTACAGACGAAGTAGTCTACATGACCGCAGATGAAGAGGATAATTACCATGTAGCACAGGCAAATGAGCCGCTGGATGCAGAAGGACACTTCATCAACAAGAACGTTTCCGGACGTTATCTGGATGAGACCCAGTCCTACGAGCCGCACATGTTTGATTACATGGACGTGTCTCCGAAGATGGTATTCTCCGTTGCTACGGCGCTGATCCCGTTCCTTCAGAACGACGATGCGAACCGTGCGCTGATGGGATCCAACATGCAGCGTCAGGCCGTACCGCTGATGATCACCGATGCTCCTGTAGTAGGAACCGGTATCGAAGCAAAAGCAGCCGTAGACTCCGGTGTCTGCGTCGTTGCAAAGAAAGCAGGAACCATTTCCTACTCCTGCTCCAACGAGATCCGCATGAACAATGATGACGGAACAAAAGATGTTTACCATCTGACCAAATTCATGCGAAGCAACCAGAGCAACTGCTACAACCAGAAACCGATCGTATTTAAAGGTGACCATGTAGAGGCCGGCGAAGTAATCGCAGACGGTCCGTCTACTTACCAGGGCGAGCTTGCACTTGGTAAAAACCCGCTGATCGGATTTATGACCTGGGAAGGATATAACTACGAGGACGCCGTTCTTCTTAGCGAGCGTCTGGTACAGGATGATGTTTACACTTCCATCCACATCGAGGAGTACGAGGCAGAGGCCCGTGACACCAAGCTTGGACCGGAAGAGATCACAAAAGACGTTCCGGGTGTCGGCGATGAAGCCTTAAAAGACCTGGACGAGCGTGGAATCATCCGCATCGGTGCAGAGGTACGTGCCGGTGATATTCTGGTCGGAAAAGTAACTCCGAAGGGAGAGACTGAGCTGACCGCAGAGGAGCGTCTGCTCCGTGCCATCTTTGGCGAGAAAGCAAGAGAAGTACGTGATACTTCCCTGAAAGTACCGCACGGTGAGTATGGTATCATCGTGGACGCCAAAGTATTTACCCGTGAAAACGGCGACGAACTTTCTCCTGGAGTAAACCAGGCAGTCCGCATCTACATCGCACAGAAGAGAAAAATCTCTGTCGGCGATAAGATGGCTGGTCGTCACGGAAACAAGGGTGTCGTTTCCCGTGTACTTCCTGTAGAGGATATGCCGTTCCTGCCGAACGGACGTCCGCTGGACATCGTGCTGAACCTCTGGGTGTGCCGTCCCGTATGAACATCGGACAGGTGCTGGAGATCCACTTAAGCCTTGCAGCAGCAGCGCTTGGATTTAACGTATCCACCCCGATTTTCGACGGCGCAAACGAGAAAGATATTCAGGATACCCTGGAACTGGCAAACGATTATGTAAACATGGAATGGGATGCATTCTCCGAGAAATATAAAGATGTTCTGCTTCCGGAAGTATATCAGTACTTGGAAGAGCACCTGGATCACAGAGAACTGTGGAAGGGCGTTGATATCGCAAGAGACGGTAAGGTACAGCTCCGCGACGGACGTACCGGTGAGCCGTTTGATGGAAGAACCACCATCGGACACATGCATTACCTGAAACTGCATCACCTGGTAGACGATAAGATCCATGCACGTTCTACCGGCCCATACTCCCTCGTTACACAGCAGCCGCTGGGTGGTAAAGCTCAGTTCGGTGGACAGCGTTTCGGAGAGATGGAGGTTTGGGCTCTTGAGGCGTACGGTGCATCCTACACGCTGCAGGAGATCCTGACTGTGAAGTCTGACGATGTGGTTGGCCGTGTGAAGACATACGAAGCCATCATCAAGGGCGACAATATTCCGGAGCCTGGTATTCCGGAATCCTTCAAAGTATTGTTGAAAGAGCTGCAGTCCCTGGCACTCGATGTCCGCGTACTGCGTGATGACAATACCGAAGTTAAAATTATGGAATCAGTTGATTACGGTGATACCAATCTGAACCACATCATCGAGGGAGACCGTTACTCTGACAGAGAGGACGAGAGATTTGGTGACTATGGATTCTCCAAGAAAGAGTTTGACGGAGAAGAAATGGTAGATGTGGAAGAGGATGAAGAAGAAGACTCTTATCTTGATCTGGATGAAAGTTCAGATGATGACATGTAACTTGTAGATCTTCGCTTTGCGAGGAAAGGGGTAATCAAATGCCAGAAACAGCAAAAAAAAGAAAATTACCAGATGAGCTTTGATGCCATCAAAATAGGACTTGCCTCCCCGGAGAAAATCCGGGAGTGGTCCCATGGCGAGGTAAAAAAACCGGAGACCATCAACTACAGAACGCTGAAACCGGAAAAAGACGGTCTGTTCTGTGAAAGAATCTTCGGACCAAGCAAAGACTGGGAGTGCCATTGCGGTAAATATAAGAAAATTCGCTACAAAGGCGTAATCTGCGACCGATGCGGCGTAGAAGTAACAAAATCCAGTGTGCGCCGTGAGCGTATGGGACACATTGAGCTGGCAGCTCCGGTATCCCACATCTGGTATTTCAAAGGAATTCCGTCCCGTATGGGACTGATCCTGGATCTGTCTCCGAGAACTCTGGAAAAGGTTCTGTATTTCGCAAACTACATCGTTCTTGATGCAGGCGATACCAAATTACAGTACAAACAGGTTCTGACCGAGAAAGAATACCAGGATGCCAGAGAGGAGTTCGGAAACAGCTTCCGTGCAGGTATGGGTGCGGAATCCATCAAAGAGCTTCTGATGGCAATCGATCTGGAAAAAGAGTCTGCTGAATTAAAGGCAGGTCTTAAAGATTCTACCGGACAGAAGAGAGCCCGCATCATCAAGAGACTTGAGGTTGTTGAGGCATTCCGTGAGTCCGGAAATCGTCCGGAGTGGATGATTCTTGATGCGGTTCCGGTTATTCCGCCGGATCTGCGTCCTATGGTACAGCTTGACGGAGGACGTTTTGCAACATCCGACCTGAATGACCTGTACCGCCGTATCATCAACCGTAACAACCGTCTGAAGAGACTGCTGGAGCTCGGTGCGCCGGATATCATCGTGCGCAACGAGAAACGTATGCTCCAGGAGCAGTTGATGCCCTGATCGACAACGGCCGCCGCGGCCGCCCGGTAACCGGTCCTGGAAACCGTCCGCTGAAATCTCTGTCCGACATGCTGAAAGGTAAATCCGGCCGTTTCCGTCAGAACTTCTTGGTAAACGTGTTGACTACTCTGGCCGTTCCGTTATCGTCGTAGGACCGGAACTGAAGATTTACCAGTGCGGTCTGCCGAAAGAAATGGCAATCGAGCTGTTCAAACCGTTCGTTATGAAAGAGCTGGTTTCCAACGGTACTGCACACAACATCAAAAACGCAAAGAAAATGGTCGAGAAACTCGAGCCGCAGGTATGGGACGTTCTCGAGGACGTCATCAAAGAGCATCCGGTTATGCTGAACCGTGCCCCTACCCTGCATCGTCTGGGTATCCAGGCATTCGAGCCGATTCTGGTAGAAGGTAAAGCAATCAAACTGCATCCGCTGGTTTGTACCGCATTCAACGCCGACTTCGA
>ENA-OQBJ01001247-OQBJ01001247.1-human-gut-metagenome-genome-assembly--contig:-NODE-1247-length-10428-cov-3.302010_pt1 | contig 10428 bp, 13 predicted proteins | sample MGYA00242743_ERZ504545 | MGnify/ENA primary metagenome ERZ504545 (study PRJEB26092, sample SAMD00036252) | human gut metagenome | host: Homo sapiens | study: EMG produced TPA metagenomics assembly of...
GTCTCCCCTGCCGCAGGCGGTATAGGCATATATATGATGCGCCGAAGGCGCCGTACCTCGCCAGCGGGCACGGTCAGCCAACCAATAGGTAAGCCCTTTAATGGGCAGCTAAGGGCCTACTTTGGCTGACTTGGAGGTCCTATGCAGGACCTCCACAGTACTTCATACCTCCCGAGGCGGAGCCCTCAACCCGTCCGGGAGGCGTCAGCCGGTCCCGGACAGAACCCTTGGCGCCCAGGGCCAAAGGCCCGGCGGCGCCATCAACCCTCACGCCCGTAAGGGCGTGTCAACCTTCGGGAATACTGGAAAGCACCGCTATGACCCTCAGCATCCTCTGAGGTCTGACCGTCTGATGTCTCTCTGCTCTCGGGAATAGGGTCCGGAGTCGGCGGTAAGCCGACAGCCGACAGCCGACAGCCGGCTGCCGATAGCGGACAGCGTCCGCCAGCCTCACCCCAATTCCATAATCCGGTCCGGCGGTACGAAGGGTTTCCCCATCATAGGCACAGCCGCTATGAGTTCCCGGGTATAGGGGTCCCCGGGATGGCTCAGAATGTCATCGGAAGCACCGATTTCCACGATTTTTCCCTTCTGCATGACGCGGTGCGGTCGGAAATATAGCGCACCACCGCCAGATTGTGGGAAATGAAGAGATAGGTGAGGTGGAGCTTTTCACGAAGGTCCATGAGGATGTTCAGCACCTGGGCCTGCACTGATACGTCCAGGGCGGAGGTGGGCTCGTCGAGGATCAGGATTTCCGGGCTGGTCATGAGGGAGCGGGCAATGGAGATGCGCTGGCGCTGGCCGCCGGAAAATTCGTGGGGATAGCGGTCCATCACGTTTTCCGAAGACCCACCATTTCCAGCAGCATTTCTGCCCGCTCTTTCCGATGGGCTTCGGAAAATTCGCCCATCACCCTGGCGGGCTCCATGAGGATGTCCCCTATTTTCATGCGGGGCGACAGGGAGGAATAGGGGTCCTGGAAGACGATCTGTATTTTCTTCCTGATGTCTTTCAGTTCTTTTTCCTTTACATGGGAAATATCTCGTCCGTAGAGCAGAATTTCTCCGGAGGTAGGCTCTGCCAGACGGATGATAAGGCTGGCCAGGGTGGATTTGCCGCAGCCCGACTCCCCTACGATACCTAAAGACTCCCCTTTGGCCAGGGAAAGGCTGATGCCGTTTAAGGCATGCACGGTCTTTGATTTTCCCCAGAAGCTCCGGGTATGAAAGGTTTTCGTTACGTTCCTGATTTCCAGTATATCCATGTCACACCTCCTCGGGATGACAGCAGTACACCCGGTGGCCCGGGCAGATTTCCAGAGGCGGCAGCAGGCCTTCCCGGCAGGCGGCACTGGCCTTCGGGCAACGGGGTGCGAAACGGCAGCCAGCTATTTTTTCCGACGGATCCGGCACCATGCCGGGGATGGCGGTGAGCCTGTCATGGGTATGGCTGCCGGTGAATCTAGCAGGCGCCGATGAGAGCCCGGGTATAGGGATGGGAAGGGGCTGTCAGTACCGACGCCGTGTCGCCGGACTCTACAATGTGGCCGGAGTACATGACGGCAATGGAATCGCAGATTTCCGAAATCACTCCCAGGTCGTGGGAAATGAAGAGCACCGCCGTTTTCAGTTTCCGGCAGGCTTCTTTAATAAGGTAGAGAATCTGGGCCTGCACCGTCACGTCCAGGGCGGTGGTGGGTTCATCGGCAATAAGGAGCTTGGGATGGCAGGACAGGGCAATGGCTATCATCACCCGCTGCCGCATGCCGCCGGAAAGCTGGTAGGGATAGCAGGAAATCACGTCGTCCCCGTTCCGTATATGCACCGCTTCCAGCATGGCCAGGGCTTTCTTCCGGGCATCGCCGCTGGACATTTTTCATGGGTCCTGATGACGTCCATCATCTGGGTGCCTATGGTAAAGACGGGATTCAGGCAGGTCATGGGTTCCTGAAATATCATGGACACGTCCCGCCCCCGCACTTCTTCCATGCTCTTCCTGCTGATGCCCAGAAGCTGGCGGCCGCAGAGGTGGATGGAACCGTCAAGCTCCGCCTTTTCTTCGCCGGGAAGGAGGCGGGTCACCGCAAAGGCGGTCATGGATTTGCCGCTGCCCGACTCTCCCACCAGTCCCAGGATTTTTCCCTCTCCCACATGGAGGTTCACATCGTGAAGGATAGGCACCATGCCCTTCCTGGAAGGAAGGGACAAGGATAGATGTTCGATTTCAAGTATATTTTTCATATCATCACTCTCCACTTCCAGGACCTATGAATGATTAGACCTTCCCGGGGATCCAGAATGTCCCTGAGGCCATCGCCCAGCAGGTTGAATCCCATCACTGTGACCAGGATGAACAGCCCCGGGAAAGCGGCGTACCACCACTGGTCAATGGCATAGACCCGGGCGGTGGAAATCATGGCGCCCCACTCCGGCATGGGCGGCTGGGCACCAAGGCCGATGAAGCTCATGGAGGAGGCAATGAGGATGGCATCCCCGATGCCAGAGTCATCTGCACCATGAGGGGCGACAGGCAGCTGGGCAGGATATGGTGCACCACCATCCAGGCGGGCGAAGCACCGAAGGTTCTGGAGGCCTTCACATAGGGCTCCTCTTTCAGGGACAGCACCTGCCCACGCACGAGGCGCACATAGAGGGGAATCCTGACGATGCACACCGCCAGCATGGTATTGAAAAGACCTACCCCCAGGGCGGCGGTCAAAGCCAGAGCCAGCACCATGGAGGGGAAGGACAAAATCATATCTGTCAGTGCCATGATGATGCGGTCCACCCTCCCGCCGCAGAAGCCGGAGACACTGCCGATGGCCACACCTGCTGCGGCAGCAATGATGACGATGGACAGGCCTACGGTAATGGAAATCCGGGCGCCGTAAAGGATGCGGGAGAAAATGTCCCGTCCCATTTCATCGGTACCGAAGAATGATGAAGAAGGTGCCTGGAGCCTGCCTGCCACGTTCATGAGATTGGGGTCCCAGGGACTGATGAGGGGTGCCAGAAGTCCCAGCAGGATAATGAGGGCCACAATGACCATGCCTGCCAGGGTGAGCTTGTTCTTCAGAAGGATATCCAGGGATTTATGGAAAAAGCCTTCCCCCTCTTCCCGAATTTCCTCTGCCTTCACGTCAGTCATGGCCATCACCTCCGCTGATCTGTGGATTCAGGATATTGTAAATCATATCCACCACCATATTAATCACCACATAGCCCACGGACACCACCAGGGTAAAGCCCATAATGGCCGGAAAATCCAGGTAGGCAATGGAATCCATCACATACTTTCCCATGCCCGGCCAGCCGAAAATGGTTTCCGTAATGACGGCGCCGCCCAGAAGCTCTCCCATGGTAAGGCCCGTAATGGTGACTGTGGGGATCAGTGCATTTTTCAAAGCGTAGCGGTAAATGATGCGGCGCCTTGGAATGCCGCAGGCCCGGGCGGTGCGGATATAGTCCTGCTCCAGCACGTCCACCATGCCGCTCCTGACCTGCCGGGCAATGATGGCCAGCTGGGCATAGGCCAGACAGAGGCCGGGAGAAGGAGATGATGGATGGCAGAAATCACTACGTCCATATTTCCAGAAAGAATCCCGTCAATCACATAAAGTCCCGTCACCGCAGGCGGCGGCGTCAGGAAGGTGTCCAGCCTGCCGGAAGCGGGGAAAAGGGGAAATACTTTGTAAAAAAGAATGAGGCACACCACGCCGGACCAGAAGAGGGGAATAGATACGCCCACCATGGAAATCACCCGGCAGATATGGTCGATCCAGCAGTTCCGATGCACCGCCGACAGCACTCCCAGGAAAATGCCAAAAAACACGGCAATCACCATGGCCGCCAATGTAAGCTCCAGAGTGGCGGGGAAATAGCGGGCCAGTTCGCCGGCCACAGGCATCTGGGTGCGGATGGACACACCCATGTCTCCGTGGAAAAGGCCTTCCATGTAGAGAACGTACTGGGTAAGCACCGGCTTATCCAGTCCCAGGGACTGCCGCGCCGCCTCCAGCGTTTCCGGCGACGCATGAGGTCCCACCAGCATGCGGGCCGGGTCACCGGGAATGACGTGGGAAATGCAGAAGGTAACGATGGAAACGCCGATAAAGACAAGGATGAGATGAATCAGTTTTTGAAATATAAATCGCCATGAAATCATAAGCCCTCCTTGTATGACAAATGGACATGAGTAACACTTGCGGGAAATGACTGTATTCCCAAAGGCTGCCACGGCTTCGCCGCCAGGGGGAGTCCGCCTTACGACGGTGACTGCAGGGAGTCACACAGCGGCCGGCGGATAGCAGACAGCGGTTCTTTTCTTCGGCCCCCAGGCATCCGTAGATTTCCCCTGCCCACAGCCCCTGTCCGGAAGGGGCCCTTTATTCCTTGGAAAGGTGCTCGAAATCAAACATGCTGTCCAGCATGGGGTTGTAGGCAAAGCCCTTGATATTGGCTCTCATGGGGGTGAGTACCTTGGTCTGGAAGAGGAAGAGGTAGGGAGCATCATCAAAGGCGATATGCTGCACCTTCTTGTAGATGTCCGTTCTCCCCTCCTTGTCGGTCATCACCTCAGCCTCACGGAGGAGCTTGTCCACTTCGTCATTCTTATAGAAGGAGCGGTTTCCCGGGAGCCCCCAGTAGGAGGAATCAAGCCAGTAGGAAAGGAAGAACTGGGGATCGCTGTAGTCCGGGCTCCAGGTGCCCAGGGCCATCTGGAAATCGCCTTTGTCCGCTCTCTGCCGGAACGTAGCCCAAGCCACCTTTTCCAGGTTCACCTTGATGCCCAGCTGCTGGAGATTATTCTGGATAATGAGGGCTTCCGCCTCGTCGAAGGCTGCGTGGCCGGAGTAGAGAAGATTGATTTCCGTCACATTCTCTCCGGATTTGGCCAAGAGTTCCTTTGCTTTGTCCAGGTTGTAGGAATAGCCCTTGATGGATTCATCTTTACCCCACATACCTTCCGGCACGGCACTGGTCAGCTGCTCTCCCCGGCCTTTCACAGCGCCGTCGATGATGGCATTGTAGTCAATGGCATAGGAAAGAGCCTGGCGGAATACTTTATTGCTGGTAGGCAGTTTCTGATTGTTCAGGTATACGATGGAGCAGAGGAGGGAAGGATCTTCATAAATATGGATGGCTTTGTTGTCCTTCAGCTGGTCGATCTGGTCCATGGGAATGCCCTCGGCAATATCAATGTCCCCCTTTTCCAGCTGCAGCCGCTGAGCCGAGGGATCTTTAATGCTGTTGAAGAGGATATGCTTGATGGAAGGTGCCTTGCCGGCATAATTTTTCTGTACATCCAGCTTGATGGACTGGCTGGGGGTGTAGGACGTGATTTCATAGGCACCGGAACCCATGGTGTGGGTGGCCAGGTAGGAGGAGCCATATCGTTATCCTTTGCCTGGTCCATGACCTTCGGATTCACGATGGAAGAGCCATTCACCGCCAGGGTGTAAAGGAAGGGGGCAAAGGGTTTGCCCAGCTGGAAAATGACCGTCTTATCATCAGGCGTTTCGATGGATTTCACCACTTTGAAATAATCGGAAGGTCCTTTCTTCATTTTCTGTACCCTTTCGATGGAGAACTTCACCGCTTTGGCGTCCACCGGAGAACCGTCGGCAAATTTATGTCCCTCATTCAAAGTAAAGGTCCAGGTGAGACCGTCATCACTGACGGTCCAGGACTTGGCCAGGGACGGCTCCACCTCCGTGGCAGCCTTGCCGTCTGCCACCTTGTATTTCACCAGCCGTTCATAGGCGGGATAGGTAATCTGCCAGCCTTATTGTCCATGGTCACCGCCGGTCCAGAGTCTCCGGGTCCACTGCCATGCCCACCACAATGGTGTCCTTAGGCACGGAGCCGCCGGAAGAAGAACTTCCCGACTGCCGCCGCAGCCTGCCAAACCAAGGACCGTCAGGCCCAGAAGGGAACCGGTCAGTACAGCTTTCAGAAGTTTTTTCATAGTCTCTCCCCCTTACGAAAAAAAGGCCGCAGTCATCAAAGATGAGTGCAGCCTCTTTGCCATGAAAGACAGAAAAGCCCTTCCTGCCTTACGGCAAAAAGGACTCCTTTGTCTTTCTATCAATATGTATACAGTATAGTAGATAAGTATGCGCTTGTAAATAGGGAAATGGCAGAAAGAAAACAGAGAGTCCTCTATTCCTGCCTTCCATAATAAAGACAGGAACCCTGCAGCCGCGTAAAAGCAGAAGGAGGCATCTCATGAAAATTTTACTGATCAATGGCAGTCCCCGCAGAAGAGGCTGCGTGTACACTGCTTTGGAAGAAATTGCCAGAACGCTGGAAGAAGAGAACATAGACACGGAAATTCTTCAAATCGGCCGGGAACCGGTAACCGGATGTATCGCCTGCAATTACTGCCAGTCCCACGGGCGGTGCGTACAGGACAAGGACTCGGTGAACAAGGTCATTGAAAAGCTGGACACCTGGGACGGGCTGATTTTCGGTTCTCCCGTATATTACGGCGGCCCCAACGGCCAGATCACCTCTTTCATGGATCGTCTTTTCTATGCAGCCGGAAACCGCATAGCAGGAAAAATCGGTGCTGCCGTAGTCAGCTGCCGCCGCGGCGGCGCCACTGCCGCTTTTGACAGGATGAATAAATATTTCCTCATGAACCGCATGATTGTGCCCGGTTCCCAGTACTGGAACCAGATTCACGGCCTCACCAGGGAAGACGCCTGAAGGACAAGGAAGGCCTGCAGACCATGCGCACCCTGGCCCGGCAGATGGCTGGGTACTGAAATGCATGAAGGCCGGCGAAAAAGAGGGCATCCCGAAACCGGTGCAGGAAAAATGGATCCCCACCCATTTCATTCAAGACAAATATTGAAATAAAAATGGGGCTGTGAAAAAATGATTAAACATTTTTTTCACAGCCCCTTTTTTTGTGCTTGAAAATGGTTAGAAGGTAAACTGCAGGCCCATTTCAAAATTGCGGCCCGGTGCGGAGTACCAGGTGCCGTAGGGGTCATACGATGAACCAATGTCTGTATAGAACTGGTCAAAAATGTTATTCACCCTGGCGAAAAGGGTGGCGTTTTTGGTGAAATGATAGTTGGCCGCCATGTCCCATACCCAGTAGTTGGCGTAGTTCCGCATTTCAGGGGATCCTTTCTTGCCATAGCGGTTCATGACGCCTCGGCCGTCCAGGGAAGCATTGAATTTATCTGCCTTATAGTTTATGCCGACATTCAGTGTACTTTCCGGAATGAATCCATCATTATTGATGTTTTTCCCTTTCTGTGCATTGATATGCATATAGGTGTATCCCACATAGGTGCTCCAATGGCTGCTGAATTCTTTATTCAGATTGAGATTGAATCCATTGATATTGGCGCGATCCATATTTTCATAAATATAATTATATGTATTTCCAATTGGTTCAGGGTGAATTATATTGTGTGCATAGGTATGGAATACATTGAATGTTCCACTTAAGGTATCATCGAATTGATGGTTGACGCCAAATTCAAAAGTATACCCGGTTTCCGGCTTCAGATTTTTATTACCGTATGTCCCCCAAATAGGATTCCATACATACATCTGGTACAGGTTCGGTGCTACAAAGAATGTTTTATAATTGAAATAATAGTTCGTTTTATCATTGGGCATATAGCCAATGGACAAGCTGGGAGAAGTCCGGTTTCCAAACTGGGAATGATGATCTACACGGATGCCCGGGGTCACATTCCACTGCTTGGTGATATTGATTTTATCCTGCAGGTAAAAGGCAGCTGTATGCACCTTCTTCCCGGCCAGTTCCTGTTCCTGGGGATATTTCCGGATTTCATCCTCATACCAGTCAAAGCCTCCGGTAATGGTCTGGTTATCCAGATCATAAATTAACTGGTCTGAAATACCGCTGGTACGCATATCCATTTTCCAAGACTGCATGGGAATATTGAAGGAAGTGTTATTGCGATAGAGCGAAAACAAATTGGTTAAGCGGTCATTGATTTTAGCCTTATATTGAAGACTAGTGGAATCATTATCCTTTGTTCCAGCTGAAGGAGTTATGTCATTGGTTCCCATATTTGGCATAGTATAGTCCGATGTATATTTTTCATAATGGAAAACCAGGTCAGAGTCATTTCCCAAGTCATATCCCATCTTCACATTATAGTGGTCGCATTCAGGTGATTGACGACTCTTCGTCCCCAGCCGTCCTTATACTGATGGAGCAATTCCTTTCCGGCTTCCACCGTCCAGAACAGATTGCCTTCCTGCCTTCATTGTAAAAGTTGTAATTTTCTTTCCCGAAATTGCCCACTGAAGCACGGAGTGTGGTATGAACACCATTCTCTTTTGGCGCTTTAGTGATAATATTGATAACCCCGCCCTGCGCATCGGAGCCATACAGAGTGGACGCTGCTCCTTTCAATACTTCGATATGGTCAACGGAAGCCATATTGGTGAGCTCTCCTATGCTGGCATTCATGAGACTGTTCCCGTTGGTATTTCTTCTCATCCCATCCACCAGCACCACCACATTGGGAGAGCCATTGATATAGACCTGGTCACTGTTTGTTGTCTGGCTGCTTATGCCATGACTGGCAATCATCACACCTGGTACATGACGGATGGCCTCACTCACATCGTCATAGTGCTTCTCTTCGATTTCCTTCGCCGTTACCACGGACACATCGGCATTGGAATCGATTTTCTTTTCCGGCACGCGGCTGGCGGTGACTACGATGCCATCCAAGGTGTACACCGGCATGTCGCTGCCTCAACGCAAAAAGCGCCGCCGGAAAGTGATAAAACTGCCAGTGACGCTGCCATAATTTTCCTGTTCATAAAAGTTCCTCCTCGCTGCCCAATCAGGGTATATGAAACCATGCCGCCCGCAGGGAAGCAGTATACATCGTACCCTTATCCTGCAAAGCGGAAAACCGGTTCCATAAGGCAGTTCTTCTGACTCAGCTTCCTCAGAGATTTCGTCTTCCCAGTTTCCCAGTGACATCATGAAATTCCCCTGGAAAGGGCCGATTCAATCATTGCCTGCTTTCCGAAGCTTCACAGCGGCGGGACCGTGGCGGAATCGGGTCTCCCCTCACCGCGCTTCCCTTTTCATCTCCTCCGGGAATCCCCCGGATTCAAACCATTACGGAATTCTTAATAAACTTACCTCTTTATTATACATAAATCTCAGATTTTGTAAACTATTTTTTAATATTTCGAACTGAATCTTTTCTTCTATGCTATAATGAAGCTGATATTTTCGTGCAGAAGAACGGATTCACTCATGGAATCCGCTTTTCCAGGGAGGTTATTATGAAATACGCAAAAGCCGGCGCTTTATGCGCCAGTCTTCTCATTCTTCTATCCCTTTCCGGCTGCGGCATGAAGCAGATGTCCCCTTCCGGAGAAGGAAAAAGCTATACCGTCACCGATGCCACAGGGAAAGAAGTGGTAATTCCTGCCAAGCCGAAGAGGATTCTGGGAAATTCCGCTTCCATCGACACCATGCTCCTCTCCGTGGTGACACCGGACAAACTGATGGCCGCCACCGAAGCAGACCGGGACCCCAATATTTCCTATATTGCCAATGAAACGAAAGACATTCCCCTCACCGTCCCTCTTACCGGTCTTTCCATGGAAGTGGTGACGGAAGCAAAGCCGGACCTCATCGTGGCCTCTACCTATACCGACGGCAAAGAACTGGATCTCTACCGGAACCTGGGCATTCCGGTGGTGGTCATCGACGGCCCCCGGTCCATTGACCAGGTGAAGGAGGATGTGCGCATCATTGCTACAGCAGTGGACGAAAAAGAACGGGGAAACCAGGTGATTTCCCAGATGGACAAGACCCTTTCGGAAATCCAAAGCCGCCTTTCCAAAGAAACAGGAAAAAAGCCGGTGGTGTACCTGGTATCCCAGATGACCCGCTACGGCGGCCCCGGCTCCATGTTCAACGAACTCCTCACGGCAGCCCGCATTGACAACGCCATCGCCCTGGCCGGCGGCGCCAATGGCCAGGCCACATCGCCGGAGCTTATTATCAAGACAGACCCGGACATGCTCTTCGTATCCACCGACCGCACCTCTGATACCACCGGCGCCGCCAAATACAGGGATGACTTCCTCTCCAATCCCGCCATCGCCTCCATGCGGGCCGCCAGACACATTGTACCGGTAGAAGACCGCTACATTTACTCCGCTTCCCAGAACTGCGTATGGGCCATCAAGGGCCTGGCCAACGCCGCCTACGGACCCATTTTCGACATGAGCGGCGAAGGCAGATAAAAGGATATTAAAGGACCGCTTCGCGGCCCGGGCTCAAAGGTTCAAGGGGGCGCGGCTTCGCCGCAGGTTGTGGCCGCCCTTGGACACACCTTCGGTGTGAGGGTTCGAGAAGGGTTCAAAAGGTTCAAAGGTTCAGAGGGTGGTGGTGGCG
>ENA-OQBJ01001248-OQBJ01001248.1-human-gut-metagenome-genome-assembly--contig:-NODE-1248-length-10427-cov-2.637573_pt1 | contig 10427 bp, 17 predicted proteins | sample MGYA00242743_ERZ504545 | MGnify/ENA primary metagenome ERZ504545 (study PRJEB26092, sample SAMD00036252) | human gut metagenome | host: Homo sapiens | study: EMG produced TPA metagenomics assembly of...
GGATTCTGCATGCTTCTGCGCAAGCATATCGGAGGCGGACGGATCACCGCAGTCTCCCAGCCATCACTCGAGCGTATCATCCACCTGGATATTGAGCATCTGGATGAGATGGGTGACTTGTGCCGGAAAAAACTGATCATCGAGATCATGGGAAAACACAGCAACATTATTTTCTGTGATCTGAACGGACGCATCATCGACAGTATCAAGCACGTCTCTGCACAGATGAGTTCGGTACGTGAAGTATTGCCGGGACGCGATTACTTTATTCCGGATACGATGTCGAAAAAGAATCCGATGACGGCTACGCAGGAAGAATTCATTTCGGCAATCCTTGCAAAACCGATGCCGGTATCCAAAGCAATCTATTCCAGCATGACAGGTATCAGCCCGGTCATTGCCGAAGAGATCTGTTATCTTGCAGGTGTGGACTCTTCCATGACGGCGCATGATCTTTCCGAAGATGTACTGACACATCTGTACCGTCAGTTTACCTATTATATGGAGGACGTAAGACAGGGAAATTTCCATCCTTCTATTTATTATAATGGAAATGCACCAAAGGAATTCAGTGCCCTTCCGGTCACACATTTTAACGAATATACAAAAAAGAGTTCTTTTCCATCTCGGAAGTCCTCTATACGTATTATTCCACACGTAACACACTGACCAGAATCCATCAGAAAAGTGCAGATCTCCGGCACGTTGTCCAGACAGCACTGGAGCGGAACCGCAAAAAATACGATCTTCAGTCCAAGCAGTTAAAGGGAACGGAAAAGCGTGACAAATATAAAGTTTACGGAGAACTGATCAATACTTACGGCTATAATCTGGAACCGGGATCAAAAGAACTGACTGCCCTGAATTATTATACCAACGAAGAGATTACTATCCCGCTTGATCCGACACAGACTCCGGGCGAGAATGCGCAACGTTATTTTGCAAAATACAACAAACAGAAGCGTACATTTGAAGCATTGACGGAGCTGATCCAGGAAACTGCCGATGATATCCAGTATCTGGAATCTATCAGCAACGCACTTGACATTGCTCTGAGCGAAGCGGATCTTGCCCAGATCAAAGAGGAACTGATGCAGAGCGGCTATATCCGCAGAAAACATACGAAGAAAAAAGTTAAACTGACCAGCAAACCAATGCATTACATTTCCAGTGATGGTTATGATATGTACGTTGGAAAGAACAACCTGCAAAATGAAGAACTTACTTTTTCTTTTGCCAATGGCAATGACTGGTGGTTCCATGCAAAGGGTGCTCCGGGATCTCACGTTATCGTCAAAAGCGGCGGGGATGAACTTCCGGACCGTACCTTTGAAGAAGCAGGTCGTCTGGCCGCTTACTATTCTAAGAATCGTGGTGCTGACAAAGTAGAGATCGACTACATTCAGAAAAAACACGTTAAGAAACCAAACGGTGCAAAACCGGGATTCGTCGTTTACTATACAAACTATTCACTCGTCATCGATTCTGATATATCGAATATAAAAAAATGTGCAGGATTAATTCCTGCACATTTTTGCCTTCTTATTCATATATTGCAAATAGACATATCCTGTCACGTCTGCCAGAAACCATCCAATCGGAATTGACCACCAGATTGCAATCACTCCAATCGACTTTATCGGTGCCAGTGTATAAGAAAGCAGCACTCTCGTTCCAAGCGAGATCACCGTCAGCACCACCGACATCTCCGGTCTTCCGACCGCTCTGTAATACCCATACCACAAGAACAGAATACCGATTCCACAGTAAAATGCTCCTTCGATATGCAGATACTGTATCCCGACGCGGATGATCTCATGCTCACTGCCGTCGATAAATGCCAGCATCAGATATCCGGCTCCAAAGTAGATCAGCACCGACACACAGATACAGAATGCCGCTGATACCGTTACTGCACTACGGACACCTTTCTGTACTCTTTTTTCCTTTTCGGCTCCCCGGTTCTGGGAAATGAAGATAGAAAATGCATTTGCAAATTCCTGCGCCGGCATATAAGCAAATGAATCAATCTTCACAGCCGCTGCGAATGCCGCCATGACTGCGGTTCCAAAGCTGTTGACCAGACCCTGTATCATCAGGATTCCAAAATTCATCACTGACTGCTGGATACTTGACGCAGCCGAATAGCGCACCACTTCTCCCATTACACTTTGGCTTTCCTTTATTCTTTCCGGCCGCAGGGAAAAACGTAATTCCGGCATTTTCATCCATGTATAAATACAGATTCCAATCCCGGATACAATCTGGGATATGACTGTCGCGATCGCCGCACCTTTGATTCCCATACGGATTCCATACACCAGTGCAGATCCAGCACAATATTCAGTCCCGAAGAAATTCCCAGGAATACCAGTGACACCACCGAATCTCCCGCCGCTCTTAGCAGAAACGAAAAGTAATTATAAAGAAAAACAAAAAAGATGCCCCAGAATATATACCATACATATTCCTGCATCATTCCATAAATGTCCTTCGGTATCTGAAGAATATTCAGGATCGGTTTCATACACACAAACACAACAATGTTCATCACGATCGTCACGATTCCAATAAAGGAAAATGATGCCGTCATTTCATATTGCAGCCGCGCCGTATCCCGTTTTCCGATTGAATAAGAAAATAATGATCCGCTTCCCATACACATTCCGATCAGCACCGAAGTCAGAAATGTCATCAGACTGTATGCCGAACCTACTGCCGCCAGAGCCCCCGCCCCCAGCGCCCTTCCGACAATCAGCATATCCACAATATTATAACACTGCTGCAGCAGGTTTCCCAAGATCATAGGACCTGCAAACAGCAGCATTGTCTTTGTCACATTTCCGGTTGTAAGATCTTTTTTCAAATCTTATCTGGTTCCTGCCAGGTAATCGATAAACTGCTGGGCGGTTCTTCCGGATAATCCTCCGTGGCTTAATTCCCACTTGTTTGCTTCCAGCAATAATTCATCATCCAGCATATCAATTCCGTTCTTCTTTGCCAGTTCACGTACGATCTCCTGGAACTGCTTCTTATCCGGTTTTCCAAAGTAGATCGTAACACCGAATCTTGCCACCAGGGACAGCTTCTCCTGAACAGTATCATTTGTATGAAGTTCTTCATCTCTGTCTTCTTTATCTTTGAATGTCTCACGGATCAGGTGTCTTCTGTTCGAAGTTGCATAGATTAGTACGTTATCCGGCTTCTTCTCGAGTCCGCCTTCGATCACTGCCTTCAGGTATTTATATTCGATCTCAAACTCTTCAAAAGAAAGATCGTCCATGTAAATGATGAATTTGTAATTACGGTTCTTGATCTGTGCGATCACATCATTCAGATCCTTAAACTGATGCTTGTATACTTCGATCATACGAAGTCCCTGATCGTAATACTGATTCAGGATTGCTTTGATGGAAGACGATTTTCCTGTTCCGGCATCACCGAATAACAGACAGTTATTGGCTTTCTTGCCTTCTACAAATGCTTTTGTATTATCGATCAGCTTTTTCTTGCAATCTCATATCCGACCAGATCATCCAAATGTACGTGTGCGATCTTCGTGATCGGCTCGATCAATGCCCCTCCTTCTGTATGTGCGATACGGAACGCTTTGTGAAGTCCTAGCTTTCCTACACCGAATTCCTTGTAGAACTGTGTCATGATATCCTTGAATTCTACCGCGGTCTCAGTTTCTGCAAGTGCTTTGCTCAGATCACAGATACGGTCGCGGATTCTCTGATTGAACACACTTCCGTGTCCGCTGGTTCCGACATAATCATGTAACATAGAGATACAGTCCACACCCATCACATTCTCCAGATCTGCAAAGTCATAATCAAATAATTCTTTGAAGATTTCAAAATCATGCAGTGCAACCTGGTTGATACTTCCGTCTACCGGTCCTACGATCTCACAGGAGGTACTGTAAGCATTCTCATGACTTGCCATCAGGTAAGTCAGATAATTATGCCAGAGATCTCCCTCGAATCCGTGGCTTACAGCCATCTCCAGAATCTCGTTGACCGCATCATATAACAGTCCCTTCATATCTTCCATGTTATAGTAATCATTCTGATAATTCTCCATTAAGAATGTCATATCCTGAAGGATCTGTCCTTCCTCCATATGTTTATATAACATCAACTCATTTGTTCTCATTTGTCATTCCTCCAATTTTATATCCGACCTGCTATGCCTAGTAATTTCCAAGAATTCTTAAATTTCTTCCCTCTTCACGAAGTCCCCTGATTGCATTTTTCACCGCGGGATCCGCAAGATTTCCCTCGAAATCAATAAAGAAGCAGTATTCCCAGCTTTTTCCTTCCATCGGCCGGGATTCAATTTTTGTCATATTCAGATCATTATACGCAAAATGTGAAAGCAGATGATAAAGAGAACTGCTTTCATGAGGGAGCTCCAGACAAATGCTTATCTTCTTCGCATCTTTTAAGAATACTTTCTGGTTTGTGATAACGATGAATCTGGTCGAATTATTCTTTTCATCATTGATACTATCTGCAAGCACAGAAAGTCCGTATACGGATGCCGCATAAGCACTGCATACAGCCGCCTGATGTTTATCCTGGTCTTCAAGTATCTTCTTTGCAGCAAGTGCGGTATTCGCTACACTGATCTGCTGCCAGTCTCCGTGTTCTCCCAGAAAATGCGATGCCTGCATAAGTGCTTCCGCCTTGGAATATACACGTTCAATCTCAGATATATCTGTTCCCGGTAATCCTGACAATGTATTTTTGATCGGATGATCGTCTCTCCGACAATATAATTTTCAAATTCTACCAGAAGGTCATAGATTTCATTCACTGCTCCCGCTGTTGAATTTTCAATCGGAAGTACTGCATAATCTGCCGCGCCTTCTTCAATTGCCTCCATTGCCTCCCGGAATGTATGTACATGATAGCTGTTACATCCTTTTCCAAAATAATGTTCCATTGCCGCCTGACTGTAAGCCCCTTCTGTTCCCTGGAATACTACCCTTGCTGTATCCTTATCCAGTGAATCAATGCCGATAAACGGAAGTCTTCCAAGTGCACCTGCTTCTACAAGCTGCTTGTACTGTAATTTTCTACTGATCGCAAGAAGCAGTTCATATACTTCTCCGATTCCTTTTTTATTAAAGTCTGATGAAACTTTTCCCATCACTTCTGCTATTTTATTCTTTTCACGCTGACGGTCAAATGTTTTATAACCATTTTTAATCTTACAGGTCCCGAGATCCTCACAAATCTTCATTCGCTTTTCATAAAGATCCGTAATCTGATCATCAACATCACTTAACTGCGTTCTAAGTTCTTCCAATGATGTCATTTACTCTCTCCTTTGTGTATATTATGCAGGAAATCTGCGTATTTATTAAATTATAATACATTCCAAAAATAAAATCTACCCATCCTGATTTAAAAAAATCATCGAAAAATTTTTCAAGACATTGAAAATCATCGTTAAATATTATATGATGTATGAAAGATTTGAAAAAGGAGGTAAAACCATGAATACTTTAGAATGTATCAAAACAAGAAGAAGCATTCGCAAATTCAAGCCTGATCCTGTAGATCACGCAACTTTAGAATCCCTGATCGGTGCAGCATCTTATTCTCCTTCCTGGAAGAACACTCAGATCACTCGATATATCGCAATCGAAGATTCTTCTATTCTTGATAAAATCGTTACTGATTACACCCCAGATTTCAACGCAAAAATCATAAAGCAGGCACCAATGCTTATTGCAGTTACTTTCAAAAAAGGGCGCTGCGGTTTTGAACGCGACGGTTCCTACAGCACCAAAAAAGAAGACCGCTGGCAGATGTTCGATGTCGGTGTTGCAAGTCAGACACTTTGCCTTGCCGCTCACGAAGCAGGTCTTGGAACTGTAATCATGGGCATCTGGGATGAAGACGGCATCACCGATCTTTTACATATTCCGGAAGATCAGGAGCTTGCTGCTCTCATCGCCATCGGATATCCTGATATTGATCCTGATGCACCTAAGAGAAATCTGTCGATGATTTATTAACTTATTTATAAAACAGGAGGTTTTTACATGAGACACTTATTAAGTCCACTGGATTTTTCTGTGGAAGAACTTGACAATTTTAATGGATCTTGCAAAAGATATCGAGGCAAATCCGAAAAAATATGCACACGCATGTGAAGGCAAAAAACTTGCCACTCTTTTCTATGAACCGAGCACACGTACCAGATTAAGCCATGAAGCAGCTATGATCAATCTGGGTGGCAGCGTTCTTGGTTTTTCATCCGCAGATTCAAGTTCTGCTTCCAAAGGGGAAAGTGTAGCAGATACGATTCGTGTAATTTCCTGCTTTGCAGATATCTGTGCAATGCGCCATCCAAAAGAGGGTGCCGCTATGGTTGCAAGCCAGCATGCCACAATTCCGGTGATCAATGCCGGTGACGGTGGACATCAGCATCCGACCCAGACACTTACAGATCTGCTTACAATCCGTTCTTTAAAAGGTCGACTCGATAATATGACAATCGGATTATGCGGCGATCTGAAATTCGGCCGTACCGTACACTCTCTGATCCATGCACTGGTACGTTATCCGGGGATCCGTTTTGTTCTGATCTCACCGGAAGAATTAAAGCTTCCAAGCTATATCAAGAACGATGTATTAGACCGTCAGAATATTCCTTACGAAGAGGTAGTACGACTGGAAGATGCCCTTCCTGATCTGGACATTCTTTACATGACCCGTGTTCAGAAAGAACGTTTCTTCAACGAAGAAGATTATGTACGTATGAAAGACTTCTACATCCTGGACAACAAGAAAATGGAGCTTGCGAAAGATGATATGTATATTCTCCATCCACTCCCAAGGGTAAATGAAATCGCCACAGAAGTAGACAATGACCCAAGAGCTGCTTATTTCAAACAGGTACAATATGGTGTTTACATCCGTATGGCACTGATACTTACACTTTTGGGAATTGAAGTTTAGGAGGAAGATAACAATGGTAAAAAATACATTAACTGTCGGACGTATTGAAGAAGGATTTGTTCTGGATCATATCCAGGCAGGGCGAAGCTGGATATCTATAAATACCTGCATCTGGATAAACTGGACTGCTGCGTTGCAATCATAAAAAATGCAAAGAGTAATAAAATGGGAAAGAAAGATATCATGAAAATTGAGTGTCCGATCGACTTTATGGATCTGGACATCCTCGGTTTTATTGATCATAATATTACCGTAAATATTATAAAAAATTCTGAGATCGTAGACAAAAAAGCTCTCCATCTGCCTCACGAAATCCGCAACGTGATTCACTGCAAGAATCCTCGCTGCATCACTTCGATCGAGCAGGGACTGGATCATGTCTTCGTACTTACAGATCCTGAAAAAGAAGTTTACCGCTGTAAATACTGCGAAGAAAAATATGACGGAAGACGCAAATAAAGCAAAAAATACCGCCTGATAATTAATATCAGACGGTATTTTTATATTCATTCAAATTGCAAGCAAAACGATAAGCCGGGTTATGTCGTTGGGTAATCATCTTTCTAGACCCATCGTTACCAATGGGTTCAAGCAACCTACCTAAGACGTGACGGGCCGCCACATTGTCTTTATCCGGTCTTGCTTCGAATGGGGTTTACATATGCCCCTGCTGTTACCAGCAAGGCGGTAGTCTCTTACACTGCCCTTCCACCCTTACCAGAATTATATCCTGGCGGTATATTTCTGTTGCACTATCCTTGGAGTCGCCTCCACCGGACGTTATCCGGCATCCTGCCCTGTGAAGCCCGGACTTTCCTCACCTGCTGCCTTTCGGCATCTGCAGCTGCGATTACCTGTCTTACTTGCACTTTTCAAAAGCGTTTATTATTATAGCACTATTTATTCAAAATAACAAACCTTTTTTCCGATTTCATAATCAGACAATTTCTTTCAGACTTATGGCAATTCGAATACCTGTCCTGGTACCTTTACATGCATTACATGTTCTTTATAGGATTCTGCCTGCGGATTATTCATAAGTTTCTCATAAACTTCATAGTGTCCCCACATATGCATCGGAAAGACCAGTTCTGTATCTGTATGCTTCATGAAATAATCCAGTCCCCAGTAATATTGCTCTTCCTGTCTTGGATCTAACGGAACAAATGCTACATCAATCCGTATATTTTTTAATTTATGGATTTCTTTCTGATAATCCATCCGCATCTGTTCGTTATAATATTCACTTTCTTCTTCCAATGCCACCAGTTCAGATCTCCTGCGTGATAAATAATCCTATCATCTACATACACAAGAAATGCTACACCCGCATCCGTAGAATGAAGTGTCTGTACTTTCAGATTACCAATCCGATATTCTTTGTCGGCAATAACAAACCATACCTTTGAAGGGACCGGCTTTTCTGTAATATCTGCCGACAGTACATATCTTATGTTCGGATATATGTTCTCCAGCTCAAATATTTTCCGGTCAAAATGATCATAATGTGAATGGCTGGAAAATACATAAATTTCTTTTTCCGAATCAAATTCAGGAAGTTTACCTTTATACCAGTCGAAGATCAATACATATTTTTTGTATTCTACAGCAAAACCGCTGTGATCCAGGTACGTGATCTTCATTCTTTATGCCTCTCCCTTGATAACCTTTACAGCATGCACAAGTTCCGGAAGTAAGAATCTGAGACTTTCTTTTACTGCCTGTGCTTTTCCCGGAAGGTTTACGATCAGTGTATCTCCACTGATTCCGGCCACACTTCTGTTCAGCATACTGCGTCTTGTCAGTTTCATAGTATGCGCTCTCATTGCTTCAGGAATCCCCGGTACCGTCTGTCTACAATATTCATTGTTGCTTCTGGTGTACAGTCACCTGGATTACATCCCGCACCGCCTGTTGTAAGAATCAGATCTGCTGTTTTTCCATCTGTCATGCGCTTCATAACAGTTGACAATACTTCTCTGTCCAGTGGAAGTGCCCGCATAAAGACAACTTCAAGTCCAGCTTCTTCTGCCACAAGCTTCACCGCTTCCCCGCTTTCATTCGCTTTCGTTCCTTTGTATATATCTGTATTTGCCGTAATAATTGCTACTCTCATATCGTACCTCCAACGTTCATTTGTGATAGTCATATACTTTTATATTTTAACCCTTTTATGAAAATAATGCAATCTTACACATACAGAATCAATAAAATATCATACTATAAAGCTTTGCGGTACAGCATCTCCACATCCTTTAATGTTGTCTGTCTTGGATTAGCCGCAATATTTCCACTCTTCATCGCATCTGCAGCCATCTGCGGAATCTTATCTTCGGTTACACCGACCTCGGAAAGTGTTTTTGGAATTCCCAGAGATGCATTCAGTTTCTTGATTTCTTCTACCAGCATTTCCGGTTTAAAATCTTTCACCGGCTCTTTTTCTTCGCTGATATAATTGTATATCTTTTCGTAACGTCCATGATCTGCCAGCGCATTATATTCTACAATTACCGGAAGAAGGATTGAATTGGCCACTCCATGCTGTACACCAAAGAATGCGCTGACCGGATGTGACATGGCATGTACATCTCCAAGTCTTGCCCAAGCAAATGCAATTCCCGCAAACATACTTCCTGACATCATTGCACATGCAGCTTCCTCGTCCTTTCTGTTTGCCACAAATCTACGGATATTACCGCCGATCAGTTCCATTGCTTTTTCTGCCATTGCATCAGAAAACGGTGAAGCGCCAAGTGATGTATATGCTTCCCATGCATGGATCAGTGCATCAATTCCACATGAAGCCGCAACCATCGGTGGTACAGACATGATCATCTCCGGATCTAACAGTGCGTATTTTGGAAGTAATTCATAGCTGAAAACCGTTAATTTATAATTTCTGGAGGTATCTGTAATAACGGAGAACGCCGTAACTTCACTTCCGGTACCTGCTGTAGTAGGGATTGCTATGATTGGTTCGATCGGTCCCGGAACAAGATGCGCACCTTCATACTCTGTAATGGATCCGCCGTATCTTGCCAGAACACCTACTGCTTGGCAACATCCATCGGGCTTCCTCCTCCAAGTGCAACTATACTTGTCGCTCCTGATTCCTTATATACCTTTGTCGCCGCATTTACCATATCTACTGTAGGGTTTGGAAGAATATCAAGGAAACTTACTGTTTCTATACCTTCTGCCTCCACAATATCCAGCACTTTCTGTACGACTCCTAATTTCTCCAGTCCTCTGTCTGATACTACCATCATCTTTTTAGATCCGCTTTTTTCAAGAAGCTCCGGCAGTCTTTTTAAAGAGCCTACACCAAATACAATATCCTGCGGTACTTTGAACGTGTAATCTTTCATTTTTATCATCCTCCAGATCTTATTGTCTATTATGGTAAAAAAAAGAGACCACACCCTGACGAGTATGGCCCCTTTACCAATT
>ENA-OQBJ01001249-OQBJ01001249.1-human-gut-metagenome-genome-assembly--contig:-NODE-1249-length-10420-cov-1.956572_pt1 | contig 10420 bp, 11 predicted proteins | sample MGYA00242743_ERZ504545 | MGnify/ENA primary metagenome ERZ504545 (study PRJEB26092, sample SAMD00036252) | human gut metagenome | host: Homo sapiens | study: EMG produced TPA metagenomics assembly of...
GTGAAACAATATGCAAAAGAAGGCAGATTCGTGGGTGCGATCTGTGCGGCACCGACGATTTTAAAAAGTCTTGGCCTGCTGGAAGGAAGAAGGGCAACCTGTTATCCGGGTGTAGAAGATGAGATGGAGAATGTCATTCTGACAGAGACTGCTGTTGTAGTAGATGATAATATCATTACCAGTCAGGGCGTCGGTACAGCGATTGATTTTGCACTGAAACTGATCGAGGTTCTGGATGGTGAAGAAAAAGCAAAGGAAATCGCAGAATCAATCGTGTTTTAATCAAATTTAATAAATATTGATGAAAAAAAGCGGAAAAATACCAGATTTAAGCAAAAACGGGGGCTAGATATTTACCAGAGTTTGTGTTATACTTCTGTGGTGAATGTATTGTAGTACACCCGCTTTTTTCCGCTACCCATGAGGCGGGTTAGAAATAGGAGGAAATGATAAATGAGTTTACAGGTAGAAAAATTAGAAAACAACATGGCGAAACTTACTATCGAAGTTCCGGCCAATGATTTAGAAAAAGCGCTTCAGAGTGCATATATGAAGCAGAAGAACAAAATCGCTATGCCGGGATTCCGTAAAGGAAAAGTTCCGCGTCAGATGATCGAGAAGATGTACGGACCAGAAATCTTCTATGATGATGCAGCAAATGCACTGATTCCTAAGGCATACTCAGAAGCATATGATGAGTGTGATCTTGAAATCGTATCAAGACCAGAGATCAACATCGTTCAGATTGAAAAAGGAAAATCATTCATCTTTACAGCAGATGTAGCAACAAAGCCGGAAGTAAAACTCGGTGAATATAAAGGACTGGAAGTAGATAAAGTATCTACACGCGTAACACAGAAAGAAGTAGACGCTAAGATCCAGGAAGAAGCAGAAAAGAATGCCAGAGAAGTTGTAGTTACAGACCGTCCGGTAGCAGATGGTGATGAAGTGATTCTTGACTTTGAAGGATTCGTTGACGGTGAAGTATTCGAAGGTGGAAAGGGTGAAAACTATCCACTGACAATCGGTTCAGGATCATTCATCCCTGGATTCGAAGAACAGTTAGTTGGTGCTGAAGCTGAGAAAGAAGTAGAAGTAAAAGTTACTTTCCCGGAAGATTACCATGCAGAAGAATTAAAAGGAAAAGAAGCTGTATTCAAATGCACAGTTCATGAGATCAAGGCAAAAGAACTTCCTGAGATCGACGATGAATTTGCAGCAGAAGTTTCAGAATTTGACACATTAGAAGAATACAAAGCTGATGTAAAGGCTAAAATTAAAAGAACAGAAAGCAGCAGACGGAAAGAGAAAATCAGGAAGACCAGGCTGTTGAGCAGGCTGTTAAGAATGCAGAATACGAGATTCCACAGCCAATGATCGATACACAGACAACTCAGATGGTTGAAGATTTCGCACAGAGAATCCAGTCTCAGGGAATCACTCTTGAACAGTACTTCCAGTTTACAGGTCTGACAGCAGAGAAGATGATGGAAGACATGAAACCACAGGCAATCAAGAGAATCGAAACCCGTCTGGTACTTGAAGCTATCGCAAAAGCAGAGAACATCGAGATTACAGACGAAAAAGTTGATGAAGAACTGGCTAAGATGGCAGAGTCTTACAAAATGGAAGTTGAAAAACTGAAAGAGTTCATGGGTGAGAACGAGAAGAAACAGATGAAGGAAGATCTGGCAGTTCAGGAAGCTGTTACATTCCTTGTTGAGAATGCAGTAGAGAAATAAGAACGTCAGATAACAACATAGTATAGTCAGGAGGCATATACATGAGTTAGTACCTTATGTCATTGAACAGACAAGCCGTGGAGAACGTTCTTACGACATCTATTCAAGATTATTGAAAGACAGAATTATATTTCTGGGTGAAGAAGTAACAGATGTATCCGCAAGTGTGATCGTTGCACAGCTTCTGTTTCTGGAAGCAGAAGATCCGGAGAAGGATATCCATTTGTATATTAACAGCCCGGGAGGTTCTGTAACAGCCGGAATGGCAATTTATGATACCATGCAGTATATTAAATGCGATATTGAGACAATCTGTATCGGTATGGCTGCAAGTATGGGCTCATTCCTTCTTACAGGTGGAACAAAGGGCAAAAGACTTGCGCTTCCAAACTCTGAGATCATGATCCATCAGCACTTGGTGGAGCTCAGGGACAGGCAACAGAGATTCAGATCGCAGCAGATCATATCTTAAAAACCCGTCAGAAACTGAATCAGATTCTGGCAGAAAATACAGGACAGCCGTTAGAGGTGATCAATGCAGATACTGAAAGAGATAATTTCATGACTGCGGAAGAAGCCAAAGCATATGGTCTGATTGACGAAGTATTAAAAGCCGCTAAGGACGTCCTCAGACGAGGTGAAGAGTATGGTAGGAAAGAACGATGATCAGGTAAGATGCTCGTTCTGTAATAAGACGCAGAATCAGGTAAGAAAGCTGATTGCAGGCCCTAATGGGGCATATATCTGTGATGAGTGTGTAGATGTCTGCGCAGAGATTATAGAAGAAGAATTTGAATACGAGAACGGAAGAGAATGGAATCCGTTCTCGGATATCAATCTTTTAAAACCGGAAGAGATTAAAGCATTCCTGGATGAATATGTTATTGGTCAGGATGAAGCTAAGAAAGTGTTATCCGTAGCCGTTTATAATCATTATAAACGTGTGATGTCAGGAAAAGAACTGGGAGTAGAACTCGGAAAGAGTAATATTCTTATGCTTGGTCCGACAGGCTGCGGAAAAACTCTTTTAGCGCAGACACTGGCAAAGATTCTGGGAGTACCATTTGCAATTGCCGATGCAACAGCGCTTACAGAAGCAGGATATGTCGGAGAGGATGTAGAAAATATTCTTTTAAAGATTATTCAGGCTGCAGATGGGGATATCGAACGTGCCGAGTACGGAATCATTTACATTGATGAAATTGATAAGATTACAAGAAAATCAGAGAATCCGTCGATCACCAGAGATGTATCCGGTGAGGGTGTGCAGCAGGCACTTCTTAAGATCATAGAAGGAACCGTTGCGAACGTACCTCCGCAGGAGGAAGAAAGCATCCACATCAGGAGATGATCCAGATCGATACTACGAATATTTTATTTATTTGTGGTGGAGCCTTTGAAGGAATTGAGAAGATTGTTGAAAAACGTATTGATCAGAAATCAATTGGATTTAATGCAGAGATTGCGGAGAAACATGAAGACGATGTAGACAGACTGCTTCAGCAGATATTGCCACAGGATCTTGTGAAATTCGGTCTGATTCCGGAACTGGTGGGCCGTGTGCCGGTTACAGTAGCATTAGAGATGCTGGACAAAGATGCATTGGTAAAGATTCTTACAGAACCGAAGAATGCATTGACAAAACAGTACCAGAAGATGCTTGAACTGGACGGTGTTAAGCTTACATTTGATAAAAAAGCACTGGAAACAATCGCTGAGACTTCCCTGAAGAGAAAGACGGGAGCCAGAGGTTTGAGAGCGATTATGGAAAATATCATGATGGATATCATGTATAAGGCACCATCGGATGAGACATTGAAGACATGCCGCATCACAGAGGATGTTGTAAAAGGAACGGGAGAACCTGTATGTGAACATGCAGAACCTGATTCAGAAAGTGCATAATAAATGAAAAAGAAAGACGGCGGGTGCGAAGAAATATTGTACCCGCTGATTTTGTACCAAAATAATCCAACCGATGAACAGGAGTGTGAATATATGACAGGAGAAACCTATAGTCTGCCTATGGTTGCCTTAAGAGGGCTCACCATACTGCCAGAAGAGGTCAGACATTTTGATGTAAGCAGGGAAAAATCACTGCTGGCAATCGAAGAGGCAGTAAAAAACGGACAGAAATTATTCGTCAGCGCTCAGAAAGATCTGGAAACAGAGGAGCCGGGTGCAGAAGATGTATATCTGGTTGGCTGTGTGGTAACCATAAGACAGGTGGTAAAATTACCGAAGAAAATGAGTCGTGTACTTGTATCCGGAGAAGCAAGAGCAAGTCTTGTAAGACTGGACAGTGAGACACCATATCTTCAGGCAACGGTAGTAGAACTGCCGGATGATGAAGATGTATCCGAAGAACAGACAGCGGAAAATCCAATGAATCTCGAGGCAATGATCCGGGGATTACAGAATGTATTTAAAGAATACTTGCTGAAGAATCCAAAACTTTCAAAAGAGCTGGGAATGCAGGTAGAGGCAATCCGGATCTGAAACATCTCGTAGATGTAATTGCGGCAAATATGCCATTTTCATTCGAAGACGCACAGGAATTACTGGAAGAGACGAATCTTATGAGACGATATGAGCTGCTCATATATAAGATTGTAAATGAGATTCAGGCCCAGAAGGTAAAAGAAGAGATCCAGAGCAAAGTAAAAGAACGCGTGGATAAGAATCAGAGAGAATATATTTTAAGAGAAGAACTGAAAGTGATCCGTGAAGAACTAGGTGATGACAATACGATGTCAGATGCCGATGAGTTCCAGCAGGCAGTGGATGCACTGAAGGCTTCGAAGGAAGTAAAAGAAAAGCTGAATAAAGAGATCAAGCGTTTCCGTAATTCGATGAATTCTCCGGCAGAAGTAGGAGTAATCCGTACTTATATCGAAACGATGCTGGAGATGCCTTGGGATAAGACATGTAAAGAACACAAAGACATTGCATTTGCAAGACAGGTGTTGGATGAGGACCATTATGGTCTGGAAAAAGTAAAAGAGCGTGTACTGGAATATCTTGCAGTGCGTGCGCTTACGAAAAAAGGAGAAGCACCGATCATTTGTCTGGTGGGTCCTCCGGGAACCGGAAAGACATCCATTGCGAAATCTCTTTCCAGAGCTCTGAAGAAACCATATGTCAGAATCTCACTGGGCGGTGTCCGTGATGAAGCAGAAATCCGCGGTCACAGAAAGACCTATGTAGGTGCAATGCCGGGAAGAATTGCAAATGGAATAAAGCAGGCAGGAGTTAAGAACCCGCTGATGCTGCTAGATGAGATCGATAAGGTCAGCAATGATTATAAGGGAGATACATTCTCTGCACTTCTGGAAGTACTGGATGGAGAGCAGAATAATAAGTTCGTAGACCATTATCTGGAAGTACCGATGGATCTGTCAGAGGTGTTATTTATCACAACGGCAAACAGTCTGCAGACAATACCAAGACCGCTTCTGGACCGTATGGAAGTGATTGAGGTAACCAGTTATACAGAAAATGAAAAGCTTCACATCGCACAGGAACATCTGGTTCCGAAGCAGATCGAAAAGCATGGCCTGAAAGCAGATCAGGTAACGATTAGTAAGAATGCAATCTGGAAGATGGCACGAAATTATACGAAAGAAGCCGGTGTCCGTCAGTTAGAGCGGAAGATCGGAGATATCTGCCGTAAAGTAGCGATGGAAATTCTGGAGAAAAAGAAGACATCGATACATGTGACAGAACGAAATCTGGAACATTATCTTGGAAAAGAACTGTATAGCTACCAGATGGCAAATGAAGAAGACGAGGTTGGCATTGTGCGTGGACTTGCATGGACCAGCGTTGGAGGCGATACCCTTCAGATTGAAGTGAATGTGATGCCGGGAGAGGGAGAGATCCTTCTGACAGGCCAGCTTGGCGATGTCATGAAAGAATCCGCAAGAACAGGAATCAGTTACATCCGTTCGGTAAGCAAGGAACATGATATTGCAGATGACTTCTTCAAGAAACACGATATACATATCCATATTCCGGAAGGAGCGGTTCCGAAAGACGGACCGTCTGCCGGCATTACGATGGCGACTGCAATCATGTCGGCAGTAACAGGAAGAAAAGTACGTGCAGATCTTGCCATGACAGGAGAGATCACACTGCGCGGTCGAGTACTTCCGATTGGTGGTTTAAAGGAAAAACTTCTGGCTGCCAAGAATGCGGGAATGAAGACCGTACTTGTCCCGGCGAAAAATGAAAGAGATGTAGAAGAAATTTCTACAGAAATCACAAAGGGACTGGAGATAAAATTTGTAACACACATGATGAGGTGCTCAAAGAGGCACTCGTATAGTCAGATCTTCTGACACAGGTCAGGAGATGAATCAAAGGAGAAATATATGATAATCAGAAATATTAACCTGGAAACCGTATGTGGAATCACCAGCAAGCTTCCGGAGAATACACTCCCGGAGATCGCATTTGCAGGGAAATCCAACGTAGGAAAGTCATCCCTGATCAATGCACTTATGAACCGTAAATCTTACGCGAGAATATCCGCAACACCGGGAAAGACACAGACGATCAACTTTTATAATATCAATGAAGAATTATATCTGGTAGACCTCCCGGGATACGGATATGCGAAGGTATCCGAACAGGAGAAAATCAAATGGGGACAGCTGATCGAACGTTATCTGCATGGATCAAAACAGCTGAAAGTTGTCTTCCTTCTGATCGATATCCGTCACAAACCATCCGGTAATGACAAGATGATGTATGAGTGGATCGTGTCACAGGGCTTCAATCCGGTGATCATCGCAACAAAACTTGACAAGATCAAACGCAGCCAGAAAGACAAACAGATCAAGATCGTAAAAGAAGGTCTGGGAGTGTTGCCTGGAACCGTTGTGATTCCATTTTCATCCGTGACGAAACAGGGACGGGATGAGATATGGGAGCTGGTGGAGAGTCAGTTCCTTAACGTTTAATGCATAAAGCGGCGGATACCCGGCCGGAATAAAAATACAAGGTACATTCCTTGTATTTTTATTCCTACGTTTTTGCATGCAGTAATGATTAAATAACGGAACAGTATACTTCGGATTCATGGTGTCGGTGATCGCAATGATCGGAATCTATCTTGCAAGAATGCGACGAGGATCAATCAGAAGATGCTGAAGCGGATCGTTGCAGTTGCATCAATTGCGATTGCCTGTGTAAAATTGTTCCTGTAGAAGAAAAAATATATTGCCATATATAGAATAAAAATGTTGAAATATCACAATAGAGTTTGTCAAAGTCTTGACAAACTCTATTTCTTTTGTTATGATTAGACTATAGTACGAACGTTGGTCTAAATATAGCAAAAACAAATGAAAAACAGCAAGTTCGATGAGAAGAAAGGAGAATATCATGGATCTTATAACAAATATCCAGAAGTATTCTATTCATGATGGTGACGGAATCCGTACTACCGTATTTTTTAAAGGATGTCCATTGAAGTGTGTATGGTGTCATAATCCTGAGACACAGCGCTTTGAACAGGAGATTCAATACGACAGAGAGAAATGTACCGGATGTGGTGCATGTGCGCAAGTCTGTCCGAACCATGCGATTACTATGGAGGAAGGCAGACCAAAGCTTGACAAGAAGTTATGTACACTCTGTGGAAAGTGTGAGAATTTCTGTACACAGGGAATCCGTGAGATCGTAGGACAGAAATATCCGGTGAAGGCACTGGTAAAAGAACTGATGAAGGATCTGATGTTCTATGAGCAGTCCGGCGGGGGCGTTACACTTTCAGGCGGTGAAGTGATGGCAATGTCAACCGATTATATACTTGAAATCGCAAAAGCCTTGAAGAAAGAAGAAGTATCGCTTACAATTGATACATGCGGATATGTTCCGTATGAGAAATTTGAAGCAATTCTTCCATATGTTAATACATTCTTATATGATGTAAAAGGTCATGGATCCGGAATTGCATAAGCAATACATTGGAGTAGACAACAAATTAATCTTAGATAATCTTGTAAAGCTTTCTGACGCAGGGGCAAGGATCTATATCCGTATCCCTACCGTTAAGGAAGTAAATGGAAACGAAGAGAATATGAATGAAACAATCCGTTTCCTGAAAGAACATGATATCCACCCGGCACAGGTGAATTTACTGCCGTATCACAATACAGGAAGCAGTAAATATCCAAAGCTGGATATGGAATATAAAGGTAACGACTTGAGTGCACCGACAAAAGAAGAAATGGAAGGGTTTGTAAAACTTTTCCAGGATGCAGGCTTTTCAAACACAAAGATAGGAGGTTAAAACAATGGCAGCAAAAAGAGGCATGAACGAAAGAATCCAGAAGTTAAGAGAGCTGAGTGTTACCACACCGGTACATATCGATCTGGAAAGAGCAAAAATCGAGACAGAATTTTACAAAGAAAATGACGGAAAGTATTCTATCCCGGTTATGAGATCTATGGTATTAAAAGAGTATTTCTCTAAAAAGACACTGTATCTGGGAGAGGGAGAACTGATCGTAGGAGAGAAAGGAAAAGATCCACAGGCATCACCTACATTCCCGGAACTGTGCTGTCACAGCGTAGAAGATATGACAGTCATGAGCGAACGTGATCTGGTATCTTTCCATACAACAGAAGAAGACAGAAAACTCCAGGCAGAAGAGATCATCCCATTCTGGAAGGGACGAAGCATGAGAGAGAAACTTCTCGCAGCAATGACTCCAGAGTGGAACGACTGTTATTCAGCAGGTATGTTCACAGAGTTCATGGAGCAGAGAGGACCGGGACATACATGTGGTGGTGAACAGGTATTCACAACAGGATACATGGATTATAAAGAAAAGATCAAAAAATCCATGGATGCTCTTGATTTCATGAATGATCCTGAAGCATATGACAAGATGGAAGAATTAAAAGCCATGGATATTTCCTGTGATGCAGTGATCATCCTTGGTGAGAGATATCACAAATTAGCACTGGAGATGGCTGAAAAAGAAGCTGATCCGGTACGTAAAGAGGAATTAAAACAGATTGCGGCTAACCTGGAAGTTGTTCCTGCACATGCACCACAGACATACTGGCAGGCAATCCAGTTATACTGGTTCACACATCTGGCAGTTACAACAGAGCTGAACCCATGGGATGCATTCAGTCCGGGACGTCTTGATCAGCATCTGATCAAATACTATGAAGCAGATACAGAAGCAGGAATTCTGGATGATGACAAAGCAAAAGAACTCTTAGAGTGCTTATGGGTAAAATTCTACAACCAGCCGGCACCTGTTAAAGTAGGTATCACATTAAAAGAAAGTGCTACATATGTAGACTTTGCAAATATCAATACAGGTGGAGTTACACCGGATGGTAAAGACGGCGTTAACGCAGTCAGCTATCTGATCCTTGACTGCATGGATGATATGAAACTGGTACAGCCAAACTCTAAACGTAACTATCAGCAAGAAGACTCCTGCACGTTTCTTAAAGAGAGCATGTGAGATCTCAAGAAAAGGATGGGGACAGCCGGCATTCTATAATACAGAAGCACAGACCATGGAGCTTGTTAATGCAGGTAAATCTCTGGAAGATGCACGTCGCGGCGGATCTTCAGGATGTGTTGAGACAGGAGCATGGGGAAGTGAGGCTTATATCCTGACAGGATACCTGAACATTCCTAAGGTATTCCAGCTGACACTTTATAATGGATTTGATAAAGAATCCGGCAAACAGCTTGGTCTTAAGACTGGTGAAGCAAAAGACTTCAAGTCATATGACGAATTATGGGATGCATTCCAGAAACAGTTAAAGTATATCATCGATATCAAGATTCGTGGAAACAACGTGATCGAGAAACTGTATGCTGAGAATATGCCGGCACCTTGTCTGTCAGTTGTTACAAATGACTGTATAAGCAATGCAAAAGATTACAATGCAGGTGGAGCAAGATACAACACCAACTATATCCAGGGTGTAGGTATCGGAACTGTTACAGACTGTATCACAGCTGTAAAATATAACGTATTTGATAAGAAGAATTTCACAATGGAAGAACTGCTTGAAGCAATGGATCACAACTTTGAAGGTTATGATGCAATCTTCCGTATGGTACATGATAAGACTCCAAAATATGGTAATGACGATGACTATGCAGATTCTATCATGCAGGATGTATTCAACCTGTATCATGATCTGATCACAGGACGTCCGACTATGAGAGGCGGAAAGTACGGAGTAGATATGCTTCCTACAACATGCCACGTATACTTTGGAGAAGTAATCGGAGCAACTGCTAACGGAAGAAAGGCTAACATCCCTGTATCAGAAGGTATCTCACCGGAGAAATCAGCCGATGTAAACGGACCTACAGCAGTTATCAAATCTTGCGCTAAGATGGATCATCTTGCAACAGCAGGAACACTTCTGAACCAGAAGTTCACACCTGATGTAGTAGCAGGAGAAAAGGGACTGGAGAATATGGCGAGTCTGATCCGCAGCTACTTTGCAATGGATGGACATCATGTACAGTTCAACGTTATCGACAGACAGACACTGATCGAAGCACAGAAACATCCGGATGATTACAGAGATCTGATCGTACGTGTTGCAGGATACAGTGACTTCTTCCGTAACTTAAGCAAACCGTTACAGGATGAGATCATCAACCGTACAGAACAGTCATTCGA
>ENA-OQBJ01001250-OQBJ01001250.1-human-gut-metagenome-genome-assembly--contig:-NODE-1250-length-10415-cov-2.258748_pt1 | contig 10415 bp, 16 predicted proteins | sample MGYA00242743_ERZ504545 | MGnify/ENA primary metagenome ERZ504545 (study PRJEB26092, sample SAMD00036252) | human gut metagenome | host: Homo sapiens | study: EMG produced TPA metagenomics assembly of...
GGAAAAGGTCAATTTGAAGATGGGATTCATTCATCTCATGAGGTCTTTTCATCCCTCTGATACTAACATCGCAGAAGGTTTGATTTTTTGACCCCCCCCGGAGAAAAAAATTTTGAATTTTTTTCTCAGCCCTGATCTCACCGCTGACGCGGAGCTCCTTTCTGTGAAAGGAATCTGCGCTGCTTCTTTCCTTCCGCTCCACTTGCCATCGGGGACAGAGCAAATTCTCTACATAGAAGCTGTATCTGCTTTTTATAACAAATCTTTTGAGGGAGGTTGTAAAAATGAGGGGCTTATGCAATATAAATGTATGGAGAAGGAAATCAGGAAACTCCATGGAGGATTCTATGTCCCAATCTGTCATGTATGTCGCGAATATTCCGGCCGGAATGCAGCTTTGGCAGCAGGGAAATCAAGAATCCCTGTATACAGGCTCCTGATTTTTCTCCACTATTTCCCGGGGCCCGGGGAAATGGGAACGGATTCTGCAGATTCGTAAAAAGCTTCACAACCAATCGAAAGCACGGATACCATCCCTTGCAGCATGAGCCCGCATTCCCGGACGACAAGAGCAGGGTTGACACAGGTTTTTCCTGCGGTTTAGCGCTGCCGCCTGATTCCAAGAGGCCTGCAATACTGACTGGCACGGATAGGTATCCGTGTTTTTGTGCTGCCTTTTTTATTTCAGCAAAGGTTTTTTATGGTATGATAAGTAATATATTTTTTCAGGAGGTTCCCATGAAACGTCAAATTCTTATGTTTGCTGCGGCTCTTTCGCTTTCTGCATCCTGCCTGTGTACTGGAGAGGTTTTCGCCGATTACGAAACCAGTCTTTCCCGTGCTGCTTCTTCCCGTCAACTGGCGGAGCAGGAGACCATGGGGCTTTTGTGGATGCGCACTTCCGCAGAGTACCGGGCTCTCTGCTATCAACTATAATACGGCTCTTTCTTCTCTGGACAAGGCCATGAAGGAGACCCCGTCCCGTCCACAAGCCCTTTGCCATCATTCTCGACTGTGATGAGACGGTGCTGGATAATACCCGCGCCATGGGCACCTATGCATCTCGGGGAAAGGGGTACTGGGACGGGTGGTGGTGGCATGACCGGGTATATGAAGGAAAATCTGCCGCCATGCCCGGCGCTCTGGATTTCTTAAATCAGGTATCTGCCAGGGGAGTGGAGATTTTCTATGTGTCCAACCGGTACAAGCCGGATAATCTGGATGTGACCATAGACAATCTGAAAACTCTGGGATTTCCTTCTGCCGACAGGAATCATGTCCTTCTCTTTACGAAAAACAGTGATAAAATGCCCCGTTTTGCAAAGATAGAGAAATCTCACCAGGTTCTTCTCTACCTGGGCGATAATGCAGGCGATTTTCCTCTGGGAATGAAAGGAAAATCTTTAGCAGAGCGGCAGCATATCATAGATACCAGCGCAAAGGACTTCGGCACCCGCTTCATCGTCCTTCCCAATCCGGCCTACGCTCCTGGGTCAGCGCCATGGATCCCCATTATATGAAACTGCCGGTGGAAAAGAGAAATGAGGTCAACCGGAAGTATCTGACGAAATAAAAGAAGTCTAGGGAGCGTTTTCGGATGCCACCCCTCCTCTACCTGCTGACAGTTTCATATCTCTCACCATAAAAAGAGGCTGTGAAGAAATGATTTACATTTTTTCACAGTCTCTTTTTCTATTTGGATATATAGGGATTTCCCTTCAGCAGGAATCGCCAGGGAAAGTCTTTGCCATAAGTGGCGTAGTCTATGTTTTTCCTTTTTGTCGCTTCAACAGGCCAGGGGCCGTCTTCTCTGCTTTCCACGTAAAGGGTGTCTCCGGTGAGATCCATACCGTAAAAGGTCATGTCTATGCCCATGGCCTGGGTGAGGCGGCCGGGGCCGGAGGTAAGGAGCTTTTCCTTAGTCTGGTTTCTTCTTTTTTTCATGAGGTCCAGGCCTTCCAGTGGTTCCAGGGCGCGGATAAGGACGGAGCCGGACTCACCTTCATGTCCGCAGACAAAATTGAGGCAGGTATACATGCCGTAAATGAGGTATACGTAGGCATGGCCCCCTTCGCCAAAGATGATTCTTGTCCTCGGTGTGAGGCCTTTGAATACATGGGCCCCGTCGTCTTTGTGTCCCTTATAGGTTTCCCCATAGGCTTCACACTCTACAATACGACCGGCGGTGACGCTTCTGGAGAGCGTCGGACAATGACGGCGCCTATCAGTTTTTGGGCTGTAGTGACAGCGTCACCAAGAAAGTCTTCTCTTTCCCATTTCATTTCACGTCTACCTGCATGCCCATGTCCAGACTCTTGGGCGGATCCGTAATGACCCGGTCTCCTTCTGCCAGGCCGTCCATGACGAGGACGTAGCCGCCGGTGTCGCTGGCAATGGAAACGGATTTCATATCTACCAGGTTGTCATCATTGACGACAGCCACGGTGCTGTCACCGATAATAGCAGACTTGGGAATCATGTAGCAGGAAACGTTCTGGCCGCTTTCGATGCGGATGCTGTATTCATTGCCGATGGTAATCTCATCGTCGGGATTATCTACCTGCACTTTATAGGTAGTCAGTTTATCACCGTTTTCATTGGCTTGTTTTTTCAGTTCGCCGTACCACACTTCTGAGCCGTCACTCATGGTAACGGTCAGTGTTTTATCATCTTTGGCTTTATCCATCACGTTATCCAGCTTGGATGGAATCTGCACGGAAGCAGTGACCGGAGAATCCTGGCGGATAACGAGAGCCGGTTTTCCTGCCATAGCCAGATGGGTGTCGCCGATGTATACCTGGGAAATGACGCCGCTGATGGGGGCACGGACAGTGCAGTTCGCAATGGTTTTCTCCAGTGTCTGGAGGGAGGCCACCAGCTGGGCTGGTGCCTCTGCCGGTGCGGGTGCTGCAGCCGGTGCTGCCTGGGCGCGCCGCCTTTTCTGCCTTTAATTCGTTCATATTCCGCCCTGGTGATGATGCCCTGTTTGAGCAGGGATGCTTCCAGACTGTCATCTACGGCAGGAGCACTGTAGCTGTAGGAGGGAGACGGCGCTGCTGCCTGGGAGGCGGCGGCAATCTGGCTTCGAAGCGAGGCTGCCTGGGACTCATACTGGGAGGAGTCGATTTTAAAGAGCTCATCCCCTGCATTGACAATAGTGCCTACGTCGGGAGGGTTGGAAATCAGATTTCCAGAGACCTGGGGAATCACGGGAGCCGTATGAAGGGCTTCCGGTGCCGCCTTGGTCTCCAGGGTAAAGGGTTCCCTGCTTGGTTCTGCTTTCATTACATGTACTGTGGGGCGGCTTCCGCAGCCTGCCAGGAGCAGGGCCGCAGAGACACAAAAGGCTGCCGCACAGGCCATCCATTTATTCATTATCATGCCTTCTTTTCTTTCATCATATCGTCAGCTATGAGCCCTGCCAGTTTATCCAGGGTATCATCGTCGGCAGGAGCGGAGGAAATATGGACCGGTTCTCCAAGGACGGTGCATTTCTTCCAATTCTGTACTTTTTCCATCATCAGCTTGCCGCTTACGTTCGGCGCCCAGCTGCTGTTGCCTACGATGGCAATAGTGCGGTTCTGCACGTCCATTTCATGACAGAGGTCCAGAAATGCATTCATCACGGGGTTCAAGCCCATGTTCATGGTCACCGCTGCCAGCACCATATGGCTCCGGCGGAGAACCTCCGGAAAAGCTTCGGTGATAGAGGAGCTGCAGATGTCCACCAGCTTCAGATTTTTGACGCCTTTAGCCGCCAGTTTTCCTGCCAGGATCTGGGCAGCCATGGCTGTATTTCCATAGGGGGAGGCAAAGAAGATGGAACAGACTGTTCTTCCGGCTCCCAGGATGCCCATTTCCTGTAAAGGGCAGTGATTCCTGCTATATCTTCCTCCTGCGGAAAACGGGGCCGTGGAGAGAGCAGAGATACTTTACGTCAAGTTTCTCTACTTTTTTCAGGGCCATCTGTACCTGCATACCGTAACGAGCCACGATATTGGCATAATATTTCCTGAAGCTTGGGAGATATTCCTCTTCATAATCCACATCGTCGGCAAAAACGGAGCCGTTCAGCACGCCGAAAGTACCGAAGGCATCGGCAGAGAAGAGCACTTTTTCCGTTTCTTCGTAGGTAAAGGTCACCTCCGGCCAATGCACCATGGGCGCCTTCAGGAAACGGAGCCGGTGGGTACCTAGGGAAATTTCCAGTTTCTCATCAGAAGAAAGAAAGCGGTCCTTCAGTGACACATGAAAATACTGGCCAATCATCTTCTGGGCCTGAGGCGTGGCAATGATTTTCGCTTCGGGATAGGCCCTGGCCAGGGCCAGAAGGGAACCGCTGTGGTCCGGCTCCATATGGTTGATGACGATATAGTCCAGCTGCCTGCCATGGAGAAGATGGGATACATTGTCCATAAAAACATCACGAATCACTGAATCCACCGTATCCAGTACCGCCGTTTTTTTCATCATCAATAAAATAGCTGTTATAAGAAATCCCCCGGGAAATGGGAATGAGATTCTCAAACCGGGTAGAAACGAAATCATTGCCGCCAATCCAATAGATATGGTCTGTTACCTTTTGTTCGTTATGCATGGTGAGCCCCTTATGAAAGCCTACAAATACAGATTTTTTCGCTTTTTAAGTATACCACGAATGAGCGGTATATGCACTGTATCCGGAAGGGTTCTTCTATTTGTCAGGGCCATGAGTTTTGTCATGTTTCACGGTCTGTGACAATTTTCCTAAGACTTTGCAAAGCTTCTCCGCATCAGAGTGAATCCATGCATATCAGTTCTCTTTCCCATCTATTCCTGCTTTAGAAATTCTTCTTTTTCTTTCAGAAATTTTTCCACACAGTCAGCGAAGGAAAGACCATTTTCCTCCGCCAGTACAGCCAGCCACCATACACATTCTCCTATTTTGGAGGGAAGCATGGATTCTTCGCTGCTGGGCCAGCGGCCTTCTTTGGCCATAACAAGGCGTCCGATGAGAGCGGCATCTGTGAGGAAAGCCAGTGCATCTTCTTCCGAGGTCCATTCTTTCCCGTGGATTTCCTTTTCCAGCTCATGATATATCTTTCGTATGTCCATAGTTTTTTCTGCTGTTTCCTGTAACGTCATTTTCTCATCCTCTTTTCATTGTTTTTATTCCACAAAAAGCAGAAAAGCCTCCGACCAAAGAGGGAGGTTTTTCTTATCCTTTTATTATCTACTTTTATGGTGCAAATGCAATCCTCGGCACTGAATGGAAACCTTTGAGGAATTTTACGTATCTATCCTGGGTTTCTAAGGCAAAGGGCAGAGAAAAACATTTTCCCGGAGCATACAGGAGAACAACTTCATCCCCTATGATGGCATTATATGAACCTGCCGGTCAAACTGTCTGTATTCTGCCGGATTTCCTCAGGCGTACCCCGGGCAATGATCCGGCCGCCTTCCTTTCCTCCTCCCGGTCCCATATCCACAATGTAATCCGCATTCCTTATGACATCAAGATCATGTTCGATAACAACCAGTGTTGCCCCATGATCAATGAGGGTCTGGAAAACATGGAGAAGCGTCCTCACATCCTGCGGATGCAGCCCGATGGTAGGTTCATCGAAGACGAATACGGAATCACTCTGCCCTTTTCCCATTTCACTGGCCAGTTTCAGCCGCTGTGCCTCGCCGCCGGAGAGACCCGGCGTTTCCTCCCCCAGTGTGAGGTATCCAAGTCCAAGGTCATGCAGCACCTGCAGGCGCTGCTGCAGGAGTTTAAGTCCCCCCAGGGCGTTGAGCACCTGATCCACACTCATATTCATAAGTTCTGGCAGGCTGTATTCCTTTCCATCTTTAGCCTTGCGGTGAATGTCATAGGCTTCCTTTCTGTACCGGGATCCCCGGCAGTCGGGGCAGGGAATTTGAACGTCCGGCAGAAACTGGACATCCAGTGAAATCTCGCCTGTGCCGTCACAGGTAGGGCAGCGGAGTTTCCCTGTGTTGTATGAAAAATCTCCTGCCTTATAGTGATGTTCCCGGGCATCTGCCGTTCGGGCATATACTTTTCTGAGCCGTCATGTACATTGGCATAAGTGGCTACCGTGGAACGTACATTGATACCAATGGGCGTGGCATCGATGAGCTTGACCTGGGTAATGCCATCTGCCTCTACGTTCTTCACATGGGAAGGCAGCTTCTGTCCGCTAATTTCAGCCTCAGTGCGGGAATCAGACTTTCCAGGACCATGGTCGTTTTTTCCGGATCCGGAGACCCTGTCACCACAGTCAGACGCCCCATCGGTATCCGCACGTCCAGAGGATGCACCGTATGGATGGCCCCAGTCTCCAGATGAATCGCTCCCTTGTCAAACAGGGCCTCTCTCTTGGTGACGGGTCGGATTCTTGATTCATAGTGATCGGACAGGTAGGGGCCTATGACAGATTCCGGATTCTTCGAAATATCTTCCACTGTTCCCTGGGAAATAATCGTTCCGCCTTCCGCACCGGCACCCTTCCCCATCTCTATCATCCAGTCGGCATGCTTCAACACCTGCGTATCATGATCCACAAGGATGACAGAGTTTCCATCGGATTGCAAATCATCCATCACTCCAGTGAGCCCCTGGAGATTATACGGATGCAGTCCAATGGATGGCTCATCAAGAACGTAGAGCACACCGGTCGTACGGTTTCTTACTGCCCTTGCCAGCTGTACGCGCTGCCTCTCGCCGGTAGAAAGCGTAGAAGCCGCCCGGTCCAGTGAAAGATACCCCAGTCCCAGGTCCATGAGCCGCTTGGAAACATCCATAAACGATTCGCATATATTTTCCGCCATGGGCCGCATCTCTTCCGGAAGCGAGGAAGGAACTCCCTGTACCCAGGGAATCAGCTCCGAAAGGGTCATGGCCGCTGCCTTGTCCAGCCCGATTCCTCTGAGACGGGGACCCCGGGCCGCTTCCGACAGCCTGGTTCCCCCGCAGTCCGGGCACACATCCTCTTCCAGATATTTTTCAAGCCGCTTCATTCCCTTTTCATCCTTCACTTTAGCGAGGGCATTTTTCACGGAATTCACTGCGCTGTAATAATTGAAATCCATCTCCGCCGGTTCCAGCGTATTTGGATTCACATAGTGGATATGGTGCTTCTTCAGCTCCCCGTGGTAGACGATTTCTTTTTCTTCCGGTGTCAGGTCACGAAAGGCACGTTTGTCCTGACACCCATGGTGCGCACGATATCCTTCATGAGCGACCACATCAGTGTTCCCCATACAACAACGGCTCCTTCATCGATGGTCTTGGAATCATCAGGCACCAGGCCGCCTCATTCACATTTCGGACCACCCCGGTCCCGCCGCAGGTCGGGCAGGCGCCGCTGCTGTTAAAGGCCAGTTCTTCCGCTCCCGGACCATAAAATTTTACCCCGCATACAGGGCAGGTAATTTCCTGCATGGCTGCCACAGAAAGAGAGGGAGGCAGTAATGGCCATTGGGGCAGCGGTGACTTGCCAGCCGGGAAAACATAAGCCTGAGACTGTTCAAAAGTTCAGAAAGTGTCCCGAAGGTACTGCGGATACCCGGAACCCCCGGACGCTGGCGCAGCGCAAGAGCCGCCGGCACATATCTGATATCATCCACATCTGCCCGCTCTGCCTGCGTCATTCTCCGGCGGGTATAGGTTGACAGGGATTCCAAATACCGGCGAGACCCTTCCGCATAGAGCGCGCCAAGAGCCAGTGAGGATTTCCCCGATCCCGAAACACCGGCAATCGCTACGATTTCATGGAGCGGGATATCCACATCAATATTTTTCAGATTGTGGACTTTGGCCCCCCGTACCTCGATATTCCTCGGCAGCCTTTGTATGCTGTGATTTTCTTTCTTCATCATATTCTCCTTCATCTACCCAGGATGACAGCCATTCGTCAAAGTATCTTGATTATACTCTGCCAATGGATGCCATCAGGTCCTGCGCCCTATCCAATAAGCCTTTTCAAGCTCCACCATAATCCCATGACAGGCTCATGATTTACGCACGGCGTCATTTCTTTATATCTTCAATCAGAAGCCTTTCATTGGGATGCGTTTTCGCCCATTTCCAGATATCATTTTTTATCCTCCATGGTTTCCAGGGCTTTCCTGACAGCGATGGGTCAACAAAAACATACCTTTCCGGGTCTTTTCCAATTTTCCTGAAATAAGCCTTAATGTCCGTCTCGTGACCGATATCATTAGGCTCATATATCTTCTCTTCACGAATCTCATCCGGAAGATACTGCTGCTTCACCCAGTGGTTCGGATAATTATGGGCATACTTGTAACCAATCCCCCGTCCCAGCTTTTTGGCACCTTTATAACTAGAGTCCTGCAGGTAGGAAGGAATCGGTAGATTGCCTGTCTTCCGGACAATGGCCAAAGCCTTCTCAATGCCAAGATAAGCAGAATTGGATTTGGGAGCTGAAGCGATATAGGAAGCGGCCTGTGCCAAAATGATTCTACTCCGGCATGCCAACGCGCTCTACGCCGATTGCCGCCGATGCTGCCACACAGATTGCCATGGGGTCGGCATTACCGACTTCTTCAGATGCAGCTACCAGCATTCTGCGTGCAATATACTTCACATCCTCGCCTGCTTCCAGCATACGAGCCAGATAATAAAGGGCCGCATCCGGATCGGAGCCACACATGGACTCAATAAAAGCAGCAATGGTATCGTAATGATTATCCCCGGTCTTATCGTAGCGGATTGCCTTCTTCTGTATACATTCCTCTGCCACCTCCAGTGTGACATGTATCTTTCCATCACTTCCCGGATCTGTTGTGAGCACAGCAAGTTCTATAGCATTCAGCGCGGCCCGGGCATCGCCATCAGCGATATCCGCCAGAAAATCTGCGGCCTCCTCCGTGATATCTGCATGGTATGGCTTGACTCCCCTTCTGAAACGAAAGCCCTGTGAATCAGAGTCAGAATATTCTCCTTCGACAGCGGTTTCAGTTCAAAAATTCTCGATCTTGAAAGAAGCGCACCATTTACTTCAAAATAGGGATTCTCTGTTGTGGCGCCGATCAAAATCACCGTGCCGTCTTCCACAAATGGCAGCAGATAGTCCTGCTGCGCTTTATTGAACCGATGAATTTCATCAATAAAGAGAATTGTTTTTCTTCCATAACAGCCCAGATTCTCCTTGGCTCTTGCCACAACCTCCTCCAGATCTTTCTTTCCTGCAATCGTTGCATTCACTTGATGGAAATCAGCGGATGTAGTACCAGCGATGACACGAGCCAGAGTCGTTTTCCCCACGCCCGGCGGTCCATAAAAGATAACCGAACTGATCCGGTCCGCTTTGATTGCACGGTAAAGGAGCTTATTCTTCCCTATAATATCCTCCTGACCAACCACCTCTTCCAAAGTCTTAGGACGCATCCTGGCAGCAAGGGGAGCCTCCTTTTCTTTCAGGCCTTCCGCTGCATAATCGAAAAGATTCATCTACGTTGACACCACCTTCACTTATCTTCTGTCTCACAATGCGGCCCACCATTACAGGCACTGTGATACCAGTCTTCAGACGTTGACTTTACTAAGTACATTTATTATACTTGTTCCATAATAATATGCAAGTACTCAGTTTTTACTTGCTTAGTATCAGAAAGTATACCGGAGGAATGTATGCCATCAGACAATGCATCACAAAAGAATTCTGATCAGACTATATGAGTTATGAAGAGTATTTGCAGAAAGTGAAAACAGGAATCTTAACGGATAGCGGAAATTGCCCCGTGACCCCTCTCCTTAAAATGCTGCAGGGAAAATGGAAAACCCAGGTTCTCTATGAATTCTGCATCTATGACACCGTACGGTTCGGCGTTCTGAAAAAGGATCTGCCCGGTATCACAAATACCATGCTGACAAAGACACTGCGCGAACTGGAAGCCCATGGTCTGATCACCCGCAGGCAGTTTAACGAAATTCCGCCTCACGTGGAATACTCATTCTCTCCTATGGGCAGGGACCTGCTCCCGGTGTTCTATGCCATCATGTGCTGGGGATTTAAGCACGAAAAAGATCTTCCAAGGAGCTGATAAACTCTCCGGAGGATCTTTAGCTTCAGAAGCTTCTCACTGAAATCAAAAATCTGAAGGAACAAAAATACTCCAAACGCTCCCGAGAAATCCTTTAATTTCTGGATGAATCAGTATCTGCGGGGAAGCCGGATCATTTCCTGCTGCATGTACAGAAGAAACATGACCAGTTCATGGAAGAAACAGGCCATCACACGAAGAATCAGGATACATAATTTTTTTGTACACAATCGTCCCTATGAAAATAGTAAAAATCCCCCGCAAATCTTGAAAAATCAAGATTTGTGGGGATTTGAGCATTTATTCCCATTCAATGGTGCTCGGCGCTTGGAGATGATGTCGTAGACCACTCTGTTCAC
>ENA-OQBJ01001251-OQBJ01001251.1-human-gut-metagenome-genome-assembly--contig:-NODE-1251-length-10405-cov-3.052345_pt1 | contig 10405 bp, 17 predicted proteins | sample MGYA00242743_ERZ504545 | MGnify/ENA primary metagenome ERZ504545 (study PRJEB26092, sample SAMD00036252) | human gut metagenome | host: Homo sapiens | study: EMG produced TPA metagenomics assembly of...
CTACAACCATTATTTCGGATGGTATGGCGGGAAAATGGAAGACAATGGTCCGTGGATGGACAACTTCCATAAAATTCATCCGGAAATCTGCCTTGGATTGTCGGAGTATGGATGTGAAGGAATCATCACGTATCACGGTCCGAACCCGGCATGCAAGGACTACAGTGAGGAATATCAGGCGCTGTACCATGAGCATATGGCAAAAATGCTGGAAGAACGTCCATGGATCTGGTCCAGCCATGTCTGGAACATGTTGATTTCGGATGTGCAGCCAGAAACGAAGGCGGCGTAGCAGGACGAAACAATAAAGGTCTTATGACCATTGACAGAAAAGTGAAAAAAGACAGCTACTATATTTATCAGGCATACTGGAATAAAAAACCGATGGTACATCTCTGCGGAAAACGGTATGCACAGCGTGCGGGAGAAATGACACAGATTCGTGTATATTCCAACCAGCCGTCTGTTATACTATTCCTGAATGGAGAAAAAGTAGAAGAACTTTCCGCAGACAAAGTGTTTGTATTTACAGTGGCATTAAAAGACGGATTTAATATCATCACAGCACAGGCAGGTGAGGTTCAGGATACGATGACACTGGAAAAAGTAGAAAAAGAACCGGAAATCTATGTACTTCCGGAAGTGAATGAACGTGCTGAGGGTGTTGCCAACTGGTTCCAGACAGTCGGAGATATGGATTTAAAAGCGCCGATGGAATTCCCGGAGGGAAGATACAGTATCAAAGATACAATGGAAGAATTGGCAAAAATCCGGAAGCAATGGAAATTGCTTCAAAAGCAGTAAAACTGATGGCAAATATGATCGTATCACCGGGGGAAGGCATGTGGGATATGATGAAGAGTATGTCTTTTGAAAGACTCAGTGAGATGGCTGGTGATCTGGCGCCGGAGGGATTTGTGGAAAGTGTCAATGCGAAATTGATTCAGATTAAAAAAGCATAACAATCTGGAAGGAGAAGAATGCCATGGCAAAAACAAATCAATCTTCAGTTCCTGCATTTGGAATGAAAGATAAATTAGGATATATGTTTGGGGACTTCGGAAATGATTTTACCTTCATTTTGTCCTCGACGTTTATGATGAAATTTTACACAGATGTGATGGGACTTTCCGCTGGGGTCGTAGGTATGCTGATGATGGCGGCGCGGTTTGTGGATGCGTTTTCAGATGTGACAATGGGCAGATCGTCGATCGTTCCAAACCTACAAAGGATGGAAAATTCCGTCCATGGATCAAGCGTATGTGCGGTCCGGTAGCAATTGCAAGTTTTCTGATCTTTCAGGCAGGATTTGCAGATATGTCCTATGGATTTAAGGTGGCGTGGATGGTGATCACATACCTTCTATGGGGCTCTGTCTTTTACACAGCAATCAATATTCCGTACGGTTCTATGGCTTCCGCTATTTCAGCGGAGCCAAATGACAGAGCATCGCTCTCAACATGGCGTACGATTGGATCCACGCTGGCAAGTCTGGTGATTGGAGCGGGAACCCTCTTGTTGCTTATGTGACTGTAGATGGCAATCCAGTACTTTCCGGAAGCCGTATGACGATTATTGCAGGGATTTTTTCTGTATGTGCAGTCATCTGTTATGTGCTTTGTTTCAAACTGGTCAGGGAGCGTGTTCCGGTTCCGGCAAATAATCAGAAATTTGATCTGGCGGCACTGGGAAAGAATCTGATTACAAACCGGGCGCTGGTTGGAATTATTGTGGCAGCACTGCTTCTGCTCCTTGCAATGCTTGGAATGCAGGGGATGGCAGGATATGTATTTCCGAACTATTACAGAAGTGCGGGAGCACAGTCTGCAGTTTCTCTTTTGAGCAACATTGCGGTACTTGTAATCTGTGCGCCTCTGGCCGGAAAACTGGCAGCCAGATTTGGAAAGAAAGAACTCTCTGCTGCAGCATGTCTGATCGGTGCGGTCAGTTATCTTTTGTGTCTGATCATTCATCCGGATAATGTGTGGGTCTACATTGCATTTTATGTTCTTTGCATTTATCGGACTTGGATTGTTTAACATGGTAATCTGGGCAATGATCACAGACGTGATTGATGATGCGGAAGTGAAAAACGGAGTGCGGGAAGATGGTACGATTTATTCCGTGTATTCCTTTGCAAGAAAGCTGGGACAGGCATTTTCGTCCGGAATGGTGGGAGGTCTTCTCTCCCTGATCGGATATTCGCAGGCAACAGCATTTGATCCTGTAGTGACAGAAGGAATTTTCAAAATTTCCTGTATTGTGCCGATCATCGGGCTCACAGCAGTAGCACTTGCATTGATTTTTCTGTATCCGCTGAATAAAAAGCGAGTAGAAGAAAACAGTAAGGAACTTGCAAGACGCAGGGGAGAAAAAATAGAGAAAATGTACGAGAGACTGTCTGAAAACAGATCGTCGTAAACAGGGAAAGCAGCGATTCATCTGAGTCGCTGCTTTGTTACGTCATAACAAACCGGAATGTAAGAAAAATTTAAGATTTACATTGAGTTTTTTTTAAGCCGCCGATATTATAGTTTACATAGAGTAAAGGAATACAGGAGGGCAGCATGAACGGTGAAACGATACTTGTTGTGGACGACAATAAAGAAATTGTCTATTCGATCAGTGAATTACTGAAATATGAAGGATATCAGGTTGTAAAGGCTTATGATGGGATGGAAGCGCTGAAAGCTCTGGAGACAAACCAGATCGATCTGATCCTGCTGGATGTGATGATGCCGAAACTGAACGGATTATCTGCACTGATGAAATTAAGGGAAAACTACCGTATTCCGGTTATTATTCTGTCAGCGAAGACGGAGGAGAGTGACAAGGTGTCAGGTCTTGTTCTGGGAGCAGATGACTACGTGGAAAAGCCGTATAATCCGGCGGAACTCATTGCCCGTGTGAAAGCACATCTCAGGCGTTATTACGCGTGGGGAGGCGCAGCGCCGAAAACAGACAGCGACACGCTTGTAAACGGCGGTCTTGTACTTGATAAAAAGCAGCGTCTGATTCTTGTGGAAGGAGAAGAAGTCAGGCTGACGGCTACAGAATATAAGATACTGGAATTGCTGATGGGACATCTTGGCAGGTGTTTTCAGCAGAACAGATTTATGAAAATGTATGGAAAGAATCGGCAAATTATACGGTGGAAAATACAGTGATGGTACATATTCGGCATATCCGGGAAAAGATTGAGATTGATACAAAGAAACCAAGATATGTAAAGGTGGTGTGGGGCATTGGCTACAAAATGGAAAAATATCATTGATACAGGAAAACGTTTGTTAAAGCAACAGTGGCAGGTATTAGTAAGTGTCATGTTGGCAGGATGTGGAATTTTTGTCTTTTATATCCTGATCGCTTATCGAACCTATTATCCAACAGAAAAAATCCTGTATTTTGGGATACTCGGGAATATTCTGTTAGGAAGCGGGACTGCATATCTGTTAGAAAAGGGACTGAACCGAAAATATCAGAACTGGATCCCAAAAGAAGATGTTTATTACCGGGAGTGGAGAGCAGAAATGAAAAAAATGGAGCATCTTCTTCAAGTGATTGGTATTCTGGCATTTGTAGCAGCAGGTATCTTCTTTGTGCTGCAGAGTAAATTTCGAGAGTACTGGAGCTGGTATTACAATTATGCTGCCGGTTATGTGATGCTCTTTACAGCATTGATTCAGTATATGGTGTGGCAGTTTGTGCGCCGACGGTTTGATGAGAAGAGACGAGAAATGTTGATGGGCAAACTGGAGGAAATCAATCAAAAACGGATTGCAGAAGCGCTGGAGAGCGAAAAAAAAGAGCCTTGCAAAAGTTTCACGCAGTGACCAGCTTCGAATTGATCTGATTACCAATGTGTCGCATGATCTGAAAACGCCGCTGACTTCCATGGTGGGCTATATTGAACTCATCAAAAAGGAAGAATTGAGCGACCTTGTCAGAGATTATGTGGATGTGCTGTCTGAAAGAGCAGAAAAATTAAAAGAAATGATAAACAGTTTGTTTTCTCTTGCAAAAGCAAGCAGCGGTAATATCGAACTGCATCCGGAAAGTTTGAACTGAATCGTCTGGTAGAACAGATTTTTGCAGATATGCATGATCATGTGAAAGAGAGTGAGCTGCAGTTTGTAAAACAGTTTACAGAGGAAAATACAGAAATCATTTCTGATAATATGTATTTTTACAGGATCTGCCAGAATCTGATTGAGAATGCATTGAAGTATTCGGCAAAACATACGAGAGTATTCGTGAAAACTTATCAAAAAGAGTCTTCAAATCATCTGTGTCTGGAGATCACGAACACCGCAGGATATCCAATGGATTTTACAAAGGAAGAGATTATCGAGCGGTTTTTTCGTGGGGATAAGCAGAGGTCCAGTGAGGGAAATGGACTGGGACTTGCGATCGTAAGTACGTATGTAAAAGCGCTTGGCGGAGAGTTTGATATTAAAATCGACTGTGATCAGTTTAAGGCCTGTGTGGAGATGCCGCTTTCGGCAATCACGATTACATAAAAATCAAAGAATTACGAAATAAGCACACGGGGAATTTTCCCCATGTGTTTATTTATCTGTATTCTCCTTAAATTTTTCTTTAGACACAAGAATTTCTTCGATAGCATGTTTTACAGCCATTTTAATTGTGAAATATAAGATAGGGATCAATACTAATAAAAGCAGTATAAGTCTAAAATAATAACATCCAATAGAATCACCCCCTACATTGTCTGAAATCATTGCCAAATCTACTAAAATAATTATAAGACACACTCTATAAAATAGCAATAAAAGTTAAATGATATCTGCCTTTTTCAATAGAAGAGGTAGGTCATAAACGGGAGTTTGACAGTCGAATAATAGAAAAATACCTTGACAAATCCCTTACATTGTGATTATATGAACATATGAACAGTTATTCATATGTTATATATGGAGGGAAAGGATATGGCAAAAGAAGTATTGACAGAAAAAAGACATAAAAATGATCATCACCACCATGAAGAATCATGTGGATGTGGTCACGATCACCATCACGAAGATGCATGCGGCTGTGGACACGAGCATCATCATGAGGAGCACAAAGAGGCAGATCATACTTTTGATCATGCAGAGAAGCAGGTGTATATTCTGGAAAACCTGGGATGTGCACATTGCGCGTCTAAGATGGAAGAAAAGATTCAGGCACTGCCGCAGGTAGAGTTTGCTGCAATTACCTTCGCGACAAAACAACTGCAGGTTGTGACGAATACGGATGCGGAGCTGTTAGAGGAGTTTCAGAAAATCTGTGCGTCCATTGAGAGTGAAGTGGTTGTGCGAAAAAGAGACGGAGGATCTACCGGAAAACGGGAGTCTGCAAAAGGCAGATTTTCAGAAAATAAAAAGGATCTGTGGGAGATAGGAATCGGAGCTGTTCTATTTGTTCTAGGGTTGGCAACACAGGAGATGAATGGATGGATTTCCTTTTTCGCACTGATCATAGGATATCTGATCCTTGGAAAGGATGTCCTTATCACTGCGGCAAAGAATATTGGAAAGGGCCATGTATTTGATGAGAATTTCCTGATGGGAGTTGCTACAATTGCAGCGATCGTAATCGGAGATTACAAAGAAGCAGTGGGGGTAATGCTCTTCTATCGTGTAGGGGAGTTATTTGAAGATATCGCAGTTGCAAGAAGCAGAAGTCAGATCATGGAGGCAGTTGATCTGCGTCCTGAGATTGTGAATCTTGTAGGGCAGGATGGAACTATACGGGAGATTCCGGCAGAGGAGGCAAAAGTTGGAGATGTGCTTCTCGTCCGTGCAGGAGACCGGATTCCACTGGAAGGTGTTGTACTGGAGGGGGAGAGCCGTCTGGATACTTCACCGGTAACAGGGGAACCGGTTCCGGTTGCCGTTGTACCGGGCAGCAGTGTGACTTCCGGATGTGTGAATCTTTCCGGTGTGCTGAAAATGCGTGCAGAGAAGGTTCTGGAAGATTCCATGGTTACAAGAATTTTGAATTCAGTAGAAAATGCAGCAGCCAGCAAGCCAAAAATCGACCGTTTTATTACAAGGTTTTCAAAAGTATACACACCGGTCGTGGTAGCACTGGCAGTGGCAACAGCAATTATCCCGTCGATCCTGACCGGGGACTGGAACTACTGGATTTACACAGCCATTACCTTCCTGGTAATCAGCTGTCCATGTGCGCTTGTGCTGAGTGTTCCGCTGGCATTTTTCTCAGGAATCGGAGCAGGTTCTAAAAAAGGAATTCTGTTTAAGGGTGGAGTTGCGATCGAGGCACTTCAGAATGTAAAAGCAGTTGTAATGGATAAGACGGGAACGATCACAAAAGGAAATTTTGTCGTACAGGAGATTGTTCCGGCAGGATCATACAGTCAGGATGAACTCCTAAAGACAGCAGCATCCTGTGAAGAAGCATCTTCTCACCCGATCGCAGTCAGTATTATGGCAGCGGCAAACGAGAGAAGACTTTCTGTTGAGCATGCAAAACAGGTAAAAGAAATTTCCGGAAATGGAATTTTAGCAGAACTCTCAGAAGGAACTGTACTTTGTGGAAACAGAAGGCTTTTGGAGCAGAATCAGGTAGATCTGTCTGCATATCAGCCGAAAGCGTATGGAACAGAAGTATTACTGGCAGTAGACGGTGTCTATGCAGGATATCTTGTGATTTCAGATACTGTCAAAGAGGATGCATCGCAGGCAGTGGCAGCCATGAAGCAGCAGAATATCCGGACAGTCATGCTGACCGGAGATGCAAAAGAGAATGCGCAGGCAGTGGCAGAGAAGATCGGAATTGATGAAGTGCATGCAAAGCTTCTGCCTCAGGATAAGGTAACAGAATTACAGAAGATCCGACAGAAACAGGGAAGCGTGATGTTTGTCGGAGACGGAATCAATGATGCGCCGGTTCTCGCAGGCGCAGATGTGGGAGCTGCGATGGGAAGCGGAGCGGATGCAGCGATTGAAGCTGCAGACGTGGTATTTATGACCTCTTCTATGGAAGCAATCCCGCAGTCTTTGAAGATTGCAAGAGCAACGGAAGAATTGCAAAACAAAATGTTGCATTTGCGCTGGTGATCAAAGCACTGGTCATGGTATTTGGTCTGCTTGGTCTGGCCAATATGTGGATGGCTGTGTTTGCGGATACCGGTGTGGCGGTGATCTGTATTCTGAATGCAATCCGCATTCTGTATAAGAAACTCTAAATCCAAAATCAATGATATTACCGCAGGGCGGCACAGTCGAAAGGCTCTGCCGCTCTGTTTTCTTATAGAAACAGATAAGACGTTGACCCGCACCTGTTTTTTTCGTATAATAAAAGTCAATCGGTGCCTCAAAAACAAGAGCGGGATTACAGGTTTTGGGGGAACCGGAAGGGAGAAAGAATATGAGAAAATTAGAAGTGGAACATTGTGATCTGATACATTCTCATAGTGATACAGTCAGACAGATACAGGAAAAGATTCCGGAAGAGCAGGAGATCAGAGGCTGGCAGATTTTTTAAGGTATTTGCGGATGCCACCAGGATCCGGATTCTGTGTGTGCTGTCCTGTTCCGAGATGTGTGTGTGTGATCTGGCGCAGACACTGGATATGACACAGTCGGCGATTTCTCATCAGCTCCGACTGTTGAAACAGATGAAACTGGTAGTCAATCGAAGAGAGGGGAAGACGGTGTTTTATTCACTGGCGGACAGTCATATTAAGACGATCATGAATCAGGGGATGGAACATATCAGGGAATAGATATGAAGAAAGAAGTAAAGCGAAGAGCCATAGAATGTGCGGCGGCTGCCGTTTTGTATATTGTTGCGATCGTGGGAAGCTCGTATGCGGAGCTGGAAAGAGAGATGCGTCTGCTGATTTTTCTGCTTCCGTATCTGCTCATGGTTTTTGCGACGGTCAGGCTGCTCTGGAACAATCTGAAGAAAAGAAAGTTGTTTGACGAGAATCTGCTGATTTTGCTTGCCACAGCAGGTGCATTTGCAGTTCATCGCTATTCGGAGGCAGTGGGAGCGATGCTGTTTTTCCAGATTGGAAAGCTGCTGGAACTTATTTCCATGAGCAGGACGAGAAAATCTATTGAGAAATTTATGGATATCCGTCCGCAGTATGCCAATTTAAAGATCAGCGGCGGGGAGATGCAGGTACCGCCGGAAGATCTGAATCCGCGGCAGGTTATTATTATCAAGCCGGGGGAGAGGATCCCCGTGGATGCGATCGTGACACAGGGGAGAAGTACGTTAGATACCAAGGCGCTGACAGGAGAATCGGAGCCGAGGCATGTGAAGATCGGCAGTCATATTTACAGCGGAAGTATCAACTTAAGTGGTGTGCTGGAAGCACGGGTATTGAAGGCGTCTGCAGATTCGACAGCATCCAGAATCATTGATATGATATCCAATGCGGACAACAGACGGGCGCAGACAGAGAATTTTGCAGAAAAATTTACCCGGTATTATACACCGCTTGTAACGCTTTTCGGAATCCTGGTGATGATCCTTCCGCCGATGATGTTTGAAGGGGCACAGCAGGGGGCATGGATCTATCGAGGGCTGATCGTGCTGGTGGCAGCGTGTCCGTGCGGACTTCTGGTATCCGTGCCGCTGGCATTCTTAGGCGGGATCGGAGCAGCTTCCAGACAGGGTGTCCTCATCAAGGGAAGCAATTTTCTGGAAGCATTATCAAAGGCAGAGACTTTTGTATTTGATAAGACCGGTACTCTGACAGAGGGAGTATTCCGGGTAAAAGAAGTGTGTCCGAAGTCGATGACTCCGGAGGAACTTCTGGAACTGACAGCATATGGGGAAGCATACTCCAGTCATCCGATCTCCGGATCTTTAAGGGAGGCTTACGACAGACCGATCGACAAAGCAAGGATCGGGGCAGTCAAAGAATTTCCGGGATTTGGTCTTGAGGCTGTTGTGGACGGAAAACAACTGGAGATTGGAAATTCCAAGTTTATGAACCAGCAGGGATATTTTTATCAACGGGTGGCTGATATCGGAACAGCAGTTCACGTAGCTGTGGACGGAGAGTATGCGGGCTATATCCTGATCACGGATGTGGTAAGAAAAGAGGCCGGCAGACTTCTGAAATGGCTGAAAAAACAACAGATCGAAGCGGTGATGATCACCGGAGATAATGAACGGGTGGCAGAAGATGTGGCCCGGCAGTTAAAGCTGGATTATGTATATGCAGGCCTGATGCCGGAGGAAAAGGTAGAGCAGGTCAGAGAATTTATGGAAAGCCATATGGAGGATGAGAAGCTGGCGTTTGTAGGGGATGGAATCAATGACGCGCCGGTTCTTGCACATGCGGATATCGGGATTGCCATGGGGGCCTGGGCTCGGATGCAGCTCTGGAGGCAGCGGATATCATTTTGATGGAGGATGATCTTTCCAGGATCGTGAATGCGATCCGGATTTCCAGAGGAACGATTCGTGCGGTGAAGCAGAATCTGATCTTTGCCATTGGGATGAAAGTTCTTCTTCTGGTGCTGGCATCCTTTGGCTATGTAACAATGAAAAACGCAATTTTAGCGGATATGGCAGTGATGATGATCAACTTATTGAATTCATTCTGGGTGCTGAAATATCCGGAATAAGGGGTGTACAACATGAAAAGAGCAACATTGCTTGCATTGACAGTATCTGCCTGTCTTTTGACAGGATGTACCAATGCACTCAAAGACGGAACAGGGTATCTGGAAGACGGAAATTATAAAGAAGCAGTGACCGCATTTCAGAAAGCGGTGGACGAAGGCAAGAAGACGGCGGAGGCATACCGCGGTCTGGGAATGGCGTATTATGAGCAGGAAGACTACGCATCTGCAAAAGATGCTTTTGAAAAAGCGTTGGCAGCAGGGGGAGAGAAGAATCAGGTCATTTATAATCTTCTCGGAATCTGCGGGATGAAGCTGAATGATTACAATTATGCACTGGAGCAGTTTAATCAGGGAATCAGCCTGTCTCAGAACAGCGGTACGTCCATGGAAAATGCAGAAAGCTTCAGCGAAGTGCTTCAGGAGATGCGGTTCAATCAGATCGTATGTTATGAAAAGCTGGGTGACTGGGAGAATGCAAAAACCAAGATCGCAGAATATATCCAGGTCTATCCGGACGATGCAGATGCCCAGAGAGAAGCAAAATTTCTGGAGACCAGATAAAGAATACAAGGAAGAAGAGGATACGCTGACTGCGGAGAAGATTCTGCGGTCAGCGTCCTTTATTCCCGGGGAGGAGAAAGGAGAGCGTATGCCGGGATATCAGATTACCGAGTATTGTCATCGGATGATAAGGGAGCATATCAAAGAAGGAGACTGCTGTGTGGACGCAACGGCCGGCAATGGAAATGATACAGAATTTCTCTGTCGTCTGACAGGGGCAGACGGAAAGG
>ENA-OQBJ01001252-OQBJ01001252.1-human-gut-metagenome-genome-assembly--contig:-NODE-1252-length-10400-cov-2.406210_pt1 | contig 10400 bp, 13 predicted proteins | sample MGYA00242743_ERZ504545 | MGnify/ENA primary metagenome ERZ504545 (study PRJEB26092, sample SAMD00036252) | human gut metagenome | host: Homo sapiens | study: EMG produced TPA metagenomics assembly of...
TTTCAGAATCTGCAGTGCCTTTTCCTTGTTCTGCCGCTGGCTTCTTTCATTCTGGCAGGTCACCACCATGCCCGTGGCAGATGGGTAATACGAATGGCCGAGGAGGTTTTATTGATATGCTGTCCGCCGGCGCCGGAGGAACGGTACACATCGATGCGAAGGTCTTCTCTCCGGATATCCACATCCACATCTTCCGCTTCCGGAAGCACGGCTACGGTAACAGCGGAGGTGTGTACCCTGCCCTGGCTTTCGGTTTCAGGAATGCGCTGCACCCGGTGCACGCCGCTTTCAAATTTCAAAATGGAGTAGGCATTCTTCCTTCAATGGTGCATGTCACTTCCTTGAAACCGCCCAGGTCCGTTTCATTGGCATTGGCAATCTCCAGTTTCCAGCCTTTCCGTTCTGCAAACTTGATGTACATCTTGAGAAGGTCCGCTGCAAAGAGGGCTGCCTCTTCACCGCCGGTGCCGGCACGGATTTCAAGGATGACGTTCTTGCCGTCATTGGGGTCCTTGGGAATGAGCATTTTATGGATTTCCAGGTCCAGCTCTTCCATTTTCTTTTCATTTTCCTTCAGGTCTTCCTTGGCCAGCTCGTGGAGGTCCGCCTGGGACTTGTCTTCCAGAATTTCCTTCGCATCCCTGACAGCCTGGTCCGCTTCCTTGTATTCCCGGTACTTGGCCACAATGTCCCCCAGTTCCGCATGTTCCTTGGACAGGGCCCGCCATCTGTTCTGGTCCGCAATGACAGAGGGGTCGCTGAGCTGGTCCTCCAGGGTCACATAACGGGCTTCCATGCCCTCCAGTTTACTCGTCTGCATATGATTACTCCTTTATATGAAATGTAAGAAATCCTTCTTTAATATGTATAAAGTATATCACAGGGTGAAAATGGGCAGTAAAAAACAGGGCCTTGCGCCCTGTTTCTCAGTCGGATGTTTTTCCGTAACGTTTGTTGAACTTTTCGATACGGCCGCGAGCCTTTCCGAAACGCTGCTGTCCTGTATAGAACGGATGGGATTTGCTGCTGATATCAATATTGATCAGCGGATATTCATTGCCATCTTCCCATTTCACAGTCTGGTTGGAAGTAGCTGTAGAACGGGTCAGGAAAGAGTAGTCAGCACCGATATCACGGAAAACGACTGGATGATAATCCGGATGGATTCCCTTCTTCACTTGTTGCACCTCATTTCAAATACATAGATAATTCTTTGCTATTATAACAAACGATCCCATCGAATGCAAGGGATAATTTTAGAAAAAGTCCCCTGCTCTTTCGCTTTTGTGCCAGAACCTGAAGACATAAGGTACAAATACATGTTTCCAGCCCCTGGTTTTACCCCTTTTCCAAGGGAGTCTTCGTTTCTAACTTTTGATTCATCTTTTTCAAAAATATGAGTAATGCACGTTAATATTTCATGGCCAATTATTAGAAATCGTCAAAAAACTTATTGACTTTGCCATAATGTTGTACTAAACTTAAGTCATGTAAAGTACAGCGCATGAAGAATGTACAAGTACCTGGGAAACATCTTGTACTTTCGGGTTTGGACTGTACATAACCCTGCATTCCAGGGAAATTTTCAAAGGAGTGATTTTTCATGAAAAGAAGTATTAAAAGTGTTTTAACTGCATCTATGGCAGCTCTCTGCGTTATGGGAATGGGTATGTCCGTCAATGCGTACGAACTGAATCCAGAAGTAAAAGACGTAACTCCGGCCCTTCGTGAAGCTTCCACTGTAGGTGTATGGACACATGAAAACCCGGCAATGAAAAACGCACCGGATAAAGATGCCATCCTGGTTATGACTTTCGGCACCACCTTTACCGATACCCGTCATAAAACCATTGATGCCGTAGAAAAAGCTATCCAGGAAGCCAACCCGAACGTACCGGTATATGAAGCATATACTTCCCACATCATTATTGACCGCGTAAAAGCAAAAGAAGGCATCACCAAGATGACTCCGGAAGAAGCTTTTGCCAAGCTGAAAGCTGACGGCTACACCCGCGTAGCTGTTGTTTCCCTGGACGTCATTCCGGGCATGGAATACAGCTATGACTCCGTAGTCACCAAGATGCAGGCTCCTAACTTCAAGAAGATTTCCCTTGCTACCCCGCTCATGTATTTCCAGGGCACCGAAGGCGAACCGGACCAGGTTGTTGATTTCCTGAAAGCCGTTTCCACCCAGTTCCCGAAGATGGGCGCTCACGATGCTACCCTTATCATGGCTCATGGCACTCCGCACCCCGGCAACGCTTACTACAGCGTTATCCAGGACAGACTCCATCAGCTGGGCATGAACAATGTATTCGTTTACTCCGTTGAAGGCCGTCCGAACCTGGAAGACGTCATTCCGAAACTGAAAGCAGGCGGCTTCAATCATGTAACCCTTATGCCGATCATGATGGTTGCCGGCGACCATGCAAACAACGATATGGCCGGCTCTGATCCTGACTCCCACAAGAGCCAGCTGGAAGCACAGGGCTTCAAAGTTTCCACCTACATCCACGGCCTTGGTGAAAACAAAGCTGTCAGAGATATCTATGTACAGCGCGCTGATGAAGCACTGGCAGCACTGCAGAAATAATTTGTGGTATGATATGTAAGAGATGATTTGTCTCTGCATTAGACCCCTTCGTCATCTCGGCGAAGGGGTTTATTTCATCTTAATAAAAATAAAGGAGAATCTGATGAAAAAAATACTAGCAGCAGCTGCCGCTGCCATCCTCTGCTTCTCCCTTTCCGCCTGCGGCACGTCCAAGCAGGAAGGAAACGGGAACGGCGTCACCTACACCTACAAAGACCAGACCATAACCATGAAGGCGCCGCCGAAGCGGGTGGTAGAGCTTTCCGCTCCCCTTCTCAACATGGCCTATGCTGTAGGCGGCACTTCCGCAGCCCGGCCGGAAACGACAAGCCCCATTCCGGAAGAGGCCAAATCCCTCCCTACCCTGGGCCACGTACAGAACATCAACATGGAAACCCTGGTAGGTATGAAACCGGACCTGGTACTTGGTGAAAAGAACCAGAACTCCAAGCTGGAGTCTCTTTTAAAGAGCAACAAAATCCCCTACCTCCTCGTCCAGTATGACGGCATTAATGATAATGTGCCCCTCCTGAAATTTATGGGTCAGCTCTATGACCAGCAGGCCAAAGCGGACAACGTGATCAAAACCTATGAAGAAGGAGTAAAGGCGGTGGAAGATAAAGCTGCTTCCAAGACGCCGGCCAAAGTCGCTGTCCTTCGCGCCACCGGCAAGGATGTAACGGCAGAAACACCGAAATCCATCTGTGCCTCCATGGTGGAAATGCTGAAAATGGACAACGTCATAACCAGCCATAAAGACATCAAACTGGACAGCAAAACCGTCCCCTACTCTTTGGAACAGCTCTCTGCTGATGATCCCGACACCATCTTCATTGTCACCATGGGCAAGCAGAATGAAATCAACAAGAAACTGGACGAATCTATGAGAAGCAACCCTTCCTGGGCCCACCTGAAAGCGGTGCAGAACAACCGGGTCTACTTCCTGGAACCGGACCTCTTCCTCATGAACCCCGGCATACGGACACCGGAAGCATGGAAAAACTTTACCAGCTGGCTTATGGAGAATAAAGGAAACAAAAAAAGGGGCTGTGAAGAAATGACACAGATGCTACCCTGCCCCACCGTCATTTCGACGAAAGCGTTGCGTAGTGGAGAAATCTCACTTCCTAATGGTAACGGGAGCACGGTGGCAGGAGATCTCTCGACTCAGAGTCTCTATAGTGCCTGGAACCTTTGTCCTGCTAACGACATGGAGCTCCGCTCGAGATGACAATGAGGACAAGCCCCTTACTGTCATTGACACAAAAAAAGACACCAAAAAGGGGCTGTGAAGAAATGATTTACATTTTTTCACAGCCCCTTTTTTATTGTCCAGCCACAGGGGAAAATCCTCAGGTGCACCGGCCTATGGGGTGCCCGCCACAACCCTCACGGCCCTGGGCTGTGTCGGACTTCAGCCCCTTAAAAACCTTCCGTCCCTGCGGGAATACTGGAAAGCACCGCCCCAATCCCGGCCGCGCCGCCAGTCCGCTAACCCGACACTTATGTATCTGATTTATCAAGAAGCCCGTTGATGCAGATCATGGGCCTTCCTTTTCTCATTTCCACATCCGCATCTACGTCGAAGATTCAGCTATGGCTTCATGGGTCATGACTTCCATAGGCGGGCCATGGCGCTGGATGATGCCGTTTTCAAGGACCAGAAGATCTGTCGAATAGCGGACGGCCTGGTTGATTTCATGAAGCACCATGACTACCGTCAGATTTTCTTCCCGGTTCAGCCTGGACACCAGTTCCATCACTTCCAGCTGGTGGCATACGTCAGATAGGTGGTAGTTCGTCGAGAATCAGTATTTTAGGTTCCTGGGCTAAAGCATGGCGATCCACACTCTCTGCCTTTCACCGCCGGAGAGACTGGCCACAAGGCGGTCTTTCAGGTGGGTGGTGTTTGTTTTTTTCATAACCTCCGCCACCACTTCCCGATCCCTGGTGGAAACGCCGCTCCACCAGTGCTGGTAAGGATAGCGGCCGCAGGAAACCAGTTCTTCTGCCGTCATGTCTTTGGGCACGTCGTGGAACTGGGGCAGAAAGGCCACCACCCGGGCCATTTCGTCGGAACTGTAGGAAGAAAGGGGCCTGCCGTCGATTTCAATGGAACCTGCTGGGGCTTCAGATTTCCGGTCACCGTCTTCAAAAGGGTCGATTTGCCGCAGCCGTTTCTTCCTAAAAGGTAACAATACTCCCCCTTCTGATGATGCCGCTGGCACCTCGAAGAACGTGATGGTTTCCAAAGGAAACATGAATGTCTGAAATTTTAATGGCTATATCGTTCGTACTCATCATGCGCTCCTCCTTAAGAGATACAGGAAGAAAGGCGCACCAAGAAAGGCCATGATAATCCCCGCCGGGATTTCAATAGGCGAAAAGAGCACCCGTCCCAGGGTATCGCAGAATACAAGCACCCCGGCCCCCAGAATGGCAGAGCCCGGCACCACATACTTGTAGTCCGTGCCGATGATGAGGCGCACAATGTGGGGCACCACCAGTCCTACAAAACCGATAAGTCCTGCAATGCTGACGGCACCGGCAGCCAGAAGGGCCGCCACGGCGGTCATAGAGAACCGTACCTTTTCCACTGGCACTCCCAGGCCCCGGGCCGTTTCATCGCCAAGACTCAGGATGGTGAGGGCCTTGCAGCCTGCCAGTGCCAGGACCAGACCAAGAACGGTGTAAGGAAAGAGGCTTCCACCTGGGGCCAGCTTCTGGCCGAGAGACCGCCTACCATCCATAGGAGAGCGCCCTGCACTTTATCGGAATAGAAAACAAGAAGGGCGGAAATCCCGCTTCCCAGAAAAGCGCTCACTGCCACACCGGCCAGAATAATGCGGCTGGGACGAATGCCATTCTTCCAAGCCAGGGCATAGACCGCCGCTGCAGAAAGCATGGCGCCCACAAAGGCCACCGGTGTCAGAAGAAGCGAAGCCTCCGGCATGAAAATCAGCATCATCACACCTGCCAGGCCTGCACCGCTGGAAACACCTACAATGCCGGGATCCGCCAGGGGATTCTTCATCACCGCCTGCAGAATAGCGCCGGATACAGCCAGATTGGCACCCACCAGGCGCCCACTATATTTCTTGGGAACCGGATATTCCAAATAACCATATCATCCGTCGTTTCCACATGGCCCATCAGGGTATGCATGATGGAGCGAAGGAAATATCGGCAGAACCGAAAATCAGGCGAAAACCATGGCAAATACAGTAAAGGCGGCAAAAATAAAGATAATGAAAATGCGAAGGCCTTGCTCTTCCCGGTTTCGTTTCTTTTCTCTTCCATACACCCACTCCTTCAAAAGAGAAAATACAAAAAAGAAGCAGTGCTGATTCTTTTAATCACCCGCTGCTTCTCTAATGGAATAGTATCAAAATATCAGTACTATTTAATTATAGCATCTTCAGATATTAATACAAGAGGTATAGACGCCGCGCGGGCGCTTAGAAAAAAGGTTCTTAAGATGGACCGGCCTTATGGACACGCCTGCGGTGTGAGGTTGACGGGGCTTCGCCCCGAGGGTTGTGGCCGCCTGACGGCGGCAGGTTGTGTAGAAGGGTTGCGGAAAAAGGTTCTTAGGATTGATGGGCTTTCGGGCCCAAGGGTTCTTAAGTTTGACGGCTTCGGGCCGAGGGTTGTGGTATCGCCCTTACGGTGCATAGCGAACACATTTTGAAGGAGCGCTAGCGACGCGCAAAATGTAGTGAGTCGTTTCCCCTTTAGGGGGCGATAAGTATGAAGTCAGCGTTGCGGGATTAGCTTTCTGTGTCATACGTTATGAAAAGCATTACTTCGATCAGCCACCTCCGGTGGCTTTCCCCCTTTGGTGCCTTACGGCACCACCTTCCCCCCGCTGAGCGGTGGGACAATAAAGATCCGCAAAGCAATCCCTTCATAAGCAGCTCACAGCATAACGGAGCTTTATAGTGCCCCCGCTTGCGGTGGCAAGGGAACTGGATTCGCAGGGAGCCGTAGGCGACTGAGAATCCAGTGACACGCTTCCCAGCGGGGCGGAAAGGTGGTGGCGCCAGCACCAAAGGGGGAATGCATTTCCTCGCCCGCCAGGGCGGTTGTATGGTCTTCCGACGGGCGAAAGCCGGTTGTGAAGGTTTTATACAAAACTGGCGCCTTCCATAATTTAAAGGCGCCCACCTCGCCAGCGCAACGATACTATATAACTCCCGAGGGCGAGAGCCTCAACCCGCCTGTAAGGCGAAGCCGATCACAGGCAGAACCCTTGGCGCCCAGGGCCAAAGGCCCGGCGGCGCATCAACCCTCACGCCCATCAGGGCGTGTCAACCTTCGGGAATACAGCCCAGCGCCGCCAATGTCACAAATCCCCCTTATGCCTTACAGGACGGGTAATTCCCAGAATTTTAAAATAGGTGCACATGGACTTTAATCCCCGAAGGGTCTGGGCATTGGAGGGGTCTTCCAGTTTGCCCATGACGTCGATGTGGAAGAAGTATTCGAAGGGTCTTCCTTCCATGGGGCGGGATTCCAGATGGGTCATGTTCATGCCGCCGTAGAAGAAGTAGCCCAGTACATGGTAGAGGGCCCCCGGTTCGTGGCGCACGGAAATGACCAGGGTGATTTTATCAGCGTTTGGCTTGATTTCCATTTTCGGCCCGATGATGAAGAAACGGGTGTAGTTGCTGGAGTTGAAGAAAATATTTCCGCCAGCACCGACAGACCGTAGAGCCGGGCGGCGGTGCGACTGGCCACGGCGGCCTGGTTTTTCTTTCCGTCCTGGGCCACCTTTTCAGCACTGCGGGAGGTGGAGAAATAGGGCTTCAATGTCCAGTCCCTGTGCTTGTTGAAGAAGGGACGGCACTGGGCAAAGCCTGGGGATGAGAGAAGACGGTGTCGATGTCTTCCAGCTTCGCCCCCGGCAGGCCCAGCAGGTTGTGCTCGATTTTCACGATCTGCTCTCCCACCACGGCACAGCCGTAGCGCTGAATCAGGTCGTATACCTCGGTAATCCCGCCGGTGGAGGAGTTTTCGATGGGCACCACACCGTAGTCGATATCCCCTTCCTGCACCGCCTTCACTACATCTTCAAAGAGAGGAAAATAGGATTCCTCTCTTTTTCTATTTCCAAACTGCTGCTCCATGGCTTCATAGGTATAGGAACCTTGGCGCCGTAGCAGCCTACACGAAGTACTTTATCCGACATGGAAATTCCTCCTGTCCGTCAATAGAAGATCCAGAATCACCAGGGCGCCGCATTTTCAATCACCGGAATGGCCCGGGGAATGATGCAGGGGTCGTGGCGTCCGCCGATGGAAAGGTCTGTATCTTCCTTTTTTGAAATATCGATGGTGCGCTGCCTCTTCCCGATGGAAGCGGTGGGCTTCACTGCCAGCGTAAAGAGAAGGGGACTGCCGCTGGAAATACCGCCCAGCACGCCGCCATTATGATTGGTCAGGGCTTTCGGTGTTCCCCCTTCATAATGAAGGCTGTCATTGGCCTCGGATCCATAGAGGGACGCAAAGCCGAAACCTTCACCGAAGGAAATGGCCTTCACTGCCGGCACGGAAAACATCATGTGAGCCATTTCACTTTCCAGGGAATCAAAGAAGGGATCCCCCAGTCCCACCGGAAGGCCCAGGGCCATGCATTCCACCACGCCGCCTACGGAATCCCCTTCCTTCTGCGCTTCAAGAATGGCCTCTTCCATGGCCTTTCCTGCCTTTTCATCTATCACCGGCAGTTTCATGGCATCCAGCCTTTCAAAAAAGAACCTTTTCCTCCCCCAGGGGATGGAAGGGCCGGTCTTGGATGCGTGAATCGCAAGGGCATGGGCACCGATGAAAATGCCCTCCTTCTCCAGCACCTGCCGGGCCAGGGCACCGGCAAAGGTGAGAGGCGCCGTAATGCGGCCGGAAAAATGGCCGCCGCCGCGGTAGTCATTGAAACCGCCGTACTTGACGTATCCTGTATAGTCCGCGTGTCCCGGACGCATGTGGTCCTTTAAAATATCATAATCTTTGGAATGCTGATTGCCATTCCTGATTTCCATGGAAAGCGGCGTGCCGGTGGTGTGGTCATTGAAATAGCCCGAAAGGATTTCAAAACTGTCCTTCTCCTTCCGCGGCGTGGCCAGATTCGAACTCCCCGGCGCCCGGCGGGCCATTTCCCGGCGGACCTTATCCCAGTCAATGGAAATCCCCGGCGGAAGCCCGTCGATGACAGCGCCGATGGCGGTGCCATGGGATTCGCCAAAAATGGTGACTTTCAGTGTTTCTCCAAATGTATTGCTCATGGTTTTCTCCTGTAATTAAAAGAGGGGTGCGGCTGTATGGGCCGCTCCGAGGCCCGGTTCAGAGGGCAGGGATAAGGGTTCTTAAGATGGATGGGCCTTCGCCCCAAGGGTTCATAGGGGAAGGTTCTCAGGATTGACCGGCCCTATGGGCCGGAAGGTTCTAAAGTTTGACGGGGCCTTTGGCCCCGAGGGTTGAGGATTGCCCTGCGGGCAATGCTTATAAAGTCAGCGTTACGGGATTTACTTTCAGTGCCATATGATATGCAAAGCATTCTACGGATTGGCTCGCTGCGCTCGCCACCCCCTATCCGGCTCCGCCATTGGACACACCTTCGGTGTGAGGTTCATTGGACACACCTTCGATGTGAGGGTTGACGGGCCTTTGGCCCGAGGGTTATGGCCGCCTGTCGGCGGCGGGTTGTGTCCCCACAGGGGAAACGACTCACTACATTTTGTGTGTCGCTCCGCTCCTTCAAAATGTGTTCGCTGTGCATCGCTTCGCTCAGGGGGCGACAGCGCCTGCGGCGCTGAGGGTGGCGGTATCGCCCGCAGGGCGATGAGTATTATAATGCCGCCTTTCGGCGGTCACGTCCACATCGAATATCATAATCATTCTTACCCTCGTACATCCCTTCGCCACTTCGTGGCCCTCTTCCCCTAAAGGACGCAAGAACGTTACGGGATTGGCTTTATGGGTCATATGGCATGATACGCATGCTGGTGATTGGCTCACTGCGTTCACCACCAAAGGGGAAAACTGCGGAATGGTACATGAAATATATGACTCTCTGTTTTCCCTCTCCATACTTCTCGTTTCCCCTTGAGGGGAATTCCCGCGCAGCGGGAAAGGGTATACGAGGTAAAGCACCGATTTGATACTCTATCGTTTTCCTGACCGCCAATCGGCGGCCCCCTGAGCGAAGCGATGCACAGCGAACATGATTTGCAGGAGCGCCAGCGACGCACAAATCATAGTGAGTCGTTTCCCCTGTGGGGTGCAACCTTTCTACACAACCCTTGCACCAAGGCTGGAGGCCCGATGGATGCCATACGCCCCTCTGCGCCGCAGGCGCAGGCCCCTTCGGGAATACTGGAAAGCACCGCCCAAGTCCCGGTCCCGATCCCGACCGCGCCGAAAGGCGCCTGAACCCTCACGCCTCACAGGGGCTTGTCCATAAGAAGTCAGCGTTACGTGCTTGCCTTCCCGCCCTCACAGTCATTCTGAGCGAAGCGAAGAATCTCGGTACACGGCATATTTGAGACAATCGGTGGTAAATACCCATCGGCGGGAAGGGCCCGCTGGGCGTAGAGGCGAAAGCTATCAGCTATCAGCTTCCAGCTTCTGGCTGATTCCGGCTTGATGCTTTTGGATTCATCATCAAGATATGTATCTCGGTGTTTTGCCGCCGAAGGCGGCATTTATACTGGCGCCGACAGGCGCCCACCGAACCCTCACAGCCGCAGGTGTGTCACCCCTAAGAACCTTCGGGGCGAAAGCCCCGTCAATCTTAAGAACCCTTCCCCTTG
>ENA-OQBJ01001253-OQBJ01001253.1-human-gut-metagenome-genome-assembly--contig:-NODE-1253-length-10377-cov-1.631610_pt1 | contig 10377 bp, 13 predicted proteins | sample MGYA00242743_ERZ504545 | MGnify/ENA primary metagenome ERZ504545 (study PRJEB26092, sample SAMD00036252) | human gut metagenome | host: Homo sapiens | study: EMG produced TPA metagenomics assembly of...
CGTGAACGTCGTGCGGCTAACCGTGCTAAGGGGCGTGCTGAGCGTAAAGCTAAGAAGCAAAGCTTCTAAGCATTGGCTTCTAGGTGAGAGCAAATTTTAATTTAAAAATTCAAGAGGTTGAAACCAAAGTGTTTCAGCTTTTTTGATTATTATCAAACTTTTTGGAAACTCAAAAGACCTTATTTAGTTTGAAGATATATTTTTCTTTTGAGCCTAAGGTCTCAAAACTTCCCAACGCTTATGACTACAAAGTCTTAGTCGTCATTATCACAGCGACAAGTCTCAGTATATGCTCACTACACTCGCAAAATAATTGGCTGTCTTAAGAACTGAAACTATGACAGATTTTAAATAGTTTTATCACAGCCATTTTTAAGAAGCTTTCCGTTTAAAGTAAAATAATGTGTAAGTTTGAGGTTATTAGTTGAGTCAACTCTCAAAATCAGGTAGTGACATTTATGTCACTACTTTTTTGTTGGCTTTCTATCTATAATACAATCATAGCTTTTGAGAAAAGGCTAAAAAATATTTTAAAGGAGGTTGTTTTAATGACGACACAAATCATTAACAATTTTAACTCACTTAATTCCGAAGATCTTTCTACTGTTAAGGGTGGAGCATGTAGTTTTTGGGGAGCTACAGCTGCCGTAGGCGTCGGGGCTGTTGGAGGAGCCATTAAAGGTGGTATTCAAACAGGTACTTGGCAAGGTGCAGCCTTAAAGGGTATTGGTTATGGTATTAAAGATGGGATTACTTATGGACTTATTTGTCGTTATTAGGCGATTACTGAGTCAATTTTTTGGCCAATAGTACTTGCTCTCCTAATTTATGGCTTATATTCTTTGCTTGGCAACACTTTAGAGGAGAAATTTTCTCAATTGTGTGCATCTATGTCAGTATATCCCTAGCAGATGACGTCTATCATCTCGCAGAAGAATATGTTAAAAAGAAGTTAACTAGGAATACGTTCCTGTTTAAAAAATAGCATGTAAAAACTTGGCAGAATGATTGTCAAGTTTTTTTATAGCAAAAGTGCTACAATAGGAGTCATGAAAGACACGATTCGAATTCTTCATATCAATGATTTACACTCTCATTTTGAACAGTATCCACAACTCAAGCGAGCTGTGGATGATTTGAGTCAGACGGATAGAGAGTTGATCAAGGGTAGATCTTGGGGACAATGTGGATAAGTCCCATCCCTTATCTGATGCGACAGCCGGGCGTTTAATGTAGCCCTGATGAATGAGTTGGGGATAGACTATGCGACTATTGGAAATAATGAGGGGATTGGTCTGGCCAAGGAGGAGCTAGACTGTCTTTATGAGCAGGCTAAGTTTCAGCCTATCATAGGAAATCTCAAGGATGAGGGGAGACAACCTGAATGGGCTAAGCCCTATCTTATCCACAAAACTAAGGCAGGTACAAACATTGCTTTCCTGGCCTATACTTCCCATATTACATCACCTATGCTCCAACGGTTGGCAGGTGTTAGAGTCTATGGCTAGGTTGGAAGAGGATTTGGCTCGTCCTGAGGTAAGGGATGCAGATATAGTCGTCGTTCTTAGCCATCTGGGTGTACGTTATGATGAGCAGATTGCAGAGACTTATCCACAGGTAAACCTTGTCATTGGGAGCCACACGCATCACCTTTTTGAAGAGGGCAAATTAGTTAATGAAACCTATTTGGCAGCTGCTGACAGATATGGTTATTATCTTGGCTGTATTGACCTTACTGTGGAAAATGGGCAATTGATAGGATGTCAGATTGAGGCTATCCCCACCAAGTCCTACATCTTGGATTTAGACAAGGAGGACGAAGCCTTTATCAAGGCTATGCGTGAGGAAGGCCATCGTCGTTTAGCTCAGAAAAAAGTAGCTAATCTAGGTCGAGAACTAGATTTTGATGAGACCTGTCAATTGGTTTTACAGGCTGTTTGTCAGGAGACTCATAGCCAATTAACGCTTTTAAATACTGGACTTATCATGAAAACACTAGGTCCTCAAGTGACCATGGCAGACCTGCAAGAAGCCCTTCCTCATCAGATGCGGATGGCACGTCTAGTCGTGACGGGACAAGAGCTCAAAGAAATCTGCCAGGAAGTTTTTACTAAGGCTGAACTCCTTAAAAATCAAGCTATTAAAGGTATGGGATTCAGAGGGAAGACATTTGGTGAAGTAATCACCGGGAATTTTGCTTACAAAAACGGTAATTTGTTGTATAATAGAAGGGTTGTAGATTCCAATGAGAAGTTTAGTTTGGTCCTTGTGGACCAGTACTACTTTGCTTCTTACTTTCCTACAATTAAGGAAAAGGAAGTTACTCTTCTTTTTCAGATTTGTTAAGGGAACTTGTGGCCAAAGTATTTAGGAAAAAATGGTGCCAATTGGGATAAGATATAGAGACATTATTACAGCATCAGGATAGAAAATAAGAGAGAGCAGAAAGGATGGCACATGCGTAAAGAAATCTTGCCAGAAATGTTTAATTATAATAAATATCCAGGGCCAGACTTTGTGTATGTGGCTGATCTTCTGAAATCAGATGCCTGTCAGTTTACAGTTCTTGAAAATCACAAGGATGCTTTAGACGCTACCCGCTTTGGGCAACGTTTTTCTGAAATCATGCTCAAGTATGATTATATTGTTGGGGACTGGTCTAATGACCAGCTTCGCCTTAAGGGATTTTACGAGGACGAGCGCTCTAATACGCGTAAGACAGACCGCATTAGCCGATTGTCGGAGTATTTGCGTGAATACTGTGCCTTTGGCTGTGCCTACTTTATTTTGAAAAATGAAGAGCCGCAATTAATCGTCTTTGAAGAGGAGACGGAGCCTCGTCGCAAGCGCCGTCGTTCTAATAATCGTCGTAATGCTTCTCAGGAATCTAGAGATAGAGAGCGCAATGCTTCTCAAAAGAATAAGGGGCAAAAAGCTTCTGCTAAGCAAAAGCCAGACAAGCCCAAACGAAGAGATAGGATCAAGAGGATCCAAGCTTTGAGAAAATCAAGCGTCGTCCTAAGTTCAAATCTAGATCTGAGGATGGTGGTCGTGAGCGTAAGCCTAACTTCAAGAAGAGTCAGAAGCAAGCTCCAAAATCTAAAGGTCAAAACACCCCATCGAAGAAACAAAGCGAGACCAAGTCAGATGGTCAGCATTTCACAATCAGAAAAAAAGGAAATTAAACTATGTCAGAAGTAACAACACAAGCAAAACCAGAACGTCGTAAACGTCAGAAGTTAGAGGATATGGAAGGCTACAAACCTTCTATTTATGGTCTTACTCGTGATGAGTTGATTGATTGGGCTATGGAACACGGTGAAAAGAAATTCCGTGCTACTCAAATTTGGGATTGGCTCTACAAGAAGCGTGTGCAATCTTTCGAAGAAATGACCAACATTTCTAAGGATTTCATTGCTAAATTGAATGAGAATTTCTGTGTGAACCCATTGAAACAACGTATCGTTCAAGAATCTAAAGATGGTACCGTTAAATATCTTTTTGAATTGCCAGATGGTATGTTGATTGAGACGGTTTTGATGCGTCAACACTATGGTTTGTCTGTCTGTGTGACAACTCAGGTTGGATGTAACATCGGTTGTACTTTCTGTGCCAGTGGTTTGATTAAGAAACAACGTGACTTGACGGCTGGTGAGATTGTGGCGCAAATCATGTTGGTACAAAAATACTTTGACGATCGTGGTGACGGTGAACGTGTCAGCCACGTGGTTGTTATGGGTATCGGTGAGCCATTTGATAACTATGACAATGTGCTTCGTTTCTTGCGTACCATTAACAATGATAATGGTCTTGCCATTGGAGCGCGTCACATTACCGTATCAACATCTGGTTTGGCACCAAAAATCAAGGAATTTGCTAACGAAGGTGTTCAAGTTAACCTTGCCGTATCACTTCACGCGCCTAACAATGACCTTCGTTCAAGCATCATGCGTATCAACCGCTCATTCCCACTTGAAAAACTCTTTGAAGCTATCGAGTATTACATCCAAACAACCAACCGTCGTGTAACTTTTGAGTATATCATGCTTAATGAGGTCAATGACCATCCTGAAAATGCACAAGAGTTGGCTGATTTGACTAAGAAAATCCGTAAGTTGTCATACATCAACTTGATTCCATATAACCCAGTATCAGAGCACGATCAATATAGCCGTTCAACTAAAGAACGTGTGGCGGCCTTCTACGATGTGCTTAAGAAAAATGGGGTTAACTGTGTGGTTCGTCAAGAGCACGGTACAGATATCGATGCTGCTTGTGGACAATTGCGTTCAAACACTATGAAACGCGACCGTCAAAAGGCAGTGGCAGAAGCTTCTGGTAAATCAGAAGGTAAGTAAGATGTTTCAGCTTAAGACTTGGGTAGATAAGGATGGAGAACTAACACCAAAAGGAAGAAAGCTAAGCCGAGTTTTGGTCTATACTTATCTCCTTTGTTTAGTGCTCCTGTGTTGGACACCCCAGTACGGGCTAGTTGAAGGTGTTGACACCCCTGGTATTCAACATTTTGGTCGTGTCGTGGTCCTATTAACCCCATTCAATAGTTTGACCAACTTTTATCAGCTGGATAGTCTTAAGGAGATTGTCTTTGTCCTTGGGCAAATGTGACTAACATTTTCTTGCTGAGTCCTCTGATTTTAGGGCTTTTAGCCTTGTACCCAAGATTCAGGTCTTGGACAAAGGTCCTTTTAGCGACCTTTGTCATGTCTTTGACGATTGAGGTTGGACAAGTCATTCTAGACCTTCTCATTGATGCTAATCGTGTCTTTGAGCTAGATGATTTATGGACCAATACTTTAGGAGGTTTGCTGGCATTAGCTGTCTACCGCCTTCTTGTAAAACTGATTCAAACGCATTTTAAAGAGTAAAAAACCTGGGAGCCTATGTGTCCCAGGTTTCACTTATTTTCTATCATACAAATACAACATATTCAAAAGAGGGAAAAATGAATAAACACGTTTGGAGAAATAATGAAACACTTAATGATGACAGTAGTCACCGTATTAACGTTAGGAGTAACAATGACGATGGTTAAGGCAGATACTTATCAAAGTGGCCGTGATGCCGATATCATGCGAGAAAGAGGGCAGGTTTGGAACTATTCTGAGGTTAAGAGAGAGCCTCAATTAGCTAACTACAACACCGATGGACGCTATCTCAGTGAGGCAACTAACTTTGAATTATACAATTTTGTCAGAGAGTATAAGACATCTGATGAAATCAGACGCATTTGGAACCCCAAGAAGGACGAATCAGTTATCCACGATAAAGATAGCTACTCTATTGATGATGGGCACAAGGTCTATAATTTTGACTCCTTTGCTTATCAATTGCCAGAGTCTACTGATTTTGGGAAATTGACTTATATTGGTTACTTTCAGTTAGAAGATGGTACAATTATTCGCTATTGGAAATAACCTTTTGTTAGACTTATAATCACCCATTTGTAGGATAGGGGGAATAACTTGTTTTTTAAAGAATCAATCATTGCAAAACTTTGGTGGTTTTTCAAGTTAGAAAAAACGCCGGTATATTGTTGGGATTTTGGCACTGAGTCTGGTTTCGGTTCTCAATCTGATTCCTCCTATGGTTATGGGGCGGGTCATTGATGCTATCACATCGGGAAAATTGACCAATCAGATTTTGCTTTTGAATCTTGTGTATTTGCTTTTGGCAGCTATAGGAATGTACTATTTGCGCTATGTTTGGCGCATGTATATCTTGGCGACCTCTTATCGCTTGGGTCAGATTATGAGGTCACGCCTTTTTGAGCATTTTACCAAGATGTCGCCTTCTTTTTATCAAAAGTACCGAACTGGGGACCTCATGGCCCATGCAACCAATGATATCAACTCTTTAACTCGCTTGGCTGGTGGGGGTGTCATGTCAGCGTGGATGCCTCTATTACAGCTTGGTAACCCTAATCACTATGTTTTTCAGCATTTCCTGGCAGATGACACTAGTGGCTGTCTTACCCCTACCTTTCATGGCTTTTGCGACTAGTCGTTTGGGCCGTAAGACCCATAAAGCTTTTGGAGAATCCCAGGCAGCCTTTTCAGAACTTAATAATAAGGTTCAAGAGTCGGTATCAGGTATCAAGGTAACCAAGTCTTTTGGCTATCAGGAGGCTGAGCTTCAGTCCTTCCAAGAGACCAATAAGATGACTTTTAAAAAGAATATGCATACCATGAAGTATGACAGCCTTTTTGATCCTTTGGTCTTACTCTTTGTTGGCTCATCTTATGTTTTGACCCTCCTTGTCGGGGCCTTTATGATTCAGGCCGGTCAGATAACGGTCGGAAATTTGGTAACCTTCATTACCTATTTGGACATGCTGGTTTGGCCCCTAATGGCCATTGGCTTCCTCTTTAATATCACACAGAGGGGAAATGTATCCTACCAACGTATTGAAAATCTTCTGGAGCAGGAATCAGATGTTCAAGATCCTAAACATCCTCTCCCAAGTATCGAAAATGGTCGCTTAGAATATGCGATTGACCGCTTTGCTTTTGAGGATGAGGATACTTTGCGAGATATTCATTTCACCTTGGACAAGGGCCAAACCCTTGGTTTGGTTGGACAGACTGGCTCAGGAAAGACGGCCCTTGTCAAGTTACTCTTGCGGGAGCACGATGTCAATCAAGGAGCAATCTATTTAAATGGACATGACATCCGAGACTATCGCCTATCAGACTTGCGTAGCTTGATGGGGTATGTTCCTCAAGACCAGTTTCTCTTTGCCAGTTCCATTTTAGACAATGTTCGTTTTGGTAATCCTGACCTCGCCTTTGAAAAGGTGGAAGAAGCGACTAAGTTGGCTCAAGTTTATGATGATATCAAGGCTATGCCTGAAGGCTTTGAAACAATCATTGGTGAAAAGGGTGTCAGCCTATCAGGCGGTCAAAAACAACGTCTGGCCATGAGCCGTGCCATGATTTTGGATCCAGATATTTTGATTTTGGACGACTCCTTATCTGCGGTTGACGCCAAGACAGAACATGCCATTATTGACAATCTTAAACATACCCGCAAGGACAAGACGACGATCATTACCGCCCATCGTCTTAGTGCGGTGGTGCACGCTGATCTCGTCTTAGTCATGCAAAATGGTCGTATCATTGAACGGGGCCGTCATGAGGACTTACTAGCTCAGGGTGGTTGGTATGCCAAGACCTATGAGTCTCAACAGTTAGAAATGGAAGGAGGAGAAGTTGATGCCTAATCAAAACCAATGGTCTGTGTTTAAGCGTCTCTTGACCTATCTCAAGCCTTACAAATTCTTGACCTTTCTAGCTTTGGCCTTTCTCTTGTCCACAACGGTTATCAAGAGTATCATTCCCCTTGTGGCCTCTTATTTTATCGACCACTATCTTCATGATATGAATCAGGCAGCAAGCTTAATTCTGATTGTTTACTATGGTCTTTATCTCTTGCAGACGCTAGTCCAGTATTTGGGAAATCTCTTTTTTGCGCGTGTGTCCTACAGTATTGTCAGGGATATTCGCCGGGATGCCTTTGCCAATATGGAGAAACTGGGTATGTCTTACTTTGACAAGACTCCAGCAGGGTCTATTGTTTCCCGCTTGACCAATGATACAGAGACTATTAGTGAGATGTTCTCAGGAATTCTGTCTAGCTTTATTTCGGCTATCTTTATATTTGTTACCACCCTTTACACCATGATGATCTTGGACATTCGTCTGACCGGGCTTATTGTGCTCTTTCTTCCTCTGATTGTTCTTTTGGTTAATCTCTACCGCAAAAAATCAGTGGTCATCATTGAAAAGACCAGAGCCTTGCTTTCAGATATAAATGCCAAACTGTCAGAGAGTATCGAAGGGATTCGCATCATTCAGGCCTTTAACCAAGAGAAACGTCTCAAAAAAGAGTTTGATGCCATTAATGAGGAACACCTAATTTACGCTAGCCGTTCCATGTCACTGGATTCTCTCTTTCTACGCCCAGCCATGAGTTTACTGAGCTTCTGGGCTATGCTGTTCTCATGGCCTACTTTGGCTACCGAGGTATCTATTTGGGCATCACAGCAGGGACATGTATGCCTTTATCCAGTACATTAACCGCCTCTTTGATCCTTTGATTGAGGTGACACAAAACTTCTCAACCTTACAAACTTCTATGGTCTCAGCAGGTCGGGTCTTTGCCTTGATTGACGAGCGTACCTATGAGCCTGAACAGAGAGACACAGACGCCAAGGTTACCGAGGGGAACATTCGCTTTGAAAATGTCTCTTTCTCGTATGATGGTAAACACCAGATTTTAGATAACATATCCTTCTCTGTCAATAAAGGTGAGACCATCGCCTTTGTCGGTTCTACAGGTTCCGGAAAATCCTCTATTATCAACGTGTTTATGCGTTTCTATGAGTTCCAATCAGGCCAAGTTCTTCTTGACGGTGTGGATATTCGCGATTATAGTCAGGCAGAGCTGCGTAAGAACATTGGTCTTGTCCTTCAGGAACCCTTTCTCTATCATGGTACAATCAAATCCAATATTGCCATGTATCAGGATTTAACTGATGAAGAGATAATAGCCGCTGCTGAGTTTGTGGATGCCAATCACTTTATCGACAAACTTCCAGAAGGTTATGATTCTCCAGTTTCTGAACGAGGTTCCAGCTTTTCAACCGGTCAACGTCAGCTTCTAGCCTTTGCTAGGACCGTTGCTAGCCAACCTAAGATTTTGATTCTGGATGAAGCGACAGCCAATATTGATTCGGAGACAGAGGCTATTGTTCAAAACTCTTTAGCAAAAATGCGTCAAGGACGTACAACCATTGCCATTGCCCACCGCCTATCGACTATTCAAGATGCCAACTGCATCTATGTCTTAGACAAGGGCCACATCATCGAACACGGTAGCCACGAGGAACTCCTAGCCCTCGGTGGCACCTATCACAAGATGTACAGCCTGCAAGCAGGGGCTATGGAAGGAGCCTAAGCTAATCAAGACCATAGCTTCTATATTCGAAAAGATTTCTTAAAAATCAAAATCGAGTAGTGACATTTATGTCACTACTTTTTTGTTGGCCTACAACCTATAATAAAACCATAGCTTGAGAGAAAAAGCTAAAAAATAATATTTTAGGAGGTTGTTAGAATGACAACACAAACAATGAACACTTTTGAAACACTCGATCTCGAGACACTTGCAAACGTTGAAGGTGGCGGATGGGTTAAGTGTTATGCCGGCACAATTGGCTCTGCTCTAGTAGGATCAGCAGGAGGCCCGGTAGGTTACTGGGGAGGAGCTTTAGTTGGCTATGCTACATTCTGCTAATATTTAGGTGACTCTATGCTTAAAGATAAAAAAAATGTATTTAACTAGCAATTTTCCTTTTAGGATTTGGCATTGCTAACCTTTTTAGAAATTTAGATTTTGTTCATCATATCATTAATTTGGTAGGGTTAACATTAATCACTTTTAGTTTGATTTTTAGTAAATGGGAGCGACTCAAAAAATAGAAGTATTCGAAATGTAGAGTTCCTAAAAATCAAAATCGAGTAGTGACATTTTATGTCACTACTTTTTTGTTGTCTTCCACCCTATAATAAAATCATAGCTTGAGAGAAAGAAGCTAAAAAATAGTTTAGGAGGTATTGCTATGACAAGGCAAACAATTAACAATTTTGAACTCCTTGACCTTGAGGCACTTGCAAACGTTGAAGGTGGTGATGGATTATGTTTGATTTGAAAAGTTATATTTTAGGGATGTTTTTCATGGCTGTGATGAGTTTTTTAGATAAGCCTATTATGTCATTTCTTGAAAAACACAAAGTTACCAATTCCGCTAAAAAGAAATTCTAATTGAGATACCTTGTCAATTGCTAGTCTGTGAATAGCTTTGCACAGAAAGCTAAAAACACTTTAAGGAGAAAAGTATGTTCAAAAACTCAAAACCGTATTTACTGGCTACCATTCTCATAGGAATGGGCCTCGCTAATCTATTTAGAAGTTTGGATGCAGTCCACCATACCATTAACTTGTTGGGGCTAACCGTGCTTCTTTATAGTCTGTTTTTAAAAAATGGGCACAGTTTAAAAAGTAACCTTTTGCCCCTTTGAACGTGAGGTGCTTGCAAATGCTTATTTTTGATGTTCCCGAAGTAAAATTATTCTTGCTAATGATAGCGGAGATTGTATTATATTTGATGGCATATTTTTTGTAATAGAAAAAAAATAAAGATATGTATATTCGCTTATTTAAAATATCAGTGCTAATGACGCTATTGTATTACATCTCCAGTAGAATGTAATCGCTTAAGGGATTACTTGAGATCTTAACAGCAGTATAAAAAATAACAAGAAAGGAATAGACGGTTAAATGTAATTTAAGCTTATT
>ENA-OQBJ01001254-OQBJ01001254.1-human-gut-metagenome-genome-assembly--contig:-NODE-1254-length-10377-cov-1.596976_pt1 | contig 10377 bp, 13 predicted proteins | sample MGYA00242743_ERZ504545 | MGnify/ENA primary metagenome ERZ504545 (study PRJEB26092, sample SAMD00036252) | human gut metagenome | host: Homo sapiens | study: EMG produced TPA metagenomics assembly of...
CCCCGCCAGGCTACGCGACCCGGCCATACCCCAAGCCAGTCCATGCCCCGGCCATGCGGCGCATAAACATAAGACCATCGCAATGAGCGACAACCTCATACTAATTCCTCGTAAAATTGTTTTCATAAGTAACTATTCAAAATTAATTTTACATATATGAGTAATTCACAAATAAGTTCGTACCTACAGATGCTAGAGCTCTGTTTGTACAATAGAAAAGCGAGTCCTTAGTATTGTAATCAGCAGGTCTTATCCATTTGCCTTTCAATATGCGCCAGAGAGTTTCGGCTGGATTAAGTTCTGGAGAGTATGGTGGAAGATAGAAAAGGAATAATCCTCTATCCTCCCATATTTTTCTCAATTCCTTTATCTTCCGATTTCTATGGACAGAAGCATTGTCAAGGACAACTACCGTTTTCTTCTCAACTTCAAAAGAGAACCGGTCAAGAAAATCCACAAGCTTGTCTGTATTGATGGATTCCTGTGTCGTAAAGCCTTTATATTGATTTCTTTTGGTAATCATGCCAAAGATATTAAGTCTTGCGGTTTTCTCGGATGGAATATAGACATGCTCATCTTTGAACTGCCATCCGTAAGGTACGTAACCATCTGTACATACATGACTTTCATCTGCGTAATAAAGTTCTATTTTACCTTTGGAATCAAGGCTTTCAAGTTCTTGCAACTTCTCTTTCTTGTATGAATAGAGTTGCGGTGAGGGGGTACCCCTTGGGCGTTTCCTTATTCGCTTATATCTTGCACCAATGCTCCTAAAAAAACGTTTGAAGGTAATGTCGCTGGCTTTTTTGCCGGAAGCCTTTTCCCAGGCTTCGCGTGCTTTAGATACACTCTGACGGTCTTCCTCTATAGCCTTACGGACTGCTTCCTCATCGGAACAATCCATTATAGGTTTACGACCTTGACCGGGACGTGTCTCCAAGCCTTTGATACCATTTTCTTTATAACGTTTTATCCATGTGTATACTGTTGGCACTGTTACATCAAATATTTCAGCTATTTCTGAAGCTGATTTTCCTGATGACTTCAACAATATGGATTTGCATCTGATACGATAGTTATGAGTAGGGCCATTATGATAGCCTTTCTCTAGTTTGAGGCGATCAGCCTCACTCAATTCAAGCACTTTTATATGTTTCATGATTTACGTTTAGCAATAACATGATACAATATTAATATTTTGTGTTGAATATAAAAATATTTTTGATCACTTACTTAAATACCACTAAAATATTTGTTTTTCAATAGTGATTTTGAGATACAATCAGCCAGTAGGGAGATGCGGCACACTACGTATCTACTAGTTGTATTATGTATTTAAAATATTAGCATATAAGCATTTGCAGTTTTTATGGTAAAAAACAAAAGTTTATCAAGCAGAAAACTTTTTGTTTCCCTATATAGAAACTAAAGTTTCTTCAGCACGAAACTTTTGTTTTCCCTAATAGAAACTACTTTTACATATATAGGCACTACGACACACGAACCTAAACGATAATTTGGTTTCTTGCGTTTTCTATCAAAACATGGTAGATAAAGAATGATAATTGTAGATATTTTCTATCTACAACCACTATATAAGATGTTTATTTATAAGGCATATAAGAAGGAATTGTAGATGTGGTAGATATTAAGTGTTTTTTATTAACTGGTAATTTATGGAACTCGATTATATAATCCAACAAGTTCTTGTAACTTTGCAGCCATTTTAATTGAAATCCCGATTGAATATGAAGAACAAATACGAGGCTAGGCTAGGTACGGAACGTATGCTACCGCTGGTTTTCAAAATGGCGCTTCCGGCGGTAGCGGCCCAATTTGTCAACTTACTTTATAATATCGTAGATCGTATCTATATCGGGCATATTCCCGAGATCGGGACAAACGCTTTGGCCGGTATAGGGGTGACCACCTCCATCGTGATCTTGATCTCTTCTTTCTCCGCTATCGTGGGAGCGGGCGGTTCGCCGTTAGCGGCTATCGCTCTCGGACAGGGCGACCGGGAACGGGCCGGAAAAATAGTGGGAAATGGATTTATATTGCTTATCCTATTTACTATATTCACTTCCCTCATCACCTATACCTTCATGGAACCGATCCTGCTTTTTACAGGAGCATCAAAATATACGTTAGGATATGCGGTGGATTATCTCTCTATTTATTTACTGGGCACTCTGTTTGTCGAGATATCCACGGGCTTGAATGCCTTTATCAACGCACAAGGCGTCCGTCTATCGCTATGGTGTCTCGGTTTTGATCGGGGCTTTATTGAATATCGTATTAGACCTATCTTCATTTTCTGGTTGGATATGGGGGTAAAAGGCGCCGCGCTCGCCACGATCCTATCGCAAGCTTGCAGTGCCATATGGGTATTGAGCTTCCTTTTCTCAAGACGTGCTCCTTGCCTTTGGAAAGGCGGTATATGAGACTGGACCGAAGAATCGTACTCTCGATGTTCGCTTTGGGAATTTCTCCGTTCATCATGGCCAGCACGGAGAGTCTGGTGGGTTTCGTCTTGAATAGTAGTTTGAAAAATTTTGGTGATATCTATGTTGAGCGCATTGGCTATCTTACAGAGTGCCATGCAATTCGCTAGCGTACCGCTGACCGGTTTCGCCCAAGGATTCGTACCGATCATAAGCTATAATTACGGACATGGAGACAAACAGCGGGTGAAAGATTGTTTTCGTATCGTGCTAATCGTTATGTTCTCTTTCAACTTGATACTCATGCTATTCATGATCTTATTCCCCTCAACCGTAGCCTCCGCTTTTACAAGCGACGAGGAGTTGATCGATACCGTCCGTTGGGTCATGCCCATCTTCTTGGCGGGTATGACGATTTTTGGCTTACAACGAGCTTGCCAGAATATGTTCGTAGCGTTGGGACAAGCTAAGATATCTATCTTTATCGCCTTGCTTCGTAAAGTAATCCTCTTGATTCCTTTGGCATTACTATTACCTCATTTTATGGGGGTAACCGGCGTATATGCGGCAGAAGCCGTATCGGATGCCACGGCCGCTATTTGCTGTACGTTGTTATTTATATGGAAATTCCCGAAGATACTAGGGAAAATCAAGCAAAAAGAAGAAAGGGCTGCCCAATAACGGACAGCCCCCTGATAAAGCCTTAAAGATTAAAATGAATCGTATTAATATCCCGGATTCTGTGTCAAGTTAGGATTCAGGCTAAGGATATCGGCATAGATGGAGAATACCGTTGTATATCCCGTCTTATCCTCTTGATAATCCAGTGAGCTGGCGGAATGTTTCACGCCTACATAGCGGTCTACCGTAGCCTCGGTAAACTTGCCGAAACGGATCAAATCCTGCCGGCGTACGCCTTCCCACGCTAATTCAAGCATACGCTCGTCTAATAGCGTATCCAGCGTTACGTTTTGTAGCGGTTTGGCGCCTACACGGTTGCGAACTTGGTTCACCTCATCGTCTCCATTCTGTCCCAAACGAATCTTGCTTCCGCCTTCATCAGCAACGCATCGGCGAAACGGAAGATCACGCAGTCATTTCCATGCAAGTTTCCACCATCCTGAGCATTCTGGTCGAACTCATATTTAGCCATACGAGCTCCGGCGGTCTTCACCAAACAAACCATCGGAGGCATCCATATATACCTTCGGGGCGTTCGGCTCATATTTCAAAGGAACTTTCTGTCCGTCCCATTCCGTATAGATCGTCTTTCCGTCCGGGCCGGTCACCTCGCCCGTAAAATAAGTAAGCTTACAACGAGGATCCTCATCCGCCGTACCGAACTTAAATACGTTCATCGCCTTCACCGTAGCGCAAGAGCCATTCCATCCGGATTGGCCGTAAGCGGTTGCATGATCATAATGGCGGGTACGTACCAAATTGTAGTCCTTAGCGTCCGGATAAGCGACCGGGTCCATAGGAACCGTGAAAATATTCTCAACCGAGGTCTCGTTCGCTACGGCGAAATTCTCCGAGAAGTTTCCCTGCAATTTATAGCCCAAAGCCTCCAGCTTATCCACATAAGCGATCGTAGCTTCCCAAGCGTTCATCTCTTTACCGTCAACGGTAAACTTGATGTTCTTTCCAGCCGGACGATTGCCGTCCGTCCAATTGTCGTCCGCATAAACCTCCGCATTCAACGCCAACTTAGCCAAGATCATATAAGCCACCGGCTTGGTAATACGCCCGTAATACTCGCCCTTTTGGTTACTGCGGTTATCTGAAAGATAAGGCAACGCCTCCTCCAACTCCGAACGGACAAAGTTAAATACAACGCTACGCTCAGATTGCTTTACCTCAGACATCGGTGTCGTAGAGGAAGTTACCAACGGAACACGAGCGAACAAATCCAACAACTCATAATAGAAAAACGCACGGACGCACGGACCTCTTCCAGATAAACCTTGAAATATTCCACGTCCGGTTGTTCCTCGGCAAAGGCTTGCAACTTATCAACACTCTGGTTGCATTTTCCGATCTGCTCATACAAGAAATCCCAAGAGTTCTTGGTCAAATCATTCATCGTGCCCCAACGGTGTAAGAAAATATTCTGCCATAAACCGCCATCTTCCAGTCGCCGATACGACAAGGGAGCATAGCCTCATCGCTGGAGAAGGTATTCAATCATATACATGACGGTCGTTACCCATGATCTTAAACATATTATTGTACAAGCTCGCAACCGTGTTTACATAGACCAACGTAGGGCTTTGGAACGCGGTCTCCTCATCAAACGCGTCTGTAGGACGCTCTTCCAAAAAATTAGAACAGGAAGAAAATGCCGCGGCGGCAGCGGCTATCATAAAGCTATATATAAATTTCTTTTTCATGACTCTTTAAATGGATTTAGAAGTTAACACTCAAACCTAATGAATACGTACGGGATAACGGATAGAAACGTTTGTTATCCATACCTAGGTCATTATTATCTTTATCGACCGTCGTACTGTTAATCATCGGAGACAAACCGGAGTAACCCGTGATCGTAGCTACGTTGTTCACCGAGAATGTCACACGGATATTCTTCACGTATTTCTCGATCTTTTTGCAATCGATGTTGTAACCCAACGTAATATAATCGATATTCAAATAATTACCCTTTTCCAACCAATAATCAGAGATCGACTGGTCGTAGATCTTGCTTTCCGGAGCCTTAGCCAATGCGTTGTATGTAGGGAACTGGCTCAAGTTCATATAAGCTAGCGATGTACCGTTGAAGATCTTATGACCGAAAGCGCCGTTCATCTGCGTCATCAAGTCAAAGCGTTTGTAGCGGAAGCTGAAGTTCATTCCCAGATAATATTTCGGCATGGCTTGTCCGGCGATATAACGGTCGCCACCATCATTGGTATCCAAACCCTCTTTTCCATCGATCGTCTGATCCAAGTTGTAGATATAGCGGCCTTCGATAGCGTTTCCATTCTCTCCAAAGCCGGAGTCAAGCCCAAGCAACGAGGAATGTAGAACACTCCGACAGGATAGCCTACCATCTGATAAACCACACGGTTGTTTCCTACGAAACCGGCACCACTCATACTGGACAGATCCATATATTGTTTCGCCTGCAACTCTTGTCCCATATAAGAACCGCTCAAGGAGTTCAATTTATTCTTCTGGTAAGAGAAATTCACGCCCATGTTGAAATCGAAATCCTTTGTCTTCACGATACCACCGCTTACAGCCAATTCCACGCCGGAGTTGGTCATCTCTCCCAAGTTCGCCAATAATTCCGGATATACGAACGGAGGAACCGGAACCGCGTATTTATACAACAGATCCGTAGTCTTGGAAGTATACCAATCGGCAGTCAACGTAAAGCGGCCATCGAGGATACCGGCGTCCACACCCACATCGAATGTCTTTTTCACCTCCCAACGCAAGTCCGGGTTCGAGTTACGTGTAAAGCCATAGGTAGCGGTAGAATTTCCATTGACGGAAGTCACACCGTTCGGGCTCATCAAAGCCAACGAGTTATAAGCCTCGATAGCATCTTGGTTACCGGTCAGACCATAACCCGCACGTAGTTTCAACTGGCTCAGCCAATCCACGTCTTTCAAGAAAGCCTCCTCATTCAACACCCAAGCGGCGGAAGCGGAAGAAGAAGCCCCATTTATTATTCATACCCAATTTAGAGGAACCGTCCGCACGTAAGTTCACGGTGGCGATAAAACGGTTGTCATACATATAATTGAAACGACCCATGAATGAGGCCAGACGATTCTCGTTTTGGAAAGAAGTCACGTCTCCGTATTTCACTGTACCACCCGCTTTCAGGTTGTTATAACCGAAGTAATCCGTCTCAAAGCCACGGGCACCGGCGCTAAATCCCGTATAATGATATTTTTGTCCCCTCTCCCAGACAATAAATGGATTCAATCGTTACGCTGCTATTTCTCGGTAAATAATGTATTTACACTTACCGGATATACCGGAGGCGATCCCGCTAATATCAACGTGAATGGCGTAGAACCCGGTATCGAGACCACTTCCATCTATCCTGTAGCCCGTACCTTCACGTTGGGATTATCCGTCCAATTCTAAAGACCTCCACTGCAAGCCGGTTGCAGTAACACAACCCGCAAGGCTCTATCCGGAAAACCTGTAGTCTATATTTATTTTGTACGAAAAGCAAGCGCAAAAGGAACAACCTAATCAGTTAATCCCTAACTTTGTGAGCCTAAACAGTAGAAAACATGGTACAAAGATTCGATTACTTAGTGATAGCTCAGGAATCGCCGGTATGAGTTTCGCTCTGAAAGTAGCCAATGAAGGCAAGAGCGTAGCACTTATCTGTAAAGCCGGACAAGAAGAAGCCAACACATATTTCGCGCAAGGAGGTATCGCTTCCGTAACCAACTTGAAAGTAGATAATTTCGAGAAGCACATAGAAGACACGATGATCGCCGGCGACTGGATCAGTGACCGGGCAGCCGTGGAGAAAGTCGTGCGCGAGGCCCCTGCCAGATCGAGGCGCTTATCCGATGGGGAGTTAATTTCGATAAGAAAGAAAGCGGAGAATTCGATCTGCATAAAGAAGGAGGACACTCCGAGTTTCGTATCCTGCACCATGCCGACAATACAGGAGCCGAGATACAGACGAGCTTGATAGAAACGGTAAACAACCATCCCAACATCGCCGTATTCACGAACCATTATGCGGTAGAGATTATCACCCAGCACCATATGGGCATTATCGTCACCCGCCATACCCCCGGTATCAAATGTTTCGGTGCCTATGTATTGAACGAGGATACGGGCGAGGTACATACTTTCTTGTCAAAGATAACCGTTATGGCGACAGGCGGTTGCGAGGCCGTTTACCGGAATACGACAAACCCGCTGGTAGCTACCGGAGACGGTATCGCCATGGTTTACCGTGCGAAAGGCTCCGTAAAGATATGGAGTTCATCCAGTTCCACCCGACCGCCTTGTATCATCCGGGCGACCGTCCCTCTTTCCTCATCACCGAGGCGATGCGCGGATATGGAGCTGTATTGAGAAACCTTGGCGGAGAGGAGTTCATGCATAAATATGATCCCCGTCTTTCCTTGGCTCCCCGTGATATCGTAGCCCGTGCGATCGATAGCGAGATGAAACAACGGGGTGAAGACCATGTCTATTTGGACGTGACGCACAAAGATCCGGAAGAGACGAAGAAACATTTCCCCAATATCTATAAAAAATGCCTCAGCTTAGGGATCGATATCACGAAAGATTACATCCCGGTAGCCCCTGCCGCCCATTATTTATGCGGAGGTATCAAGGTAGACTTAAACGGGCAATCCAGCATCCGCCGGCTATACGCAATCGGAGAATGTTCTTGTACCGGCTTGCACGGTGGTAACCGATTGGCCTCAAACTCATTGATCGAGGCAGTTGTATATGCCGATGCCGCGGCGAAACACTCATTAAGCGTCATGGATCGCTATGAGTTCAACCAGGATGTACCGGAATGGAACGATGAGGGAACGATCACCAATGAAGAGCGTGTATTGATCACCCAAAGCATGAAAGAGGTAAACCAGATCATGGAAGCGTATGTAGGTATCGTTCGTAGTAACACACGTTTGATCCGTGCGTGGAACCGTTTGGATATTTTATATGAGGAGACAGAGAGCCTTTTTCAAACGTTGTAAGGCATCCCGTGAATTATGTGAGTTGCGTAATATGATCAATGTAGGTTATTTGATCACTCGTCAAGCGATGGAACGGAAAGAGAGCCGGGGATTACATTATACGATTGATTACCCACCGATTAAATAATTGAAAAATTGAGAATTGAGAATTACTAGCTATGTTAATTCTCAATTCTCAACTTTTAATTTATCAATAGTTCTGTTTCATCGGTTCAAAGTAAGCTTGCGGATGAGCGCATGCCGGACAATTAACCGGAGCCTTCTTACCCTCGAATACGAAACCACAGTTACGGCATTGCCAGAAGATAGCCTCATCTTTCTCGAATACTTTACCTTCCTCTACGTTAGCCAACAATTTACGATAACGTTTCTCGTGTTCAGCCTCTACCTTTGCGATCATCTTGAAAGCTACGGCAATAGCGGGAAAACCTTCTTCCTCCGCAATCTTAGCGAACTCAGGATACAATTCAGCCACTCCTCATTCTCACCAGCTGCCGCGGCTGCCAAGTTCTCAGCGGTTGTTCCGATTACGCTGCAGGATAAGAAGCGGTAATCTCAACCATTCCACCTTCCAAGAATTTAAAGAAACGTTTAGCGTGTTCCTTCTCTTGCTCGGCTGTTTCCATGAAAACACCTGCGATTTGCTCGTAACCTTCTTTCTTGGCTACGCTAGCGAAAAATGTGTAACGACTTCTTGCCTGAGATTCTCCGGCGAATGATTTCAATAAATTCTGCTCGGTACGTGTACCTTTAATACTTTTTTTTCCATAATGCTAATTTTATGTAGTAAATTAATGAGTCTGTTTTGTATATCGTTTTTTCTCATGACCGATCAAAAGTAAGAATTTGTTTTCCAGATATACGATTACGCAAACATTAAATAATATCTATCTCTCAATAGATATCACTTATTTATCAAGAAAAACTTCTCCTCCTTTATACAATGAAACAACAAATCCTCCTAAATTGTTTACACAAAACCGGAATGCGTCTTTAGATTTTTTGCATCTTCTTTATTTTATTAACTTTGCATCCTCAAATCAAACAGGCAAGAAGAAAAATGAAGAACAAATTTGAATTTTCAGCCCAAACTCTTTACGGCGCTGAGAAATTATTCCGAAGAGAGATTCATGACGGATCTCATGGCGGGTATAATTGTCGGCATAGTTGCCCTACCACTCGCCATCGCTTTTGGTATCGCCTCCGGGGTAAGTCCGGAGAAAGGATTGATCACGGCTATTATCGGTGGATTCATTGTCTCCCTTTTAGGAGGCTGCAACGTACAGATCGGCGGACCTACCGGAGCGTTTATCGTGATCGTTTATGGCATTATACAGAACTTCGGTATCGAAGGGCTTGCCATCGCTACCGTCATAGCGGGTATTATTCTGGTATTGATGGGCGTGCTGAAGCTCGGTACCGTGATTAAGTTTATCCCCTACCCGATTGTCGTAGGTTTCACGAGTGGTATCGCTATCACTATCTTCACGACACAAATGAAAGACTTATTTGGATTGACTATGGATAAAGTCCCCGCCGATTTCATCTCTAAATGGATCGCATATTTCGGGGCGTTCGATACGGTTAACCCTTGGGCATTCGTTATCGGTATCATTAGTATCCTGATCATTACGTTAAGCCCGAGGCTAACGAAGAAAATTCCGGGTTCCTTGATCGCTATCGTCATCATGACGATCGTTGTTTACATTATGCGTAATCATTTGGGTATTACAGGTATCGAGACGATTGGAGACCGGTTTACTATTAACGCTTCCTTGCCAGCCCCGGCTCCGATCACGTTTAATATGGAGACAATCAACTTATTGCTTCCCTCCGCCTTTACGATCGCTATCCTTGGGGCTATCGAGTCTTTATTATCCGCTACGGTAGCGGATGGTGTGACAGGCGACAAGCATAATTCAAATACGGAACTAATCGCCCAAGGTGCGGCGAATATCATCGTTCCTATTTTTGGCGGTATTCCCGTGACCGGCGCCATCGCCCGTACAATGACCAATATAAATAATGGTGGACGAACTCCGGTTGCCGGTATTATTCACGCCATCGTATTATTATTGATTTTGCTTTTCCTCGGACCGCTTACCAAACACATTCCAATGGCTTGTCTGGCTGGCGTATTGATCATCGTATCCTATAATATGAGTGAGTGGCGTACGTTCCGTTCCTTGATGAAAAACCCGAAAAGCGACGTATCCGTCTTGTTGGTGACTTTCTTC
>ENA-OQBJ01001255-OQBJ01001255.1-human-gut-metagenome-genome-assembly--contig:-NODE-1255-length-10372-cov-3.399122_pt1 | contig 10372 bp, 12 predicted proteins | sample MGYA00242743_ERZ504545 | MGnify/ENA primary metagenome ERZ504545 (study PRJEB26092, sample SAMD00036252) | human gut metagenome | host: Homo sapiens | study: EMG produced TPA metagenomics assembly of...
TACCGGGTATCGGTCAGATTTCATGGAGATTTAGAGGAGGCACAATGACAGAACAGGCATTTGTGTGGAAAGATCAGAAAAAACTGAGAATGGGATATACCACCGGAAGCTGTGCTGCGGCTGCGGCAAAAGCAGCAGCCAGAATGCTGTTTTTGGGAGAAGAGATCCGTCAGGTTTCTCTGATGACACCAAAAGGGATCCGGCTGTATCTGGATGTGGAGGACATTTTGCGTATGAAAGACAAGGTACGCTGTGCGATCCGAAAGGATGCAGGGGACGATCCGGATGTGACGGATCAGATTCTGGTCTATGCAGAGGTTTCCAAAACAGAGGGAAAGCAGATCACACTGGATGGCGGCGTTGGTGTCGGACGTATTACCAGAAAAGGACTGGAGCAGGATATCGGCGATGCCGCGATCAATAAAGTTCCAAGAGCCATGATCCGTGAAGCAGTGGAAAAAGAGAAAGAGCGCGGCGGGTACACAGGCGGTCTTTCTGTGATCATTTCAATTCCTGACGGAGCAGAACTGGCAAAAAAAACATTCAACCCGAGGCTTGGTATCGAAGGAGGACTTTCTGTGCTTGGAACCACAGGCATTGTAGAGCCAATGAGTGAGAAAGCTCTGACAGATACGATTTTCCTGGAAATGAAGATGCTCAGAGAAAATGGAAACGAGTACTGTTATCTGGTACCGGGAAATTATGGAAGTGATTTTCTGAAAGAAGCACTTGGTTATGATGGAAATCTTGCGGTCAAGTGCAGCAATTACATCGGGGAATCCATCGATCATGCAGTGCGGCTCGGTATGAAAGGAATTCTGCTGATCGGACATGTGGGCAAACTGATCAAGGTGGCGGCAGGAGTGATGAATACGCACTCCAGACAGGCGGACTGCAGGATGGAAGTATTTGCTTCGCATGCGGCGATGGCGGGGCTGATCCTGAAACCGTAAAAAAAATTATGGAAAGTATTACAACAGCAGAAATGACAGAACTGCTTGAAAAAGAACAGCTGTTGGGACAGGTTATGGATTCTGTAATGAAACGGATCGCATTTTATCTGAAGCACAGAGGAGGGGAGTCTCTTCGTGTGGAAGCAATCGTGTTTTCGAATGAAAACGGGATATTAGGAGAGACTTCCGGTGCAGAAGAACTTTTGGAAATCATACGCGCAGAATCAGTGAAAGAGAAACGAACAGGAGAGAAAGAATGAGCGGAATATTTTACGGAGCAGGTGTAGGGCCGGGAGATCCCGAGCTTTTGACAGTAAAGGCACTGCGTGTCATGAAGCAGTGTCCGGTGATTGCAATCCCGGTATCGGATAAAAATTTTACAGAGGCGGCGTATGATCCGACAGGAACAGATCCTGCATATAAAAGTTATCTGGAAAAATGTGTTGCCTATCAGATCGCAGTGCAGGCAGGTGCGGATATCGGGCAGAAAGCCAAGCTGTATCTGCCAATGCCGATGATGAAAGAAAAAGAACAGCTTCGTCAGGTACATGACGAGGGTGCAGAAAAAACAGCAGAGCTTCTGGAAAAAGGAATGGATGTGGTGTTTATCACGCTGGGAGATCCGACCGTGTACTCGACCTGTATGTATATTCACAAGAGAATTCGGAAACAGGGATATGAGACAAGGATCATACCGGGAGTTCCTTCCTTTTGTGCGGCAGCGGCAAGACTGGATCAGAGCCTTGTGGAGAACCAGGAAGAACTGCATGTCATCCCTGCGTCCTATGAGATTGAAGAAGGATTAAAGATGGCGGGAACAAAGGTGCTGATGAAGGCCGGGCGAAAGATTCCTTATGTCAAGCAGGTGATCAAAGAGCAGAACTTAAATCTGACGATGGTAGAAAACTGCGGCATGGAGAATGAGACAATCTACCATTCGGCAGAGGAGATTCCGGATGAGGCAAGTTATTATTCATTGTTTATTGTAAAAGAGAAAAAATAGCAGAAGGGGAGGAGACGAAATGATCGTATTTGTAGGAGCAGGACCGGGAGCGGAAGATCTGATCACAGTGCGGGGACAGCAGTATTTAAAAGAAGCGGACATTATCATTTATGCAGGGTCACTGGTAAATCCGGGTCTTTTGCAGGTAAAAAAAGAAGGCTGTGAAGTATATAACAGCGCCTATATGACGCTGGAAGAAGTTCTGGAAGTGATATATGCAGGGGAAAAAGAAGGAAAACGGATCGTTCGGCTGCATACCGGGGATCCGTGTCTGTACGGAGCGATAAGAGAGCAGATGGATGCTTTGGAAGAGCGTCAGATTCCGTACGAAGTATGTCCGGGTGTCAGTTCTTTTTGCGGAGCAGCAGCAGCGCTGCATGCAGAATATACACTGCCTGATATTTCCCAGTCTGTGGTGATTACAAGAATGGCAGGCAGAACGCCGGTTCCGGATAAAGAGTCCATCCGCAGCTTTGCGGCGCATCAGGCGACGATGGTGATTTTTCTGAGCACCGGAATGCTTGGAAAACTGCAGGAAGAGCTGATGGCAGGGGGATATCCGGCAGACACTCCGGCAGCGATCGTGTACAAGGCAACCTGGCCGGAGGAAAAAGTGCAGCGATGCATGGTCTCAGAACTGGAAAAAACAGCGGCAGACGCACAGGTGACAAAAACAGCCCTGATCGTGGTGGGAAGAATTCTGGAAGGAGAATATGAGAGATCACTTCTGTACCATCCGGAATTTACCACAGAATTTCGACAGGGAAAACAGGAGGAGCAGGCAGATGAATAGAGTGTATGTAGTCGGGATCGGTCCCGGAGCGGGAAAACAGATGACAGAAGAGGCGAGAGAAGTGCTGAATGCCTGCGATACAATCATCGGATATACGGTGTATGTAGATCTGGTGAAAGAGCAGTTTCCCGAGAAAGAATTTCTGACCACGCCGATGAAGCAGGAAGTGAAGCGGTGCAAGATGGCATTTGAGGAGGCCATGAAAGGGAAAAAAGTGGCGATGATCTGCAGCGGGGATGCCGGTGTGTATGGAATGGCTGGTTTGATGTATGAGGTCGGTGTCGAGTTTCCTAAGGCAGAGCTTGAGATTGTGCCGGGGATCACGGCGGCAATCGGCGGTGCAGCCGTGCTTGGAGCTCCGTTAATTCATGATTTTGCAGTCATCAGTTAAGTGACCTGCTCACACCATGGGAGAAGATTGAAAAGAGAGTCAGGGCAGCAGCCATGGCAGATTTTGTGATCTGTCTTTACAATCCTTCCAGCAGAAAACGTCATGACTATCTGGAGAAGGCATGTAATATGATGCTGGAATACAAAGCAGAAGATACGATCTGCGGAATTGTCAGACAGATCGGAAGAGACGGGCAGGAGAGCCGGATCCTTACATTAAAGGAATTAAAAAGACACAGAGGTGGATATGTTTACAACGGTGTTTATCGGAAATGAACAGACACAGGAAATGGATGGTCACATGGTGACACCGAGAGGATATCGGGATGTGTAAAGAGAAAAGAATCGTTTATCTGGCCGGGATCGGAATGGGAACGAAAGAGGGGATGACTGTCCAGGCAAAAGAGTCTTTAAAAGGCTGTGACTGTATGATTGGCGCAAAACGGCTTCTGGAAGTGGTATCCGATGCAGATTGTGTCTGCCATGCAGAATATCTGCCGGAAAAAATAGAAGAGTACCTTCGAAAGCATCCGCAGTTTTGCAGGATCGGGATTGTACTTTCCGGGGATGCAGGATTTTACAGCGGGGCAAAAAAACTGGAAGAAGTTCTAAATGGCAGTGAAGAACGGTATGAAATCCAAAGGATTCCGGGAATTTCGTCTGTTGTGTATTTTGCAGCTGCGCTACACACTTCCTGGGAGGATGCAGCCCTTGTCAGCTCCATGGAAGATGGCAGAACTGGATTTATGAAGCAGAACATCATGCAAAAACTTTTCTGCTGTTGGGCGGAAGAAAAGAAAATCTGAAAGAGAAGCTTTTGTATTATGGGCTTGAAGACTTGACGGTACATATCGGAAAAAATTTTTCCTATCCGCAAGAGCAGATTTTTTCAAAAACGGTAAGCGAACTGACGGAGGAGGATACAGAGGGGCTTTGCATTGTCTGTCTGGAAAATCCACATCCATCACAGAAGGTGTGCCGGCATTTGAAGGATGAAGCGTTTACAAGAGGAAACGTTCCTATGACGAAAGAAGAAGTGCGGACAATCTGTATCGCAAAGCTTGATCTGGAAAAAGATGCGGTTCTTTATGACGTTGGTGCGGGAACAGGTTCTGTTGCTGTTGAAGCAGCCTGTCAGGACGGCAGTATTCGAGTGTATGCCATTGAAAAGAATCCGGAAGGGATCGAGCTGATCCGTAAAAACGTGCAAAAACTACGGACAGATAATGTGCAGATCGTAGAGGGAACAGCGCCGGAAGCACTCAGGAAACTGGAAGCGCCGACCCATGTATTTATCGGGGGCAGCAGCGGAAATCTAAGGGAAATTCTGCTGGCAGTCAAAGAGAAGAATCCGGATGTACAGATCGTACTGACAGCGATTTCTCTGGATACGATGGCGGAAGTAATGGAAGCAGTGGATGAAGGGCTTTTGCGGGAACCGGAAATTGTACAGATTACAGCGGCAAAAGCGAGAAAACTGGGACGTCATCACATGATGACAGGACAAAACCCGATCTATATTATTTCGGAGGGAGAAGCGTGAATATTCCAAGAATTTTAATTGCCGCACCGTCCAGCGGAAGCGGAAAAACGGTGATTTCCTGTGGGCTGATGGCAGCGTTTTGCAGACAGCAGAAAAATGTTGTTTCCTGTAAATGCGGACCGGATTATATTGATCCGATGTTTCATCGGGAGGTGCTCGGGATTGATTCTCAGAATCTGGATCTGTTTTTCTGCGAGAAAGAGCAGCTGACCGGGATTTTTGCAGAGCATGCCAAAAATGCCGATCTGGCAGTGGTAGAGGGTGTTATGGGATATTATGACGGCATGGGACTGGATACGGCAAAAGCAAGTTCCTATGATGTGGCAGCTGCCTTGCAGATACCGGTCGTGCTGGTGGTTTCAGCGAGAGGCTCCGCTCTGTCTCTGGCTGCTCTGGTGAAAGGGTTTCTGGAATTTAAAAAGGAGAGCCGGATTCGGGGAATTTTGTTAAACCGCGTATCGGCAATGTTGTATCCCCGTTTGAAAGAAATGCTGGAAAACGAGCTGAAAAAGGCAGGACATCCGATCAAGGTGCTCGGTATATTCCGGAACATGAAGCGTTTCATCTGGAGAGCCGGCATCTTGGTCTGGTCACACCGGAGGAGATCAAACATCTGAAAGCACAGCTGGAGCAGGCAGGAGAGATCCTCTCAGAGACGGTAGATCTGGAAGGTCTCTATGAGTTGGCCAAAGAAGCACCGTCTCTGGAAATAAGCGTACCTGAGGATGAGGAGAAAGAAAATCCAAGGGTATCGATTGCAGTGGCAAGAGATGAGGCGTTTGGATTTTATTATAAAGACAATCTGAAACTGCTGGAAAGATATGGATGCAATCTGGTGTATTTCAGTCCCATTCGTGATACACACCTGCCAGAAGGAGTCAGCGGTCTTTTGTTAGGCGGCGGATATCCGGAATTATATGCCAGAGAATTAAGTGAAAACAAAACCATGCTTGCTAAAATCCGGGAAAGCATTCAAAATGGAATGCCCTGCCATGCGGAATGCGGCGGTTTTTTGTATCTTCATGAGAAGCTTGCGGATCCGAAAGGAAAACTCTGGAAGATGGCCGGCGTGATTAGAGGCGAGGCAGCGCCGAAGGAAAAACTGGTACGGTTTGGTTACATCAATCTGACAGGAGTGGTGGACGGTACGTTTTTGAAGCGAGGAGAGAGGATACGCGGTCATGAATTCCACTACTGGGACAGTACAAATAACGGAACAGATGCAAAAGCGTTAAAACCGGACGGAAAGAGAAGCTGGGAATGCGTTCATATGCAGCAGAATCTGTTTGCGGGATTTCCGCATCTTTCCTATTCGTCCAATCCGGTATTCGCAGAGCGGTTCATGCGGGAAGCAATCAGATGGGAGCAGTCACAAAAAGAAGGAAGTGAAAGAAAATGACACTGGAAGAGTTGAAAAAAGAGATCAGACCTTTGGATGAAACAAGTATGGAACAGGCAAGAGAGCACTGGATAAAGATCGCAAAACCATTGTTTTCTCTGGGAAAGCTGGAGGATGCAGTGATACAGATGGCGGGGATCAAAGAGACCCCGGATTATGAGCTGAAGAAAAAAGCACTGGTCATTATGTGCGCAGACAATGGAATTGTGGAGGAGGGTGTCACACAGACCGGTCAGGAAGTAACGGCTGTGGTGGCAGATAATTTCACAAAATCCAGTACCAGCGTCTGTGCGATGAGCAAAGTGGCCGGGGTGGATCTCTTTCCAGTAGACATCGGAATGGCGGTGGATGTTCCGTCAGTGACAGTCAAGGAAGAAAAAGTTGCCTACGGAACACGTAATTTTTCAAAAGAACCTGCAATGACAAGAGAAGAGGTATGGCAGGCAATTGAAATCGGCATCCGAAAAGTGGAACAGCTCAAAGAACAGGGATATGAGATGATCGCTACGGGAGAGATGGGAATCGGTAACACGACGACCAGCAGTGCTGTTGCGTCGGTGCTGTTATCCGTTGCACCAGAACAGGTAACCGGGCGCGGGGCAGGCCTTAGCAGCGCAGGGCTTGAGAAAAAGATTTCTGTTATTAAGGATGCGATTGCAAACTATCAGCCGGACAAGGAAGATCCGGTGGATGTTCTTTCAAAAGTAGGAGGCCTGGATATTGCGGGTCTGACCGGTGTCTTTTTAGGAGGAGCTCTGTACCGCGTTCCGGTGGTGATCGACGGATTTATCTCTTCTGTAGCGGCTTTGTGTGCCGCGCGCATGGTGCCGGTTTCAAAGTCTTATTTTCTGCCTTCCCATGTATCCAAAGAACCGGCAGGAGCTATGCTGTTGGAGGCGTTGGAGCTTTCTCCGCTTTTGACTTGTAATATGAGTCTGGGAGAAGGGACCGGCGCAGTGGCAGTGATTCCGGTTCTGGAGATGGGGCTTTCGGTTTACCGGGAGATGACCACATTTGAAAAAGCAAAGATCGAACAATACGAGGTGTTAAAATGAGGTTCTTTGAGTCTCTGGCAATCGGAGTTGCGATGTACTCGAAAATTCCGATGCCCGGGTGGAATGGAATGAAAAAAATATGAAATATGCCATGTGCTTTTTCCCTCTGGTAGGAGTGGTGACAGGAATTCTGGAGGTCATCCTCGGAAATGCGCTTCTTGTGTATACGTCATGCGGAACGTTGTTTTTTGCAGGAGTGATGACACTGCTTCCGGTACTGGTTAACGGCGGAATCCACATGGACGGATTCCTGGACACGATGGATGCTCTGAATTCCTATGGAAGCAGAGAAAAGAAGCTGGAAATTTTAAAAGACTCCCGCACCGGAGCTTTCGCAGTGATCGGATTTGGACTATACCTTGTGGCAAGTCTGGCATTGTGGAGTGAAGCAAAAACAGAAATGCTCCCGGTGATCGGGGCAGGATATGTAATGTCACGTTCCCTTAGCGGACTTTCTGTGATGGTGTTCCCGTCTGCGAAAAAAGACGGACTTGGACGAACCTTTCAGGAGCAGGCACACAGGAAACGGGTGGCAGTTGTGATGGTGTGCTGGTTTTTTGCGGCTTTGGCAGTAATGCTGATGACTTCTGTGCAGATGGGCGCGGCGGCTCTTTGCACCGCTCTTCTGGTATTCTGGTATTACCATCACATGGCGATGAAACAGTTTGGCGGGATGACAGGCGATCTGGCAGGATATTTTCTGCAGCTTGCCGAACTTCTGATACTGGCAGCAGTTATCGTGGCAGGAGGTGCATTATGAGAATCTGGCTGATCCGCCATTTTCGGACACAGGGGAATCTGGAAAGACGGTATATCGGACGAACAGATGAGCCATCTTGCCGGGGCAGACAGGAAATATCCTGTGTTGTCCGGAGAAGATCATCACAAGTCCAATGCTTCGCTGCAGACAGACAGCTAGGTTGTTGTTTCAAAAAGAGCCGGATCTGATCTGTGAAAATTTCCGGGAGAAGGATTTCGGGCGTTTTGAAGGAAAAAATTATGAAGAATTAAAAGACGATCCCGGATATCAGAGGTGGCTGGATTCCAATGGAACGATTCCTTTTCCGGAAGGAGAAGGACAGGAGGCATTTTTTGAGCGAACACGCCTTGGATTTGAACAGATGATGGAGCATCTGATGGATTTGCAGTGCCGGGAAGCAGCATTTGTCGTACACGGCGGTACGATCATGGCGGTTTTGTCAGCGTTTTCTCAAACGGGAGGAGAATTTTATGACTGGCAGGTCTCAAATGGCAGCGGATATTCTGCAATCGCAGAGGAGGGAAGCTGGAGACAGGGGAAAAAACAACTGACGGAGATAGAAAGATTATGAGAATATTACTTGCATGTATGACAGGATTTGGACTGGATTTGATCTTTGGCGATCCTTACTGGCTGTATCACCCGATAAGGCTGATCGGACATCTGATTTCTTTTTTGGAAAAACCGCTGCGAAGTGCGGCGGGAAAATCACCGAAAAAACAGATTGTGGCAGGGGGAATTCTGTGGCTCCTGGTGATTTTGATCAGTACCGGGATTCCATGTCTGATGCTGTGGGCGGCAGAGAAGATCCATCCGGCTGTTTCGTTTCTTCTGGAATGCTTCTGGTGTTACCAGATCCTGGCGGCACGTTCACTTTCTGTGGAGAGTAAGAAGGTATACCATGCTCTGAAAACACAGGATGTGGAGGGGGCAAGAAAAGCAGTTTCCATGATTGTAGGAAGAGATACCAAGTCGCTTACAGAAGAAGGGATTGCAAAGGCAGCAGTGGAAACTGTGGCAGAAAATACATCAGACGGTGTGACTGCGCCGCTGATGTTTCTGATGCTTGGCGGTGCACCGCTTGGATTCCTCTATAAAGCGGTCAATACGATGGATTCGATGCTGGGATATAAGAATGAAAAAAATCTTTATTTCGGGAGAGTGGCGGCAAAGATGGATGACGTGTTTAATTATCTGCCATCCAGAGTATCTGCAGTTCTGATGATCGCGGCGGCATTTCTGACAGGAATGGATGCAAAAAAGGCAGCGCAGATTTATAAAAGAGACCGGAGAAAGCATGCCAGTCCGAATTCTGCGCAGACGGAATCAGTCTGTGCGGGGGCGCTTCAGGTGCAGCTGGCAGGAGATGCATGGTATTTTGGTGTACTGCATAAAAAAGAGACGATCGGAGATCCGATCCGTCCTGTCGAGGCCGAAGACATCAAACGGGCAGGAAGGCTGATGTATGTGACAGCAGTGCTTACCCTGCTGTTTGCAGGAATGATCCGGTTCTGGTATTTCTGGTAAGAAAGGAGACAAAATCATGGAATATAGGCATGGCGGAGATATTTATACTTATGAAAACGTGACGGACTACTCTGTCAACCTCAATCCTTTCGGACCAGGAGAAGAGGTGCTTTTGGCGATGGCGGAAAATCTGAAGCATGCAGGGGAGTATCCGGACAGCAAAAGCCGGAAACTCAGAAGTGCACTGGCAGAACATCTGCAGGTTCCCCAGGAATTTCTGATTTTTGGAAATGGAGCGGCAGAACTGATCTTTTTGCTGATCCATTCCCTTCGACCGAAAAAAGCGCTCCTGACGATCCCGTCTTTTGCAGAATATCACAGAGCGCTTCAGGCGGTGGACTGTGAATGTGTGTACTATCCGCTCAGTGAGAAACACGGGTTTGTGCCGCAAACGTCTTATCTGGAGTTTTTGAAAGAAGATGTGGATCTGCTCTTCTTATGTTCTCCGGATAATCCAAGCGGAGCGGTAATCCCAAAGGACTTTCTGCTTGAGATTTTAAAGACATGTGAAGAAAAAGGGATTCTCATGATTTTGGATGAGTGTTTTGTGGAATTTCTGTCAGAACCGCAAAAACAGACACTTGCCAGAGAATGTGAGAGAAGTAAAAATCTGGTGATTCTGCAGGCCTTTACAAAGATTTCTGCGATTCCGGGAATCCGGCTCGGATACGGGATCACATCCAATTTGGAGCTGCTTGAAAAGATGGAAAGAAACCGGCAGCCCTGGAGCGTGTCCAGTGTGGCACAGGCAGCCGGGTGTGCGGCTTTAAAGGAAATGAAAAGATGGCAGGAAATGCGAAAATGGCTGGAAACAGAACGGGCGTGGCTGGAAGAAAATCTGACCCGGATCGGGGTGGAGTGGTTCCCTTCAAAAGTGAACTATCTGCTCTTAAAGAGTTCCTATCCGCTGTTCTCTCTGCTGCTTCAGAAAAACATCCTGATTCGGGAC
>ENA-OQBJ01001258-OQBJ01001258.1-human-gut-metagenome-genome-assembly--contig:-NODE-1258-length-10349-cov-3.181276_pt1 | contig 10349 bp, 18 predicted proteins | sample MGYA00242743_ERZ504545 | MGnify/ENA primary metagenome ERZ504545 (study PRJEB26092, sample SAMD00036252) | human gut metagenome | host: Homo sapiens | study: EMG produced TPA metagenomics assembly of...
CCAGCAGTTCCGGCTTTTCCGCCAGGATATGCTGCTCAATCGTCTCGAGATTCGTCTCGCTGACGACGAAAAGAGAATCGGCCAGGGCATGCAGCGATCCGCGCGCATGCGCACCTGGCGCGTGCTTTCCTCGCCAGTCACATAAAGGACCTTGCGCCCGCCCCGCGCCACCTCTGCACAGACGCGCAGCGTCAGGCTCGACTTGCCGACGCTGGATCGCCGACGATGAGTACCATGGAACCGGGAATGACACCGCCGCCGAGTACGCGATCCAGTTCTCCGGAGCCTGTCGCAAAGCGTGGCAGATCCTCGATGCGTACGTCAGCGATGGGCTGCGGCTTGCGAGCATCGGAAAGCCCCAGGCGCAGCCCCCCGCTGCCCGGTTCCGGCGTCACAGTCTCCTCGACCATGGTATTCCAGGCGCCACAGCCCGGGCAGCGGCCAAGCCATTTGGGCGTATCATAGCCACATTCCTGGCAGACGTAGACGGTTTTCTTCTTCTTGGGCAATCGTGACACCTCACTTATCTTTTGCCAGCAGTTTCCTCAGCAGACGGATGGTCCAGCGGCCCAGCCAGACAACCGCCCAGGCAAGATTCTGGCAAAAATTCCAGAAACGCGCTCCACGGCTTTCCGGCAACAGCTTATTCCTTGGCATCGTCATTTCCCGCTGTCCGGACAGCTTCCTCCTTGGCCGCTTTTTCTTCCTTGCGCGCAAAGGTCAGTTCCGCCCCGCTCTTGCGCACGAGAATGGTGTCTCCGGAACGGAATTCGCGTGCCAGCAGGCGTTCCGCAATCGGATCTTCAATGAGCTTCTGGATGGCACGTTTCAAAGGACGGGCGCCGTATTTGAAATCCGTCCCTTGTTCCACGAGCTTATTCTTGGCTGCAGGACTGATATCAAGATGGATTTCCTTTTCCTGCATACGGCTGCGGACATCCCGCAGCAGGATATCCACAATGCGTTCCAATTCCACACGTCCCAGCGGATGGAAAACGATGAGTTCATCGATGCGGTTGAGGAATTCTGGCTTGAATACATGGCGGATGGACTGCAGCACACGCTTCTTGCCTGCCTCTTCTTCGGAAACATCGTTCTGTTCACCGACAGCAAAGCCCAAAGAATTTCCCGTATGACGCAGGAGATCTGCACCTGCATTGCTCGTCATGATGATGACGGTATTGCGGAAATCTACAGTCCTGCCCTTGCCGTCCGTCAGGCGGCCATCATCGAGAACCTGCAGCAGGATGTTGAACACATCGGGATGTGCTTTCTCAATCTCATCGAGCAAGATGATGGAATACGGTTTGCGGCGCACAGCATCCGTGAGCTGGCCGCCTTCCTCATACCCCACGTAGCCTGGAGGCGCACCGACCATGCGGGAAACAGCATACTTCTCCATGTACTCGGACATATCGAAGCGAATGATGGCATCTTCTGTGCCGAACAGATTCTCAGACAACGCTTTCGCCAGTTCCGTCTTGCCGACACCTGTCGGCCCCAGGAACAGGAATGAACCAATGGGGCGCTTGGGATCCTTGAGCCCTGCCCGTGCGCGGCGCACAGCTTTGGCTACGGCTTCCACCGCTTCCTGCTGTCCGACAACACGGCGCGAAAGATTCTTTTCCATGTGCAACAGGCGGTCGGATTCCTTTGCAGCCAGCTGGCGCACGGGCACGCCCGTCCACTGCGCCACGACATCAGCGATATCATCCGCCCGCACAACGATGCGGCTTGTCCCCCGCTTTTCGAGTTTGCGCTTGGCTTCGTCAAGCTCATCCTTCACGAGCTGCGCTTCATCGCGGATGCGCGCAGCACGCTCATAATCCTGCGCGGCAATTGCCGCTTCCTTATCGACCTGCAGTTTCTCGAGTTTGGCCCGCACATCCTTCAAGCGGTCTGGTTGTGCCACCTGCTTCATGCGCACCTTGGATGCAGCTTCATCCATGAGATCGATGGCCTTATCCGGCAGGAACCGATCCGTGATATAACGCTGCGAGAGACGGACTGCCGCATCAATGGCCTCATCCTCAATATGCGCCCGGTGGAAATCTTCATATTTCGGGCGCAGGCCATACAGGATTTCCTTCGCATCTTCTTCATCGGGCTCTTCGACCATGATGGTCTGGAAACGACGCGAAAGAGCTGCATCCTTCTCCAGATGCTTCTTGTATTCGTCCAGCGTCGTCGCACCGATGATCTGGATCTCGCCACGTGAAAGAGCCGGTTTCAGGATATTGGCCGCATCGAGTGCGCCTCTGCTGCACCGGCACCGATGAGCGTGTGCATCTCGTCGATGAACAGGATGATGCTGCCGTCCTTGCGGATTTCGTCGATGAGCCCTTTCAGCCGTTCTTCGAACTCCCCGCGGTATTTCGCACCAGCACCAACGAGGCCATGGAGAGCGAAATAACCTTCTTGTCGCGCAGCATATAAGGAACCGAGCCTTCCACAATGCGCTGGGCCAGTCCTTCAGCGATGGCCGTCTTGCCGACGCCCGGTTCGCCAATGAGGATAGGGTTGTTCTTCGTGCGACGCGAAAGGATCTGGACCACGCGCTGGATTTCCTGGTTGCGCCGATCACGGGATCCATATGGCCTTCTTTGGCTACATCGTTAAGGTTACGGCCGAAACGCTCCACCATCATAGCAGGACTCTTGCGGTTGCGCGTCTCGCCACGACCTGCCGAAGCCTCGCCGTCTCCTTCCGGATGCGGACGGTCAATGCGAGCCAGCACCTCATCCTGCAGGGCATCAAAATCGGTACCCAAGCTCATGAGCAGTTCCGTAGCCGCACCTTCTGTTTCCTCAATCAGCGCCAACAGGATGTGTTCCGTGCCGATGTAATTATGAGAAAGACTCTGCGCCTCCTCTACGGCTGTTTCCATGACCCGCTTGGCCCTCGGAGTATAATAGGGATTATCCGATGGATAATCCGTCTCACTGGACACCATCGCTTCGACTTTCTGCATGACGGCATCAAAGGTCACCCCGACGGCAGATAAAGCCGCAAAAGCGACGCTGCCTTCCTCATGCAGGAGTCCCAGCAATATATGCTCCGTGCCGATATAATCCTGTTCGAGCTTGCGTGATACATACTGCGCGAACTCGACGGCATTGATGGCACGCTGGTAAAATGATTGCGATAATTCATTTTGGAGCCTCCTGGCTGCAGGCATGCGCCAAGAGTGCCTGGCGCACATGATTTGCCCGCAGCCTGTCTATTTCGTGTTTTGATAGATTTTCATTTTCTGCGACATTTTGCAGATAACTCGTACGGCTGCTGATGAGGATTTCTGCAAAACAATCGGCAGATACTTCATTGATGAGCTTGAGGTCAATCCCCAGGCGAACCTTCGAAAGGAGTTCCAGGACTTCCTGCTCCGACAGAAGACGCGCATAGCGCAGGATGCCATAGGCACGCCACACCTCATCTTCCAGGCGTTCCTTCATGTAGAGGGCCAGTGCCTTGCGTGCCTGGCGCTCATGGGAAACAATTTCCAGCACAGCCGTCTTGAGGTTCTCGATGAGTTCGTTCTCCGAGAATCCCAGCGTCAACTGATTGGATATCTGGAACAGATTGCCCACACGATCCTTCTCGTCTCCGTAAACGCTGCGGATGGCCAGGCCAAGCTGCGGCGAGATGTTGACGATACTCTCGATATTGTGCGTAAAGACCAGTCCCGGCAGATGCAGCAGCACCGAAGCACGCAGGCCTGTGCAAGATTCGTCGGACACGAAGTCAGATACCCCATCTTTTCATCAAAGGCAATATCGAGCTTGTCTTCAATCATATCATCGATATGCGAAGCCTTGGCAAACGGCGTATCGAGATCCAGGCCCGGTGCCATGCACTGGATGCGCAGATGATCTTCTTCATTGATCATGATGCTCGTGCGGCAGTCCTCCGTGATGAAAGCCACGCGATGCTGTGGATTCTGTATGAAGTTATTGCTGATCAGCTGTTTCTCGACCAGGACATCGCGCTGCAGCGAGCTCAGGCGTTCCATATCGAGCAAGTCAAAATCCTGCTGCAAGTCGGAAGCAATGCCCGGCAGGATCTTTTCCACCTGCAGGCGCACTTCGGCAAGCTGATTGAAATCTGCTCGATTCGGGAACGGGACCTGGCGGAAATTGCGAGCCAGACGGATGCGGCTGGCCAGGACGACATCGCTGTCCTTGCCCGATGCAGCCAGCCAGGAAAGACGGCTGTCGCGCAAAAGCGTATTAACGGACATCTGCAGCTCCTCCTTCCTTCTCTTCCAGTTCCTTCTCCAGGAGCCGCACGCGGTCGCGCAGCTCTGCTGCCTTTTCATATTCTTCCTGCGCGACACACTCTTTGAGTGTCCGGCGCAGCGTCTCGATCTCATGCTTCATTTCCAGCGTCCGCCACTCCGGTGCGGGATCTTGCCGCTGTGCGTACTCGATCCATGGATGCGGCGCAGCAGAGGTTCCAGCTGACGGCGGAACGTGCTGTAGCAGACGCTGCAGCCAATCTTGCCCGTCTGCTGGAAATCGCGATAGCTCATGCCGCAATTGGGACAGACCATCTCTGTGACCTGTTCCTTGCTGCGTCCCGCCGTACCGGTATCGGCACTGAAGACGCCCTTCAAGAAATCATTCATGGAGACGTTTTTCTTGCGCTGCGGCTCCACGAGGAATTCGCTGTAATTTGCTGCACAATCCTCGCAAAGATTTTTCTCGACACGGCCATTCGGACCGATCTGTGTAATATGGACAACGGCCCGGTTGCGGCCGCAATCATCGCATAACATCATGCGTTCCCCCTTTGCCAAGTACTCCCTCCACTGTCATGCCCTGCCGGAAATGACAGACTACGAGAAATTCTCCACCGTCATCAGCATAGCCTTGAGCAGATGGACACGCTCTTTAGCGGACATGCCCTCCGACTGATAAACGGATGTCACGACCTGCATCATCAAAGCTGCTTCACGGTTCGTGACCATCTCATGCTGCAGGAGATAACGGATCATGGACTGAACGGTCTGATAGTCCGTATCTTCCTTGATCTTGTCCATCATATCCTGATAGACAAGATTCTTCAGCGGCACCTGCACAACGCGGATATAGCCGCCGAGGCCACGGCGTGACTCTACGACAAAGCCTTTGCCGGTGTGAAACGTGTGGACAGCACATAACTGATCTGGGACGGAGCACAGGAAATCTCGTCTGCGATATCCGTACGCCGCAGCTCCACTTTGCCATCCTGCTTCGTAGCAAGCTGGCGCAGGATATAAGCTTCAATCAAATCTGCGATATTACTCACGATAATCACCTTCACTTGCAATTGACTATTTGACTATTATTTCTTTTATTATATTTGATTTTTTGACTTTCTGCAAGTGGAAAATGAGGGCAAAAAAGCCGTATGAACAACGAGAAGCTGCTCATACGGCGGAAAATCACTGAAGTGCCTCTTTGAGGACTTCCATATTCTTTTTCATGGCATCAATATAGGCATCCATTGCCTGCTCATTCGCTTCCCCTGTCACCACAGGATCGAGCTGGTAGAGTTTTGCGCCCGTCTCAGCTGCAATCGTCTTGGCAGCAGAGGGAGAATACTGCGGCTCCGCGAAGAGTACCTTGACTGGCAGGGCATTCACCTGCTGGATTGTCTCCTCCAGTTCCTGCGGCGTCGGCTCTGTTCCCGGCTCGCGCTCAATCACGCTGACCACGTTGAGCTTGAATTCCTTTGCCAGGTACGGGAACGCTTCATGGAACGTCACGATATCCTTGTGCGGCAGATTGTCGAGTTCCTCATGCATCTGCGTGCGGAGCTTATCGAGCTTCGTCACATAATCCAGTGCATTCTTGCGATAGGCATCGGCATGCGCCGGATCCGCCTCACAGAGCTGGCTCGTGATAGCTTTCACCTGCTCGATGCTGTAGGTCACGCTGAGCCAGACATGCGGGTTCTCCTCATCGCCATCCTTGAGCAGATGGATTTCATCCGATTTAGAGGCATCAATGATCTTGAGATTCTTCTGCTGCTTGATGACCTTGTCGAGGAAACTCTCCATCCCCGCGCCATTGACGACAAACGCATCGGCCTGCTCGAGCGTCTTCATGTCTTCTGTCGTCAGCTGATAATCGTGGAGGCAGCCGGTCTGCGGTTTCGTCATATTGACGACCTCGACCCCATCGACGCCTTTCGTGATATTGATGACATCGATGTACATCGGATAAAATGACGTAACGATACGGAACGCTTTCTTATCGCTGCTCCCCTGCTTCGTGCTGCCGCAGCCCGCTACCAGGAAAACGAGCATCAGGCAGAGGATCAGGCTTATGATTTTTTTCAAAAAAATTCTCCCTTCTTCTTTAAAAGAGGAGCGCCGGCACCTGCGTGCCTGCGCTCTTGAAATTCTATCTCAATTATATTTTTATTGTAGCAGCTTTGTCAAGCGTTTCGCGCGCTTCCTGGATGATCCGTTCAAGGATGACAGCCGCCGGTTCAATGGCAGTAAGCGGTGTGAGACTCTGTCCCGCCTGCATCATGCCATGCTCCACATCGCCGTCAACGGCTGCTAGGCGGTTCGTGCCGGTGGCCATCTTGAGCAGGGTTTCCTTGTCCGTCTTGCCCGCCAGTTCCAGCTCAACGAAATGCTCCGAGAACGGATTGCGCAGGCCACGCACGGCACCGCCGATCGTCAGGCCCGTCACGATGCTGTCGGTATCCGTCGCCTCGAGCAGCTTCTGTTTCATATGCGGATGTGCCGGGCATTCTTCGGCCACGAGGAATCGCGTCCCCATCTGGATACCAGCTGCGCCCATCAGGAGTGCTGCGGCCAAGCCACGTCCATCAGCAAAACCGCCAGCCATGATGACCGGGATATGGATTTCCGGAATGACCTGCGTCATGAGCGGCAGCGTGCAAAGCGTGCCGATATGGCCGCCAGCTTCCATGCCCTCGACCACGATGGCATCCGCACCTTTTGCTTCCACGCGCTTTGCCAGGCGCAGATTCGGCACGACAGGGATGACACGGATACCGGCCTCATGCAGTCTGTCAAAATACGGCACAGGATTGCCCGCCCCCAGTGTCACGAAAGCCGGTTTCTCCCGGCAGATGACATCAACGATTTCCTCACGGTTCGGAGCCATCAGCATGACATTGACGCCAAAAGGTTTATCGGTGAGTGTCCGGCAGCGACGAATCTCACTCTCCGTATACTCCGTCGTGCGCCCTCCTGTCGAGATGATGCCGGCACCGCCCGCATTCGATACCGCTGCCGCCAGACCAGCATCGGAAATCCAGGCCATGCCGCCCTGGATGATTGGATAGCGGATTCCTAAGAGTTCTGTCAAACCAGTTGCCATGATATACCTCCTTTTGAAAAGAAAATAAAAGGCTGCCAGCACCCAGCAGTTGCTCGATGCGGCAGCCCCATCCTATAGCGATCAGCCGAGGATCACGAGAGAATCATGCACTTTGACGCTCTGGCCAGCCGAAACATTGAACGTCTTGACCGTGCCGTCTGCATCAGCCGTGATCTCATTCTGCATCTTCATAGCCTCGAGGATCAGCAGGACATCGCCAGCCTTGACAGCCTGGCCTTCCTGAGCGACGAGCTTGACGATCTTGCCCGGCATCGGTGCATCGATGGAATGCTCACCAGCACCAGCGGCAACAGCAGCCTTAGCCGGAGCAGCCGGTGCAGCCGGAGCAGCCGGTGCAGCCGGAGCTTTCGGAGCCGGTGCAGCCTTCGGGGCAGCAGCTTTCGGGGCAGCAGCCGATGCAGCTTTTACTTCTTCTACTTCTACTTCGTAGGACGTGCCATTTACCGTGATATTGAACTTTTTCATTGAAATTTCCTCCAAGTTATCTGTAATCCATCATGGATAACGCATCCATCTCAGCGACGGCCGCCACGAGCCGCCATGGCCCAGGCATTGCTCGTACGCTTGATGCGAACGGCGATGACACGATTTCCGGTCATCATCTGGACAGCAGCCGAAATCGCAGCAACGACTTCCGGGCTGACCTTTTTTGCGTCAATCTTCAAGTTGCTCACCCCTCAATCAAAGCGGAATATTGCCATGCTTCTTGGCAGGGCCGACCTCGCGCTTGCCTGCAAGGGCATTGAGAGCCGTGATGATGCTCGGGCGCGTCTCTTTCGGCTCGATGACCATATCGACATAGCCGCGCTCTGCAGCAACGTACGGGGTAGCAAAGTTCTCGACGTATTCCTTCGTCTTAGCTTCTTTGTCCGGATCCTTGCGGAAGATGATGTTTGCGGCACCAGCCGGACCCATGACAGCGATCTCAGCCGTCGGCCAAGCCATGACCTGATCTGCACCGAGTTCACGGCAGCACATAGCGATGTAAGAACGCCGTATGCCTTACGCGTGATGACCGTGACCTTGGGAACCGTCGCCTCGCTGTATGCATAGAGCATCTTTGCGCCGTGGCGGATGATGCCGTTATGCTCCTGATCGACACCCGGCAGGAAGCCCGGGACATCAACGAGGTTGACGAGCGGGATGTTGAACGCATCGCAGAAGCGGATGAAGCGGGATGCCTTATCAGATGCATCGACATCGAGGCAGCCTGCCATGACATTCGGCTGGTTGGCGATGATGCCGACGCTGCGGCCATCAAAACGCGCGAAGCAGCAGATGATGTTCGTGGCAAAATGCTCATGGACTTCGTAGAATTCACCGTTATCGACGAGCGAACGGATGACATCCTTCATATCGTACGGCATGTTCGGATTGTCCGGGATGATGGTGTTGAGGCTCTCATCCTGGCGATCCGGGTCATCGCCCGTCTCAACGATCGGTGCATCTTCCATATTGTTGCTCGGCAGGAAGGACAGCAGGTAGCGGATCTGCTTGATGCAGTCTTCCTCGTTATCTGCAGCGAAATGAGCAACACCGCTTCTCGTATTGTGCGTCATGGCGCCGCCGAGCTGCTCAGCCGTGACTTCCTCTGCCGTAACGGATTTGATGACGGCCGGACCCGTGATGAACATCTGGCTCGTGTTCTTGACCATGTAGATGAAGTCCGTGATGGCCGGGCTGTAAACAGCACCACCGGCGCACGGTCCCATGATGACCGAGATCTGCGGGATGACACCCGAAGAAGCCGTGTTGCGATAGAAGATGCCGCCGAAACCGGAAAGAGCATCGACTGCTTCCTGGATACGCGCACCGCCGGAATCGTTGATGCCGATGCAGGGAGCGCCCATCTTGAGGGCCAGATCCTGGACCTTCCAGATCTTGTGCGCATGTTTCTCGCCGAGGGAGCCGCCGGAAACGGTGAAGTCCTGTGCATAAGCATAGACGAGACGGCCGTCAACCGTGCCGTAACCCGTGACAACGCCCTCACCCGGCATTTCCTTTTTCTCCATGCCGAAATTCGTGCAGCGATGTTTCATGAACATATCGAGTTCGACGAAGGTACCTTCATCGAACAGCATGTTGATGCGTTCACGGGCCGTCAGTTTGCCCTTCTCATGCTGCTTGTCAATGCGTGCCTGACCGCCACCCAGTCTGATGTGCTCTTTTTTTGCATGCATCAGGGCGATCTTTTCCTGAACAGTAGCCATTATATACCTCCTATGTAAAGCATATCGCTTTGTTCTTGCAAGTTCTATTTTGCACGATTTACGTGAAAAAATGCAAGGATTTATCACCAAGTGATAAATCTTAGTCACGCTGGCAGAGTTCGAGGAGAACGCCATGGGAAGCTTTCGGATGAACAAAGGCAATCTTTGCACCGCCTGCACCCTTGCGCGGTTTCTCATCAATCAGGCGTACGCCCTTCTCTTTGAGGTCTGCCAGAGCAGCCTCGAGGTCATCGACGCGCAGAGCGATGTGCTGGATACCGCCGCGGCCCTTGTTCTTCTCAATGAATTTTGCAATCGGGGATTCCTCGTCCGTAGCAGCCAGCAGTTCAATCTCGCTGCCATTCGGCGTTGGGAAGAAGCCCGTCGTGACCTTCTGCTCTGCTACCGTTTCCTCACCGTTTGCCGGCAGGCCCAGAGCTTCCGACCAGAATGCGCCAACCTCTTTGAGTCTGCGACAGCAATACCGATATGATCGACACCTAAAACCTTGAACATAGTAGTTCCCTCCAATTCATTCCTTACCTTGCTTTATTTCAGCATTTCCTGAAGCAGTTCCCCGACTACGGAGTACGGGTCTGTCTCATGGTTCTTGATTTTCTCAACGTAGCCGTCGATGCGTCCCGTTGCGACAATGCGGTTCTTGACATAGCGCCCGATATCGCTTTCAAGGATATCGAGCATCTCATCGCGCGTACGCTTTGTGCGGCGCCAGGCGAGTTCACCATCCGTCTCGATATGGACACGATGTTTGTGGATA
>ENA-OQBJ01001259-OQBJ01001259.1-human-gut-metagenome-genome-assembly--contig:-NODE-1259-length-10349-cov-1.251321_pt1 | contig 10349 bp, 12 predicted proteins | sample MGYA00242743_ERZ504545 | MGnify/ENA primary metagenome ERZ504545 (study PRJEB26092, sample SAMD00036252) | human gut metagenome | host: Homo sapiens | study: EMG produced TPA metagenomics assembly of...
CCGGGGCAGAGGAAACCATCGCCTCAAGTCCTATGTGATCCAGGAACCGGCCTCCACAAAGGAAGCTGGAACCAGGTATTCGGAAATGACCATCCCATCGAAATAGAGGTAGGAATGGGAAAAGGGCGCTTTATCATGGAGCTGGCTCAGAAAAATCCCCATATCAACTACATTGGAATCGAACGGTATTCCAGCGTACTTCTGAGAGGCCTGCAGAAAAGAGCCGGACTGGAACTGGATAACATTTATTTCCTCTGCATTGACGCAAAGGCCATGGCTGACTATTTCGCCCCCGGCGAAGTAAACCGCATCTATCTAAATTTCTCAGATCCGTGGCCTAAGGATCGTCACGCCAGACGCCGCCTTACCTCTCCCGATTTCATGGCTGTCTATGACCAGATTCTTGCCCGCGACGGCGTGATCGAGTTTAAAACAGACAACCGGGGACTTTTCGATTATTCCCTGGAAGCTATCCCCCAGGCTGGCTGGCAGATCAAGGCCCATACCTTCGATCTCCACCACAGTCCCATGAATGAGGGAAATGTAATGACAGAATATGAGGAAAATTTCCTCTATGGGAATCCCATCTGCAAGCTGGTAGCAGCCAGGGAAATCCCGGCATATGATAAAGAATAAAGCAGACTCCAAAAAGCCCCGGCGCCGGATCTTCCTACAGATAAATCCGGATACCGGGGCATCAATATAATTTATAGAAAGAAGGTTTATGACTTTTTATGCTTCTTCCTCCATGTTTTGTAAAAAAACTCCAGCGCGCCACCTGCGACCGGCGGGATCTGGATCGGCGTTTCCTTCATCTGAGCAAATGCTTTAAGGAAGTGGAAACAGCATTAAACTGCAAAAAGAAAAAATAATCCTACAGCCTGTTCACACTTGTTTTCAGACACAAAAAAAGTCCGACCCCGCAGCTTCCATTATCTGCAAAATCAGACCTTTTAATGCGCCTCCAGGACTCGAACCCTGGACAAATAGATTAAGAGTCTACTGCTCTACCAGCTGAGCTAGAGGCGCATTTTCCTGAACACAACGAGTATTATAGCTCAGGCTGAGAGAGTTGTCAACTACTTTTTTTATTTTTCGACAGAATAATTTTTCCCGGCTTCTACGCTCCTGTCTCATTCGCTCTATGATGGCATTGGCCCTGCGGTATACCTCTTCAGGATCTTCTCCTATAAAGAAGGTTCCGTCCTCGTACCGGACTGTTCCGTCAATCATAACCAGCTTTACATTCTGCTTGCTGCCGCTGTAAACCAGATTTTTTACGATATTATTGACAGGCTGCATATTAGGCTGGTGCAGATCGATCAAAACCAGATCCGCCAGTTTTCCTTTTTGGATGCAGTCGCAGTCTGTAAGCCCCATGGCATAAGCGCCGCCCACACAGGCCATTTTGAGCACTTCCTCCGCAGGCATGGCGGAAGCATCATTTTCGCGAAGCTTTGTAAGGCCTGTAACCAGAAACATTTCACGGAACATATCCAGACAGTTATTGCTGGCAGGTCCGTCTGTTCCGATCGCAAGACGAACCCCCTTTTCAAGCATCCGGTTCAGCCTGGGGATTCCGCTTGCCAGCTTCACATTGGAACCGGGATTGGTAACAATGGTCATGTCATGCTTTTTAAAGATATCCATATCCTCGTCTGTGATGTGGACACAGTGATAACCGCCTCCGCCGTATTCAAACATTCCCAGAGAATCTAAAAATGCAGTCGGCGTCATCCCATAGCGCTCCAGACATCCTTCTGTTTCACCCTTTGTCTCTGAATTGTGGGTAAACACAGGAGCCTTATACTTGTGAGCCAGATCTGCTACCGCCTCCAGAATCTTCCGGCTGGTGGTATACTCTGCATGAAAGCCCAGCTGATAGCTTACCAACGGATCATAGGAATTGAATTTCAGATAATCCTCCTCCAGCCCCTCAGGAGATGACACAAAATCATTCAGCCCGCTTACTAAAACGGTTCTGAAACCACTTTCCACACAGGCTCTTGCCATTTCCTCCGGCCAGGGATACATATCAAAAGCTGCCGTCATGCCGCTGGTCAGATACTCCATTACAGCCAGTCTGGACAGCCAGAATGCATCTCCCGGCTGCAGCTTTGCTTCCATAGGAAATACCTGAGTATGGAGCCAGTCCATAAGCGGCAGGTCATCTGCATAGGAACGCAGAAACGTCATAGCGGAATGAGTATGGGCATTTTTAAAGCCCGGCATGAGAAGATTGCCATTTCCATCGATTTCACGATCCCAGACAGGAGGGGCAGATCCCAAAACCTGCGGTTCATCCCCCCTCATCGACGGACCTGCATAAGTAATCCGATTCCCCTCTACCCATACCTCTCCCGGTATAATCTCTATATTTTTGTCCATTGACAGAAGACGAATATTGTAAAAGCATGTATTCATAGCCCTTCTCCTATTTCTTAATATTTATCAATATTGTACCATATCTTGATTTTCATGTACATAAAAAACTGCCGTACCTCGTTGCGGTACAGCAGTTTCTGCCTGCTAAAACTGTTCCTGTGCATCTAATAAATACTGTACATAAAATGCAGCTCCATTGACCAGTGTTTGCGAAGCTCCGGATTGAAGGTTCTCACAGTTCCGCTTAATTCTGCTGTCTCTGCAAAAATATTGGCCATGGTTCCGGAATGGAAGGTACAGATACTTACTACCACTGTATCCAGATGTCCCACTCTTCCAGTCTCCAACATTTTAGTGCGCCGTTTGTTTCTCTTCAGCCGCTAAAAATCAGTTTTACTGTACAGTTCAGTTCGTCCCTGTGATCAGACAATACTTTCGCCGCTGTCAAAAGCATACTGATATGCCCGTCATGACCGCAGGCATGCATCACCCCGTCGTTTTCAGAACGGTACGGCAGTTCCTTCGCTTCTTTTATGGAAAGCGCATCAATATCACAGCGAAGACCAATCACCGGATGATCCTTTTTCCCTTCCAGTGTCGCTATGGTTCCCGTTCCCACAACCTCTTCATAGGGAATCCCCATTTCATCAAGCTCTCTGCGTATCCGGGCCTGCACCGTATTCAGGAGATCTGCGGACGCAACCTGACCAATTCTTATGATATGCTGTGCTTATATGCGTCCTATATCTGCCATATACAAAAACAGCTGCAGGAGCAGTCCTGACATTATTTCCTGTCTTTCAGATTTTATTTATGCTATAATTTTTACACCATCAGACAACAGGAGGCTATTTGAATGATACACTTCACCCTACAAACTCCCTCGATCCCCACCTTAGAGGAACACAGGCCATTGTGCAGGAGGTTCACGAAGACCTTCAGCAGTTAAAGCCCAATGCAATTTTAGAAACGATCCGCTCATGGACGCCCGGACTTTTATCCCTCAGCTACCGCGTTCTCTATGCCGCTGTCATCATCATTATCGGAAACCGGATCGCCTTTTATCTCCGCCGGTTTTTAAAACGCACCTTTGACCATATGAATATGGATTTAAGCCTGAGCAAATTTCTTATTTCTCTCGCAAATGCCATTACCTATGCTATTGTTATCTTTATGGCACTGGAAAAAATAGGAATTCCATCGACCTCCATCATCGCATTGCTGGGCTCCGCCACTCTGGCAATCGGCCTTTCTCTGCAGGAAAGTCTGGGAAACTTTGCAGGAGGTATCCTGATTCTGGTCATGCGGCCCTTTGGGATCCATGACTATATTGTATCCGAGGGGGTAGAGGGGCAGGTTTTAAATATCGGCCTTGTATACACTACCCTGCTCACCGTTGACAACCGTCGAATCACCATCCCTAACGGCACCCTGTCAAATGCTGTAATTACCAACGTGACAGCTCAGGAAAAGCGGCGCATTGATCTGACTATAGGCATCAGCTACTCTTCAGATTTAAAACAGGCAAAAGCGATTCTGGAACGCATTTACAGAGAAGATCCTCAAATCATTCAAGATGAACCCATTACTGTTTATGTAAGCGAGCTTGCTGAAAGCTCTGTAATCATTGGTTCCCGTGGATGGGCCGCTACAGAGGATTACTGGAGCGCCCGCTGGCTGGATTATCGAAAAACCAAATTGGAATTTGATACTGCAGGCATTGAAATTCCTTATAATCAGATGGATGTAAATATTTTTCAAAAAACTATTTGAACAAATAACTTTCTATCCCTATAATGTCTATCGTGTCACACAACAACACATAGACATGCGCCTCTAGCTCAGCTGGTAGAGCAGTAGACTCTTAATCTATTTGTCCAGGGTTCGAGTCCCTGAGGCGCACTGAGAGGTCTGATTTTGCAGATATTAGAGGCTGCGGGGTCGGACTTTTCTATTGCGAACATATAATTTTATACATTTTCCATTTATCAATGGCATGCAAGCCTTCCCGCATCAAAACAGGCGGGAGGGCTTTTTTTGTCCTTACAGGAGGTTTTATTATGGAACAGAATCAACGTTTTTTGCTGGAAAAGCCGGTTTTTCCTCTTCTTGTTTCCATGGCAGTGCCTGTGATGCTGTCCATGCTGATCAATTCTCTCTATAACGTTGTAGACAGTATCTGGGTATCGAGACTGGGCACAGATGCCATCACTGCCGTTTCACTAGCCTTTCCTCTTCAGAATATCATCATGGCTCTTGGAGTGGGCTTGGGCGTAGGTGTCAGCTCCTTAATTTCCATGAGTCTTGGAGCAGGAAACAGGAACAAGGCCGATCATCTGGCATCTGCCGGCCTCTCTCTGGCCTGATACACTGTCTGTTATTTATTGCTCTGGGCATTTTTATTACAAGACCATTTCTTGGGATGTTTACAGATAATCCCCAAATATTCGAATGGGCCTGCAGCTATACGTTCATTGTGCTCTGTCTCTCTTCCGGTCAAGTTCTGCAAATGTACATGGAAAAACTCTTTCAGGGTGTAGGGCGGATGAAAACCACCATGTTTCTCATGGCAAGCGGCTGTCTGATCAACATTGTTTTAGATCCGATCCTTATTTTCGGCTGGTTCGGCGCTCCCGCATGGGTGTATCCGGCGCTGCCGTTGCAACAGTGATCGGCCAGTTTGGGGCGTTGCTTCTATATATTCTTGTGTATTTAAAAACCAATCTGGGCGTATCCATTCGGCCCAGACTTATGAATCTGAACCGCGACTGATTCGTTCTATTTATAGTATTGCAATTCCATCCAGTCTGCTTTTAGCCATGCCTTCCCTGTTAACCGGCATTTTAAATGGAATCCTGACTACCTTTGGAAGCGTCTATGTAGCAGCCTTTGGACTGTATTTTAAACTCCAAACCTTTGTAAACCTTCCCTGCAACGGCCTTCTCCAGGGAATGCGTCCCATTATCGGTATAACTATGGAGCCGAACGCATGACAGGGTCCGCAGTACCATTCGCTGCAGCCTTGGCTGGTAACCGTTGTTACACTCACCGGAACAATTGCATCCATTTTCTTTCCCGGCCCGATTCTGCGTATTTTTGATGCAGATCCGGAGCTGATGCAGTATGGGACAGAAGCCCTGCGCATGATCGGCCCCAGTTTTTTGATTTCCTCTGTGGCTTTCATAGCAGCCGGAGTTTTTGAGGCTCTGGGACAGGGACGCCCTTCCCTGATCATCTCCCTTCTGCGCCAGCTTGTAATCATTGTTCCTCTGGGATGGATTCTCTCACGCTTTATGGGACCCGCAGGCATCTGGATCTCCTTCCCCATAGCAGAGCTTATAGCCGCAGTGATTGCCTGGAAAATGATGGGGAAAATTTATGCGGATCATCCTGAAAATACACATTAACTCATTAACATAAACTCTAAAAAACAAACTCCGCACAGCAATTACGATCATAAACCGATCATTTGCAGTGCGGCGTCCTGTTTTTATCTTATACTTTATTCTGTTTCCCATGTCATATCCATCAGATACTCAAATAGAATAAGAACTCTTGCATAAAAATAATTAGCTGTAAGATTCCGATCATCTAATATTTTATCATCCAAAAGTACAAATGATAATTCTGCCATATCAGCAATCATAGAATGGGCTCCTCCCGTAAAAGCCACCACATCAATTCCATGTGCGCAGGCATCCCGGACAGGCTTAATAATCGTGTCTGTTGTGCCGCTTTTGCTAATAGCAATTACCATTCCTGCCGAAAGGGCATTTCCCTCATATACCTCATAATTATTCGATCCAATGGCACAGTAACCCATAACCAGAAGCTTGCGCACAAAAAAATCCCTTAAGGGGGCACAGAATCCGGTACCTGTAATCAAAATGGGATTATGTCTGTGTTTTTCAGAAGTTCCGGAAAACGATTCATTTTTTCAAATGGTATCTCTCCGATAAAAGCTGTAATATCTGACTCATGATTCTTATTATTTATCTCATTCTGTACCAGAAATCCCAGTCGATATACCATATCCGTATAACCAGTATATCCCATCTTTTTACTCAGACGGATCAGTGCTGCCGGCGAAACGTAATTCCGTGCTGCAAACTCCCTTACGCTGTACTGTATATTCTGGTCTGCCGCCTCTAAAAGCGACTGAAACATCTGCTGTTCACTTTCATTTAAATGATATTGTTCTGCCAGCTTATAAATATCGTGTTTCATCTCTCATTCCCTCTATTTTATCCCAAACCCATATTTTGTGTAATTTTCACTGAAATTATACGATACTCTGTCCATCTGCGCAACCAATTCTCATTACATCCGATTTCATTAATGAAACATGTTTCAATCTATGTGAATATGTTTAAAACTATCACAAAATAGTAGATTTTTTTATTCAAAATGATATAATTCAAACATCGAAACGGAATGGCGCCTTCCGACAGAAAACGAATGAAAAAGGAGAATGAATCATGAAAGCAAAAGTTATGAACGCCATGCAGAGCTTTTCCAAAGCTTTGATGGGCCCTGTTCTGTTCTTACCTATTGCCGGTATGCTCCAGGCTCTGTCTTCTGTAATGTGCAACACAGCATTTGTATCAGAGGGGGGTATCTTATATACAGCTGGAAAATTTATCAATGGCGGAGTCAGCGCAGTAATCGGCAATCTTGGAATCCTGTTCTGTGTAGGCGTCTCAATGAGTCTTGCAAAAAAGAAAAAAGCGGATGCCGCATTCGTATCACTTGTCAGTTATCTGATCTGGCTTTCATCGCTACTGCCAAAAAAGAGAAAAAGGCCGCCACAAAGGCTCAGGTTATCCCGGCCACACTTACTGCCTCTTTAGTAGGCGTAACAGAGCCACTGGAGTTTACCTTCCTGTTTGCAGCTCCCATGCTGTGGGTCATCTACTCTGTCATGGACGGACTGTTCCAGATGATCGTATATCTGTTAAATGTCCGTGTCTGTGCTACCAACGGCATTATCGACTTCCTTGTACTGAACCTTCCGGCAGGAATCGGACGGACACACTGGCCTATGTATGTAGTTGCAGGTCTGATTGAGATCGTTGTAATGTATTTCCTCTTCCGTTTCCTGATCGTGAAATTCAACCTGAAAACACCGGGACGCGAAGACGGCGAGGATGTAATCGACCTGGCTGCCAATGCAGCAGCAGTAAAATCCCAGATCCGCTCCGGAAATAAAGCAGAAGCAAAGAAAGAAGCTGATGCTGAAACCGCAGCCCGCATCATCGAGGGACTGGGCGGACCTGACAATATTGAAAATATCGGAAACTGCATGACCCGTCTGCGCGTAGAGGTAAAAGACGCCTCTGTTGTAAAGGATAAAGAATGGTTTGCCCCAACAGGAGCAGCTGGTCTTGTTGTAAAAGGAAATAATATACAAATTATCTATGGCCCTGTTATCAGCAAAAAACGTTCCATCGTCGAAAAAGCCCTTGGACGTGAAGAATAACTCACTTGTAATCACTCAGGAGGTATATAATGAAAACATTTAAACTTGTCATCGCCGGAGGCGGCAGCACCTACACTCCGGGAATCGTCAAAAGTCTTCTGGTACAGAAAGACCGTTTTAAACTCAATGAACTGGTTCTCTATGATAACAATGCCAAACGTCAGGAAGACGTGGGCGTTATCGTCCGCCATGTAGTAGAGATGTTTGATCCGGATGTAAAATTGACTCTTACCACAGACCCGGAAACCGCCATGACAGATGCAGATTTTATCTTTGCACAGATGCGTGTAGGACTGTACGCCATGCGCGAACAGGATGAGAAGATTCCGTTAAGATACGGCGTAGTAGGCCAGGAAACCTGCGGCCCCGGCGGTCTTGCTTACGGCCTGCGTACCATTTACCCTATGGTAGAACTGATTGACTACTGCGAAAAGTATGCAAAGCCTACTTACTGGATCGTTAACTACTCTAATCCGGCTGCGATTGTGGCAAAAGCCACCTTCCGCCTGCGTCCTCATGCCCGCATCCTGAATATCTGCGATATGCCTGTGGCAATCGAGAGAAACATGGCTGAGATTCTGGGCTGTGACCGCATGATCTGGAAGTAGACTATTTCGGCCTGAACCATTTCGGATGGTTCACCAAAGTGCGCCTCAATGGAACCGACGTAACAGAGGAATTAAAGTCCTATGTGGCAGAAAACGGATATATGCCCAAAAATGAAAAGAGCGATGTAATGCACAGTGATCCCTCCTGCTTCATACATATGCCAATTCCAGACATATCTGCTCTGCATTCCATGATTATCTGCCAAATACCTATATGCAGTATTATCTTCTGGGCGATGAAGTGGTTGAAAGCAGCAATCCCAACCACACCCGCGCCAACGAGGTAATGGAAGGCCGCGAAAAAAGGATTTTTGATGCAGTAGCAGATTACCGCGCAGGAAAAGAAGTCGATCTGACCAAATTCTTTGGCGGCGTACACGGCGAATTTATCGTAGACGTAGCAATGAGCCTGGCCTTCGACCTGCGCAAGCGCTACCTTGTAATGGTAGAAAACAGGGGGGCGATTGAGAATCTGCCTGACGATGCCATGGTTGAAATTCCTGCTTATATTACAGACCGCGGAGCTGAACCTGTGCGTGTAGGTGAGATTCCTACCTTCTATAAGGGTCTGATCGAGCAGCAGGAAGCAGTTGAAAAGCTGGTAGTTGAGGCAGCCATCGAGCATTCCTACGAAAAAGCACTGATGGCATTTACCCTCTCAAAAACTGTCCCCAGCCTTCTGGTTGCCAAAAAGATCCTAGATGACATGATCGAAGCCAACAAAGAATTCTGGCCTGAGCTTCATTAAATCCTTTATACATTCAAACAAAAGCCATACCAAACCCGCCCGTATCCCGGCAAATGTTTGATATGGCTTTTTTCATAAAGTTTCAACATTGACAACTCTCCTATTACATGATATAAAATAGGTAGTTTATGCGTCTTTTTAATAACGTATGCAGCCCTTAGTGATTTATAAAGGCGCGTTTAAAGGTCGGACTCTGCAGATCGTCAGCAAGCTGCGAAGTCGGGCTTTTTCTTTTATGTGAATCAAAACCATACCCATCCCAAAGGAGGACTTCCCGATATGAAATATCTTCACCGCCTGACCGGCATTCTGATGGCATTCTGCCTGATGATCGTCCTGTTTATCACCTCCATAGAAGCTGTCGTATACTGGACACCCGGATATTTTGAAAAAGAATACACAAAATATGAGGTACTTAAGGATCTTCCTGCCATGACCATGAAAGATCTGTTAGAAGTAACAGATGAGATGATGGATTATCTGCGGGGAGACCGTGAAGATCTTCATGTGATGACCGTCATGGACGGACAGGAGCGGGAGTTTTTCAATGCCAGAGAAATCGCCCATATGGAGGATGTTCAGGGACTGTTTCTGGCAGCCATCTCCATCCGGAGGGTATGTCTGGTTCTGTGTGCCTCTGCCCTTGTCTTTATGGCAGTTACAAAGGCTGATATGAAACGCCTTCTTCCTCCTTCCGTCTGCCTGGGAACCGGGCTGTTTTTCGGTCTGATCGCGGCCCTGGCTGCCATCATCTCCACCGATTTTACAAAATATTTTATTATGTTCCACCATATTTTCTTTAGCAACGATCTGTGGATCCTGGATCCGTCCACCGATATGCTGATCAATATTGTGCCTGAAGCTTTTTTATGGACACAGCCGGACGGATTGCATTTACCTTTGGCAGCCTGTCTCTTATCCTGTTTGCAGTCTGTCTGGCTTTAACTCTGAAACACAAGCACCGCCCATAGGAGTGTAACGTATGAAACGACTTTTTCCCTTTTTCCCTTTTTTATATGCCTTAGCCTGATTCTGAGCTTTACGCCTATTACAGCTGCGGCAGCCGTTCCCTGGCCCACCGGCGTTTCCATTGAAGCAGACGGCGGTATCCTGATGGATGCTGACACCG
>ENA-OQBJ01001260-OQBJ01001260.1-human-gut-metagenome-genome-assembly--contig:-NODE-1260-length-10346-cov-2.229670_pt1 | contig 10346 bp, 12 predicted proteins | sample MGYA00242743_ERZ504545 | MGnify/ENA primary metagenome ERZ504545 (study PRJEB26092, sample SAMD00036252) | human gut metagenome | host: Homo sapiens | study: EMG produced TPA metagenomics assembly of...
AACCGCACCACAGCCGATAGCTTTACGGTTTACCACGTGAGTCATGGCGATGAGCCTACGTTCTGGCTGAAGGAAGTAATAGCATGCAGCCGAAAAGGGATGACAGGCTTGAAATGAAGCCATCCACTGCAATGGAGCCGGAGACTTCCCTGTTGGTGGGGGTCCTGCCAAAACCCATGGCTGCCAGGCACTGGTATCACCCAGGGTCTCGGTGGCAGAAACAAGAAAAATAAGGAAAATCGAAAAAATCGCATCAGGATGGAATTCCAGGGGAACCGGAAGAATGGAGGGAACGGAAATAATAGATACCTGGCTGATACGGGACAAATCCACCATGCCGTAGAAATAGGCAGCTGCATAACCTACCACCAGACCAAAAAGAACGGAGAGCTGCTTATAGAAAGAATGGGCCTTCACGTTAAAAATCAGGCAGGAAATCAGGGTAATGGAACCTACGATGAGATATTTCGCATCGCCAAAATCGGGAGCGCCAAAGCCGCCGCCAAAGGAATTGGCCCCAATGGGAAGAAGGGAAAAACCGATGGCCGTCACTACGGAAGCAGATACAATAGGCGGCACAAATTTCTTCCACCAGGTGGCTCCAAGGCCAAGAATCCCTTCCAGCACACCGCCGATAAGGGCTGCCCCCAGTACGGCGCCGTAGCCGTACTTTGTACCAATGACGCAGGCCACCGATACGAAGGTAAAGCTGATACCCATAATGATGGGAAGGCCGCTCCCAAGCCGCCACAGCGGGAACATCTGCAGAAGAGAGCCCAGGCCTGCCACAATCATGGCGGACTGCACCAGGGCGCGGACTCTTCCGGCGACATTTTCACTGCTCCTGCTACGATAAGGATAGGCGCAATGTTGGCCACAAACATGGCCAGCACATGCTGCAGGCCGAAGGGCACTGCCTTGCGGACAGAGATTTCTCCCTTCAGCTGGTAAATGGGGTCATTTGTTTTCATGGTCAGAAACCTCACCGGAATGTAATGGTGCCGGTAGCAGCATCCATCTTGTCAATGATAGCCAGGGACCTGACATCCACTCCTTTGGCACGCAGGGCATCGCCGCCTCCTTGGAAGCCCTTTTCAATACAGATGCCTACGCCCTCTACGATACCGCCTGCCTGGGAAACCAGGTCCATCAGCCCTTCTACGGCGCAGCGTTGGCAAGGAAATCATCCATAATGAGGATATGTTCACCCTGATTCAGGTATTTCTTGGAAACCACCACATGGTTCACTTTATTATGGGTAAAAGACTTCACTTCCGTTGCATATACATCGGTATCCATATTGGAACCGGCCGACTTTTTGGCAAACACCACGGGCACGCCGAAATATACGGCTGTCAGGCAGGCAATACCGATGCCGGAAGCTTCGATGGTCAGAATCTTATCTATTTTCTTATGGGCAAATATATTTTTAAATTCTTTCCCCAGCTCACTGATAAAAGGCACATCTATCTGATGATTAAGGAAACTGTCCACTTTCAGTACGTTTCCCGGTTTAATCACTCCATCGGTCAGTATCTTCTTCTGTAACAGATTTAATTCGGATGCCATCATTTCTGCTCCCTTTCTCATACCCAAAATATAAAGATAGTATTAACTTATTGTATCATGGCAGGCAAATCAATGCAAAAAATCAGGAACTATGGAGTTTTCATCCATAGTTCCTGATTTTTCCGGATACTATCAAAGGATTGCCTGATGGAACAGTTTTTCCAGATCAGCCCATTTCATCATGCCGTCTTCATTTTGCGAAATCCCGTGAAAAGTTAAAGGATACCACAGAGGCGTCACATCTTCCCGAGGTACGGTGATATGACGGATATCCCGGGAAGCAGGATAAAGGAGGCAGGCGGATCCATAAAGAATTCCGTCAGTTCCCTTCCATTTTTCAATCACCAGTTTCACGCCGAAGGGAACCCTCCCTTCCAAAGACTTGGGCAGCTCATAGGGATAAGTGCCCAATGCGGAAAGAATAGCCGTCATATTGGAGTCATGGCCGCAGATGAAGGAAAATTTCCGGCTGTTTTTCATTTCCCTCTCCATCATACGGACCAGAGGCCCTGCCATGTAACGAGCGGCATGGGGCTCTCCATAGAGGAGGATTCCAAAATCATCTTTAATGCGGCCGATTTTTTTCCAATCTTCAAAGGTCGTGGTGTGGCCAAAGGCAGCTTCCCTGTCATCTTCCGTTTCATAATAGCGGATTAACAGGGAGTCTGCCAGGGAATGGGCCGTTTTCAGGGATCCCTTCATCTTCGGCTTCTCGCCGCTCTTCATGGTGATCTGAAGGTCTTCCGGTACAAATCCTTTGAAGCCGCCCTTTTTGGCGTCCGGTGAAGAATATATATCCAGTATCCTTTCCAATTCCCGGAAATCAGTGTTCATTTCTTCTTTATTGGCAGAAAGGAAAGAACGAATCCAGATATCTTCCCCCTTGCGGACAGCAGAAAGAGTATTCCTGTCCAGCGTATCCGGCAGCTTTGTATCAAAGGCGGGATCCTTCGTCCCTTCCATCTTGTGATGTACCCTGATATTGGCCTCTGGAGCGGCGCCGGCAGCAAAATAACGGGCGGTGGCAATGGTGCGCTGGTCTGAATCGGCGTAAAAATAGGAAGCCTTCCCTTCCCAGTCTTTCGGTGACATCATGAAATTTTCCCGAGTCAGTTCATCTTTCACCGACTCCCCCATCATCGTTTCTACAAGGCCGCCCCGGTTGGACAGATATCCCGGAGGAATTTGGGAATCCTGCCACTGGTGAGGCGTCAGATTCTTCCTTTTCCCGCTGTCCGTTGCCATGGGAGAACGCAGATTATGGCGGCTGAAAATAACAACTTTCTGAAGTTCATAGTTCTGGTGAAGTCCTACCCTGGCTTCTGCAGGAAAATCAGGCACAAGCGCCAGTGAAAGGGCAAGGGCGGAAATCATAAGTCCCGCCGATTTTTTACAGGAGCCAAACGATCGAATCCATCTGGAAATAAACATATTTCCTCCTTCCATAGACTGAATGATGCATTTCAGTAAAAAAGGCTTCACGGAGGAAGCCTTTTCTATCATTCTTTATTTGACTAATCCGCCATAATCTTTCAGCATCTGGTACACATGGTTCTTTTCTTCTTCCGACGGTTCTACAATGGGAAGACGGAAATGGCCGCCAGGCTGACCGATGAGGTTGACTGCGTCTTGACAGGAATCGGGCTGGCAACGAAGAACATGCCTTTCATAATGGGATACATTTTCAGATGAAGGGCTCTTGCCTTTTCCAGATCTCCCTTTTCAAAAGCATCTACCATGGCCAGAAGATCATCACCAATCACATGGCTGGCAACAGAAATGACCCCTACGCCGCCTCCTGCCAGAATAGGCAGGGTGAATGCGTCGTCGCCGCTGTAAATCATGAAATCATCGGGCAGCAGAGTCTTTTCCTTCGTTACCTGGTCCCAGTTGCCGGTGGCGTCTTTAATACCTACCACATTGGGGCATTCATCCACAATCCGCTTGATGGTTTCCGGCTGGATGGATACACCGGTGCGCCCCGGAACATTGTAGAGGACAATGGGCAGATCCACATGTTTGGCAATAGCGCGGAAATGCTGGTACATACCTTCCTGGTTCGGTTTCACATAGAAAGGAACAATGGCAAGAGCGCAGTCAATGCCCGTTTTCTTTGCTTCCCGGCCGAAAAGGATGGTATCCCTTGTGCTGATAGTACCGATATTTCCCATAACGGGAACTTTTTTACCCGGTGCATTCCTGCCTACGGCATCCACAATGGTTTTATAAAGTTTCAGTTTTTCTTCCGTGGTCATGGTGGCGCCTTCACCGGTGGTGCCGCCTACCAGAATGCCTTCGGAACCGTGGGCCACCAGGTGCTTTGCCAGTGCGGCCGCTCCTTCGTAGTCTACGGAACCATCTTCAAGAAATGGAGTAATCATGGCGGTAATGACCCGTCCAAATTTTGCTGTTGCCATTTTTTAGTATCTCCTTTGATATATGTTAGTAGCTGGTGGGCTAGTGGGCTAGTGATCTGGTGGACTAGTGGACTAGTAAGTGTCACTATCTACATGTACCAAGATTCTTCACCCGGGGTCAGGATGGTCGGTCGGCCAAATAAAAGGAAGGCCCTTTAATGTGCAGGCTAAGGGCCAACTTTGGCCGACTCGCGCATTCTATGCAGAATGCGCGCAAGTGAGGGCGGGAAGAAATCGAGGCAGCACCGGTCATGGGTTGGCCCCTTGCGCCACCGGCCGATCAATCTTAAGAACCTTTCCCCCCTGCAATAAGATCCAATATTAAATCATATCATGATTCATCATGTACTCTGCAATCTGCAGTGCATTGAGGGCTGCCCCTTTGCGGATCTGATCACCGCATACCCAGAGATTGATGCCGTTTTTGCAGTACAGATCCTTCCTGATACGGCCTACAGCCACATCGGTCTTATTGGAAGTGTCAAGAGGCATGGGGTAAATCATGTTCTTGATATCATCCACAAGAACAGCGCCTTTGAAGCCCTGAACCGCTTTCTTCACCTCATCGGTGGAAAGGGGCCTTTCTGTTTCAATATAGATGGATTCCGCATGGCTCCTGATAACAGGCACTCGGACAGCAGTAGGTGTAATGGCGATGGTGTCATCATGGAAAATCTTATGGGTTTCATTCACCATCTTCATTTCTTCCTTGGTATATTCATTGTCAAGGAAGACGTCGATCTGGGGTATCACATTGTAAGCAATCTGGTAATGCTTAGGCAGACTGGCAGAAGGAAGGATTTTCGGTTCATAGGTCTCCCCCTTCGCAATGGCTGCTGCTTCATCCAAAAGCTCATCAATGCCATCCTTACCTGCACCGGAAACAGCCTGATAGGTGCTTACGATGATTCTCTTGATTCTGGAAATATCATAAATAGCTTTAATGCCATAAGCATAATAATGGTAGAGCAGTTCGGATTGGCAATGATGCCTTATGTTTGGCAATATCTTCCGGATTGATTTCCGGAATGACCAGCGGCACCTCCGGATCCATACGGAAGGTGGAAGAATTATCAATGACTACGGCTCCCCGTTTAGCAGCCTCCGGAGCCAGGGTCTTGCTGATGCTGCCGCCGGCAAAGAGTGCAATGTCGATATTTTCAAAAGATTCCGGCTTTGCTTCTTCTACGGTGTATTCCTTCCCTTTCACCATCATCTTTTTCCCTGCAGACCGTTTCGATGCCAAGAGTTTCAGGGAAGCAAACTGAAAATCCCTTTCTTCAAAAAGGCGGATGAACTCCTGTCCCACAGCACCGGTAGCGCCAAGGACTGCAACTCGCGGAAGTTTACTCATAGAAACACCTCATTCCAGATAATTTTCCAAACCATAAACAAAGCCCTTGACAGTCATGCATTTTTTGCAGGCCAGCATGACACCGGGCATGAAAGACTTGCGATCCAAAGAGTCATGACGGAGAGTAAGGATTTCACCATAACCGCCAAAGAGCACTTCCTGATGAGCTACGTAGCCGGGAAGGCGGACAGAATGGATGGTAATCCCTTCATACTTGCCGCCCCTTACACCAGGGAGGCTTTCCTTTGTTTCATCCGGTTCCGGAGCCTTTGTTCTTGCGGCTGCCATCTTTTCCGCAGTGAGCTTGGCCGTGCCGGAAGGAGCATCATATTTATGGTTATGATGGAGCTCAATGATTTCTGCATTGGGCATGTATTTGGAAATCTCAGCCGAAACTTTCATGAGAAGGACAGCCCCCAGGGAGAAATTAGGAGCTACCCAGTCCATTGGCACCGGATTTGTTGGCAATTTCAGACAGTTCTTTTCTCTGTCAGCGGTGAGGCCGGTTGTACCGATGACCATATTCACTCCATGAGAAAGGACGAACTTCGCATTTTCATAAATCACCTTCGGGCTTGTGAAATCGACTACCACATCCGGCTTCTTTACCTTAAAGGCTTCCTCAAGATTGGGGGAAATGGTGATGCCATTGTGGCCGATGCCCACTACCTCACCCAGATCTTTTCCTGCAGCAGCAGGATCCACTGCGCCGGCAATGGCGAGTCCCTCTTCAGCCATTACGGAACGGACCACTTCACTGCCCATGCGTCCGGATGCGCCGTTTACTAAAACTTCAATCATGCGTAACTCCTCCTTCTATGGCTCTATAGGCAAAAATTCCCTATAAGGCATTTGTTAGTTTGAATCTATGGTAGTATAAATTGACAATAACGTCAATACAGGAAAATATATTTTTTATATATGGAAAAGGGCCGCTCTGCGGCCCGGGTTCAGAGGGTTCAAAGGGTGGTAGTGGCGGCTGGCGCCGCAGGTTGGGGGCCGACTACGTCGGCGGGTTGTGTAGAAGGGGGCGACGGGAAGAAATTGCGGCAGCAACGGTCGTTGGATGGCCCCTTGACTCCTGTCATTCTGAACGCAGCGAAGAATCTCGGTGCGTGGCAAATATGAAGCCACAGGAATTCATGCAGGGGCCTGGTACTTCGCCCCTTCCCGTCGACTGGTATTTACCGGCACTCCTCTCACTTACTGTTCTTACCGAGATCCTTCGTTTCACTCAGGATGACGAGTGTCCGGCGGGAAGAAATCGAGGCAGCACCGGTCATGGGATGGTCCCTTGACTCCTGTCATTCTGAACGCAGTGAAGAATCTCGGTGCCTGGCGAGGATGACGTCATTGAAATTCATGCAGGGCCTGGTACTTTGCCCCTTCCCGCGACTGGGATTCTTTAGTGAGCTAGTAAGCTAGTGAGCTAGTGGGCTAGTGATCTGGTGAAATAGTGGACTAGTAAGTGTCACTATCTACATGTACCAGAATTCTTCGCCTACGGCTTAGAATGACGTTGGGAGGCGGGAAGGAGCCTGCACATTAAAGGGCCTTCCGATTGTCGGCTGACCGACTCAGGATGACAGTGGAAAGCAGGGCTCCCCGGTCCCGATCCCGACCTAGGCCCTCCGCAGAGCACAAAAAAGACTGCAGTTTTCTTGCAGCCTTTTTCATTTTCTTAATTATTCTTCAACAGGATATACGCTGACCTGTCTCTTGTCTCTGCCAAGACGTTCGAAAGCAATTCTGCCTTCTGCAGTGGCAAAGAGTGTGTCATCCTTGCCGATCTTAACGTTCAGGCCGGGATGGAGATGAGTGCCTCTCTGGCGAACGATGATGTTGCCCGGTTTAGCAATCTGTCCTGCGTGCATCTTTGTGCCAAGCGCTGCGCGTTGGAATCGCGGCCGTTGCTTGTGCTGGAAGCACCTTTATGATGAGCGAATAACTGAAGATCAAAAAGTAACATGAAATTCACCCCTTTATGTCTAGAATCTTTAAATGGCGGGGGTACCGGGTTTCTACAGCTCGAAGACCGTGAACCATGGTTTGAAAAAGAACCTGGCTTTTTTCATCCTCCGGTGTGGAAATCTCCACATGCATGAAACCGAAGTCGGAATCATAGGTTCCTTCTCTATGAAGCACATCTTCCAGGCCGCCGGCAGTTGTCAAAGTAATGGCACTGACCGCGGCACAGATGAGATCATATTCCCCATCCTTTTCATAACCATCTGCGTGTCCATGAATGGAAAAGCCTCTGTACAGCCCTTTCCCATCATGAAGCATTTTTACAGTGATCATTATGCTTCGATTTTTTCAATCTTTACCTTTGTGAAAGGCTGACGATGACCCTGGCGGCGGCGGTAGTTGGACTTAGCCTTGTACTTGAAGATACGGATCTTGCGTTCCTTACCCTGTTCAAGGACCTTGCCTGTTACCTTGGCACCTGCTACGTTGGGCTGGCCAATCTTGACGTCATCTCCGGAAACCAGAAGAACTTCATCAAAAGTTACTTCAGCGCCTTCTTCAACGTCCAGTTTTTCGATGGAAATAACCTTGCCTTCTTCAACAACGTACTGTTTTCCACCGGTTTTGATAATTGCGTACATTTGTGCACCTCCTCTTTACTATACTCGCCGATGCAGGCAGCATTTCTGCATTTTCAAAGCCTTATTCGTGCGGTTGCGTCATGGCACCTATGTACAATGACTTGATTATTATACAAAAAGAGACAGGGAATGTCAATAGAAATTTTGATTTCCAGACGCAGCGGAGAAAATCTTTAAAACCGGGCCTTGATTCAGTCTGCCTGTTTCCCCTCGGGAAAAGGTCGATGGTACGGTTTTATGCAAACTAGCGCCATGAGGGACAAGCGCAGGGGGCCAGTCCTACTTCCCGCAGTCCGCCACTTTCCTTACCAATTTCCTTGTTATACTTCCAAAGAAATCCTGGTCCCTGAAACGAAGGAAACGGATCGGCTTTTCTATGCTTCTGACCAGTAAAGTGTCCCTTTTGTTAAAACGGAAGGTGCAGGCCCCATCAAGAGAAAGACAGAGTTCCTTTTCTCTTTCCGGTACAGTGATTTTAACCACATCATCCCTGGAAAGAACCATGGCAAAACGCTGCAGCGTGTGGGCGCAGATAGGGACGATGATGATCCGGTCATCAGAAGGCCCAAGCACGGGGCCTCCGCAGGAAAGGGAATAACCGGTGGAACCGGTGGGCGATGAAATGATAAGCCCGTCGGCCGCATATTCCTGGATGAAGCTGTCATTAATAAAAAGACGGATCCTTGCCAGCTGGCCGATGGAGGCATGGCCGATGACCACATCATTCAGCACGGTGGGCAGTTTCTCTTTTCTCCCATCCCCATGAATCAAAACAGCGGAAAGATAGAGGCGATGCTCTTCCTGATAATCTCCCGACAGAATCTGGTCCACCCTTTTTTCCATATCCCTTAAGGTCATGGAATTTAAAAAGCCTAAATCTCCCAGATGGAGCCCCGCCATGAGGACAGGATAATCCCTGAATGCGCGGGCAGCGCCGAGAAAGGAACCGTCACCTCCCACGGACAGGATAAAATCCCTTTTTCCCATGGATTCATCGGTTTCATAGGTATCCTCTGTAAACCCCATGTCCATCAGCCTTTTTTCATGGAAAGAGGCAGGCTGTAATCTATATTCTTGTCTCTCAAAAGAGCGGTAAGCCTTTCCAGAGCCATTTTTAAATCCTTTTTCCCGAGGTTCGGGTAAATGCCAAATTTCATTTCTTATCCTTTCAACCCGCTGTGGGCTTCTTCCACCACTTTCACCATATCCGCTGCCCTTATTTCCCTTTCCGGCGGCGTCTGCTTCAGCCAGGCAAGAAATTCAATATTTCCGGAGCCCCCCTTAATAGGCGAATAGGTAAGGCCATGGCAGTAAAGATGCTCTTCCTTAAAAGCCTGAAGCGTATCTTCAATCACTTCGGCATGTACCTTGGGGTCCTTGATAATACCCCCCTTCCCTACCTTTTCACGGCCTGCCTCAAACTGGGGTTTAATAAGGATAACCAAGGATCCCTCTTCTTTCAGGATAGAGTGTACGGCAGGAATGATTTTCGTAACGGAAATAAAGGAAACATCGGTAGAAATGAAATCCACCATTTCTCCCAGAAGGTCCTTCGTCACCACCTTGATATTGGTTTTCTCCATGTTCACCACCTGCGGATTGGAACGAAGCTTCCAGTCCAGCTGGTTGGTACCCACATCAATGGCAAATACCTTTGCCGCCCCGTTCTGCAGGGCGCAGTCCGTGAAACCGCCGGTGGAAGCTCCGATATCGGCCATCACTTTCCCTTTAAGATCAATGGAAAATGTTTTCAGCGCCTTTTCCAGCTTGAAACCGCCGCGGCCCACATAAGGCATAACATGGCCTTTGATGCGGAGCCTGGCGTCCACCGGCACCTTCGTTCCCGCTTTATCTACAGGCACATCATTTACAAGAATAATGCCTTCCATAATATGACGTTTTGCATTTTCCCGGCTTTCAAAAAATCCCTGCTCCACCAGGAGCACGTCAAGCCGTTCTTTTTTTTACTTTCTGGTTAGCCAATGTGAAACCTCTTTTTTGAAAATTGACACACCTTCGGTGTGAGGGTTGACGGACCTTTCGCCCGAGGGTTGTGAAGGGAAAGGTTCTCAAGATGGATGGGCCTTCGGCCCAAGGGTTCTTAAGTTTGACGGCCTTTCAGGCCGAGTGGTGCGGTTGTATGGTTTTCGCCGCCAAAGGCGGCATAAAAATTGGCGCCGAAGGCGCCGTACCTCGCCAGCGGGCACGGTCAGCCAACCAATAGGTAAGCCCTTTAATGGGCAGCTAAGGGCCTACTTTGGCTGACTTGGAGGTCCTATGCAGGACCTCCACAGTACTATATAACTCCCCGAGGGCGGGAGCCCTCAACCCGCCTGTAAGGCGAAGCCGATCACAGGCAGAACCCTGGCAGCCCAGGCCGATAGGCCCGGCGGCCTG
>ENA-OQBJ01001261-OQBJ01001261.1-human-gut-metagenome-genome-assembly--contig:-NODE-1261-length-10336-cov-2.683417_pt1 | contig 10336 bp, 13 predicted proteins | sample MGYA00242743_ERZ504545 | MGnify/ENA primary metagenome ERZ504545 (study PRJEB26092, sample SAMD00036252) | human gut metagenome | host: Homo sapiens | study: EMG produced TPA metagenomics assembly of...
GACGACGAGGTAGATAGGTCAGAGGTGGAAGTACAGTAATGTATGGAGCTGACTGATACTAATCGGTCGAGGGCATGACCAAGCAAGGTGATAGGTAGGATGAAAGAAAATATTTCTTTGTATGCAGTTTTGAAGGTATATAAAGGATAAGAAGCAATCAACGGTATGTTGGTTGTTTTTTTGTTTAATGCATGAAAGGTATAAAGAATAAAAAATATATAAAATACCAAATATCTTTTGACCACAGGAAGTATAGATGATACAATTGAACCATTGTTGAATAGAAAAGGAGTACATTATGGAACAGAAAATAATCGCCACAGTTGGTGGACATCAGATCACAGAAGCAGAAGTAGAGGCATTCATCCACAGCCTTCCAAGAGAACAGCAGGCATATGCGGCTCATCCGGATTTTCGTAAGCAGTGTGAAGAACAGCTGATCGCAGTATACGCATTTGCAAAATACGGCGAAGAAGAGAAAATTGACGAGACGGAAGAATTCAAGAATGTTATGGAAAATGCAAGAAAAGATATCCTTGCACAGATGGCTATGAGAAAGCTTTTTGCAACAGTAAACGTAACAGATGATGAAATCAAAGAATATTATGAAGCAAATAAATCGAAATATTCGAAGGGTGCATCTGTACATGCAAAACATATCTTAGTAGATAATGAAGAGAAATGTACAGAGCTTCTGAATGCAATCACAAGCGGAGAAAAGGTATTTGAGGATGTAGCAAAAGAATCTTCTACATGTCCGTCGGGAGCAAACGGGGGAGACCTTGGAGAATTCGGAAGAGGACAGATGGTAAAAGAGTTCGAAGATGCCGCATTTGCTGCAGAGGTTGGACATGTTGTAGGTCCGGTAAAGACACAGTTTGGATATCACCTGATCAAAGTTGAGGACAAGAAAGAAGCAGGAGAATCAAGTCTGGAAGAAGTAAAAGACCAGATCCGTGCAGAACTGTCTCAGAAAAAACAGGAAGAAGCTTACAGAGCTAAAGTTGATGAACTGAAGAAGAAATATATGGAGTAATAGTAATCAGTCGGTTCGATAAAGATAAGACGTAATAAATGTATATAGAGATATAAAAATGGGGCATGATCTGTAATGATCATGCCCCTGCTGCGTCTTAGATGGCGATTTGAGCTTATTTTTATTTGCTTTGCAGTAATTTATCAATACTTACAAGTTTTACGCTTAAAACGAAGATTTTGGTGGCTACCTTAAGTTCTTCTACGGTTGGATAAGACGGTGCAATACGGATATTACTGTCTTTTGGATCTTTTCCGTAAGGGAAAGTTGCACCTGCACCAGTCATGATAAGTCCGGCTTCTTTAGCTTTTGCAACGATTGCTTTTGCACATCCATCCATAGAATCAAAAGAGATGAAATATCCGCCACGCGGAGCCAGCCATGAACCGATTCCAAGTCCGCCGAGTTCTTTATCCAGTGTCTTTAAGACAATGTCGAATTTTGGACGGAGGATGTCTGCATGTTTCTTCATATGCTGAACCATTCCGTGAATATTTCCAAAATATCTTGCATGTCTTAACTGGTTCAGTTTGTCGTGGCCGATCGTCTGAATACGCATCTGCTTTCTGATATCTGCAAGGTTGGCATCAGATGCAGCAATTGCAGCAATACCGGAACCAGGGAAACTGATCTTGGAAGTAGAAGAGAACTTATAAACCATATCCGGATGTCCTTCTTTCTTGCATTCCATTAAGATCTCAATCAGATAGTCTTGTTTATCTTCATATAAATGATGAATACCGTAGGCATTATCCCAGAAGATACGGAAATCTTCTGCTGCAGGATTCAGTTTTGCAAAACGATGAACGGTTTCATCCGAATAAGTAATACCCTGCGGATTCGAATATTTAGGAACACACCAGATACCTTTGATTGCAGGATCTGTACTTACCAGTTCTTCAACCATATCCATATCCGGGCCGTTGGTGTCATTGGAACATTGATCATTTCAATTCCAAAATATTCTGTAATTGCAAAATGTCTGTCATATCCAGGAACCGGACATAAGAATTTTACTTTATCAAGCTTTGCCCATGGAGTACTTCCCATAACACCGTGAGTCATACTGCGTGCGATTGTATCATACATAACGTTCAGGCTGGAGTTACCGAAGATAACGATATTGTCTTTCGGTACTTCCATCATATCTGCAAGCAACTGTTTTGCTTCTGCAATACCGTCCAGAACACCGTAGTTACGGCAGTCGACGCCTTCTTCACATACCAGATCAGAGTCGCTTTTTAATACATCCATCATATCCATGGAAAGGTTCAGCTGTTCTGTAGACGGTTTACCTCTGGACATGTCCAGCTTCAGATTCTTAGCTTTCACTTCATCGAATTGAGCTTCCAGTTCACTCTTCAGTTGCAATAATTCTTCTTTGGATAATTCTTCATATGCTACCACTATACCATCCTCCATCTTCATATATACCACTCGATATTATAATATTTTAACAGAATTTGACGTTTCGTCAATGGGCTCTTGCAAATTAATGAGAAATTATGGAAAAATATGCAATTTACGACATATAAAATGAAATTCTTGTGGAAATTTTATGCAAAAAATATACTGTGATAAAGCAGACAAGTGGGAAAGCATATAAGTAGTATATACAGAAAGAAGAAAAGATATGCTACAATAAGCCTGGAAAGCCGGAGCATAATGCATAGCATAGACAAAATATATAGAATAGATTAAGAGATAAGACAGATAAAAAATGGAAGAGATTCACCTGAAGGATATTGCAGAAGCGGCATCGGTCAGTGTAGGTGAATGTTGCAGATGCTTTCAGAATATGGTACGTACAACACCGAATCAGTATCTGATGGAATACAGAATAGAGAAGAGTAAGGAGTTTCTGATGGGGACGGAGATGTCAGTGACAGAAGTAGCATATGCGGCCGGATTCAGTGATTCCAGCTATTTTATCCAGTGTTTCCGAAAATACGAAGGAATTACACCTGGAGAATATGGAAAATGTTAAGATTTTCATGTGAAACGTTAACAAACTCATGGTTTACGGAGAATGGATTGTTAAAATTATTGCAAAAGTAATGATTTTAATAATCCATTTTGTTTTGCACAAGAAAAGGAGAGAAACTATGAAAGATGATAAGAAAGAAAAAAGTGAACAAAGATACATGGAACGTATCCGGCTCATCAAAGACAGGGTAGTGAATACAAGACCGGAGATGGATCTGGAAAATGCAAAAATTATGACAGAAAGCTTTAAAGAAACAGCCGGAGAGCCGCTTTGTATCAGAAAAGCAAAGGCGTTCCGCAGACAATGCAGAGAGAAAACGGTAAAGATCTGGGATCAGGAATTGATCGTGGGGTGTTCGGGAATGATAATGAAGCAACGAATGAGATAGCAGGAGAAATGTTTACGTTTATTGCGAATGAAATAGAAAGCTATAGAAGCAAATTTGGAACGATGACACCGGGAATATTACCGGTATCTGGTAACACACCATTCGGTCTGGAGGTAGGAGCGTTACCATCCGGAAGACATGCATGGAAGCCGTTAGCGGATGGAGTGAGTCCGAATGGAGGAACAGATACCGAAGGTCCGGGTGCAGTATTAAAATCCGTATCACATCTGCCACATGACAGATTCGTGCAGGGAACCCTCCTGAATATGAAGATTGAACCGGAGATGTTAAACAGTGAAAATGGTATCATGCAGATGATGGCACTTCTTAAGAGTATGTGCAGCCTTGGAATTTTCCATGTACGGTTTAATGTAATCGACAGAGAGACCTTGCTTGCCGCATAGGAAAGACCGGAAGAATACAGAGGACTTCTCATCCGTGTGGCAGGGTATACGGCATATTTTACGGAACTTGGAAAGGATGTACAGGATGAGATCATTGCCCGGACGGAACAGGAATCGTTATACGGCTGCAGTGTCGAATAAAAGAAAATCTAGTGAAGGTAGACGCAGAATTTGCCGAAGATATCCATATCCGGATTCCGGTAATCCCGACAGTTAATATGAACGAAAACAATATGAAGGACACAATAAAGTTTCTAAGTAATTTGAAACACATCAAAGATATTGAATTATTCCATATCACAGACTAGGGTTAGAGACGTATGAACGATTGGGAAGGGTCTACGAGCTGAAAGATGTGGAAATACCGGATATGGAAATGCTAAAGAAAATGGCGGAAGTTATCAGAGCGGAAGATCCGGAAGCTGCAGTAAAAGTAAAAGGTGAATAAATACTGGAAAGAGTAAAAATAAAGAGAAGGGAAGAAATTCTATTCCTTCTCTTTATTTTATATTCACCAGATTTGAGAATATATGTTATGATATTTTCAGACGACAATAAGGAGGAAAGAATGAATGAAACTGGCAGTATTTTTTCCGGGAATAGGTTATCATTGTGATAAACCATTATTGTATTATTCCAGAAAACTGGTGCAGGAATATGGGTATGAGAGGATTGTAACATTGAATTACACATATGATGGAAAGAACCTAAGAGGAAATGAAGAGAAGATGCGGCAGGCATTGACTCTTTGTATATACAGGCGGAGAACAGTCTGAAAGAAATTGCGTTTGACCAGTACGAACAGATTTTATTTATTTCGAAAAGCATCGGAACAATCATTGCTTCAGCATATGCTGAGGCACAACGGATACCATGCCGGCATATTTTGTATACACCATTAAAAGAGACCTATGCATTTGGACATGAAGCGGCAGTTGCTTTTATCGGAAACAGTGATCCGTGGAGTGATGTAAAGAAAGTAGCAGATCTTTCGGAAAAACAGAATGTAAAGATACACATATACGAAGGTGCAAATCATTCACTGGAGACCAAAAGTGTCAGAGACAATCTGGATATCTTGAAAGATGTGATGGAAAAAACAAGCAGATATATGGAGGAATCAAAATATGAAAGATATTAACTGGGCAGTACTTGGTACAGGAGTTATCGCAAATGAGATGGCCGTCGCATTAAAGAAGAATGGAAAGAATATATATGCCGTCGGTAACAGAACTTATGAAAAAGCAGTTGCATTTGGTGAAAAGTATGGCATCGGTAAAGTATATGCAGATTACAATGAGATGTTTACAGATCCGGAAGTTGATGCTATCTATATCACAACTCCTCATAATACACATAAGAAATTCATGAGACAGGCAATTGAGAATGGCAAACATATTCTGGTAGAAAAGTCGATCACACTTAACAGTGACGAATTGAATGAGATGGCAGCACTGGCAGAAGAGAAACATGTCATTATCGGAGAAGCAATGACAATTTATCATATGCCAATCTATAAAAAATTAAAAGAACTTCTGGAGACCGGTGTATTAGGAAAAGTAAATCTTATTACGATGAATTTTGGAAGTTTCAAAGAATATGATATGAATAACCGCTTCTTTAACCGTAATCTTGCCGGTGGTGCAATGCTGGACATCGGGGTATATGCGCTTTCATTCATTCGTTGGTTTATGGATTCCAAGCCGGATCAGTTACTGTCTCAGGTCAAAGCAGCACCGACCGGAGTAGATGAACAGGCGGGACTTCTGCTCATGAACCCAGAAGGACAGATGGCAACGGTCATGTTGTCGCTTCATTCCAAACAGCCGAAGAGAGGAATGATCTCCTGTGAAAAGGGATATATTGAGATTATGGAGTATCCAAGAGCATGGGAGGCAAGAATTACATATGTAGAAACCGGCGATACAGAAGTCGTAAGAGCCGGGGAGAATGCCGATGCGCTTGCTTATGAACTTGCGGATATGGAAAAAGCGATAGCAGGAGACGAAGAATGCATGCATTTTGAGTATACAAAAGATGTTATGGATATGATGACGGAATTCAGAAAGTCATGGAAGTTTACTTATCCGGAAGAGGAATAGTAAAAGAAGCCCCCGACACAAGATATAAAATGTGCCGGGGGTTTTTGAACTTATAATTCGAATACGATTACTTCGCAGCTTTCAAGTGAAAGATGGGATTCGGTATTATAATTATGTTGCTTGTGCTGATTAGAAAGAAGAAACCTGTTTTACCGGATAATCTAACGGAAGTTCGACAGATTCTTTTCCGAAATTAGCAGCGACCAGTATACGTGTATGTTCATCTTTCCGGTAATAGGCCATGACATCCTCTGTGTCCTGATAAGCAGGGAGAAATTTACCATAAGTAAAGACTTCTTTGTATGTTGGGGATTTTCGAAGCGCAATCAGTCTCCGGTAATAATTTAATATAGAGTCTGGATCTTGATCCTGATCAGCCATATTGATCTCTTTATAATTGTCATTTACTTTCAGCCAAGGAGTTCCTGCGGTAAATCCGGCATTTTCCTGAGCATTCCACTGTACGGGGGTTCTGGCATTATCGCGGCTTAGTTTGCTGCAAGCCTTAAGTGCTTCTTTATCGGTAAGACCGGCATTCCTTGCAGTATGATATTGATCAATGGTATTGATGTCATTATATTCTTCGACACTGTTCCATACCGCATTTTGCATACCGATTTCCTGTCCCTGATAGATGAATGGGATGCCGCGGAGAAGGATACTGACGGTTCCGAGCATTTTGGTTCCGGCAGGATTCTGCGCATAATCTGGTAAGAAGCGGGATACACCTCTTGGTTCATCATGATTTTCAATGATATTGGCTTCCAGTCCGCAAGTTTGCACTCTGAGCTGGGAGTCAGAGATGGCTTTCCGCCATTCTTTAAAGTCTACGGGTGGGGCATCGTACCATCCGTGTTCCCCTTCACTGAGTATGTGAGCACTGAAGTCAAAGATTGTGGAAAAATGACCATTTTCACCGATGAAGTCTGCAAGTTCGCCTTCTTTCATGTTGAACACTTCACCGACAGTAAAGGCATCGTATTTCTGGAAAGTATGTTTCTTTAAGTCCTCGAGAAAAATGCCGACACCATCTACGTTTTCTACCATCCTCCAGCAGTTTGCAAGCCCATCCGGTCCGTCCGGATTAAGATCTGAAAAAGTCAGGTCTTTCTTTATATTGATGATCGCGTCAATACGGAATCCGGCGAGACCCTTTTCAAGCCACCAGTTCACCATTTCATAAAGCTTCTTTCTGACTACCGGATTCTCCCAGTTAAGATCCGGCTGCTCTTTGGCGAACATATGAAGGTAGTACAGATCCGTTCCCGGAACCGGCTCCCAGCAGCTTCCGCCGAAGTAAGAACGGTAATTGCTTGGTGGATTTCCATTCTTTCCCTTGCGGAAATAAAAATAATCGGCATATTCGCTTCCGGATCTGCCAGTGCTTTCTGGAACCATTCGTGTTGATCAGAACAGTGTTGATAACCAGATCCATAATGATGTACATATCTCTTTTCTTTGCTTCTGCAAGCAGTTCTTCGAATTGTTCCATTGTACCGAATTCTTCTGCAATTGCATAATAATCGGAAATGTCGTATCCCTGGTCTACAAAAGGGGATTTGTAGATTGGAGAGAGCCAGATGATATCAATTCCCAGTTCTTTTAAATAATCTAATTTGGAGATGATTCCGCCAAGATCGCCGATTCCGTCTCCGTTTGTATCCAAAAAGCTTTTTGGATAAATTTGATAGGCAACTTTGTCATGCCACCATTTTTTCTTCATGATTTATAAAACCTGTCTGTTACGGAGAATTGTCGTAACACCTTTCTTTTTTAATAATGGTTGCAAGTATCAATTATAGAAGTACTGAATGAGAATTTCTTGTAATATGATATTGCAATATGATACAATACTTGCATTTTGAAGAATGCAGAAAAAATGTTACCAGACATGCCGGTAACATTTTTGTCAATATAGGAATTATAAACTTGCTTCGACGAGAACAGCAACAGCCATTGTGTCATCTTCTGTAAATCCCTGTGCACAGGTAAGAATTGTCTGTACATAGTCCTTTGAAAGATCAAGTTTGTGGGAGATGACGTCCATGTCATATCCTTCCTGATTCAGAGCAGTTACATTCTTTACATCCATACGGATCTGTTCCATTGATAAATTAGCATCCATTTCGTATATCCTCCTGTAAATTCACGAAATTTCTTTCTTATATTATATTTTCACTTTTATTTTCTAAGTTCTAATATTTTATCGAGCAGATGGAAAGCGACCTCTTCTTTGCTCATCAGTTCCAGTTCAAATACTTCATTTTGCGTGATCATCGTAACAATATTTGTATCGGTTTCAAATCCGGCACCTTGTTCCTTCAGATTGTTGGCAACGATCATATCCAGATTCTTTTTCATAAGTTTTTTCTTGGAATTTTCCAGCATATTTTGTGTTTCCATAGAAAAACCACATAAGAACTGATGGGGTTCCTTGTGCTCGCCGAGATACTTTAAGATGTCATCAGTACGTTCCAATGGAATAGACATGACATCTCCCTCTTTCTTTTTGATCTTTTCATCTGCAACATTACAAGGCCTGTAGTCTGCAACGGCAGCAGCCTTGATTATGATGTCCATGTCATGACTTCTGGAAGTTACTTCCTCATACATATCTTTGGCTGATATGACAGGAACGGTATTAACAAAAAGCGGTGCATCAAGAGCGGTACGCCCGGTTACCAGTGTGACATCAGCGCCGCGGAGCATGCAGGCTTTTGCAATACTGTAACCCATTTTACCGGATGAATGGTTTGTGATATAACGGACTGGATCAATGGCTTCCTGTGTCGGTCCGGCTGTGACAAGTACTTTCATACCGGCCATATCCTTTTCATGTGCAATGGTTTTGCATATGTACTGGAATAAGGTCTCGGGTTCCGGCATCTTTCCGGCTCCGCTGTCACCACATGCCAGGTGTCCGCTGGCAGGAGTGATTACCTCCATGCCATAATGCTTCAGCAATTCAATATTATCCTGTGTGACAGGATTCTCATACATTGCGGTATTCATGGCTGGTGCAATGATCTTTGGTGCACGGCTTGCAAGAACGGTAGTTGTCAGCATATCATCGGCGAGACCATGCGCAAGCTTTGCCATGACATTAGCAGTTGCCGGTGCGATCATGACAATGTCTGCAAGTTGGGCAAGTGCAACGTGCTCTACTTTAAATTCAAAATTTCGGTCAAATGTATCTGTGATACATTTATGTCCTGTCAGAGTCTCAAAAGTAATTGGATTGATAAAATTGGTGGCGTTCTTAGTCATGATGACATGAACGTCAGCGCCTGCTTTTACCAGAAGACTTGTAAGTGTTGCAATTTTATAAGAAGCAATACCTCCGGTCACGCCAAGCAGGACATGTTTTCCTTTTAACATAAGTATTCATCCTCATTTCAATGTTCAAATAAAATAATACAATTATAATCACTATATCGCTTTTTCTTCATTCTTGCAAGCAATAGTAATAAAAATACATAGAACCCGCAGGAAAAGACGAATCATAGTGATAACTGTGAAAAATATGCAGATTGTATGGATTTTTATACTTGTTTGGCAGTTCCCGGAATGCTATAATCAGACTCGTAATTGTATTGTATCCCGGTCACCGGGAATGATAACAAGGAGGAAAATTAAATATGAAGACAAAGAAACATGACACTAGTTGGATGGTCAGTGTTGCACTTATGGCAGCGATCGTAATCGTTCTGGCGAACACACCGCTTGGAATGATACAGCTTCCGATCATTAAGGCAACAACTGTACATATTCCGGTAATTCTTGGAGCAATTTTGTTAGGACCTGCAGCAGGCGCAATCCTGGGCGGTGTATTTGGCATCTGTTCACTGATCAGTAACACGATGGCACCGACACTTTTATCATTTGCGTTCTCGCCGTTTATGAGTACTACAGGAATACCAGGGGCAATAAAAGCAGTCTGGATTTCAGTAGGATGCAGGATATTAATTGGTGTGGCAGCAGGATGGCTTTGGATTCTTTTTTCAAAACTGAAAGTAAATAGTATCATCGCACTTCCAATCGTGGGATTTGCAGGAGCAATGGTTAATACTATTACTGTAATGGGAAGTATCTATATTCTTTTTGCAAAACAGTATGCAGAAGCAAAAGATGTGGCAGTCAGTGCCGTATGGGGACTGGTAATGGGAACTGTTACAGCATCCGGAATTCCAGAGGCGATTGCAGCAGCAATTTTGGTTCTGGCAATCGGAAAAGTATTACTTGGTGTATTTCGAAAAATGAATATTGGAAATGTTGCGAAAGCAAATGTATAGAGGAAAGAAGACCTCCCGGCTCAAGAAAGAGAGCCGGGAGGTCTTCTTTTGCTATGTATTTATAAGAAAGAAGCTGCCAGTGACTGGTTCTGTAGATACGAAAAAACAGAAATTTTGCAAAAAAATA
>ENA-OQBJ01001262-OQBJ01001262.1-human-gut-metagenome-genome-assembly--contig:-NODE-1262-length-10323-cov-1.448411_pt1 | contig 10323 bp, 20 predicted proteins | sample MGYA00242743_ERZ504545 | MGnify/ENA primary metagenome ERZ504545 (study PRJEB26092, sample SAMD00036252) | human gut metagenome | host: Homo sapiens | study: EMG produced TPA metagenomics assembly of...
TCCGCAGGCATTAAAAGACCTGAACCGTACCCTGGATCTGCTGGATGACGACGACGACGTACAGTACGTATATACCAACCTGGACGAGTAATTTCACTGGAAATTACATAGAATCATAAGAATCTGCGCATACTGATGAGGCTATTTTGGAATAGCAGAAAAGAGGAAATCCGTATGGCAGAATCACAGAAAAACCAGACAGAAAAAGAAAATATTGTAGAACTGAAGACCAACATTTATCTGCTGTCCATCATCGGCGAGGTGGAGGGGCATGAATCACTCGGCGAGCGCACGAAAGCGACGCGCTATGAGCACATTCTCCCTGCTCTTGCCCGTGCCGAGGAGGACAAAAGTATTGATGGTCTTCTGATTCTCCTGAATACCGTAGGCGGAGATGTGGAGGCCGGTCTTGCAATTGCAGAGATGATTGCGTCCATGCGAAAGCCTGCGGTATCGCTCGTTTTAGGGGGTGGTCATTCGATCGGTGTCCCGCTCGCCGTTGCAGCAGACTATTCGCTGATCGTGCCGAGTGCCACCATGGTCATTCACCCGGTGCGTACAAACGGCATGTTCATCGGTGTTGCACAGACGTACCGTAATATGGAAAAGACGCAGGATCGGATCACAGGTTTTGTATCGGCCCATTCTAAAATCACCAAGGAACGGCTCGAGGAGCTGATGCTCGATACGAAAATGCTGGTCAAGGATGTCGGAACAATGCTGGACGGCCCGCAGGCAGTGAAGAAGGCCTGATCGACGAGGTCGGCGGCATTGCCCGCGCGCTCGAAAAGCTGAATGAGCTGATGAAAAAGGCAGCAGGGACAGAAAATTGACTTCACGGCGCGGCTTGTGTTTCAGGGGATTTTGTGTTAGAATGAGTTCGCTGTGAAAATTCGAACGGAAGTTTTGTCCGGAACTTTCACAAAAGAGAAAAATAAGGGAACAGGATAAAAAAATGACAGTAATAGAAGCTTTATTTCTGGGCCTGATCCAGGGAATCACGGAATTCCTGCCGATCAGCAGCTCCGCACATCTGATTATCTTCCGTCACTTTATGAAGATCGAAGATACGCAGACGGTGTTTTTCAATGTGCTTTTGCACTTTGGCTCCATGATTGCAATTCTGCTCACATTTTCGAAGGAATGGAAACGTCTCTTCCTCGCGCTGTGCGGAATCATAATCGATCTGTTTCATAATTTAAAGGAACACTTTTCCAGTCAGCATCAGGAGAGAAAGCAGTACCGGAAGGTACTCGGCAGCAACTACCGTATGCTTGCTTTCCTGCTGATTCTGACCACCATCCCGACTGCTGTAATCGGTGGCATGATTCAGAGCCTTGTCACACTGACCTCCTCGAATCTGCTGGCACCTGGCGTTGGTCTGTATCTGACGGCGATTCTGCTTGTGGTGGCAGATATGCTTCCGGAGGGAGAAAAAACGCAGAAAAATTTGAAGCCGAAAGATGCACTGATTGCTGGATTCTTCCAAGGCTTTTCCACGATTCCGGGTCTTTCCCGTCTTGGTTCGACTATTTCTGCGTGTGTGATCGGCGGCATGACCCGTTCGTACGCTGTGAAATACTCTCTGATTGTGAGTGTTCCGGCGATTATCGGGGCAACGATCGTTGAAATTGCGACCATGGGAAAAAATAAAATTGTTTTTCATCCGGTATATCTGGTCGGCGTTTTCATGGCGGCACTTGCCGGTTACTTTACGATCCGCATTCTGATGCGTGTGGTGAAAAAACGGAAACTGAAATATTTTGCTTTGTACTGTCTTCTTGTCGGGACATTCTCCATTGCAGGATATTTTCTGCTGTAATACGAGAAAGGGGAGAAGTTCTGCATGGCAAATACAACAAAGGGAAGCGGGAAGACAAAGAAAAAAAAACTTCTGCTTCCGGAACAGCAAAAAAGAAACAGACCCAAACAACGGCCAGAAAAACAACGGCGAAAAAGAGCAGTACCGCAAAACGTACCTCCGGCACAAGGAAAAACACAGTCCGTGAGCCGATGGACGAGGGAGTGCGCGCAGAAATTATTCTGCTTTCCGTGCTTGCTGTTTCGATTCTGCTGATGCTCAGTAATTTCGGTATGGGCGGCGTGATCGGACAGGCTGTCTGCGACTTCTTTTTCGGCCTTTTCGGCGTGACAGAGTGGGCAGCACCGGTTCTGATCTTCTTTGGAACAGCATTTTACATAGCAAACAGACAGAACTTTTTAATTGTGCGGAAAACCGGGGGAGCGATCAGCTGCTTCGTCTTTTTCTGCGCTTTTATGCAGCTTCTGGCGTCCGGCTATACGAGAGATACGACATTTCTGGATTACTATTTTGACAGCGCCTACGATCATCTCGGCGGAGGAATCTTAGGAGGGTCTGTCGTGAAAATTCTCGGCATGGGATTCGGCCAGATCGGTGCGTGGGTGATTATTGTGATCGCCATCGTGATTTCCGTGATCGTGATGACGCAGAAGCCGATTCTCGCGCCGATCCATGAAAAGACGAATGACCACCGCCGGATGGCGGAGGAGCGCCGCCAGGAGCGTCTGGCGCGCCAAGCTGCGATGGAGGAAGAGGAAGGAAAAGAGCTGATTCTTGAGCCAGTGGAGGAACCGAAAAAAGCCGGGAAGAAAAAGAAATCCCGCCTTCTTTCTCATGTGGAATCGAAGGCTGATTTAAACGAAAACGACGATACCCATCAGATGGATATGCCGGAGCTTTCGATTCACCGTGGTTCTGTGCCGGCTGAAGAGCCGGAAAAGACGGAACCGGAGATGACACGGCAAGCTGCAGAAGAGGCGAAAAAAGAGAAAACGTCTGCGGATCATACGAGAAATCCGCGGTCTTCCTATGAAGAGATCGAGGCGGATGTAGACGGCATTCGTCAGGAAATCGGGAAAAAAGCAGAGGAAAAGCGGCCGGAGTACAAAACACCGCCGATGAATCTTCTGAAAAAGGGACGCGCGGTGCCATGGGCGATTCCGATGCGCATCTGCGGGAAGTAGCGCGGAAACTGGAGGAGACGCTGGACAGCTTCGGTGTCAAAGTTACAGTCAATAACGTAAGCTGCGGACCGACCGTCACACGGTATGAGCTGATGCCGGAACAGGGCGTGAAAGTAAGCCGGATTGTCGGATTGACCGACGATATCAAGCTGAGTCTTGCAGCAGCAGATGTCCGCATTGAGGCACCGATCCCGGGAAAATCCGCAGTCGGAATCGAGGTTCCAAATAAGACGAACACGGCCGTGATGCTGCGTGATCTTCTTGAAACACCGGAGTTTAAGAACTTTTCTTCGAATCTGCCTTTGCTGTCGGAAAAGACATCGCCGGTCAGCCGGTCATCGCAGATATCGCGAAAATGCCTCATCTTCTGATCGCCGGTGCGACCGGTTCCGGTAAATCGGTCTGCATCAACACGCTGATTATGAGTATTATTTATAAGGCAAAACCGGAAGACGTCAAACTGATCATGATCGACCCGAAGGTCGTTGAGCTTTCTGTTTATAACGGCATTCCGCACCTTTTTATCCCTGTTGTCACAGACCCGAAAAAGGCTTCCGGAGCTCTGAACTGGGCGGTTGCGGAGATGACAGACCGTTATAACAAATTTGCGGAATTCAACGTGCGCGATATGAAAGGCTACAATGCGAAAGTTGCCGAGCTGCCGCCGGATGAAAACGGCAAAAAACCGGAAAAACTGCCGCAGATCGTCATTATCGTGGACGAGCTTGCCGACCTGATGATGGTTGCGCCGGGAGAAGTGGAGGATGCGATCTGCGTCTGGCACAGCTTGCCCGTGCGGCCGGCATCCATCTGATTATTGCAACACAGAGACCTTCCGTCAATGTCATCACTGGTCTTATCAAGGCAAATATGCCGTCCCGTATTGCATTCTCGGTTTCTTCCAGCGTAGATTCCCGTACGATCCTCGACATGGGAGGTGCGGAAAAACTGCTTGGAAAAGGCGATATGCTCTACAAGCCGCAGGATTACCAGAAACCGGCCCGTCTGCAGGGATCCTTTGTTTCGGATAAAGAGGTCAGCGATGTCGTTGCCTACTTAAAAAGATCACTACGGCGAGAACGCTTATGATCCGGATATCGAAAAACGGATTCACACCGTAAGCCTGGATGGCGGTTCTGCCGCAGGCGGCGGAGATAACCGCGATAATTACTTCGTGGAAGCCGGAAAATTTATCATCGAAAAAGATAAGGCATCGATCGGCATGCTCCAGAGAGTGCTGAAAATCGGTTTCAACCGCGCGGCCAGAATCATGGATCAGCTCGCGGATGCCGGTGTCGTAGGACCGGAGGAAGGAACCAAGCCGAGAAAAGTTCTGATGTCCATGGAACAGTTCGAAAATTATCTGGAGGAACACGGATGATGGGAAAAGATGTTGTCCGTTGTTTACAAATAACCGGAAACGTGATAAAGTATTAACATAAAATGCGCGAAAATCCAAGTCGTGCTTTTGTTAAAATATTTCTAACAAGATTAGGAGGATATTATGTACAAGATTCAAGAAGCGGAAATGACTCGCGAATAACATCTACCGTATGGTAGTAGAAGCACCGCGAGTAGCACAGCACTGCCTCCCTGGACAGTTTGTTATTGTCAAGGCAGATGAAGAAGGAGAAAGAATTCCTCTGACCATTTGTGATTACGATAGAGAAGCAGGAACTATCACCATCGTATTCATGCCGATCGGAGAATCTACCAAAAAAATGAAAGATCTCAAAGCGGGAGATGCTTTCATGGATTTCGTAGGACCTCTGGGGCAGCCGTCCGAGTTCTGCAGCGAAGATATCGAAGAACTGAAGAAAAAACGGATCGTATTCGTAGCCGGCGGTGTTGGAACTGCACCGGTTTACCCGCAGTTAAAATGGCTGCATGAGCATGGAATCACTGCTGACGCCATTGTCGGAGCAAAGACAAAAGATCTCGTTATTCTCGAGAAAGAAATGTCTGCTGTCAGCAATCTGTACATAACCACAGACGATGGTTCTTACGTAAGAAAGGTATGGGTACCGATGTACTCCGCGACCTTGTACAGAACCAGGGCAAACAGTATGATGTCTGTGTTGCCATCGGACCGATGATCATGATGAAATTCGTATGTCTTCTGACAAAAGACTGAACATCCCGACCGTTGTCAGCATGAACCCGATCATGGTAGACGGAACCGGTATGTGCGGTGCCTGTCGTCTAATGGTAGGCAATGAAGTAAAATTTGCCTGCGTAGACGGACCGGAGTTTGACGGTCATCTGGTAGACTTCGACCTGGCTATGAAACGTCAGCAGATGTATAAGACAGAAGAGGGAAGAGCTCTCTTAAGATACCAGGAAGGCGCAACCCATCACGGTGGATGCGGCCAGTGCGGAGGTGACAAATAATGGCAAAGGGATTAAACAGAGTACCGGTACGTGAGCAGGAGCCGAAGGTACGTGCCACAAATTTTGACGAGGTATGTCTTGGATACAACAAAGACGAAGCAGTAGAAGAAGCACAGCGCTGCCTGGGCTGTAAAAATGCAAAATGTATCACAGGATGCCCGGTTAATATCAACATTCCGGCATTCATTGCACAGGTAAAAGAAGGAAACTTCGAGGAAGCATACAAAATTATCGGTGAGTCCAGTGCACTCCCGCAGTCTGCGGCCGTGTATGTCCGCAGGAGAGCCAGTGCGAGGGCAAATGTGTCCGCGGAATCAAAGGCGACGCTGTTTCCATCGGTAAACTGGAGCGTTTCGTTGCTGACTGGGCAAAAGAAAACGGTATCAAACCGGTTCCGGCAGCAGAGAAAAACGGCCACAAGATCGCGGTTATCGGTTCCGGCCCTGCAGGTCTTACCTGCGCAGGAGACCTTGCAAAACTTGGCTACGATGTAACCATCTTCGAGGCACTTCACAAAGCCGGCGGTGTATTAAGCTACGGTATTCCGGAGTTCCGTCTTCCGAAAGACAAAGTAGTTGCCGCTGAAATCGAGAACGTAAAATCTCTCGGTGTTAAAATTGAGACCAACGTTATCATCGGAAAATCCGTTACCATCGACGAGCTGTTAAAAGACGAAGGATTTGAAGCAGTATTCATCGGTTCCGGTGCTGGCCTTCCGATGTTCATGGGAATCCCGGGTGAGAACGCAAACGGCGTATTCTCCGCAAACGAGTTCCTGACCAGAAACAACCTGATGAAAGCATTCCGCGATGATTACGATACCCCGATCGCACACGGCAAGAAAGTTGCTGTAGTCGCGGCGGCAACGTAGCTATGGACGCTGCAAGAACCGCACTTCGTCTCGGCGCAGAGGTACACGTTATTTACCGTCGTTCTGAGGCAGAGCTTCCGGCCCGTGCAGAGGAAGTTCATCATGCAAAAGAGGAAGGTACACTTCGACCTTCTGACCAACCCGGTAGAAATTCTGACCGACGACAAAGACTGGGTAACCGGTATCCGCTGCATCCGTATGGAGCTTGGCGAGCCGGACGCTTCCGGAAGAAGAAGACCGGTTGAGATTCCAGGATCTGAGTTCGAAATTGAAGTAGACGAAGTTATCATGTCTCTTGGTACTTCCCCGAACCCGCTGATTTCTTCCACCACCTACGGTCTGGATGTCAACAGAAGAAAATGTATCGTAGCTGAGGAAGAAACCGGAAAGACCAGCAAAGAGGGCGTTTACGCCGGCGGTGACGCTGTAACAGGTGCAGCAACCGTTATCCTTGCTATGGGTGCCGGAAAAGCCGGAGCTAAAGGAATTGATGAGTATATCAAAAGCAAAAATGCATAAGGCATTGCTTTTCTAAACTAAAAGCATATAGACGCGGACAAAAAGTGATCTATATGGCTTTTGGTGTTTTTGACAGATATCCGAAAGGGTTTTAAGATTACAGAATGAAAATTACGATATTAACAGTAGGAAAAATAAAAGAGAAATATCTGCGGGATGCGATCGCCGAGTATTCGAAGCGCCTCAGCCGCTATGCAAAGCTGGAAATTATCGAGGTGGCGGATGAAAAAAACGCCGGACAACGCGAGTGAAACCGTAGAGACGAATATCAAAAATAAAGAAAGCAAGAGCGCCTTCTCAAATATATCCGGGATGACGCTTATCTGATTACATTGGAAATTAAGGGAAAACAGCTCACATCCGAGGAGCTGGCCCAGAAAATAGATACGCTCGGCGTGCAGGGAACGAGCCATATTATTTTTGTGATCGGTGGTTCCTTAGGGCTTGGCGAGGAAGTTCTGAAGCGTTCAAACTATGCGCTCAGTTTTTCGAAAATGACATTTCCGCATCAGTTGATGCGGGTTATTCTGCTGGAACAGATTTACCGGAGCTACCGCATTAACTGCGGGGAGCCATATCATAAATAGCTGCGAATAAGAGAGGTGTGATTGCGATGCGTGAAATGCGTTTAAAAAAGCGGGAGATTACAGATCCTGAAATTTTAAGAGAAATTCTGGAAAGCTGCGAGGTTGTGCGGATCGGGGCGATGGATGAGGAAGGCATGTTTATCGTGCCGATGAATTATGGATATGATGTCCGGGAAGAAGATGGAACTCTTCACGTCTGTCTGTACCTGCATGGGGCAAAAGAAGGGCGGAAGGCGGCTGCATTTGCAGCGGATCCGCGCGTGGCGGTGGAGATGGATTACAACCATGAAGTGATTACAGGTGACTATACGTGTGCGTATTCCTATGCGTACCGCAGTATCATGGGAAACGGAACCATCACGGAGGTGACAGATCCGGAGGTAAAGAAGAAAGGCCTGGAAAAAATCATGGCGCATATCGCACCGGAGGCGAAGATCGCTTTTCTGCCGGAGATGGTGGAGCGCGTTGCCGTATGGCGCATAGACATCGATACATTTACCGGCAAAGAGCGCAGACGAAAATAGAGTGTTCGAAGCTCCGCAGGCGCAGACGGAAAAAAGACAGCAGAAAGGACAGCAGAAATGATTAAAATTGATCTGATTACAGGCTTCCTTGGCTCAGGGAAGACGACTTTTTTGAAACAGTACGAAAGTATCTGATGGCACAGGGAAAGAACATCGGCATCCTGGAGAATGATTTTGGGGCAGTCAATGTGGATATGCTGCTTCTACAGGAACTGCGCGGAGATCAGTGCGAGCTGGAGATGATTTCCGGCGGATGCGACAAAGAGACACACCGCAGACGGTTCCGCACGAAACTGATCTCGATGGGCATGAGCGGCTACGACCGCATTCTCGTGGAACCGTCGGGGATTTACGATGTGGATGAGTTCTTTGACACGCTGTACGACGAGCCGTTGAACCGCTGGTATGAGGCGGGAAGCGTCATCACGATTCTGGATGCCGGGCTCGATGAGAAGCTGTCGGAGGAAGAAGAGTATCTGCTGGCTTCCGAGGCGGCGAACGCTGGTAAAATCGTGCTGAGCAAAGTACAGAATGTTTCGGAGGAAAAGAAAGAAGAAACGATTGCCCATCTGAACCGCACGCTCGAGCAGGCAGGCTGCAGAAGACAGTTTTCTGATGCAGAAATTTTACAGAAAAACTGGGATGATCTGACAGAGGATGATTCAAAATGCTCTCCGAATGCAGTTACCGTTCGGAGGATTACCGGAAGCTGGATTTCGGCGAGCAGCAGACATTTGATTCGCTCTGCTTTCTGGAGCCGAAGATTACGGAAGAAGCGCTGAAAAAGGCAGCAGAAGCAATCTTTGCGGATCCATCATGCGGCAATGTATTCCGGATCAAAGGAATTGTAAAGACGGGCGAAACTGTGTGGAGCGAAATCAATGCGACGCGGGAACAGATGACATTCCAGCAGTGCCGGAGAGCCAGGAAGTGCTGATTGTAATCGGCGCGGGGCTTTCGAAAGAGCGGATTAGTGGAATTCTCGGAATTAAGTAAAAAATGGAGCATGACGGAAAGGGGTATTTTCCATCATGCTCCTGCTGGTTTGGCTAAATAGCAGTTACTGTGAAATGCGCTGCCGTTCTGACAGTGTGGGGAACGGAATGATTTTGGAATCCCGTGCATCATCCGGTGTACAAAGAGCAGTCAACGGCTGCGGCTGATTTTCCATGGTCTGGAAGGAGAGAATGCCATCTTTCCATAAAACGACATCATCCGGTGAATGGACGGCAAAATAGCGGTGCAGCACATCGAAAAGAGAGGATGGAACTGCCGCAAGATCGTGCTCGGGATCGCTGGAATATAGAAAGATCCGGCTTCCCGGAAAACGACGGGAATGGATACCGGCAGAGGGAGCGGTAAAATCCGGGTTTTCGGTAAAATATAAGGATCTTTCTGCAGGTCCGGAAAACGGAATAGACAGCGTTGTGGAAACAACTGGCGCTTCTTCTGCAAGGGCTGGCTGCTTCTGAAATTTGCACAGGAATGGTATATTTTGAAAAAATGTATATTTCTTTCTCATAAGACTCACCTTTCAGCCGGAAAAGATCTGGCATTTGGCAGGGTGGATGTTATCGTTTACTTTAATTTTATCTTATCAGAAGTGCAGAAATAACAGGGTTAAACATTTGTAAAAAGCGTGTAAAACATCTTAAAGAGAAAGAAAAGAGAGGGGGAATCATATGGAACAGGAAGTAATGCAGGCCATTCGGGCAGAACTGGAAAGCAATATAGATGCAAAATACCGGGAATTCACAGCTCTCTTGTTCCGGGACAGAACTGTCGGATTCTTGGTGTCCGCATTCCGGTTTCGCGACGGATTGCAAAAGCGACAGCAAGAGACCACTATGAAGTTTATACCGAACAGTTTAATCCGGAAGTCTATGAGGAGCTTCTGATCCGCGGATGATGATCGGCTACGGAAGGCTGACCCGTGAAGAACAGACGGCAGAACTGGACCGCTTTGTGCCGATGATCAACAGCTGGGGAATCTGTGACAGCTCCTGTGCAACGTGCCATTTTATGAAGAAAGACCAGGAGTATTGGTATGGATATCTGCAGAAATGGCTGAAAAGCAGCCGGGAATATGAAATCCGGTTTGGTGTTGTGTGTCTGCTGGACTTTTTTATCAACGAAGCGTATATCGATGCTGTGCTGGAGGAGATGAAAAAGATTCATCACGATGGCTATTACGTAAAAATGGCCGTCGCCTGGGCAGTATCGATCTGTTATATTCATTTTCCGGAAAAACACAGAAACTGCTGAAAGAAAACAGTCTCGATGACTGGACACATAACAAAACAATTCAGAAAATCAGAGAGTCGCTGCGGATCAGCAAAGAAGAAAAAGAGATGCTGAAAACCTGGAAGAGATAAAAAGAAAACCGTATCGCCGCGTTTCGAATATCGCAGCAATACGGTTTTCT
>ENA-OQBJ01001264-OQBJ01001264.1-human-gut-metagenome-genome-assembly--contig:-NODE-1264-length-10317-cov-2.505103_pt1 | contig 10317 bp, 14 predicted proteins | sample MGYA00242743_ERZ504545 | MGnify/ENA primary metagenome ERZ504545 (study PRJEB26092, sample SAMD00036252) | human gut metagenome | host: Homo sapiens | study: EMG produced TPA metagenomics assembly of...
TTTATCTTCACTGGGACTTTCCTTTGCAACTGCCATGAGATATCATCAATTATTTCCTGAACTCTTTTCTTTATAGTAACAAGATAATACCCACCTTTTACTACACCACCAAGCACACCCCAAATATCATCATCTGAAATATTATCCATCTCTTCTACAAATTTTCCCAATTTTGACTGCTCAAAGATTTCATCAGTATCAATTTCAAGTAAATCGGACAGTCCAAAATCCTCGATATCATATGCTTGTATATAGCATCCCATACATTCACTATATAAATTATAAAAATCAACTAAAGGTTTTATTTTATTTTGATAATTCACATTTAATGTATCAATAAAACTGTCCAGCTCTCTTTCTTTATCTTCAAAAACAGTGTCCCATTCCGAAAAAGATCTTTTCTACCAGATATATCCAGTAACGCTTTGACAGTATTTATTTGTCCTATAGACAAATCCAGTGCATTTTTTATGCGATAACATATTTCCATATAGCCATAATACAATTCTTTCGCGTATTCTTTTGAAATTTTTAGTGAAATATCCATCCATAACAGCCTAAATATTTCATCCAAAACTTCTCCCTGCCAAACTGAACTACTGATTTTTTCCTAAGTTTTATGGCCACAGAATTAACAAAATAAATTTTTATCTCATTTCCTAACTGAGATTTCAGATATGTCTCCATGTCTCTCCTGTTTGAATCATTTGGATCCTCGTCACAATGTGTTATAATAATATGAACATTTTGTGCTATGTTTCCTTTTATTGATTTAATAAATTTTACTTCCTCCGGCTCCAAACGTTTTCTTTCTATATTAAGACAATAAAAAATAGTATGTAACCACTTAAAAACATCTGTATCATTACATCTTGTTCTTATAAATTCTATTATTTTTTCTTTTTGAGCAGAAGAATCCAACACCTCTAATCCCTTAGAATCGTAAATTCTTAAGGGAATTTTTCCATTATCATATTCATATGTCTCAAATCCCTGAGTAACTGGCATGCCAGTTGCAACTCTACATACATCTTTTCCCACAAGATAATTAATAAATGAAGATTTGCCTACTCCTGTTCTGCCTAACAGCATTATATTAGCATATTTTTTCATATGTTATTCCTCACTTTTGCTTGCATTCTCTTTAGCAGCTTTCATTGCTTTTTCAACCATCTCAGCTGAAAAAGCCATAGTCCAATCTATAGATTCACCATTCATATACTTTTTCACATTCACATAACAAATTGCAGATATTGCTGTACCTAATATTCCGGTTATCGAAGCCGCCACGCCTGCGTTAACTACACTTCCAACAACCTGTCCAACTATTGGTATCATTTTTAGAATACTAGCTGATATACTTTTTCCAATTTGCGAAATTACAATATCTCCTATTAATCCCTTGGAAATAGCTGCCAAATCACTTACACCGTATAAATCAATTATTTTTGCTACCATAGCCACCTGTATAGGCACTAATATAGCAGCATCAGAAAACGGTATCGGTATCGCCGCTGCAGCACCAGCAGCTGTAACAGCCGTTGCAATCGCTTCATTTGCCTGTTTTCTTTTGGCTTTTAGGTCATGCATCTGTGATGCTACAAACTTTTCTCGTAAATCTTTATCATCAATTTGATTTGCAGACCATTTTATCAGTTTTGGTATATCTAATTCTAATTCTGCATCATTGCATGTTTCAAAACAATACAAATCATCACACACTTTATCTCGTAATATTTTCTTTAATATAGCTGCTTTTTCACCATTCTCTGTGTCTAAATCACATTTGGTAAATACTACGCATACTCTATTCCGTATTTGAGCATTATTGCAAATATCTCTTAAAATTTTTATATCCATATCTTCTACACGTTCATTTGCTACTGAAATGCAATACCATATAATATGGATTTTCTCATTTTCCCCTGAATGCTCATTTCAATGCCATTTTCTAATATTGGTTTCACTGACTCATAATAGTCATTTCCTTGATTCATTTCATATCCAGCTGTATCTATCAAATTAACACTTAATCCATATTGTTTCCCATAATATATTTTCCCGTACCCCTTTGTCTCTGGTTTAACGTTGGAACTTTTGCCAATCTCTTTTAAAAATAGCATTTATAAGGCTAGATTTACCAGCACCACTTATTCCTAAAAGCATTATGTTTGGATATAATTCATTTTTCTTTTCTGACTGGTACTTTTCCCAAGCTGCATTCATGTTCTCTTCAAATTTGTTCATCATACGTCCTCCACAATAGTTTTATTGAGCATTTACATACCCATATACAAATATACCACCCTTTTATACTCCTTACAATATACTGATAATAAAAATATAATCAGAATATACGGAGGTAGCCATTTAATGAGAGTAAAAAAAGAAAACCCTTTACGCCAGCTTCCTGTTAATTCTAATGACTATGGTGAGATCAAGATTCATTTGAAAGAAATATTAGAAGAACGAAACATTTCTCTGAATCAATTGTCCTTCAGAGCTGAAATGCAGCGTACACAGTTAAGAAATTATAGAGATAATAAAATCCAGAGACTTGATATTGATATATTGAAGCGTTTATGCTATGTCCTCGACTGCGATTTGCATGATCTGATCGAATATATTCCTGCTGAAGATTCTTCTGAAAGGCAATAATATATTGTGTTTTGTAATATATATTACACTACGTTTCGCATAGAATCATAAAAATTTATCCGAAATCATAACAATTCGAGAACATTCGATATTCTTCTTCCTTGCAAAATCCATCAAAATCTTTTATAATAGAACTGTAAGTTCTTATAAGTATTATAGCTATATACCTACAAAAGATAACTTGGTGCCTTACGTTTATATAATACCCTTATAAACAATACTTAAATAAATCATGCCTACGCATGTCTCGGAAATATATTCACATATTTTGAACAAAACCATATGTCTCTTTTATTCATAGAGTGGCATAAAAATAATCTTACTATTATAAATGAATGTAGTAGACGTGGCATCAACTTCATAAAAAAATTCGAGGAGGTAAGCCAATGTTATCTAATAAACTACTGGTTGACGCTATTAAAAGCGGTGCTACAAATGAGGAAATTTACGAACTTGTCCGGTCAATCTATGGAGAGGCTATGAAGCAAACCTATTATTCTTTGCTTAAGAGAGATAAATATTATCAATCGCTTCTTACTAAAACAGATGAAGCCGAGAAAAAGCTGAACCAGCAAGAGATGTCTATGGAAACCAGAAATGCTGTAGACCATTTTATTGATTTATCTACGGAAATAGATGATGAATCTCATGCCGTATTGTATCTTGCAGCATTTATAGATTCATACCGTTTTTTCAAGGCATTGGGACTTGTAATTTGCTAATAAACTTCAAAAAATAAAATATATATGACGACAACAGGAGGAAAGGTATCTGCCTTTCCTCCTGTTATTTTTCTTAAAGACTATATTCTTTATATAACTGCTCACGTCTTTTAGCGTCTGTTGATACAATCGGGATTTCTTCAGTTCTCTGATCCTGAAGCAGTCGAGTAATTAAACTTCCAAGTCGAGCTTCTCCCTGAACCTGTCCAATCGCCTCTCCTTCTGCACGTCCAATTGCTTTTCCCTCAGCTTTAAGTCTTTCAGATTCCAGTTCCAGCACTTTTCCTCCCATAATATCACCTATTCCTTTCCGGACATCTTCTTTTCGCAAGATATAGAGTACATTATATACTACCAGTATTTCTTCACATAATTTATAGCATCTTTTTCAGATAAGGAAAATTCTTCTATTACATTTTTAACAGCAGCTTCCTGATTAAGTTTAAATTTCTTACAGGTTTTAATTGCACCAGCAATCATACCTTCTGTTTTAAGTCTTTCAGATTCCAATTCTAGAACTTTTCCTCCCATAATATCACCTATTCCTTTCCGAACATCTTCTTCCTTACGGAAAATATAATCCGCAATCTTTACAATTAGCTTTGTCAAATCTGTATACAGTTCCGATTTACCTGTCTCCGTCAGTTCTTTCTCCAGATTTACCCTAATTTCTTCATATTCGTTTAAAAGCATCTGGAATAATTTCGGATTGTTATTAAAATCATGTCCTTTTTTTCTCGTATCTCATAATATAAAATGGCAACAGCATTAACAGGTTTTTCTCAAAGATACTGTCTTTTGTATAATCAGCCATTTTTATAGCAGGTATGGAATATAAATATGTATTTCCATCCGGAAAAACTACATCTGCTTCCAGATAATCCGGCGTGTTTCCAGAACTTCTCAGAAACAATACACATGACTTTGGAAATTCTATCCGGTATCTGCGTCCCTGCTTTTCTGCATGTTCTATGCCAATTGCAAAATCATATTCGATCATCCTTATTACCATTGTCATGTCGTCTGTACTCTGACACTCGATATGGTACATTTTCTTTCCAATCAGAAGACAGGAATCTGTAATGATCTCTCCATCCTCCTGCTGATGTTCATTGCGAAGCTGTGTGATCTTCACGTCTTCCGGATATGATGTATGGAATACTTCATTGATCAGTGGCACTGCCAGATATGGCATCTTCTCGATCATTGTACGAAATACATCATCAAAAATCGTATTATTCATATAACACTCCTTTTTGTACTTACATTATAACATTTTGACGGGTTTTATTGAATACTTAATCTCTTTGAAATTATGTATTTTTATCTTTGGAATCAGTGGCAGATATTGCCTGAAAAATCACTTATAAGAAAGTAATAGATTATCGTTTGCGTTTTTTACTATACAGCATCTATGGCTATTTATCAAGTCCATTTTGGGCGATTATTTTTCTATTCTTCCTTATCCATGGTGTTTTCTATGGTATAAGCGTTTTTTCCATGAACTTTAATACATAATTCGTCAAATTGAATGTTTCTGCAATACCGAATTAGTGTCGATTCCGACGTACCGGACAAAGGTTATGACTTTACGATCACTTCCTCCACTGCCTATGATCACAAATGGATCTATGGCAGGAATATCTTTGCCAGCATTGACCGCATTGTAGATGAATTATTCGAGAATTATCTTTCCAGGCCAAATGTACGTCAGCCAATCCTTACCCAGTACTGTGACGGCAAACAGGTACAATGTCGAAACAGAGGATGGATGACACAATGGGGAAGCAAAGCACTGGGCGATCAGGGATACTCTGCCATTGAAATCCTACGGACTTTTTACGGAAATGATATGTATATCAATGTGGCGGAAGCAATCTCCGGGATTCCCTCCTCCTGGCCGGGATATGATCTGGATATCGGTGCATCCGGAAATAAGGTAAGACAGATTCAGGAACAGTTAAACACAATCGCAGAAGCTTATCCAGCTGTCCCTGTTGTCACCGCAGATGGAATTTACGGACCTGAGACCCAAAATTCCGTCAGGATTTTCCAGGGCATTTTCGGTCTGGACCAGACAGGGATTGTAGACTATCCAACCTGGTATAAAATCCAGGAAATCTACGTGGCAGTCAGCAGGATTGCTGAGTTGCGTTAGGGTTGTAGCAAAAATATACGTAAAATGGCTGCCTCACCTACTGATATGTTATCTCACATATTTAGCGGATTGGCAGCCGTTTTATTACCCTTACAACAGATATCACCTAAAAAAAGAAGCAAATTCATCTATCGATTCAGCAATATAATAATAGCTATCTTCGCTTGAACTCCAATAATATACTTTTCCATTCTCATTATTTACACAATAATAATTATCTCCCGAAGTCAGTACCACCAGCTCTGCTGGGGGTTTGAGATTGTTTCAATCATGTACCTCGTCCGCAAGAGCATATAGCTGTTCCAATGTATAATCTGTCTCCTGTTCCAGCGTCATTTCCGCACCTTTTGTCACGATCAGATGTATCTCTATTATTTCTTTATACTGCTGCAGTTGTTTCAGCAATTCTATTGTAAGGGGCGCTCCGGAAGCCCCACTCATACCGATGATAAGTCTCTTTCTCATTTTTCTTCCTTTCCTGACTTTTCCGTTCATATTAAAGTATGTTTAAAATATTTTCCAACAATTTGCACAAATTATACCCGTTCGTTTCCTATTTCCTTCGCAATTCTTCTTTTCACATGGATTATTCCAACAAGGAATACGTAAGAAAGAATCCTGTCCAAAAGACTGTTACATCACAGAAACATTGCAGAATAATCTTCTATGATATAAAAAGCTCTCCTCAGTATCACAAATAATAATCACTGAGAGGAGCTGTAATTTCAGAACAGCAGAGCTGTTTTCTTATTAAGATATCTTCTTAGATTAAGAATTTTCTTTCCCAATCTTTACTTTACAATGTTTCCGATAACAGGCAATGCCATAATTTACAATATTCTTCATCCCGTCACTCTTTAACCTTGCAGCATACTGACGTTGTTCAATCTGTTTCAGAGCTTCTGTACAAGCTGCCTCCATTCTGTCTTCCTGAGCATATTTCATCTCGATCACCACTCCGACACGATTCTCCGGAACTTCCAGTAAAATATCACAATAACCTTCACCAGATTCTATATTCGACCAGACAGCCCAGTTCTCCATATGACTTAGCAGCCCCAGCAAAACTCCATGATAAAAATTTTCTTTTCTTCCCTTAACTGCCGTATCCCAAATACTGATTGTATTCCATAAATAGTCGTTAAACAAATCTTCTATCGTTTCTGCATCTCCATCTGGAAATGCCATGCATAATTTATCAAGCTTCTTTACATCCTCAGATGACTTTTCCTGAAACCATTCCCTGATCTGAAGTTCAAACAATTCTTTAATTTCTCTGTTAGGAATTGCCAGACGTAACTTTCTGCTGTCTATTCTTTCACGTTGTGTTAAATACCCTGTTGTAAAAAGTATACTCCAAAGATTCTCAATGGATTTATCCAGTTCATTATATGTCAGTTCCTGTTTTATTTCTTTTATAACCGTTTCTCCCGAAATCAGGTTTTCGATTTCATCTCTCGTCTGTTTATTCGCTTTATCTATAAAACGACTCACAATGCTGTTGCTGCTGGTATTAGACCAGAAATCTTCTGGTATCGCATCAGGATCTGCACATAAATTTCTGCAATAACTGATCACGTCCCAGGGACAATACACTGCTTTCTTTCCAAACTGATAACCATCATACCATTCCCTGATTGTTTCATGGTAGTCAGAAAGCCCAAAATATTTCAGCATTTCTGCGACCTCATCATCTGTAAATCCAAAGAACTCATCAAACTGTACACTCGTAATCGAAAAAACATTAAAATTATTTAATCCTGTAAAAATGCTTTCCTTCGCAATTCTCAGGCATCCCGTAAGTACTGCAAAAAACAGGCTCGAATTTGTCTTCAAAACATTTCCAAACATGTTTCTGATCAAAGATACCATCTCGTCATAATATCCATACTGGAACGCTTTATCTAATGGCACATCATACTCATCAATCAAAAGAACCGCTTTTTTTCCATAATGTTTCTCCAGTAATACAGTTAATATAAGCAGCGCCTTCTCCATTGTGGCATCAGACATTTTGAAATCACCATAATCATCAACGACAGTCAATGCTTTATAAGAGTTTTTTTCTTCCTCTGTAAGGCGGCTGCTCTCTGCCAGAGCACTAAGTCTCCACGCCTCCATTCCCAGAGTATTCTTCAGCGATTTCCGGGCTGACTCAAAATTTAATCCCTCCACATTCTTCAATGTAAGCGAAATTACCGGAAACTTTCCCATATATTCTTCACGCAGTTCTTTTTCACGGGATACCTTCAGTCCATTAAACAGCGATTTATCACATCCGATTTCCAGAAATGACTGCAGCATATTCATATTCAGAGATTTTCCAAAACGGCGAGGACGTGTAAACAGATTCACTTCTCCCCAGTTATGAAGAAGTTCTGTTATCATTTCTGTTTTATCCACATAGTAAAAATTATGCCGGATTATTTTTTCAAAACTATCTATTCCAATTGGCAGTTTCTTTCTGTTCCGCATATTTTTCATCCTCCTTCATTACCAGATTTTGCAAGTCAAACGGATATTCGCAATCCGCATTCGGTTAAAAAATTCCCCGAAAAACAGCTTCCCTGATTTTAGATAATGATAACATGAAACATTTGTAACGTAAAGCAGGAGTTACTGCCACTTCGAGCCCGACTAAGCCAGAAATAATAACAGCAATTTTTATTTCAGACAGGAATTATTTATGCTAAAATATACCTAATTATAACAATTCCGACGTAATTTCCTAAGCATAACAAAACAGCAGCCATTGTGGTACTGTTTAGAGTATCTCACAATGGCTGCCTGTCTGATATCACAATTTCATTTGTTATTTCTTATACCAGAATTTCTTACATTTCACCAGTACCTTTCCATCCGGAGCATCTGCCATCCTTCCGATTTTGAACCTGTAATTTTTTGTCTTTCCGGCCGGAATATTTACATTGTAGGTTTTGGTCGGTGTTGCAGTTTCATCCAGTGGTATCTCAAAATACATCGTTACCTTTGTAATCGTATAACTGGAAGTGTTCTGCATACGGGCAGTTATATACAGCTCTCCTGTGTTCGGATTGTACTCATATCCCTTGTAGCTGACTTTGAGCTGGTTTAGCTTAGGTGTTGCTGACTTATACCAGAACGATAAGCATTTTACCTTCGGCGCTTTATATGGCTGCTGAGTCATTTTTCCAATATAAACCGTCTTATTCACTGTCTTTCCGGGATTGATCGTTACACTGAAGGTCTGGGTTATGGTTCCATCCTCCATAATAGGTATCTCATATCCCATCTTCACTTTTGTAATCGTGTAACTCGAAGTATTTTTCAGACTCAGCTTCAGATATAACTTTGCTGTATCATTGTCATATTCGAATCCTCTGTAGGTTACTTTAAGCTGTTTGGCAGTTGGCTTGGCAGCAGCCGATGCTACCCTTGGGAAAAATAAAAGTGCTGCAACTGCCGCCAGAAGAAAAAATACCAGATAACTTCTACATTTTCCTGCAAATCGATTTTTCATACTCATAAAAATCTCCTCCTCTCTTGATGTGCCATTATAGTTTCAGGCAAATATCAGGAAATACTTTTGATACACCTGATATTTTTTCAGATTTATTATATATTTACAATACAATATCAGGAAGAAATTTTCTATTAACTATTGGTTAGTTTTTTATAAGCGCCATTACAGTCATCTATAATTTTGATTGTAATTGACCTAAAAAGAAGCAGATCTCCGTTTCTGAACTCAGAAATGAAAATCTGCCAGCTTAACTTATGATACTAACGGCAATATATAAGTCACCCAGAGCCATGACATAGGCATGATCAGCACCATCGCCGGTATCATGTCCGCAGTCGGAAAGTTCTTCAGTTTTACCATACGAAAACCGGTTGCAAGCATCAGGAAACCGCCACAGGCTTTAAAGTCATTGATCATGCCCGGTGTAGTCAGCGGGAAAATCGCCGTTGCTGCAAAGAACAGAATCAGGAAAATGATCACCTGCGGAATGGCGATCATACACACTACCATTCCCAGGCTGCAGGCAAAAATAGCTGCTGTAAATAAATCCAGAATAGATTTGGAGATCAGCACTGAATGATCCCCGCTCATTCCGGATACGATAGAGCCATAGATTCCTGTTCCGCTTGCACAGAATAATACAATAATCGTCACCAGTGTATTCATAAACTCATCCTCAGAAAGCTCTGAATTTGAATTCTTGATAAATTTGCCGATCACACGCTGCATAACACCGGCACCGGCATTGATCCTTTCTCCAAGATGAATCGCAAGTCCGATTCCCGTACCGATCACAACAGAAAAAATAACCGCCGGCATATTTTCCATCAGACCGATGGTGCTGATTCCCATTCCCATAGAGCATACCCCGAATACAAGAGTAATATCCTCTTTGAATTTCGGACTTAATTTGTGCCCCACAAAAGCACCCAGGATTCCGCCGATAACTATGGATAATGCATTGATAATTATTCCAATAGGCATAACTTTTTTCTCTCCTCCAGACAAACTCAGACAGATGTCACATTCTCAATACTGCCAAAAAATCAGTATATAACAAACTATAATTTTTCGCAATGTCAAAAATTCTTTACCTTTATTATAAAAGAATCCGACGTTACTGTTCACACACTACTATCCCGAGACATACAAGCCAAAAATTCCATTGCCGCAGGCAATCTGGAATGAATTTTGGCTACGTTCATCCGTCAACTATAACAATTCTACAAAAAGACAGATTTCTCTTTTTTTAAAAATCTGTCTTTTTGCAATATTTT
>ENA-OQBJ01001265-OQBJ01001265.1-human-gut-metagenome-genome-assembly--contig:-NODE-1265-length-10275-cov-2.894265_pt1 | contig 10275 bp, 10 predicted proteins | sample MGYA00242743_ERZ504545 | MGnify/ENA primary metagenome ERZ504545 (study PRJEB26092, sample SAMD00036252) | human gut metagenome | host: Homo sapiens | study: EMG produced TPA metagenomics assembly of...
TCCCCCCCCCCCAAAAAAAAAAAGTACCCCCCCGGTAGCGGAAATTTTGCTGCTTGAAGAAGGGTGACTAGTGGGACTCGAACCCACGACATTCAGAACCACAATCTGACGCTCTAACCAACTGAACTATAGTCACCATGTTGGCTTCCTTTTCAAAAGCGATGCAAAGGTAAAGGATTTTTCTGAAACTACAAACTTTTTCTTCAAAAAAATCTTCTATTTTCTCAATATATTGCCTTTTTCCCTGCCAACAGCGTATTTTTCATCAATGAAACGATGGTCATAGGCCCTACTCCACCAGGCACCGGCGTAATGTAAGCACACTTTGGAGCAACCTCGTCGAACTTCACATCACCCGTCAATTTGAAACCGGATTTGCGGGTTGCATCGGGCACGCGGGTAGTACCGACGTCAATTACTACGGCTCCTTCCTTCACCATATCGGCGGTTACAAAATTGGGCTGTCCCATGGCAGCAATCAGAATATCGGCTTCCCGGCATTCTTTCACCAAGTCTTTGCTCCGGCTGTGGCATACGGTTACAGTGGCATCGCCCGGACAGGCTTTCTGCATCATCAGCATGGCCATCGGCTTGCCCACAATGTTGCTTCGTCCCAAAATGACGCATTTCTTTCCTTTGGTGTCTATCTGATAACGACGCAACAGCTCCATGATTCCGTTAGGGGTAGCAGAGATGTAGCAAGGAAGACCGATGGACAAGCGTCCTACGTTAATGGGATGGAATCCGTCGACGTCTTTACGGTAGTCTATCGTTTCAATGACTTTCTGCTCGGAGATGTGAGCCGGCAACGGAAGTTGTACGATAAAACCGTCTACATCAGGATCGGCATTCAACTCCTGCACCTTTGCCAGAAGTTCTTCTTCCGTCACATCCGATTCGTAACGAATCAAAGTCGACTTAAACCCACATACCTCACAGGCCTTGACTTTTGCGGCCACGTAAGTTTCACTACCTCCGTCATGCCCTACCAGAATGGCAGCCAGATGGGGGCGTTTTCCTCCGCGGGCTACGATTTCGGCCACTTCGGCTGCAATTTCCTGTTTCACTTGTTCTGAAACTGCTTTTCCGTCAATCAATGTCATAAATCACTCCTTTCTGTTTTTACAAATTACACAAATGTAGAAATTTTAAAACAAACGACCTGCTTATTTTTCGGTTTTTATAGCAATTATTACAGCAATAGAAGAATTCTTGAAGCAACAGAAAGCAAGTCGACAAAAAAATATTAACTTTGCCGCGTTATTTTAATTATGAAAAGGAGAATTCTCAACATACTGTATATTGCTACAAGTCTGCTGCTGACTTTCAGTTTAGCCCCTCAGGCACATGCGCTAAAACGAATTTCACCGTCGTGATTGATGCCGGGCATGGCGGACACGACCCCGGAGCGATAGGCAGAAGAGGAAAGGAAAAAAATATCAATTTAAGCGTAGCACTGAAACTGGGACGGCTCATCAAACAAAACTGTCCGGATACACGGGTGGTGTACACACGTGAAAAGGACGTGTTTGTTCCCTTACACAGAAGATCTGAAATAGCCAACGAAGTCAAAGCAAACCTTTTTATCTCCATACATACCAACTCTCTGGCTTCAAGAAGCAGCAAGGTCAGCGGTACCGAAACATATACGTTAGGTCTTCACCGTACGCAGGAGAATCTGGAAGTGGCTCAAAAAGAAAATGCAGTAATTCTGATTGAGGATGATTACAAGCAGCGTTATGCCGGATTTAACCCTAACTCTGCAGAAAGCTACATTATATTTGAGTTTCTGCAAGACAAAAACATGGCACAAAGCGTGAAGTTCGCAACAGCCGTGCAACGCGGATTCCGGAATGCCAACCGGATAGACAAAGGGGTACATCAGGCTGGATTTCTGGTGTTACGCGCCACGTCAATGCCCAGTGTGCTGATAGAACTGGGATACATCACCAACCCCACGGAAGAGGCTTTCCTGTTATCTGAACAGGGCAGTTCAACACTGGCTCAAAGCATTTACCGGGCCTTTCTGAATTACAAAGGAGAGAAAACAGCAGGAAGCAGTCAGCTGATGCCTGTAGAAAGTGCAGTTCCTCTTACAGAAGCCACAGATATACCGGATGCAGAAGTAGCAGAAGTTACTGCTGCACCTGCCCGACAGACCGCTCCGCAAAGCAAAGAAGTGAGCCCTGCCGGAAAACCTGTATTCAAGATACAAATACTGACTTCCGACCGTCAACTGTCACCCAAGAGTAAGCAGTTCAAAGGACTTTCTCCTGTGGAAAGCTACAAAGAAAAAGGTATTATAAAATATACCTATGGTTCAGACACCAACTACAACAAAATACTCCGTCTTAAACGGAGCAAAGTGGATGGCAAATTCAAGGATGCGTTCATCATCGCTTTTAAAGATGGAGTGAAAATGAACATCAATCAGGCCATACGAGAATTTAAACAAAACAGATAACAAAAGAGAAAAGATAACTATATGAAAAAAGAAGTAAAAATCGGATTAGCTGGAATCGGCGCATTACTGATTCTCTTTTTCGGCATCAATTACCTGAAAGGAATCAGCATGTTCAAACCGGAAAGCTATTATTATGTAGATTTTACCGATGTGAACGGACTGGCTCAGTCGAGCCCTGTGTTTGCCAATGGTTATAAAATAGGTATTGTGCGCGACCTGCAATACAATCACCAGAATCCCGGACATGTGATTGTTGGGATTGAAGTGGACCAGGATTTGCGCATTCCTGCAGGAAGTAAGGCAGAACTAGTGACAGAGATGCTGGGAACAGTTAAAATGAACATGCTGCTGAAGTATGAATCAACTACCTTCCTCAATCCAGGGGATACGATTGAAGGTACGGCCAATACTGGTATTTTGGGAAAAGCAGAAAAAGATTTACTACCGAAGGTGGAACAGATGATGCCTAAACTGGATTCTATTCTTAGTTCACTGAACCAGCTGCTGGCTGATCCTGCATTAAAGCAGACACTTCGCAATGCAGAAAAACTGACGGCTTCATTGAACGCCACCAGCACACAGTTGCATAGCCTGATGAGCAAAGATATTCCGCAACTGACAAGCAACGTAACTGCCATCACCGAGAACCTGAAAGGTATCAGTGAGAACCTGAAGGGAATTGACTATGCAGCCACTTTCCAGAAAGTGGACTCTACCCTTCAAAACGTACATCTGCTGACTGAAAAGTTGGGTAGCAAGGATAACTCCATCGGATTACTGTTGAATGATGATGCTTTATACAAGAACCTCAATGCAACTTCTGCCAATGCAGCTTCTCTCCTGAAAGATTTGCAGGAACATCCGAAACGGTATGTACACTTCTCTCTTTTTGGAAAGAAAGATAAATAAACACATATAAATCAAACAGATAAAAGAAGGCATGCCCAGCTTATGCCTTCTTTTTTGTCCTCTTAAACGGAGTTCCATTTTTAAGCATAAAATATTACAAACAGGTTACTATATAGAAATATTCTAAATAGTATCGTTCTAGGAATACATTTTCTCACAGGAGTGCAACCCTATGATTTTCAAAGGAAAGCAACAAAGCAATGGGGTTTGAAGACTAACACTTGGATATAGCTAAACAACTGACAAATAAGAGATTACCAAGATACAAGTCAAATTCATTTTATCAATAATTTAACAACTTTGTAACCTCCTATTTATCAACCCCTTAATTTATTAAAATAAAAAGCAAGGAAAAAGGGATTTGTTTTTCTGAAATTTGATTACGAAATTTGCAAGCGTAGAAGTTTCGCTTTATTAATAACAACGCACGTATGATTGAACATAACCAAGCTGTTGCATTGTGGAATCGTTGCTTGTCATTTATCAAAGACAATGTAAATGCTACAGCTTTTAAAACATGGTTTGAGCCTATCGTACCTTTAAAATATGAAGCTACGGAGAAGGCATTGACAATCGGCGTCCCCAGCCCTTTCTTCTATGAGTATCTGGAAGAAAAATATGTGGACTGCTGCGCGCCGCCATCTATAAAGAAATAGGTGAAGGCACGGAGTTGATGTATTCTATCCTGACAGATAAGACAAACCATATCACCGTCAATATAGAAGGAACCAAACGTTCGTCTGCATTGCCGGAACAGGCTCCCGTATATAATGGTAATAAAACCCCGAACTCCGTTACAAGCTCCGGCTCCTCAGGATTTGGATCCGCATTTGAACCCGAACTATAATTTCGAGAACTTCATCAAAGGAAACAGCAACGAATTCTCCAGAACGGTAGCAGAAACGGTGGCTCAAAATCCGGCACGTACTTTCAACCCGTTATTTATTTATGGCCCGTCTGGTGTGGGTAAAACCCACCTTATTAACGCCATCGGAACACGCATCAAGGAATTATATCCGGAGAAACGCGTATTGTATGTATCTGCTCACCTCTTTCAGGTGCAGTATACAGACTCGGTACGTACCAACCACTTTAATGATTTCATCAGCTTCTACCAAACAATCGACGTGCTGATTATTGATGATATTCAGGAATTTGCCGGAGTAACCAAGACGCAAAATACGTTCTTCCACATATTCAACCACTTGCACCAGAACGGAAAACAACTTATCCTTACTTCAGACCGTGCTCCCGTAATGCTTCAAGGTATGGAGGAACGACTGCTTACCCGTTTCAAATGGGGATTGGTAGCCGAACTGGAAAAACCGGATATTGAACTGCGAAAGAATATCCTGCGCAACAAGATAAAACGTGACGGACTGGCCATTCCGGAATCTGTAATCAGTTACATTGCAGAAAGTGTAAATGAAAGCGTGCGTGAACTGGAAGGTATCGTCAATTCATTATTGGCACAGTCTATTCTGTTCAAACGCGAAATTGACCTGGATTTAGCACAGCGTATTGTCAGAAAAGCTGTGAAGTGCGCCGAAAGCAAACCTATGACCGTGAGCGATATCATCACCAAGGTGTGCGAACATTACAAAATAGATGAAACGGCCATTCATACCAAGACCCGTAAACGGGAAGTAGTACAGGTAAGACAAGTGGCAATGTATCTGGCCAAAAAACATACAGATACTTCTTCTTCCAAGATTGGTCAGCTAATCGGAAACAAAGACCATGCTACTGTGCTACACGCCTGCAAGATTGTAAAAGATCAGGTAGATGTGGACAAGGCATTCAAAGCAGAAATTGAAGAAATCGAAATGAGTCTTCGTACAAGATAAGAGAAAAGGCAGCTGAGGTTTCAGCTGCCTTTTCTCTTATCTTTTTTGCATCGTACATCAATCATCAAACCCCTGACGCTTCAACACCTTCTTCAATCCTTCGGACATAAACTCATTATCACTCTTCTTATAACGAAGATCGGTAAAGATTTGAGCCAGCGTCTCTGCATGATTGATTTCTACGAAATGTTTGTTTTCGGGTAGACCTTCCTTGTATGCATAGATTTCATCAATCATAGAGGGCGTATAATCCTGGTATTTTTCTTCATGAATAATGCTTGAACCGGCAAACGATCAGGCTGTTCCGGGCATTCATCCGGATAACCTACGGTAATCGTAGCGACAGGAACAACTAACTTGGGCAGCTCCAGCAAATCAATGATCTGCCTGGATTATAAATGGTAGTTCCAAGATAACAGATACCCAATCCGGCCTCTTCCGCCAATGTACAAAAATTTTGTGTAACCAGCAATGCATCGGTAGCAGCATTCAGAAAAGAAATGAAGTTGTCATAACCCGGCACAGCCTTCCGCTGTTCACACCATTTGCTGAAACGATTGAAGTCGGCACAAAAAGTAAGCACTACAGGAGCCGAAGTCACCATAGGCTGGTTAAAGTGAGCAGGTGCAAGACGGGATTTCATTTCCGCATCACGAGTCACTACCACACTATATAACTGCATATTTCCCATTGTGGAAGCGCGAAACGCTTCTTCCAATAATTCATTCAGCAAAGCAGCAGGCACATCGTCCTGTTTATACTTGCGAATGGTACGTCTGTTCTTTATTGATTCCATAATAAATAGGCTTTATGTGATACTACACAAAGGTAACAAGAATCATTGAATATCCCTACTCCCTTCTTAAGCAAGAAACACGCATATTTCAACAATGTTTCCCAATTCGGAAAACTTTTCAGATATACAAATTTTATAATAGGCTAAATATCAGACATATATAAAAACAAAATAGAAAACCACCCGCATTGTTAATAACTTCTTTCTTTTTTATTTTGCCAATTTAAAAAAACATCTTTAGCTTTGCAGACGTTGTTAGCAATAAAAGCGAATTCTACACCTTTACAATTTTTATTGACAACAAACTTATTCATATAATAACCGTGGAAAAGAAAACGTACAGCTACGATGAAGCCTACAACGCTTCGTTGGAGTATTTCAAAGGAGATGAATTAGCCGCACGTGTTTGGGTAAACAAATACGCAGTGAAAGACTCGTTTGGAAACATCTATGAGAAATCTCCAGAGGATATGCACTGGCGAATTGCCAATGAAGTAGCCCGTATAGAGGCTAAATATCCTAATGCAATCAGTGCTCAAGAACTTTTTGACTTACTTGACCATTTCAAGTACATCGTTCCTCAGGGGAGCCCGATGACGGGAATTGGGAACGATTACCAGATTGCTTCACTCTCTAACTGCTTTGTAATCGGACTTGACGGAAGCGCCGACTCATACGGAGCCATTATCCGCATCGATGAAGAACAGGTACAACTGATGAAGCGACGTGGTGGCGTAGGACATGACTTGTCACACATCCGCCCGAAAAGTTCTCCGGTTAAGAACTCGGCCCTGACTTCAACCGGCCTTGTTCCTTTCATGGAACGTTATTCCAACTCTACCCGTGAAGTGCTCAGGACGGACGTCGCGGTGCCTGATGCTGAGTGTATCTATCAAGCATCCGGACTCTGAATCTTTCATTGATGCCAAGATGACGGAAGGAAAGGTTACGGGTGCCAACGTGTCTGTAAAGCTGGATGATGAATTCATGCAGGCTGCTGTAGAAGGGAAGCCTTACACCCAGCAATATCCGATAGATTCTCCTAACCCGATGGTGTCAAAAGAAATTGATGCTTCAGCTTTATGGAAGAAAATCATACACAACGCATGGAAATCGGCTGAACCGGGTGTATTGTTCTGGGATACGATTATCCGCGAATCCGTGCCCGACTGTTATGCCGACCTGGGATTCCGTACAGTATCGACCAACCCTTGTGGAGAAATTCCATTGTGTCCGTACGACTCATGCCGCTTGCTGGCTATCAACTTGTACTCCTACGTAGTAAATCCGTTTACTCCAGAAGTTTATTTTGACTTTGAGTTGTTCAAGAAACACGTAGCACTGGCCCAGCGTATCATGGATGACATCATCGACCTAGAACTGGAAAAGATTGAATGCATTCTTGAAAAGATAGATTCTGACCCTGAAAGCATGGAAGTGAAGGGAAGCGAACGTCACTTGTGGGAAAAGATTTATCATAAATCCGGACTGGGACGCCGTACTGGTGTAGGTATCACTGCGGAAGGCGATATGCTGGCTGCCATGGGATTGCGCTATGGTACGGAAGAAGCAACTGAATTCTCAGAAAAGGTACATAAGACAATTGCACTGGAAGCTTACCGTTCGTCAGTAAACATGGCTAAGGAACGTGGAGCTTTCGAAATCTACGATGCGGAACGCGAAAAGAACAATCCGTTTATCAACCGTCTGAAGGATGCGGATCCGGAACTGTACGAAGAAATGAGAAAGTATGGTAGAAGAAACATTGCCTGCTTGACCATTGCTCCGACAGGAACTACCAGCTTGATGACACAGACTACTTCTGGTATTGAACCGGTATTTATGCCTGTGTACAAACGCCGCCGTAAAGTAAATCCGAACGATGCGAATGTGCACGTAGATTTCGTGGACGAAACAGGAGACGCATTCGAAGAATACGTGGTATTCCACCACAAATTCCTCACTTGGATGAAAATCAACGGCTATGATCCAGACAAACGCTATACACAGGAGGAAATTGATGAACTGGTAGAAAAATCGCCTTACTATAAAGCTACGTCAAACGATGTAGACTGGCTGATGAAAGTAAAGATGCAGGGACGTATCCAGAAATGGGTAGACCACTCTATCAGTGTGACCATCAACTTGCCTAACAATGTAAGCGAAGACCTCGTCAACCAGTTGTATGTAGAAGCATGGCGTTCTGGCTGCAAAGGATGTACGGTATACCGTGACGGTTCACGTGCCGGAGTGCTTATCTCTACCAAGAAAAAAGACAAGAAGGAAGAGGAAGAATGCCGCTGCAAACCTCCTCAGGTGGTAGAGGTACGTCCGAAAGTGCTGGAAGCTGATGTGGTACGATTCCAGAACAACAAGGAAAAATGGGTGGCATTCGTAGGCCTGCTCGACGGAAGACCGTATGAAATCTTTACCGGTCTGCAAGATGATGAAGAAGGTATCGTATTACCGAAATCTGTAACTAGCGGACGTATCATCAAGAGCTACGATGAAGATGGAACCAAACATTATGACTTCCAGTTCGAAAACAAGCGTGGCTACAAGATGACCATTGAAGGACTTTCTGAAAAATTCAACAAGGAATACTGGAACTACGCCAAACTGATTTCAGGAGTACTCCGCTGGAGAATGCCTATCGAGCAGGTTATCAACTGGTAGGTTCTCTGCAACTCGACAGTGAAAACATCAACACCTGGAAAAACGGTGTGGAAAGAGCACTGAAGAAATACGTTCAGGACGGCACTGAGGCCAAAGGCGTGAAATGCCCGAACTGCGGACATGAAACACTGGTATATCAGGAAGGCTGTCTGATTTGTAAGACATGCGGTTCTTCACGTTGCGGATAATCGCCGATAAAATACATATTTTATAAATGCACAGGCATGAATCGTACAGGTTTCTGAGTTTCAGCAATCATACGATTCATCCTCTCTTATTCATGAAAGAAGATGAAACAAAGCGACATGTATATTCATTTGAAGGGACTGAAGATTTTCGCCTTCCACGGGGTACTGCCACAGGAAAACAAAGTAGGTGCCGAATACACTCTCAATCTGCGGTTGAAAACCGACTTCAGTCAGGCCTCACAAACTGACGACCTGAACTATACCATCAATTATGCCGAAGTGTTCAAGGCCGTGAAAGAAGAAATGAAAATCCCTTCCCGGCTGTTGGAGCATGTCATCCAGCGTATTGCCGGACGATTGTTTCACGATTTCCCGCAAATCACAGAAATCAAGATTGCCCTGTTCAAGCAGAATCCTCCTATGGGAGCGGAATGTCAGGAAACAGGAGTAGAATCTATTTACACCAAAGACTAACGCAATATGAAAAAGATTGTCATTTTTGACCTGGACGGAACTTTACTAAACACCATTGCCGACCTGGCAGCAGCTACCAATTATGCGCTGACTCAGTTTGGCTATCCCACACATGACACGGACGCTTATCGTTTTTTCGTGGGAAACGGCATCAACAAACTTTTTGAGAGAGCTCTTCCTAAATCGGAAAGAACACCGGAGAACGTGCTGCGCATACGCTCTAAGTTTGTGCCTTACTACAACCTGCACAATGCAGATTTAAGCCGCCCTTATCCCGGCATCGAGAAGCTGCTTACACAACTTCAAGAGCAACATATTCAAGTAGCCGTAGCCTCCAACAAGTATCAGGAAGCTACCGAAAAGCTTATCCGGCAATATTTCCCTTCCATTCATTTCACGGCAGTGTTCGGACAGCGGGAAAATGTACCGACCAAACCCGACCCACAAGTCATTCACGAGATTATGGAAATAAGTGGCGTACAGAAAGAAGAAGTGGTCTACATCGGTGACTCAGGAGTAGACATGCAGACCGGACTCAATGCAGGAGTTACCACCATAGGCGTATGCTGGGGATTCCGCCCGAAAAGTGAATTACAAGAATTCAACCCAGCTCTTCTGGTTGAAACTCCAGAAGAAATTGCAGCGTTTCTGCAACTTTCCTAAGAAAGAAAATTTCTAAACCGTCCTTGTGCTTTCCCTAAAACGCAAGGACGTTTAAATTCAAACGTAAGTACATTTGATATAAAACGTTTTACGTTTCAGTTAAACACAAGTGCATTTTAAACCAAACGTAAAAGAGTTTTTTATAAGACTGAAATTCACTCACGAGACAGCCGCTTGAGAGCCAGATGATGACCTGCTTGAGCGGCTTTTTATACCAGAACATGGCCTAGATGCAAATCAGGAGCACCAGTCCAATCC
>ENA-OQBJ01001266-OQBJ01001266.1-human-gut-metagenome-genome-assembly--contig:-NODE-1266-length-10271-cov-3.062697_pt1 | contig 10271 bp, 16 predicted proteins | sample MGYA00242743_ERZ504545 | MGnify/ENA primary metagenome ERZ504545 (study PRJEB26092, sample SAMD00036252) | human gut metagenome | host: Homo sapiens | study: EMG produced TPA metagenomics assembly of...
GGCGATGAGTGATGAAGTCTAGCGTTACGGATTGGCTTCTAATGTCATGGGCATTGAAAAGCATTCTGCGAATTGGCCTCGCTGCGCTCGCCTCCCCCCCTATCCGGGCCTTCGTCCGGACGTTCCCCCTGTTCAAGGGGCAGAATAAATCGCTCTATGCTTTCCTGTAGAGACATGGCTCCATGGTTAAGCATCCATAGTCCCACCACGAAGTGGGGGGGGAAGGTGGTGGCGCCAGCACCAAAGGGGGAAATGCTGGAGTAGTACATGAAGCATATGACTCCCCTGTTTTTCTCTTCATATCTCTCGTTTCCCCTTGAGGGAAAGTCCCGCGAAGCGGGAAAGGGTGTACGAGGTAAAGCACCGATTTGATACTCTATCGTTTTCCTGACCGCCAATCGGCGGCCCCCTGAGCGAAGCGATGCAACCTTTCTACACAACCCTTGGCACCGAGGGCCAGAGGCCCGATGGATGCCATATGCCCCTCTGCGCCGCAGGCGCAGGCCCCTTCGGGAATACCGGCAAGCACCACCCAGGTCCCGGTCCCGATCCCGCCCCCGACCGCTCCAAAGGCGCCTGAACCCTCAAGCCCCAAAGGGGCTTGTCCATAAGCGGACCGCGGACAGGGAGACTTGAAAGAATCAAGTTGCCTGTTTTCTCATTTTCCTGTACAATATTGTTATATTAATTTAATGTTTTAATATTGTATTTTAAGGATTTCCCATGAACTGTTACGACAGACATTACCTGAAAATCGCACTGCCTGCCGCACTGGAGGGGCTGTTTATGATTCTCCTTGCTTCCACGGACCTCATACTGGTGGGAGCTCTGGGGAGCCTTTCTGTGGCTGCAGTGAGCATCTTTCTCCAGCCCCGGCTCATCCTTCTCTGCTTTTCCCGTTCCCTGGCTTCGGCGGTGACCCTGGTGTCCTGTAACTATGCAGGCCGGGGAGAGAAGGAGCCGTCGGCGGATCTTCTGAAGAAGTCTCTTTTCCTGGGTGCCCTGGCCCTGGGACTGCTGCACGGGATTTTTTTCATTTTCCTGGAAGATATATTAATCCTCATGGGCGCCTCTTCCGATTACCTGCCCCTGGCCATGGAGTACAGCCCCTGGCTCTTCTGGCGGTGTATTTCACTTCCCTTACTCTCATTCTGCAGGCGGTGCAGCTGGGGTATGGAAATACGGCTTCCATCATGAAAACCAATATCTGCGGAAATCTGCTGAACGCGGCGCTGAGTTTTCTCCTCATCCGGGGGCTGGGGCCTGTACCTGCCTATGGCGTTTTTGGTGCTGCCATAGGCACCGCCGCCGGCACTCTTTTCTCTCTTCTCTATGCCTGGTTCCTTCTGAAACGGGAAGGCTTCTTCCATGGGGGCCGCTGGATTCCCGATACCGCCTATTTCAAAAAGGTGGGTCCCCTTTTCGGCAGTGTATTAAGCGAGCAGGGCAGCGAGCGTATAGGCATGGTGCTCTTTTCCCGTATGGCCGCCGGTCTTGGTACGGTGCCCTTCGCGGTGCACAGCATCTGCATGAATATCTGCGATATTTACTATGATTTCATTATGGGCTTCGGCAAAGCAGGCATGGTGAGTGCCGGGCAGGCTGTAGGACGGGGCAGCATGGCCGACTGGCAGCAGTACCGGAAAAGAGGGCTCCGCTGGTGCCTGCTCCTTTCCACGGCAGCCTGCGTCAGCATTCTTTTCTTTGAGGACTCCCTCTTTTCTATCTATTCTTCCGACCCCGCCCTTCACGTGCTGGCAGGCACCATCATGGTTTTCATCGCCCTGGTAAGCTACCCCGAGGCGCTGGCTCTCTGGGGGCGCCGGCATCCTCCGGGGCAGCGGACAGACGGCCCAGGTGGCGGCTTATTCTTTCCTGTCCATCACCTTCCTCAGGCCTCTCATGACAGCCTTCTTCATTTATGTGCTGGACATGGGCCTCATCGGCACCTGGTGCGCCCTTTTCATTGACCAGGTCATCCGCGCCTCCTGCGCCGCCTTTCTGGTGAACCGCCTTTCCGCAAAGAGGGGCTTCCTTCCCGATGCGGGATAAAAGAAATCAAAAAACTGTGCAGAAATTTCTCATTTCCGCACAGTTTTTGATTGGCCTGTGATGGTTTATTCTTTGTCAGCCGCTTTGACAAAGAACCATTTATGGGCCAGGCTGTCATAGGTGCCGTCATCCATCATGCTTTTCAGGGCCTCATTGATTTCTTTCTTCAGCTGAGGATTATCTTTGGAAAGGGCAATCGCAAAATTGTCTTCCGTAGGATGGTGCCGGACAGGGACAGCCGGCTGCTTCCGCCATGCTCCAGTTCGTAAAGGGCCGCCTGGTCTCCTGTAATGCCCACGTCCGCTTTTCCTGCTTCCAGGGCTTTGAAAATGTCCTCATAATGGTCCATGGATATGATTTCTTTGGGATTTTGGGCTTTTGCCCTGGCTTCACTGGTAGATCCCCTTTTGGCCGCCACCACTTTGCCAGCCAGTTCTTCTTCATTCCGCACCGGTGGATTTCCTTTTTTTACAAGGAGAGAGTATCCGCTCAGCCGGTAGTAGGAGTCTGAAAAGGCCACCAGTTCTCTCTTTCTTTACGTCATCTGTGATAGCCCCTATGGCCATGTCCACCTGTTTTCCGGCCACCGCGTCCAGCAGTCTGTCAAAGGGCATATCCCTGAACTCGATGGTCGCTCCGGTTCTGCGGCCGATTTCCTTGAGCAGGTCCACCTCAAAGCCCACCAGGTTGCTGTTCTCATCCACATAGCGGAAGGCGGATAGGCCGCTTCCGTGGCTGCCTTCCATACCCTGCCTTTTTCCATGCTTTTTGCTTCTTCCCCGTTTCCGCCGCACCCCTGAATCATGACGACGGCCCCTGCCAGAATGACAGCAGCTGCCAGTTTCTTCCAGTTATTCATAGAAGCCTCCCTCTAATTTTTATATTATAACGATTTATAAATTATTTATATTAAATATATATTATACTCTCTAATTTTTCAACTTCAATTATTCAATTCTTTTTTAATCGCGTGCGTATAAAAAACTTATAAAGCAGATGGCGGCCCGATGCCCCGGAGGAGGAAGGAAATCCCATGAATCCTCTCCCAGGTACGAAAAAAGGCTCTGCCCTGGAAGGCAGAGTCTTTTTCATTGGTACCGGCATCCCGCAGATGAAACCGCAGGAAATCCCCATCAATATTTATAGTTCAGTGCCAGGGTCCAGGCTTTATCATCAAATCCATCCTTCTGATTGTCCAGGTCAAAGGCATATTCACCATGGAGGGACACATTCTTCATGAGAGCCACATCGCCGAAGACGCTCCAGTAGGTAAGGGTCTTGTCTTTGGCTATGCCGTTCCAGATTTCTCCTGTATCATAGGTGGTGCCATCGAGGTTGGCATTATAGCCCACCTTGTTGTAGGCCACATTAAGATCGAAGGAGCCCGGTTTCTTCATGGAGAAATTGCTGTATCCCAGGCCTGCCTGCCAGGACTTGTCTGCCTTTTTGGCATTGGAATCCCAATATTCCCCGAAAATCTGGAAGTCCTTCACCGGAATGGAGAGTTGGTGCTCCACATATTGTCGAAGTGGGCTGTTTCCTTTCCCTTATCTCCCGGCAGTTTCACATAGGCTGCCCGAAGTTTGGCTGCGCCAAAGTCATAACCTGCTTCTGCCAGGACGGCATCGAAGGTGGAGGAGTCATAAAGCCATTCATTATCTACCAGGCGCCAAAGGAAAGGGAGACGTCGAAGGCATCCTTTCCATAGGCCAGTTTTGCCCCTTTCAGGGTGGAGTCGAACATGAAGCCGTCATAAATGGTGACCGGCATACGTCCCAAGGTTACATTGCATCGCCAAAGGTATGGTTTACATAGAGCCAGTCCATGATGGTATCCGACAAATTGTCTCCCTTGAAATCCATCTGGTTTTTGAAACGGCCCTGGACATAGGTGGAATCATTGACCTGGCCTCTGACCTTGATACGCATACGGCCTTTCCAGGAATCTCCTCTGGTTTTTTTGGAGTTATTGACATACCACATTTTGGCATCGCCGGACCAGGAAATATTTCCTACCTTCTTTTCCAAGTTGGAAACCCTAACGCCCAGATTTGCCAGTTCATCGGCATATTCGCCGGCCAGCTTATCCAGGGTGGCACGCTGCTCTGCATTCAGCTGGTCTTCCTTTGCCATAAGGCGGGCAATGATCTGGGCCAGTTCATAGCGGGTGATATTTCTTTCCCCTTTGAAGGTGCCGTCAGGGTATCCTTCCACCACTCCCTGGTCAGACAGGTCGGATACCGCCTGGTAAGCCCAGTCATCGGTGCTTACATCGGAAAAGGGATTGGCTGCCAGGGCGGAAACGCCGGCAGTCAGGGCTGCCGCTGCAGCCAGGACCATGATTTTCTTCATAATGTACTCTCCTTTGATATAATAGGTTTCCTGTCCGGCTTGGGGACAGTGTGTTTCTTACCGGCAGGAAACTGTTCGCATAGAGTTTCCTGTCCGGCAGGACACTGATGGTATTCCTTACCCGCAGGAAACGGTTTGCGAATGGTTTCCTGTCCGGCGTGGCACTATGGTGTTTCCTGCCGGCAGGAAATAAGCCAGTCCCTGCTGCCTTTCAGCCGAATAGTTCATCCGGCAGGACTTTGTTTTTGCCTTCTTCAATGGTGAAGACGGAAGCCAGGAGTTTTTTGGAATAGGGATCTTTCGCTTCGGACAGGTCTTTAATTTTTTCTACGACCCTGCCATGCTGCATGACCACGATGTTGTCACAGAACATGTTGGCCAGGGCCAGGTCGTGGCAGATGAAGAAGTAGGCCACCCCTGTTTCCAGCTGCAGACGGTGAAGGAGTTCGATCACCGTCTTTTGCACCGACATGTCCAGGGCGCTGGTAGCTTCGTCACAGATAATGATTTCCGGCTTCAGCACCAGGGCCCGGGCAACGGCGATACGCTGCCGCTGTCCGCCGGACATGCTGTTGGGATAGCGGTCTGCAAATTCCTCGGGCAGATCCACGAGGCGGAGCATTTCCCGCGCTTTTTCATCCACCTTTTCTTTTCCGATGAGGCCGTAGTTCCTGAGGGGCTCGCAGATAATATCCCGGACCCGCTGTTTAGGGTCGAAGGCGGTAGAGGGGTCCTGGAAAACCATTTGGATATTCTTCCTGGCCTGCCGGAATTCCTCGCCCTTCAGGCAGTCATGTCTTTCCCGTGAAGGAGGATGCGCCCGCTGTCCATGGTGTAGAGCCGGGTCAGAATTTTGGCCAGGGTGGATTTCCCGGAGCCTGACTCGCCTACGATTCCCAGGGTTTCTCCTTTGTGGAGGCTGATGGTCACATGATCGGAAGCTGTCAGCTTTTTCCCGCCGCCCAGGTCAAAGGTTTTGACAATATCTTCCATGCGGAGGATTTCTTCTCCATATCCCTTCATGCCGTTTCACCTCCCAGCACCGGTACAGCAGCCAGAAGCATTTTTGTATAGTCCTCTTTGGGATGATAAATAACGTCTTCTGCTTTCCCGTATTCCACCACACGGCCCTGTCTCATCACCATGATGCGGTCTGCCATATAGGCTGCCACCCCCATGTTATGGGTGACGATGATAATGGCGGTGTTCATCTTTTTCCTTACTTCCATCATTTCCTTCACAATGGCTGCCTGGGTGGTTACATCCAGGGCGCTGGTGGGTTCGTCGGCCAGGAGAAGTTTCGGATGGAAGGCCATGGCCATGGCAATGCCCACGCGCTGGCGCATGCCGCCGGAGAGTTCGAAGGTGTAGCTTTTCAGAATCTGCTCCGGGTCCGGCAGCCGCACCATGGAGAGCATGTCCACCATGCGCTGGTGGGCTTCTTTTTCGTCAGTCATGCCGTGAAGGGCCAGGTACTCCCGGAACTGGACGCCAATGGGCCGGATGGGATTCATCATGGCCCCGCTGTCCTGGAATATCATGGAAACGTCCTTCCCATCCAGACTGCGGTGCTTTTCGGCAGACTGCTTCCGGGTGTCTTCTCCTTCAAAAATCATGGTGCCCTCCGCTATGTGCCCGCCTCCAGGCAGCACATGCTGGATGGCACGGATCACCGTGGTCTTTCCTGACCCCGATTCCCCTACAATGGCAAGGATTTCTCCCTGGTCTAACGTAAAGGAAACGTGGCGTACTACAGGCTCTGCCTTACCATAGGCAATGCCCAGATCATTGATTTCTAACAGCATATTGGCTCCTGTGAATGATGAATACTATGGATGCGCCTGTGGGCGCGAGGGTTCAGAAGGTTCAGAGAGTTCATAGGGGAAAGGTTCTTAGGATTGACCGGCCCTATGGGCCGAGGGTTGTGGTGGCGGCTTTGCCGCAAGTTTTATAGTACCGGCTTCTACCGCTTCGCGGCCCCTTCCCGCACAGGCGGTAAGCGGACAGCGGACAGCAGCCTTATTCTGCCGGAACGATGTTCTTTGTTACCCAGTAGTAGTCGCAGGGTTTAATGTCCGCGTTCTTTACTTTTTTACTGGAAATCATATTGGTCTGAGGATAGCCGAAGACCAGGGTAGCCGCATCGTCCTGAATGATTTTTTCCATCTGTTCGATGATTTCCTTTCTCTTCGCCGGGTCGAATTCCTGGCTCAGCTGGTCAGAGAGAGCATCATAGGCAGGATTGCTGTAGCCCGAGCCGTTCTGTGGGTTGCTGCCGTTTACATTGGTCTTCCAGTACATGTTGATGAAGACTTCCGGATCCCCTGCCTGCTCAGCCAGTACGTTGGAAATGAGCATGTCGTATTCGCCGCGAGTGCCGATGCCGTCAAGGACGTTGTAGTCCACGTTCTTCAGGTTCACCTTGATGCCTACTTTCTTGGCATCCGACTGGGTGGCTTCTGCAAAGAGAGGCAGTTCTGCGCGTCCGCTGTAGTAAATGAAATCCAGTTCCAGGTTCTTGCCGTCTTTATCCACATAGCCGTCGCCGTCGGTATCCTTCCATCCAGCGTCTGCCAGCAGTTTCTTCGCATTTTCCACATTGTAGTTATCCGGATATTCCGCCTTCAGTTTGTCAAAGCCGTAGTCCACAGACGGCGGAAGCAGGGGGCCGCCGGGAGTAAAGGTGTCTTTCAGGAGCACCTTGCAGTAGGTATCCCGGTCCAGGGACTGGAGGAGTGCCTTTCTTACATTCTTGTCAGCCAGGGGCTTGCCATTGGAAACGTTCAGGCGGGCCAGTACATCGCGGATGGAGGAAATGGTGCTCACTGTAAATTTATTCTTATCCTGGAAGAGCTGCATATCGCCGGGGGCAATGTTGACAGCCACATCGATTTCACCCTTCTGGAGAGCCATGGCCCGGTATTGGGATCATCAATGGTATTGATCTGGGCGTGAGCGAAGAGCACCTTGTCATAGTAATGGGGGTTGGCATCCAATTCTGTCTTGGCCTTGGAGAAGGATTTCACCATGTAGGGGCCTGTGGAAACGGGGCCCTGCTTGGCAAAGTCCACCTTGCCGTCAGAATCGGTGTCTACAATAATGAAGAGCGGATCCCCCAGCATACCCGGCAGAGTAGCCACCGGTTTTTTCGTATAAATGGTCACGTTCTGGCCGTCGGCGGTGATGTGGTCCAGTTCAAACATGGCTTTCGCTCTGGGCGCCTTGGCAAAGGTGCGTTCAATGGATTTCTTCACTGCTTCGCCGGTAACCGGTGTGCCGTTGGAGAACTTGATGTCCTTGATTTTGAAGGTCCAGGACATTTTGTCATCGGACACTTTCCAGCTTTCTGCAATCCAGGCTCTGCATTCATTTTGTCATCAAAATGGACAAGGCATTCGCCGATGCCGTAGCGCATGACCTGCCAGCCGAAGTAGTTGTCTGTCGGTTCCAGGCTGTCTGCAAAGTTCGTTACCCCCACGGTGAGGGTGTCTTTGGCGGTTTTGGAATTGGATCCTGATCCGCCGCACCCCGTAATGGCAAAGGCCATCAAAGCAGCTGCAGCCAAAAGAGCACCTTTCTTGTAAATTGATTTCATCTGTTGAACGCTTCCTTTCTATATGGAAATAAACGCCATAGGCGTGAAAAAAACGATGGGTAGAGCCGTTTCGCGGCCTGCCGGCTCACCATACCGCCGGCCCGCTATTGATCTCTTGGATCCAGTACATCCCGGAGCGCATCGCCCCAGAGGTTGAAGATGACCACGGAAATGAAGATGGCCAGGCCCGGGAAAACCATGAGCCAGGGGGCTGTCTGCAGCTGCTGACGGCCCTCGTTAAGCATGAGGCCCCATTCCGGTGCCGGCGGCTGGCTGCCAAAGCCCAGGAAGGACAGGCCTGCCAGTTCCATCATCATGGCACCGATGTCGGATACCGCTGTAATCACCAGGATAGGCACTACGTTGGGCATGATATGGGTCCAGAGGATATGGGAACTGGTACCGCCGCTGACAATGGCGGCATCCACGAAATCCCGTTTCCTGATTTTCAAAACCATGGACCGGGACAGACGGGCATACTTGGTCCAGGTCACGGCTGTCAGGGCAATCATGCATTCACCAGACTGCCGCCCATGATACCGGCAATGGCAATGGCCAGGATAACGCCGGGGAAAGAAATCATCATATCCGCCACACGCATGATGACGGTGTCAATGAGTCCGCCAAAGTAGCCGGCCACAAGGCCCAGAAAGGTGCCTACGCAGAAGATGATGGCCACCAGGGCCAGCACGCTGGACAGGGAGTAGCTCCGCCGTATAGAATGCGGGACAGCACATCTCTTCCCAGCTTGTCCGTGCCGAAAAGATGGGCCATGGAGGGCGCCTGGTTGGCGTCCTTCATCACCGCTTCCAGGGGGTTATAGGGAGCAATCACCGGCGCCAGCACCACCAGGGCGATAAGCAGGATAACCAGCAGGCTGGTGAACCGGAAGGTCCGGTGTTCTTTGAATCCTTTCCAAAGATTCCCCATATTACCGGCCTCCTTTCCGAAGTCTCGGATCCAGATGGCGATAGGACAGATCCACCACCAGATTAATCACCATGTACATGAAAGCAATCCAGAGCACAATGGCCTGCACCGTCTGGAAATCGCGGTAGGTAATGGCTTCTACCACCATATATCCCAGGCCCGGCCAGGAAAATACGATTTCCACCACCGCTGCGCCGCCCAGAAGGGAGCCAAAAGCCAGCCCCAGCAGGGTCACCAGAGGAAGCAGGGCATTGGGAAGCACTTCCTTCCAGAGGATATGGGATTCCGAAAATCCCCGGGCCCTGGCGCCCATGACGTAGTCCTGGTTCAGTTCCTCCAGCACCGCCGCCCGCACCTGCCGGGTATACTTGGACGTCATCACCACGCCCAGCGTCACCATGGGGAGGATCAGGTTTTCTAAAGAAATGCTGCCGCCCACGATGGGAAGCATTCCCAGCTTCAGGGCAAAAATCCAGAGAAGCATAAGGCCCATCCAGAAATTGGGCACCGAAACGCCCAGGAAGGAAAAGCCCCGGACCAGGTAATCAAACCAGCTGTTTTTCTTCACCGCCGTATAAATCCCCAGCGGAATGGAAAAAACAAGCATAAACACAGTAGATGCCAGCGCCAGGATCAGGGTAGCCGGCAGGCTCCCATGAGGGCCTCCAGTACCGGCTTCTTCATCATGAAGGAATAACCGAAATTACCATGAAGCACCCTTCCCAGCCAGTCCAGGTACTGGAAAAGGAAAGGCTTATCCAATCCCAGCTCATGACGAAGAGCATCGATTTCTATCTGGCTCACCACAATATCTTCATTGCCTGCAATCATCTGACGCACCGGATCCCCCGGCGCCAGCATAACTAGACAGAACGTGATAAAGCTGATGCCCAGAAGAACCAGCACCATTTCTCCCAGCCTCAGGGCCAACTGTTTCTTTCCCAAATCCCACCATCTCCTGTTTTAGTCAAATCACATTTCAAAAAAAGCACGAAAAAGGCAAGGCCGGAAACAGGGACCTTGTAGAAACATAAACAATAAACAAATGCTAGCTTTACCCCATAGCAGATAAAGAGCTGTTTCCTCATCACTCTTTAAATTTCCCAACGATACCGGCTGCGTCCTTCTTGGCGTGACGTCTCTCCCTCGCTATCATTGGTTTTTCATGAAAACAGTATATCACTATATTTTGAAATTCGCAATAATTTATTTAAGCTAACTCAAACTTCGCACACGGAAAACATCCCGTATGCCTTGATAAATCAGCTTGAACTGAATGTCGAAAGCCATTCACGCACACTTCTGTGCACGCAGACGACTCATCCAAAGAGCGGGCAGATCGT
>ENA-OQBJ01001267-OQBJ01001267.1-human-gut-metagenome-genome-assembly--contig:-NODE-1267-length-10269-cov-1.664760_pt1 | contig 10269 bp, 12 predicted proteins | sample MGYA00242743_ERZ504545 | MGnify/ENA primary metagenome ERZ504545 (study PRJEB26092, sample SAMD00036252) | human gut metagenome | host: Homo sapiens | study: EMG produced TPA metagenomics assembly of...
CTTTTTGGGATTCTTTTTCAATATTCATCTCTTTAAATAATAGTTCCAGTGAAACATTATCAGGTTCACTTTTTCCTAATTCCCATTTAGAAATCGTCTGACGAGTAACAAATACTTTATCTGCAAGTTCTTGCTGAGTCATACCTGTTTTAATTCTATATTCTTTAATCAACGTAGCAATGTCCATTTTAATACCCCTAGCTTATTTCTATTCTTTGATAAAAGGCTCTGCTAACAAAATTGCTATTACTATTATATAGAGAGGATGTTTATAAATAAAGTAAGTAGCAACGAGTAATAGAAACAATAACATTCTCGTAACCCACGGATATTTGTTTGATAAACTGACCAATAAATTAACTAAAGGTTTCAGTATCAACCCCATTAATCCAAAAGCAAGCACCCATATAAAATTAGTTTTGTTTTTCTTAATAAATTGTAACATTAAGAATACCTCCTCAGATTTGTTACTTTAAATTTATCAAGACCCATGACTAAAAGCACGCAACGAATAGTAAAATATGCGCAACGTCCTTAGAAACTAGGATGCAACGCTCCAAGTCATTACGCAACGAGGAGAATATTACCTCTTAAAAGTACGAAATGGTAGTACATTAGAACCTAAAGGCAGTAAAATTTTACAATACTACAAAAGACATGGCAATAGAGAAGAAATAAATAAACAATTGAAGTGATTAAACAAGCCAATAAATCGTTTCCAGCTCCCTTTTTGATTGAACTTGTCTACGGTCTCCTTAGTAACAAGAGACTGGCTTTGCTCGAATGTATAATTTAAGAATTTCAATAGTTTTCTCCTTTTATCAAGAAAAAACAGGAAGGTTTCCCCTCCTGTTCCTTAATTAATCCTCATCTGGACCTGATTTATAAGTAAGGTAGAATGTATCTTCACCTTCTTTGGTATCAAATGACAAGTAAACACTCTTGAGTTTGCCATCTTCAGCCTTATAATCACTATAAGAAATAGTCATTTCTTTTTGAATTCACCTTGACGAGATGTTGAAATCGTGTATTCTGCACTTGAAGCTTTAGGGTGATCCTTAACGACATCTTCAAGTTTTGTACCGTTTGATGGATCAGTGTAATCCCCCTTATTGAGAGCATCAAACTGTTCTTTTGTCCAGTCAGCTTTATAAGACTTATCAACTTTCTACCTTATCTTGAGGGAATCTACCTGAAGCATATGACAAGATAAATGTACCATCATATTGTTTCGTAAAGGTTAGGTAAACACTTTCACCATAGTCTTTACCAGAGTAGTTCAACTTCATCTCATCGCCAGAGATTTGTGCATCAGAAGCCTTACCATAAGTCTTGATGATAGACTTAACGGTATCTTTACCGACTTTCAATTTCTGGAACTTAGATTCATTCCAGTCAAATTTAGCATTTTTGTCAATGTAATCGTTGACGTCAGTGCTATCACCTTTTGAATCAGATTTAGAGTCAGATTTTGAATCGCTGTCATCATTTTTCTTGTCAGCATCATCGTCTTTATCAGCAACTTTTGATGTCTTGCTTGAGCTTGTGTTATCACTAGCGTTTTGAGAGATTTGGAAAATCAAACCACCAATAGACACAAAGAGCATGAGACCAGCAACACCTGTTGCAATGATTGAAAGCAATTTCTTGCTTGATTTAAGGCTAAAGACAAGTGAAACAACTGCCACCGCAACTGCGAGGACTGTCAAGATGATGAAGAGCCAAGCAGGACCTACAAACCATGCCAAGACTGCAAAGATTACTGAAAGTGCAATCGCAACGATTGGCAAGATAAGATTGAAAAGAGGTTTATCTGCTGAGCCAGCTGCTGCTGGATTAGGAACTGTTCCAAATCCTTGAGCTGATGAGATAGGTGCCTTTTCAAACATGCTTGAATCAAATTGTGGTGTTGGTTGTTGCACAGGTGCTTCTGAGAAAGCTTCTGCACCAAATGGTGATTCACTACTTGCTTGTTCTGCGACAGCATCTTCAGCTGTTTCAGCCACATCTGCGATATCATCTTGTTCTGTGACTTCTTCAGTAGCAACTGGTTCTGGAGCTACTTCTTCAGCGACAGGTTCATTAGCTGGTGCTTCTACAGATGCTGCTTGAGCAGCCAAAGCACTTGTATCAAAGTCAGCTGCTTTAGCATCCAAAAATTCTTGGGGGCTAGGCTTACGCCCGTGTACCGACTCAAAGAGTTCAGCCCATTCTGCTTTAGTTGACATAAAAATCTCCTTTTTTCAAGAAATCCAAACAAGAGGCCCCTTCAGCTTAGCGAAGTTTTCTATAGTTAGAATTTAGACACCTATCTCTGATAAGAGCAAGTAGCATGCGTCCTTCCAAAAGTCAGCCCTCACTTTTTAGCCTGAGGCAACCTTTCCCTATATCTAGTCCCATGTTCATTTTCTTGTTGATAGTTCCATTCTACCATATTTAAAGACCTCTGTTAACCGTTTCCCAAAAGGTTTTTTTCTGCTACAATAGTAGGTACAATGCACCAAAGGAGTTATATATGAAAAACATTAAAAAGTACATTCCATTAATTATTGTACTTGTTATCGCAGGACTAGGTTTTGCCTTTCGTGAGAACATCGCACGCGCCGTTCGTGGAGATGCTTATGTTGATAATAAGATATTCACTAAACAATTAGAAAAAGCCCAAAAATCTGGAAAAGATGCCTTCCCACAGTTGTCTGACAAGGTCGCTAAGGACGAAGCTGAAGTTATCCTCCACACTTCAAAGGGTGATATCACAGTCAAACTCTTCCCTACACTTGCTCCAAAGGCTTCTGAAAACTTCTTGAAACATGCAAAGGACAAATACTATGATGGTCTTACCTTCCACCGTGTCATCAAGGACTTCATGATTCAAAGTGGCGACCCTAAGGGTGACGGTACTGGCGGAGAATCTATCTGGAAGAAAGGTTTCGCTGTTGAGCCTACACCATTCCTCTACAACATCCGTGGCGCACTTGCCATGGCCAATACTGGTGCTAAGAATTCAAACGGCAGCCAATTCTACATTGTTCAAAACAAGGACGATCAAAGCAAGCAACTAGGAAATGCTGGCTATCCAAAACCTATCATTGACGCCTACAAAAAAGGTGGTTACCCAGCTGGTGATACCAAATATACTGTCTTTGGACAAGTCATCAAAGGCATGGATGTCGTTGATACCATCGCTAACCTTGAAGTCGATGACAACAGTAAACCAAAAGAGAATGTAACGGTTAATTCCGTTGAAGTCGTTAAAGATACAAATTCAAATAAACAAAAATCCGAGAAGTTGATTCTCGGATTTCTTTTTTATTTAACAGCGGTAAGGAGATAATCACCAGTGTTAACACGAGCTTCTTTAGTTGTTAAGACATCATCAAAGTCAGCTGTATTGGTTACAATGACTGGTGTGATAACTGGTAATTTAGCATCTCGGATAGTTGCTAGGTCAAATTCTATAAGTTTTTGACCCGCTTCTACGACATCCCCTGCTTTCACATAGGTCTTGAACCCTTTTCCAGCAAGAGAAACAGTATCCATACCAATATGGATGAGAAGCTCTGCACCATTTTCAGTTGTCAAACCAATCGCATGACCAGTAGGGAAGACTAAATTAACCGTTGCCTTAGCTGGTGCGACCACTACCCCATCGGTAGGGTCAATAGCGATACCCTTACCCATAGCTCCTGAGGCAAAGACTTGGTCAGGAACTTGGTCAAGTGGGACAATATTCCCGATAAGTGGGCTCGCAATAATTTCTTGTTGAATTTCCTTAGGAGCAGGTGCAGCTTCTTCAGCTTTTTCCTCAACCTTAGCTGCCCCACCACCGTAAAGAGTTGGTACTGGTGCAAAGAGTTGGATAAGGAAGGATACAAGAGCACCCACAATGGCAATAATAATGGCAAAGATAACTTTAGAAAGGTTACCGTCAGGCCCAATAAGGCTTGGGAAGACAAATACACCCAGACCACCCATTGAATACATCTTAATATCTAAGGCCATCATGGCAGCCCCCATAAGTCCTGAAACACCACATGAAATGTAGAATGGCGTTTTCATTGGAAGGGTTACCCCATAGATAGCAGGTTCTGTCACCCCAAAAATAGATGAAATGAAGGCTGGCATAGAGATGGTACGGACTTTTTCTTCTTTCGTCTTAAGCATGATAGCCCCCAATACACCTGTTTGCGTGAAACATGGAAGGATAGCTGCTGAAAGAATCGTAGAACTTCCGTTTGTTGCCACATCTAAGATAGCAAGGGGAACAAGCGCCCAGTGCATTCCGAACATAACCAAGACTTGCCATAGGATACCAAGTACAAGACCAAAGACAATCGGACTAAAGTTCATGATTGCTTGGAAAAGACTTGTCAATCCATCAGAGAAAGCATTGGCAATTGGTCCCACCACCAAGAATGTTAATGGTACCGTAATGAGCAATGTAAAGAAAGGTACTACGAAGACTTTAATGACATCTGGAGTAATCTTGGTAAAGAATTTTTGAATGTATGAAGCCACCCAAATTGCCAAGATAGAAGGCATTACTGTTGAGAGGTAACCTCCTGCAGGAAGTGCAAATGGAATAACTCCTAGAACATGACCTTGACCAGCTTTCTGAAGAGCAGTCACCAGCGTAGCAATATCAGGGTAAACAAGCGCTCCTGCAATCGCAATAGCTGTAAACTCATTAACCTTGAAACGACGAGCAGATGTCAAGGCAATCAAGATTGGCAAGAACTGGAAGAAACCATCCCCCGCCGCATTCAAGATAACATACATAGGACTTGTCGCAGCTGACAGGCACATGCCGCCATGATAGCGACTACCCCTTTGATAATCCCGGCCGCAGCCAATGGACCAAGGAAGGGTTGGAAAATACTTGATACCAAAGATACAAAGCGGTCAAAGAGATTACCCTTTGGTGCATCTCCCTCATCAAGATCAAGACTTCCACCTGCTGGAAGACCACCAACCTGGAGGACCTCCGCATAAACATCAGGCACATGGTTACCGATAACTACCTGATATTGTCCACCTGCCTTAACAACAGTAACAACGCCGTCACGGTTCTTAAGGTAGTCATCATCTGCTTTAGATTCATCTTTCAAATCAAAGCGCAAACGTGTCACACAGTGTTTCAAGTTATTGACATTTTCCTTGCCACCAACGTGTTTGATAATGTCCTCAGCTAATTCAGTATATTTAGCCATAGGGGCTCCTTTCTTGTCTAGGATCCTAGTTTTCTTTGAGGCTTTTTCAACGAAAAAAACCTAAATAAATACCAAGAACCAATTGGGATGAGCATACACTACTCCCATTAGTTTTTCGTATTTATCTAGGTTTTGCCTGCTGACCAGTAACAATCCTTTTGCTATGGTTCTATCTTATCAGAGTCCAAACATTTTTGCAAGCCCTTACATAATTGTTTTTTGTTTTTCGAGGTAAATTCTTGACCAAGAGTATAAGTCATGATAAACTATTGTTAGTTTATAAACTAACAGAAAGAGAGTTACACGATGAAAACAAGAGCAATTATTGAATTTAAAGATACATACGCTAGCATGGAATGCCACAAGCTTGGTTACCAAACCAAGGAAACTGCCTTGGCTATTATTTCCCCTACTGGACATATTCTATCAAGTACACCGCTTTTCAGAAAGGCATATGGTTCGAACACTGCTCACATCGACCAGCTTCCTTTCAATATAGATAATCTCAGTATCACAGCAAAAGGTCTCAGTAAGAAAGCCAAAGCCAACTTGGAAGATTGGATTGCCCATACTATCATTCTTCCAATGGACTATGATAAGTACTTTACTAAGCATCAAGAACTTTTGCACCTCTTAGCATGAGTCACCAATCGTCGAGTCTGTCCAAGCTTTAACTTATAAGACAGTTAAGATTCATTTTTCTCAAGCCCTCAATGATGAGCATATTCGCCAACTGCAAGGTTTATTCTTGCTCAGGCAGGTATCTATAGCTATATTGGGACATCTACAGTTTCAGACCGAAATGCCTACCAGGCTCTTGAATGGGCTAAACTTGATGTTAATGGTCGTTCACACAACGATCATAAGCCTGCTATTTTTCATCGTAGCAAAGGCCTCTTAGGTGGCTTCTTTCACCACGGAAACCAAGAAAGTATTGCATAACTAATAACTGGGACACCTTGTGTCCTTTTTTTGCAACAAAAAACTCACCATAAAGGTGAGCTAAATTGATTTATTTACTGTGTTTCCAGTTACTATAGATACTAAATACGACAATCCAGATGGCTGCCCCAATAGCTCCGACAACTGTTGACTTTTGCAAGAAGAGACAAACAAAGACGAAGATGAAGAAAAGGATAGTCAATGGATTGAGAATCTTGTAGGCTGGCATAAGGAAGCCATCTGCCATGAACTCTTGAGATTTACGGTACTTGAGATGAGCAAGCATGGTCAAGATATAGATAGCGATGTAGACCCTGATGATGATGCGGTAATCAAAGCAAAGGCATCAGATACACCAGGCAAGACATTGATGAAGGCTGAAACACATACCACAATGGCTGAAACAATGATGGCACGTGAAGGAATACCATTACGTGACAAAGTATCTAGCTTCAAAGCTTTCATGACTTTACTATTTGGTGTTTCCTTAGCAATTTGGAAGAGGTGACGACCTGTAGAGTAAAGTGTTGAGTTCAATGATGAAGCCGCTGCTGTCAAGACAACAAAGTTAATGAAGCTGCTGCCCACTTGATACCAGCCATTTGGAAGACCGTTACGAACGGTGATTCATTAACTGGAAGTTTTTGCCATGGGAAGATAGCCATGAGGGCAATGAGGGCACCCACATAGAAGATGACAATACGAATCGGAATCTCCTTTATTGCCTTTGGTAAGACCTTACGTGGATTCGCTGTCTCAGAAGTTGTAATCCCTACAAATTCGATGGCTTGATAGGCAAAGAAGACCATTTGGAAGGTCATAACAAAGCTTACCCAACCTTTAGGAAACATCTGGAAGCCGTGTGTAATATTGGCAAGGCTAGCATGTCCAGCAGGCGTTTCAAAGTTGGTTGCTACCATGAAGATACCTGTTGCGATAAGAGCAAGAATGGTGATAATCTTGATCATCCCAAACCAAAACTCAACTTCCCCGAAAATCTTAACCGCAATCAGGTTAACCGAGCTCAGGATAAGCAAGAAGACAATCTGAATCTGCCAGGCAGGCCAACTTGGGAACAATATTGGACATAAGTTGATACGGCCGTAATTTCTGCCATTCCAAGGAAAATAAGTGATACCCAGTAAGACCAACCCGAGAAGAATCCCCAGCCCTTACCAAGGTATTTGGTAATAAAGTTGATAAAGGTGTGTTGGTCAGGATCCATATAGAGCATCTCACCGATTGCTCGCATCATAAGATACATGAAAATACCAGTCAGTATATATACTAAGATGATTGAAGGTCCTGTTAGGGAGAGGGAACGACCTGCCCCGAGGAAGAGACCTGTACCGATCGTACCAGCGATGGCAATCAGCTGGACGTGACGGTTTTGAAGACCACGCACCATCCCATTCTCAGTCTGGTTGTCGTCGTCTTTATGATGTTGCTTTTGCGACATTTTTTTCACTCCAATTCTATTTAGCACAACTCACTGAATCATGCCATTTTTAACATAACTTATATTTTACCATTTTTGAAATAATTGGTCAAATTTATACAGAATATTCAGAATTTTATACTTCAAAACAAGGGCTTGGAAACATTCCAAACCCTTGTTCATCGTTATTATGATTCAGGATCATCGAGACTACGGCCATGCAAACCTTTTTCACGTTGTATTTGACGTAGTTTTTCAGGTGTCACATCGTTACCCTCTTCGTCAACCACTTTAATTCCTTCGATATGGTGACGAACTGAGCGACGATAGCCCTCAATGTATTCTTCACGAAGCTTTGCTTGCTCCACTGCTTCTTCTGGAGTCAAACCTTCTGTTTTTTTCTTTTTAGCAAGCTCATTGATACGAGCAATTTTTTTAGGATCCATTCCCTTTCACCTCTATTTTGTGTTCAATTGGTTGAAGGCTGCAACAGCATTAGCTTTAGACACAAGACCTGCAAGAAGGGCCAAACGGTTGTTTTTAACAGCTTCATCCTCTGCCATCACCATGGTATTGTCAAAGAAGGCATCGATGACTGGACTAAGAGCAAATAGCTGTGCCAATTTATCACTAGCTGAACCTGTCAATTCAAGATTTTCTGCTGCTTGGGCAAGAGCTTTTTCTTGATCATTTTCAAAAAGAGCGGCATCGACTACTACTGAAGCATCTGCTTTTTCAGCCAAGTTGAAGGCACGAGAGAGTGACTCAACAGCCGCCTTATAACCATCCGTCTTAGCAGCTTCTGAGAGGGCGTCAGCTGCTTCCAGCATATCCGCAACCACGAAGTTTGAACCAGCAAGAACAGCTTCTTTGATATCTTTTGATGTGCGTCCCATCATCTTGTCCACACGCGCCTTGATGAAGTTGAGCACTTCTGCTTGATTGTCATATGAAAGACTATCAAATGAAAGTCCGTAAAGACTGTCAATCAACTCATCCATAGGGATGTGCCAACCAAAAGCATCCAAGATACGAACAATCCCTTGCGTTGCACGACGAAGCGCATAAGGGTCATTAGAACCTGATGGAATCAAGCCAACTGAGAAGAAGGAAAGGAGGGTATCCAATTTATCTGCAAGCGCAAGGATAGCACCAACCTTAGTCTCTGGAAGGGCTCCGTCTGCTGAATCAGGAAGGTAGTGCTCACGGATAGCTGTCGCAACCGCAGCATCTTCACCTGCAAGGAGGGCGTATTTTTCACCCATAATCCCTTGCAATTCATCAAACTCTCCGACCATACCCGTCAAGAGGTCAAATTTGTAGATTTCAGCTGCACGAGCGACGGCTGCCGTTTCTTCTGCAGTCAAACCAGCTTGCTCAGCCAATGACGCTGCAATAACACCAGCACGGGCCATGTGTTCTGAAAGAGAACCAATTTTTTCATGGAAGGTTACGTTCGCCAATTTAGCAACGAGGTCTTCAATCTTAAGTTTTTGGTCTTCACGCCAGAAGAATTCACCATCTTCAAGACGTGCAACCAATACTTTTTCATTTCCTCGGATAACATTTTCCAAATGCTCAGCGTTACCATTACGGACTGAGATGAAGTTTGGTTTAAGTTTACCATCAAGGTCACGTACAACAAAGTAACGTTGGTGCGTTTCCATTGAGGTCACCAAAACTTCTTCTGGAACATCCAAATACTTAGTATCAAAACTTCCCATGAAGGCAGTTGGGTATTCGACCAAGTTCAAGACTTCATTCAAAAGTCCTTCTTCGATTTGAACTTGAACACCTTGTTCTGCTTCGATAGCTTTGATTTGCTCACGAATCATGTTTTCACGTTCTTTGCTATCCGCAATCACGTAAACGGTACGAAGGTCTTCTTCATAAGAATCCGCATTGGTGATTTCCACTTCATGTCCAAGGAAACGGTGTCCACGGCTCACACGACCTGACTTGATATCCAAGAAATCAAGGTCAAGCGCTTCGTCGCCCAAAAGAACTGTCAAGGTGTGAACTGGGCGAATGTATTCAAATGTGTTGTTAGCCCAGTGCATGCTGACAGGGAAGGTCAATGAAGCAAGTACTTCTGGAACGCCAGCCAAGACTTCTTTAGCTGGTTTTCCAGCTTCGTGCTTAGTGACATAAACGTACTCTTCACCTTTGACTTCACGGAATTCAATATCATCAACCGTCAAGCCTTTCCCACGGACGAATCCTTGTGCCGCTTTTGAGAAGTTTCCATCTGCATCCAAGGCGATTTTCTTAGAAGGTCCTTTAAAATCTTCGGTCAAATCAGATTGTTGATCAGCCAAACCAATCACACGGACTGCCAAACGACGTGGTGTTGAGAAGGTTTGAATGCTTTCGTATGAAAGACGGTTGTCATCCAAGAAGGCTGCCATTTTCTCACCGAGTTGTTTTTCACTTGGTGTGACAACGTAGGCTGGCAACTCTTCAAGTCCAAGTTCTACTAATAAGTTTTTTGTCATGTTTTTTCCTTTACAAAATTCTTCTTGTTGATAGGCACCTTAGGTACTGGGGACGTTGCTAACTAACTTTGTGAGGCTGTAGGGAAATCTTCTGTCTTCTCCACATCGATTTCCAATAGTCTCATCAAAGTGGATTTAGCCAACTGATTTTTGAACCTAACGTTTCAAAAATCCCATATACCAG
>ENA-OQBJ01001268-OQBJ01001268.1-human-gut-metagenome-genome-assembly--contig:-NODE-1268-length-10267-cov-3.125444_pt1 | contig 10267 bp, 13 predicted proteins | sample MGYA00242743_ERZ504545 | MGnify/ENA primary metagenome ERZ504545 (study PRJEB26092, sample SAMD00036252) | human gut metagenome | host: Homo sapiens | study: EMG produced TPA metagenomics assembly of...
CAAATGCATTTAGGAAGATGCAGAAAGGTGTATGGAAGCAGGAATGAACGCACATCTTGCAAAGCCATAGATGATAAAACAATCAAGCAAGAACTATATGCGAAGAATTGAGAAGCAGTAGGGACAGGTGAAAATTTATTAAACCAGGAGGTTGACAAGGAGACGTATAGAGAAATATATTTGACAGACAGGAGATTTAATATGATTTCGAGAGCAAAGAAATATGTGGCAGTGTTACTGGTTTTTGTATGCGTGTGTATGATATTTTCTCCCCAGACTGCATATGCAGCCGAGGACAGTTCGCAGCATGAAACTGTCAAAGTCGGTTTCTTTGCCATGGATGGATACCATATGATGGATGAAGAGGGGAACCGTAGCGGTTATGGCTATGATTTCCTTCGGTTGATGGCTCGTTATTGGGATGTAGATTACGAATATGTCGGATACGATCAGAGCTGGGATGATATGCAGCAGATGCTTGAAGATGGCGAGATCGACATGGTAACATCTGCCCGCAAAACACCGGACAGAGAAGAAAAGTTTGATTTTTCACGTCCGATCGGAACCAATCATGGGATGTTGACCGTCCGCAGTGACAACAGCACGATTGTGGACGGCAATTACAGCACTTACAACGGTATGCGTGTGGCGCTTTTGAACGGAAACACCCGGAATGAAGAGTTTGCGGATTTTGCAGACAACAAAGGATTTACATATGTTCCATCTTATTTTGATACGACCGAAGAAATGGATGAAGCCCTTCAGAGCGAAAAAGTTGATGCGATTGTTACCAGTTCTCTGAGAAAAACAAACAATGAGCGAATCGTGGATAAATTTGGCAGCAGCGATTTCTATGTCATTGTTAAAAAGGGCAATACAGAATTGCTGAATGAGATCAATTATGCGATCGATCAGATGAATGCGGTTGAGGGTGACTGGAAAACGACGCTTTACAATAAAAATTATGAAAGCATAGAAACTAAGAATCTGGAATATACGGAGCAAGAAAAAAGTATTATTGCACAATATTCCAAGGACAACCCAATTCGTGTTCTGTGTGATCCGACCCGTTATCCATATTCTTATAATGAAAATGGTGAGATGAAGGGGATTATCCCGGATTACTTCCGGAAAATTGCAGACTATGCCGGGATTTCCTATGAGTTTCTTACACCTGCCACCAGAGATGAGTATATTGCTTATCAGAAAAATAAGGAAGCCACAGAGATGAGTATCGATGCACGCCTGGAAACAGATAACTATGCTGAGACGAAAAAATGGGGGCTTACTGCACCTTTCATTACAATGCAGCTGGCAAGGGTGACACGGCGTGACTTTGATGGAGAAATCAATGTTGTTGCTACGGTTGACCAGACAGCATCAAATTCAATTGCAGATGCAATGGCACCCGGTGCAGAAAAGCTGATGTGCAGTACCCGGCAGGAAATGATGGAAGCTGTCCGTAAGGGTAAAGCCGATGCTGCCTTCGTCTACTATTACATGGCACAGGCGTTTGTGAATAGTGACACTACGGGCACCATGACATATACGCTGCTGGAACAGCCTACATTCACCTACCGCATGGTAGTTTCGTCAACAGAGAACCATGCGCTGGCTGGTATTCTGACGAAAGCAATGTATGCCATGCCCCAAAATCTTGTCGAAGATCTAGCAGCACGGTATACCACATACAAAGCAGCAGAGCTGACATTTGTTGACTGGATCCGTCTGCATCCTGTTGCTACTGTTTGGGTTCTTCTTATTTTCGGATGGCTGCTGACTACTATGGCTATGATAGCAATGCGTCTCAGTGCAAGAAAAAAAGCTCAGAAGGCAGCCCAGGAGACGGCTGAGGAAATGGCGGAACTGGCAGAGCATGCGCAGGCTGCAAACAAGGCAAAAACAGCATTTCTGTCACATATGTCCCATGATATGAGAACACCGATGAATGCAATCATGGGATTCACCGGTATTGCAATGAAAAATAATCCGTCAGACGAAGTGAAAAATTGTCTGGAAAAGATTGATGAAAGTTCAGAGCATTTACTGTCGCTGATCAATGATGTATTAGATTTGACTCGCGTGGAAAGTGGAAAAGTGAAATACAATCCGGTACCGACAGATTTGAAAAGTATCACAGATTTTGCACTGGATATTACAAAAGGCTTTCTTACGAACAGGGATATCAGCTTTAAGATCCAGCGTGAAGAAGCAAAGATCCCCAATGTACTTGTGGATCCTGTACGTCTGCGAGATGTGCTGGTAAATATTCTGAGCAATGCCGTGAAGTTCACTCCGGATGGAGGGACGATTACATTTGAAGCCCGGTGTCAGGAAAAGGGCGGGGATGGATATATAAATATGCATTACCGCATTTCGGATACTGGTATTGGCATGAGTGAGGAATTTACAAAAGAAGTTTTTGAGGAATTTGCACAGGAAGATTCCGATGTGAGAACGCAGTACCATGGAGCTGGACTGGGGATGGCTATCGTAAAGAAGTATGTAGATATGATGGGTGGAACCATTTCCGTGCAAAGCAAAAAGCATGAGGGAACCACTTTTACTGTGGATATTCCTCTGGAAATTACTGATAAGGAATGTAATAAGTCAGACACAGGTTTTTCTGAAAAGGTAAATCTTACAGGTGTGAAAGTCCTTCTTGCAGAGGATAATGAGCTGAATGCAGAAATTACGACCGTGCAGCTGGAAGAGTTTGGAATGAATGTAGAAAGAGCTGTAGATGGAAAGAATGCTGTTGAGATTTTCAGAAATCATCCGGAAGGCACATTTGATGTAATCCTGATGGATATCATGATGCCTGAAATGAACGGTTATGAAGCGGCAAAAGCAATCAGGGCGATGAATGACAGACCGGATGGAAAAAACATTCCTATTATAGCAATGACAGCCAATTCATTTGCTGAAGATGTTCAGGCATCGTTGGATGCAGGAATGAATGCACATTTGTCAAAGCCGATTGTGATTGAGGAAGTTATAAAAACGATTTTAAGGTATGTTCATAATGATTAGCAGAGGTTCATGAATTAGTGGAATACAATTGACAGGGCTAAAAGATGACAATGCAGGAGTGCTATAAAGCTATCGGAGGAAACTATGAGGCTGTTTTGGGACGCCTTCACAGCGAAGCTGATTCAGAGATTTACATTAAAGTTCCTTGAAGACCAGAGTTATCTACAGTTAAAACAGGCATTGGAAAATAAAAATTATGAAGATGCTTTCCGCAGTGCGCACACATTGAAAGGGGTGTGTCAGAATCTTTCCTTTGACCGTCTGTATGAGGTAGGATTATGAAAACCCATAGTGAGCTTGGCGCGGCTATAATTAAGGATATGGACTTTTCGCAAGATTATCCACTGGTACATACCGCATGGGAAATCTGCAGATGGCACCATGAAAGATGGGATGGAAAGGGCTATCCGGATGGATTGAAAGGTGAAGAAATACTATCTGATTTAAAATAATTCAACTACTTTCGACATTACTATAAATCAAAATAAATTGATTGACAAAGAAAACCTAGAGTTTATGCGGGATTAATGGACTTTATAATCGATGTAACTGTCAAAGCCCCGGCTGCCTGATTGTTTCATTATCAAATTGACATCTGATTATTGTATAGTATAATTACAATTAAAAACACCGAAGATAAAAGACGGAGGAATTATATGAAAGCACATAAATATTGGTCAGTAGGAGCATTGATCACAATGATTGGTACTTTTTACACTGGGCATAAAGGGTTAAAATCAATCCACAAATACTTTGCGTTAAGCTCTATGCTATGTATGACAATGGCGATATATACAGGGCATAAAATGATTTCCGGGAATAGGAAGAAAAAGGCGAATAAAGAGAAAGTTACAGAGAGGGAGGAATAATTAATGTTGGAAGTAGGGGTCAAGGCACCTGATTTTGAGTTGCCAGATCAAAATGGAAAAATACACAGATTATCGGATTATGCAGGAAAAAAAGTAGTATTATATTTCTATCCCAAGGATAATACAGCGGGATGTACGAAACAGGCATGTGGTTTTTCCGAGAGATATCCTCAGTTTATTGAAAAAGGTGCAGTTATTCTTGGGGTCAGTAAGGATTCTGTATCCTCTCATAAGAGATTTGAGGAAAAATATGGACTGGCATTTACACTTTTAGCAGATCCAGAGCGGAAAGTTATTGAAGCATATGATGTATGGAAAGAAAAGAAAAATTATGGCAAAGTCTCTATGGGTGTGGTAAGAACTACATATCTTATCGATGAACAGGGAGTTATCATCAAAGCCAATGATAAAGTCAAAGCAGCAGATGATCCTGAAAATATGCTTAAGGAATTAGATTAATGAAGATAATATTATCCCCTGCTAAAAAGATGATTACAGATACTGACAGCATAGCGCCGGATGGATTGCCTGAATTTATTGAAAAGACGACAGAGATACAAAGTTGGTTGAAAAGTAAGTCAAAAGAAGAACTGAAGACTATCTGGAAATGTAATGACAAAATTACAGAACAGAACTTCAATAGATTGGAAAACATGGATCTTTATCATTTACTTACCCCAGCTGTCTTATCATATGAAGGAATTGCTTTTCAATATATGGCTCCATCCGTGTTTGAAGATATGCAGCTTGAGTATGTGCAAAATCATTTGAGAATATTTGTCTGCATTTTATGGTGCTCTGAAACCAATGGATGGTGTGACACCTTATCGTTTGGAAATGCAGGCAAAGATCAGGATTGGAGATTCCAAAAATCTGTATGAGTACTGGGGTGACTTGTTATACCGTTCAGTAATAGATGACAGCAGGATTATCATTAATCTTGCATCAAAAGAATACTCAAAATGTATAGAAAAGTATTTGACACCACAGGACAGATATATTTCGGTTACATTTTGTGAAGCTTTTGGAGATAAAATGGTAACAAAAGGTACATATGCCAAGATGGCTCGTGGTGAAATGGTCAGATTTATGGCAGAAAATAATATTGAGAATCCGGTGGATATTAAGAAATTCGACAGACTTGGTTATTCATTCCGGTCTGATTTATCATCAGATACTGAATATGTTTTTGAACGAAAAATAGAACAATGATTTAGATTAAAGATGCTCAGCATGGGCATCTTTTAGTAATAATGAGAATTATTACTATATTATTGACAATATAATAATGATGATATACAATCCCGTCTTTTATTTGATAATTATGCAGATAAAGATTTGCCTGTTATTTTTGTATAAATAATAATGAAACCTTTTTTATATAAAATTTTTTGTGATAAAATAACTGTCAGATATATAATACAGACAGGAGACAAAAGGGGATGAAATTAGATGTTTTGGGATTGTTGGGAGCGTGTTCCTATGCATTGGACTGTGTGGAAGCAGAGTTAGTGCATGTAACAGATAAGCATGCGAAGCGTGTTGCATATATGAGTGTCTGCATGGCAGAACAGATGGGAATTCAGGGGGAGAGTCTGTAGGATCTGACAGCCGGTGCGTTGTTACATGATAATGCACTGACTCAATATATTCAGGAAGAATTACACAATGATATTGCAAGTGCAATAGGTTCGGCGATTCCACTGGAGCTGGGAATTCACTGTGCGGCAGGTGAGAAGAACATGAAAGACATTCCATCCCATACGGATATAAAGAATGTCATTTTGTATCATCATGAGAATGCAGATGGAAGTGGACCTTTTGGAAAAAAATGGACAGAAGTACCGGTTTTTGCACGAATTATCCATCTATGCGATCTGCTTGACCAGGTCTGCTGCAGTGATTCTTTTGATTCAGACACCTGGCAGAAGGTAGAAGCATTTCTTCAGGAAATCACAGGTTCTATAGCGGATGAAGAATGTATAGAAGCATTTAGACATGCTTTTTCTGAACAACATTTTCTGTCACTTGGAGAAAAAGATGTGGAGACTCGTTTATGGAACAGAGTGCCGCGTACAAAACAAGATCTTAGCTTTGAACAGATTAAAGCACTGGCGAAATTTTTCGCACGCATCGTAGACTATAAATCACCATTTACGAGTACACACTCCATAGGTGTGGCTGCAGATGCTGAGAAATTATCCAGATTTATGGGATTTGATGAGGAGACAATGCAGAAAATGTATCTTGCAGGAGCGCTGCATGACATTGGAAAGGTTGCCATAGGTAACAAAATTCTGGAGAAGCCGGGAAGACTGACGGATGATGAGTTTGCAGTTATGAAACATCATGCAGCATATACTTATTCTATTCTGTCAGAAATCGATGATTTTGAAGAGATATGTGACTGGGCTGCCTTTCACCATGAAAGACTGGACGGGACAGGCTATCCATTTGGAAAAACAGCTGCTGAATTAAACACACAGGAACGCATCATGGCGTGTGTCGATATTTATCAGGCACTGACAGAAAGCCGCCCGTATAAACAGGGAATGCCACATGAAAAAGCTTACGGTATTTTAAATGATATGGTAGAAAAAGGATGGCTTGATGGAGAAATCGCTTCACAGGTTGATGCTTGTTTTGATCAGAAAATGACAGACATAATTCATGAGGAGAAACAGCTTGGAGAATAAAAAATTATTCCAGATTGGTGATGTGGCAAAAATGTTTCATATCAGTGTTGGCAGCCTGCGGCATTATGAACAGGCAGGTCTGTTGAAACCAGAATACACAGATCCGGAAACAGGCTATCGCTATTATAGTGCACGTCAGTTTGAGGTTTTAAATATGATTCGTTACTTGCGCGTTTTGGATATGCCATTGGGTCAGATTGGAGAGTTTTTGGGAAACAGAGACATCGACGTGATAGAAGATAAGTTGTTAAATCAGAAAAAACTGATAGAAAAAAACGGCGGGAGTTGGAAACAATCGAACGCAAGATATAAAAGCAGCATATCCTACAATCGGAAAAGGAACTGTATATAGAAATCTTGATATATTGGTAGATGAGGGTTCGTTAAGGAAGGTTGAAGTTCCGGATGGAGCGAATAGGTTCGATTTTTCATTGAAAAATCATTACCATGTCAGGTGTACAAAATGCGGTGAAGTTTCAGATGTGGATATGGATGAAATACCGGATTTGCTGGAAAGAATTCATAACACTCATGGAATCGAATTTTTGGATTAGGATATTTCATTTAAAGGTATTTGCCAAAAATGCAGGGAGAAGGTAAAGGGAGGAACAAACTAATGAAATATGTATGTGACGTTTGCGGATGGGAATATGATGAAGAGGAAGGTTATCCTGAAGGTGGTATTGCACCAGGAACAAAGTGGGAGGACGTTCCAGAAGATTTTGAATGCCCATTATGTAATGTTGGAAAAGATCAGTTTTCAGAAGTTGAATAAAATTCTGATTATTTAAATACGGATAGATAAACAAAAACCCTGGTGCGTGTGAGCAACAGGGTTTTTTATTGCGATAGTTTGTGATGATATCACAGAAAATGATTTACCTTTTGCTTATAATGTAACTACAAACAAAGTAAGGAGGTAGTCTAAATGAGATTAAAAGATAAAGTTGCAATCATTACGGGTGGAAGCCGTGGTATAGGATTTGCTACAGCTGATAAATCTTGAAGGAAGGTGCTTCAGTTGTGTTGGCAGCAAGTTCACAGGAATCGGCAGATGTTGCTGTAGATAAATTAAAAGAAAAATATCCCAATGCAATAGTTGCTGGAATTAGTCCAAATCTGGCAAGCATGGAGTCTGTCAGAAAGGCTTTTAAAGAGGCAACTGAAAAATATGGATGTGTCGACATACTGGTAAATAATGCAGGGATTTCAGAAAACACCTCATTTATGGATTATACAGAGGAGACTTTTGATAAAGTCATGGATTTAAATGTAAAAGGAGTATTTAATACTACTCGTGTAGCAGCAGAATGTATGGTGGCAAGAGGCAAGGGGGTCATTCTCTCAACTTCTTCCATGGTGAGTATTTCGGGACAGCCAAGTGGGTTTGCTTATCCGGCATCGAAGTTTGCAGTAAACGGATTGACTGTATCATTAGCAAGAGAACTAGGACCTAAAGGTATTCGTGTTAATGCTGTTGCACCTGGGATTACAGAAACTGATATGATGAAGCCGTGCCAAAGGAAGTTATCGAACCTATGATTGAAAGAATTCCATTGCATCGTCTTGGACAGCCAGAAGATATTGCCAATGCGTTTGTGTTTCTTGCTTCAGATGAGGCGAGTTACATTACAGGTGTTATATTAAGTGTAGATGGTATGGCAAGAAGTTAAGTTAATGAGGTATGGTGATGTAATCACGGAAAATAAATGAAATTAAGACTATAATAAATCTACAAAAAGAAAAAGATAAGGAGGACTGTAAAATGTCTGCTATTAATATCAATAAAAATAATTTTCAGAACGAAGTACTGAATTCCGATAAACCTGTCCTTTTGGATTTTTGGGCGCCTTGGTGTGCTCCTTGTCGTATGGTGGTTCCTATCATAGAGGAGATTGCAGGTGAACGCCTGATATCAGAGTTGGTAAAATCAATGTGGATGAGCAGCCTGAACTGGCAAGTGAATTTAGTATTATGAGTATCCCAACTTTGGTGGTTATGAAGAATGGGAAGATCGTACAACAGGTTTCAGGTGCGAGACCTAAGAATGCAATTTTAGAAATGCTTTAAGGAGGAGGTGCACTAATGGGATTTTTGATTTCCTTAAACAGGCGAATATTAATCAAGGGATAGAGGAATATAAAAGGACTGCTGGTGCAGTTCTGCTGGATGTACGTACTCCGCAGGAATATCAGGAAGGGCATATACCAGAAAGTAAAAATGTACCGTTACAACAACTTAACAATGTTGTTTCAGTAGTGAAGAATACAGAAATTCCACTGTTTGTATACTGTTATTCCGGAGCCGAAGTCGTCAAGCAACAGGGTTGTTGCAACGAATGGGATATTCTAAAGTAAATAATATCGGTGGCATTGCTGCTTATTCAGGAAAGGTGGAAAAATAAGATGAAGGTAATAATCGTAGGAGGTGTAGCCGGAGGAGCTACAGCTGCTGCAAGAATACGAAGACTGGATGAACATGCAGAAATTACTGTGTTTGAAAGATCCGGATACATATCCTATGCGAATTGTGGGCTTCCATATTATATTGGAGACGTGATCACAGATCCGGAAGAACTTACACTACAGACACCTGAGAGCTTTTTTAAACGCTTCCGTATTAATATGAAAATTCATCATGAAGTTATCTCCATACATCCGGAACGTAAAACTGTTTCAGTGAAGAATTTAGAAAACGGTGAAATATTTGAAGAAAATTACGATAAGCTGATCCTTTCTCCAGGTGCAAAGCCAACACAGCCGAGACTTCCTGGAGTAGGTATTAATAAACTATTTACACTTCGTACTGTAGAAGATACTTTTCTGATAAAGGAATATATTAATAAGAATCATCCAAAATCTGCTGTGTTGGCTGGTGGCGGTTTTATTGGTTTAGAGCTGGCAGAAAATTTGAGGGAGCTTGGCATGGATGTTACGATTGTCCAACGACCTAAGCAGCTGATGAATCCATTTGACCCGGATATGGCATCCATGATCCATAATGAAATGAGAAAGTATGGAATAAAACTGGTACTAGGCTATACAGTAGAAGGATTTAAAGGAAAAGACAATGGAGTGGAGATCTTATTAAAAGATAATCCATCCCTTCAGGCTGATATGGTGGTGCTAGCAATCGGAGTCACACCAGACACAGCATTAGCAAAAGAAGCTGGTCTGGAACTTGGCATCAAGGGAAGTATTGTAGTGAATGACAGAATGGAAACTTCTGTACCGGATATTTATGCTGCAGGTGATGCAGTTCAGGTAAAACATTATGTTACGGGTAATGATGCGCTGATTTCTTTGGCAGGACCAGCCAATAAACAGGGCAGGATCATCGCGGATAACATTTGTGGTGGTGATAGTCGTTACCTGGGCAGTCAGGGAAGTTCTGTTATCAAAGTGTTTGATATGACAGCAGCTACTACAGGTATCAATGAAACCAATGCCAAAAAGTCAGGATTAGAGGTAGATACAGTAATTCTTTCTCCTATGAGTCATGCCGGTTACTATCCTGGTGGAAAAGTGATGACCATGAAGGTGGTTTTTGAAAAAGAGACTTATCGTTTGCTTGGTGCTCAGATTATTGGATATGAAGGAGTTGATAAACGTATTGATGTGCTGGCAACAGCAATCCATGCAGGGCTGAAGGCAACCCAGCTGAAAGATC
>ENA-OQBJ01001270-OQBJ01001270.1-human-gut-metagenome-genome-assembly--contig:-NODE-1270-length-10261-cov-2.545392_pt1 | contig 10261 bp, 10 predicted proteins | sample MGYA00242743_ERZ504545 | MGnify/ENA primary metagenome ERZ504545 (study PRJEB26092, sample SAMD00036252) | human gut metagenome | host: Homo sapiens | study: EMG produced TPA metagenomics assembly of...
CAATGATTATCTGCACAACCTGATTCTTTCTGAGGACTATGACATTTTATGCAGCCGTCAACTCAGATCCTGTATTTTTCAGTACAGACCGCAATTACACCGGCAATTCATTTCCTCTGCCCATCCAGACAGATGCTGCTTATTATACACAGACCGGCAAGATGCGCATCCTCGGTGAGGATGCCATTGCCTCTGTACAGACGATGCCCGCCTGCTCCTCCCAGGACTCCATCCATATTGTGGCGTCCTCCCGAGATGCACTTTCTTATATACAGAAAGTAAAACTGAGTTTTCTGCTTGCCGGCATCTTTTCACTCTCAATCTCAGGACTGCTGATTCTTTTGTACACCCGATATTTCAGTACAAGGATCCAGACCCTGCGCCTTGCCATGAAAAAAGTGGCACACAATGATTATGAAATTGTCAACTCCATCCAGGGGGACGATGAACTGACAGCTGTTTTTTCAGATTTAAAAACAACGGTCGAAAAATTAAAACGAAACGAAGCTCAGATTTATGAGACACAGATCCGGCAGCAGATGATCTCGAACCAACAGCATCAGATGGAACTCAAACTTCTGGCCAATCAGATCAATCCGCATTTTCTCTACAATACGCTGGAAACCATACGGATGAAAGCATTCGCAGAAGGAAACCGGGAAGTTGCCACCGCGATCAAGCTGCTTGGCAAATCCATGCGATATGTCCTCAACAATACGAAGACGACCGCTACCACGCTTGACAAAGAAATTGACTATATAAAAACTTACCTTGCCATTCAGAAAATGCGGTTTGGAGAACGGCTGAATTATACGATCCGGATCGACAGCCACCTGGATCTTACGCAGTATCAGATCCTCCCGCTTTTGATCCAGCCGATCATTGAAAACGCAGTCTCCCACGGTCTAGAGGACACCGGAAAGGAAGGACATGTGATCCTGAAGATTTTCAGATCCAAAGATGATCTTCTGATCGCAGATGTATTTGATAACGGGATCGGAATGTCACCTGAAAAACTTAAGGATGTCATTGATCATCTGGATATCCCGCAGCCGGAATCCGATCACGGAGTCGGACTTTATAATATCAATAACCGGGTGCATCTTTTTTATGGAAAATCTTACGGACTTTCCTTGCACAGCCGCCCGGGATTTGGTACTCTGATTACATTGACAATTCCACTATTAAATTTGACGGAGGATGAACCATGAATGTATTGATCGCGGATGACGAGAAAATTGTACTGGAAGGCTTAAAATACATTATTGACTGGAACAGGCTCGGCTTTACCATCTGTCAGACAGCGTGCGACGGGCAGGACGCTTTTGAAAAAATCAAAAGTCTGAATCCGGATCTTGTCCTTCTGGATATCCGGATGCCTAAAATGACAGGAATTGAAGTTGTACAGGCAGCTGTGGAGTCCGGCTATACCGGAAAGTTTATTATTTTGAGCGGTGTTACGGATTTCAAACTTGCTCAGACCGCCATGCGTTACGGTGTCGATTTCTACCTCACAAAGCCAATCGATGAGGATGAGCTGGAACAGGCGGTTTCTGCTGTCCATGAGCTCATCTTGAAAGAAGCGCAAAGTCAGACTTCCTATGAACAGTATCGCAACAAGGCAAAACACAGTATTTTAAAAGAGATTCTGCTGGATACTTGTGATTATTATAAACTGGATTCGAATGACCTGCATCTCAATGCGAACATTTATCAGATCGTCTCTTACGAGAACTATAATCAGGAATATTTTTATCAGACCTGGAATTTTGCCGACCTGATGCGTGTTACCAACCAGGACAATCATACCTTTGACATCATTGAACTGGATCAGCGCAAGATTATCCTGCTAAAGGGCGATTTTGCAGTTTCCAAATTTGAAAACCTGCTTCGGCATTATCAGATTGCTCCGCAAAAGGGCTCTCCCTTTGATTCTGTATTTCTCGCCTACGGACAGAAAGTGTCCCGTATCCGGGACATCCATCTTTCGTATCAGGATGTGTGCCACTTAAGCGACCGGCGCTTTTTCTGTGAAGAGAACCAGCATATTGTAGGATATGAGGAATTGTACGGAGAGCTGCCAGAATCTGTGCCGCTCACACGGCAGACGGCACCTGACTATGCAGAACGATTCGCCAATTATATCCAGTCTCACAACCAGACTCTGCTTGCCGAAACCTTAAAAGAACTGTCACATACCATGAAATATACAGATGCTCCGATCACCTCTATTAAACATATGATGATCGACCTGTATATTCTGGTCAAACAGAAAATCATGCAGACCTATCCAAACATTGATATCCCATTTCTGGCCAATGCCTCTGCGATCGATCTGTTAGAACGGAAGTATTATCTTTATGAAATTATTACGTTTCTGGCAGAGCAGTTTGATCTCTGGATGCATTCTGTGGGATATTCTTCCGGTGAAAATGTGATGGATGAAGTACTCTACTACATCCATCACAATTACCGGGACAATCTGAAGCTGGAGAGTATTGCCCCCTTATTCGGGTACAACAGTTCTTATCTTGGCAAGATCTTCTCCAAAAACTGGGCATCAACTTCAATGCCTATGTAGATACCGTGCGTATTGACGAAGCCAAAAAGCTGCTTGCAAACAATGCGCTGAAGGTTTATGAAATTGCAGATCTGGTTGGATACAGCAATGTAGACTACTTCCATAAAAAAATTCAAAAAATATGTGGGAACCAGTCCTGCAGAATATCGCAAAAATCACTGCTGATCTTTGAAAAATTCGACCATGGCACGACTCCAGTCATGGGCTTCTTTCGAGAAAGCAAGCCCACAGCCATGACCGCCGCTGGGATATACAAAAAGCTCATGTCTGACATGGGCTTTTTTTAATGCTGCTCCCATCCGCACAGCATTGGAAGGCGGCACACAGTCATCATCCGCACAAGTCCACACAAAGGTCTCGGGATAAGATTCTGTCACCAGATTTTCTGCCGAAAGCATCTTCCGAAGTGAAGTATCTCCTCCCGTCAACAACTCTGCACTTCCCTCATGTGGTTCTTCCGTAAAACTGATCACAGGATAGCACAGACAGATCTTATCCGGCGTATCTTCCACTCTTTTTGCCAGAGCTGCCTGCGATGCACATAGATGCCCTCCTGCAGATGCTCCTAATGTCAGGATATTGTCGGGATCTACACCATATTCCAAAGCATGCTCCCTGACATAGCGAATCGCCAGAGAAAGATCTTCCTGCGGCGCAGGGTAGACAGCCGGTGACACCCGATATTTCAGAATAAACGCCGCATATCCCTGCGCTTCCATATAATTCAGGATCGGCGTTCCTTCTCCGCTGAAGCAGACTTCACAATATCCGCCTCCCGGGCAGATAATGACCGCAGGACGTCTCTTTTTTCTGACTTTTTCTGTGATGTTATCCGGCGCCAGCAAAAAGACGGATTCCTTTTCTCCTTTTCGATCCTTTTTAAGGGACCAGTCTTCTGATTCATTCCACAGGGAGATTGCTCTGCGCATCCCATTTTCCCGCAGATCCAGAATCAGATTCACTGCATCGATCAACTGATCTACTATGATCGAAAACGGCTCTCCCCACGGAGTCTTTCCTATCTGCTCCATACGTGCAAGCGGCAGATGATATGCTTCTTTTGGATACATATCCAGCAGATATTCGGAGTAAAACACGCGCAGATAGTTTTCCATATCCGGATATGCCAAAATGTCATTCATTGAGTTATATTTTGTAATTCTCATGTTCTGTGCCTCCTAACAATTCTTTTGTACACCTTATCCACTGTTTTGCGATCAGACCGTGTCCGTTCTCCGTTGGATGTACCCCGTCCCAGATCCAGTATGAGGATTCACGCTTCTGTAAAGCCGCGTCGAATACCTCCTGAAGCGGAACAAATACTGCATCAAATTCTTCCGCAATCTTTTTTACCTCTTTCTGATACGCTTCCATGCACGTTCTCCACGTTTCTTTATCCGGATCATAAACAGGGCCGTCTGCTCCCATAAACGGCTCACACAGCACGATTTTACATCAGGCAGTGCCCTCTTTAATTCCCCAAGCATCATCCGGTAGATTGTCCCATACGCCTCTTTTCCTGTCGCATGGCGGGCATGTTCTGCCTGCGGTCCGTCATTGATTCCCACAAGAATACTAACAATATCCGGCTTGATCTCCACCATATCCTCATACATTCTGCCGTACAGATCGATTACCCGGTTTCCTGAGATTCCACGATTCACAAACTGCAAATCCCTTTCGGGATATTTACTTCCCAGAATCGCATTGATCACATAGGCATAGCTGTGTCCGATCTGATGATTTAAATCTCCTCTGTCCTTTTCTTCTTTATAACGATTTCCATCTGTAATACTGTCTCCTGTAAACAGAATTCTTGTTCCCATAATTTTTTTCATCCTTTCCGCTCTTATTTTACCTGAATCCGAAGCACTGCAGGCAGATCTGTCTTCACACCCTGAATCTGCAGGTGCAATCCTTCGCTGTCCGTTTTCCACTGTACATTCGCTTTGTCAAATCCCAGAACACGGATCTGCTCGATCAGACCATGAAATTCCGGCACGTTCTGATCTTTGGAGTCTGCCAGGGAACGGATCGTAAGTACTCCATCTTCCGGATACTGCATTACAAACGCATATATGCTGTCTCCTTTGACTGTAAAACGGATGTCCTCTTTTGTATAAGGAAGCTCCAGATTATCTGTAAACTGCCCCTCCGGGATCTGCAGCGTTCCCTCCCCGGATTTTCTCCATGGTCTGCTTCCTGAAACAGCGCTTTCATTTTTCTTCATCCATTCCCCGATTTCTTTCAAGATTTTGATATCCTCTTCCGGAATCGATCCATCTCCTCTCGGTCCTACATTGAGCAGCATATTTCCGTTCTTGCTGAGGATTTCAATAAAATTGCAGATGATCTGTCTGCTCGTCTTGTACTCCAGCGTATCTGTATAGCACCAGGAATTTTTTGCAATCGCAGTATCTGTCTGCCAGACATACGGTTTTGCCTCTGCAAGAGCACCGCGTTCTACTTCCACGATCCCGCTTCCAAACATCATCGCATCATGCTTATAGCAGATCGCAACTTTTTTGCCCCACTGTACCGCCCTGTTATAATAATAGGCTGCCAGTTTTTTGAGCACCTCTTTAAACGCCTCATGCTGCAGCCACCAGTCAAAGTACAACAAAGAGGGCCGGTATTCATCGATGATCTCACAGGTTCGAAGCAGCCAGTCTGTCAGAAATTCTTCTGTCGGATACGGGTTGCTCCTAAGATCCTGATTGTCCGGCTCCGGCATCGCGGGCCAGTAAAAATCCCCCTTCTGTAACGGCTCCCTGATATCGCTGTCAAATTCTTTTCCATGTCCCATAAAAAACCAGTGTTCTGCCCGGTGAGACGATGTACAAAATACTAATCCCTCTTCTTCTGCCGCTTCCTTCAACTCTCCCAGCAGATCTCTGTGGGGTCCCATATCCCATGCATTATATCTGGATATCCTGCTCTTATACATCTGAAACCCGTCATGATGCTCTGCCACCGGAAACACATATCCTGCCCCAGCCTCTTTGAACAGCTTCATCCACTCTCTAGGATTAAACTTTTCTGCTGCAAACATGGGAATAAAATCTTTATAGCCAAACTCCCTGTGGTCTCCGTAGGTCTTCCTGTGATACTCCCATTCTTCTTTTTCCTTGATATACATATTTCTGGAGTACCACTCATTGGCATGGGCTGCAATACTATACAACCCCCAGTGGATAAAAATTCCAAACCGCTTTTGTAAAAACCAGTCCGGAGCACTCCACTCTGTCAGTGAATTCCAATCTGCGTGATACGGGCCTGCTTTGATCACGCGTTCAATTTCTTCCAAATATGCCTGTTCTTCCTGTGATGTCATATCTTTTGCTCCTTTCTTATTCCTGCAGCCTCAAAATAAAAACACCTTTCGCCGGAAGCTTTACTTTTTCTCCGGCCTGATACGTATTACCTGAAAGCAGTTCTTTTCCACTGTATTCTAAAATGACAGAAAGCATCTCTTCTCCATGATTGAGCAGAAACAAATATCTTCCGTTTTCATTGCTTCGTATTGTTGCCTCCAGTTTTTTCTGTGGTTCTGCCACCGGCCGGATTCCCGCTCCTTACAGAGTGTTCCGATAAACTTCTCATAAAACGCTCTGTCAGAACGAGTCGCTACATAGTAGGCTTCTCCTTTGCCGAAAGAATTTTTTGTGATTGCAGGCATTCCCTGATAAAAATCTTTCTCGTAAGTACTCAAAACCTCTGCACCTTCCGGATGACTCAGATCGCAGAGCAGTTTTGCAGGATAAACGATCCCCTGATACGAAAATTCATTCTGAACACCATGCGGAAGCGCATCCGATTCCTCCACCCAGATTCCCAGAATATCGCGCAGCCTGCCCGGATATCCGCCAGTGATCACCAGATCATGTTCATCCACGATTCCACTGAAAAATGTGGTAACGAACACTCCGCCCTTTTTCACAAATCTGCGGATCTTCTCATCATATCCCGGCTTTGTCATATAGAGAATCGGCGCGATCAGCACCTTATATCGTTCCAGATCATCTTCTTCCCCCACGATATCTGCCGGAATATTCAGACTATGCAGCGCTTCATAGTAAAGATACACTTCGTCTTTATATTTCAACTCACAGCTGGGACCTGCAGAACACTCGATCGCCCACCAGTTGTCCCAGTCAAAATACACTGCCACTTCTGCTTCCGTCACAGCTCCCAGCGTCTCCTCTCCGATTCGCTCCAGCTCTTTCCCCAACGCCTGTGCTTCCCGGTACACTCGTGTCTGGTTCGTTCCTACATGATCGATAATGGCTCCATGCAGTTTCTCGCAGGCTCCAATGGAACGGCGCATCTGGAAAAACATCACAGAGTCTGCCCCGTGGGCCACTGCCTGATAGCTCCACAAGCGCATCACACCAGGACGCTTCAGGCATTGTAGGAGAGCCAGTTGGTCACACTTGGAGTCTGTTCCATCAGCAAAAACGGAGTTCCCCCTTTGATTCCCCGCATCAAATCATGACTCATGGCAATCTGTGCCGGCGTATCTTCATTTGCCGGATAATTATCCCATGCTACCACATCCATGTACTTTGCCCACATCTTATAGTCCAGATTTTTATAAAATCCCATGAGGTTCGTAGTGACCGGGAGATTGGGTGTGACACTTTTGACTGCCTCATATTCCATTTTGTAACATTCCAGCATACTCTCTGAATTAAAACGCTTATAATCAAGAGTCATCCCCTGAAACTGACTTCTGTCATACTCAAAATGCTCGCTCAAAAGATTCGGCAGCACAATCTCATCCCATTCATAAAACGTGTGCCCCCAGAACGAAGTATTCCATGCCCGGTTCAGTTCCTCTATGGTTCTGTATTTTTTCTTTAACCATACACGAAACGCTTTTTCACAATTGTCACAGTAACACTCCCCACCGTATTCATTGGAAATGTGCCATGCAATCAGGTTGTCACAGTCTTTATATCTCTCCGCCAGTTTTTTTGCCAGTCTTACAGAATATTTCCGGTAAGTCGGACTGTTCGGACAGGAATTATGCCGTCCTCCGAATTTTCGTTTCATTCCGTTAAACTCTACCCGCAGGATATCCGGATATTTTTTTGCCATCCATGCCGGATGTGCCGCTGTAGATGTTGCAAGGCAGACTGAAAATCCATGCTCTCCAACCAGTTCCATAATCTCATCCAGACGCGAAAAATCATATTCTTCTTCCGATGGCTGCAGAGATGCCCAGGCAAACACGTTCAACGTCAGAACATCAATATGCGCCTCTTTTAACAGCTCATATCTTCTTTCCACACTTCTTTTGGCCATTGCTCCGGATTATAATCTCCGCCATAAACAATTTTATTTACTTTATTGCTGTATTTCATTTCATCCTCCATGAAAAATGTCCCGGGAGAACTGTCTTCAAATCATAACAACTGTGCATTTGTTGAGACATCCCTCTCAGGACATTCCTGCGAAACTATTTATTTACTTTCTTCTGTTTATTTAGCATCACTTTCAGCCGGATATTTTTCTGCGGATGCTTTTCTTGCTGCTGTCTGATCTGCCGCATTTTTCATATCCACTTTCAAAACGTCATCATATCCGAGACCTTTTGCGGTTTTCTGCATGTCTTTTTTCAGACTGTTAAATTCTGCATCATCTTTTGCAAAGATCATTTTCCAGGAACCATCTACGATTGCGGATTTACACTGTCCACGCACTGTTGTGATATTGGAATCTGCCTCCGGTACTGAATAAGAAGAGCCCGGTGCTACTAACAGCATATTGTGATTTTCCAGATATTCCATCGTTGTATCTGCACCCATGTGTGCACTCCAGTCTTCATCCAGTGCAGTCTTATTATTTTCAAGCGTTGTCTCCCATTCCTGGTAGTTATATGGTGCTCCTGTATTTGGGTCAATATCTTCCAGGTTTACTGTTTTGAAGTTCAGTGCAGATACACCGTCTTTCCAGTTTCCGCCGCCATATTCTTCATCTACCGCTACGTCGTTCATCGGAAGGGCTTCTTTTCCGAACTCTGTCAATTCCGGTTTTCCATCTTCGTTCACATCCCATGTCAGCCCTTTGATTCCTGCCGCTCCGTTTGCCTGACCGTTCAGTTCGATTCCTTCCGGAGAATACAGCCAGTCGATAAAATCTGCCATTCTCTGCGGATCTTCTGCATTGCTTCCGATCGCGATCACCTGTGTAGAGTTTCCTTCCGGACAGCTTCCGTAGGAGAAGATCTGCATATCCTCTACAGGAGCCATCATAAATCCTTTTCCGGCCGCTTTATTTTCTGCTGTATTATACAGATTCTGTCCAACCCAAGGCCATGGACAATACAGCACCTTGCCATCTGTATATTTTGCAGACCATGTATCATAATTCTGAGTCGTAGAATCCGGATCTACCAATCCTCTCTGATTTGCCTCATAGAAGAAATCAAGTACGTCCATATAGATCGAATCATCATCAAGAATACTCTGTTCCTCTGTTCCGTCTGCCTTGGAAAGTACAAATCCTACTTCATCATATCCATACATGCAAGCTGGCTGTTTTGCATTGTTCATCATATTGTCATCCCAGTCTTTGAACAGAGAAATTGCATAGATGTCCTCGCTGCCTTCTTTCTCACGCGCCAGCTTCTGCATACCCTCCAGCACATCCAGAAAATCATCCAGATTTTCCATCTTCGGATATCCGAGTTCTTTGTAGTAATCCCAGCGGATATATGGTCCGAATGTCGGTTCCAGTCCCTCGCTTGACTCTGTAGCCGCATCTGTAGATACAGAGTTCGGGAATGCAAACATTCCTTCTTCCGGAAGACCTTCATTCGTCACATCAATAGCCTCTCCGTAATTTTCCACAATATCTTTTCCATCCATCAGGTCTGTACAGTCCATGATCAGTCCTGAAGAGACCAGGTCATTTAACTTTCCGTTGGAAGTATTGACTAACACCAGATCTCCAAGTTCTCCTGCTGCGGAACGAGTCTGATACAGTGTCTGACCGCCGCCTGCCACGTTTGGTGCGATAATGTTCAGTTCCATATTAAATTTATCTTTTACGATTTTTGCAAACCAGCCGCTTTGTACTCCCTGATAATTGGCAAACTCATCATACACATCCACTGTGATAAATTCTTCATAATTTCCATCTTTGGATCCCTTATTGTCTGCGGATTTCTTCTCATCACTTCCGCATCCTGTCAGCAGAGACACTGCCATTACGGTGCATAAAAATGCACTGATCACTCTCTTTTTCATGTTCTTTGTTCTCCTTTACTTTCTATTGTCCTGCAAAATATCAGCCTTTTACGGAACCAATCATGATTCCTTTTACAAAGAATCTCTGGAACATCGGATAGATGCACAGAATCGGAAGTACCACGACTACGGATACTGTCATCTGAATGGATGTTCCCGTCTGCTGTGTGGCAAGTGCGGCCGTACTGATCGCCGCTGTACCACTGTTTCTTACCATTGCCGCCAGCGAGCTTGCCTGATTGATATAAGTATACAGCAAATACTGCAGGGAATACAATTTCTGATCGGTAATATAAATCAGGGTGTCCTGATAGTTATTCCACTGTCCAACTGCCGAGAAGATTGCAACTGTCGCTAAAATCGGCGTACATGTGGGCAAAATGATTTTATAAAAAATTTTAAAATACCGGCTCCGTCAATCTCTGCC
>ENA-OQBJ01001271-OQBJ01001271.1-human-gut-metagenome-genome-assembly--contig:-NODE-1271-length-10253-cov-2.324511_pt1 | contig 10253 bp, 13 predicted proteins | sample MGYA00242743_ERZ504545 | MGnify/ENA primary metagenome ERZ504545 (study PRJEB26092, sample SAMD00036252) | human gut metagenome | host: Homo sapiens | study: EMG produced TPA metagenomics assembly of...
GCCCTGCCTGCCGATGACCTTCCCCATATCATCCTCTGCCACATGCAGGGAGACAATGACCTCGCGGCCATCCACCTTTTCCTCTGCCTGGACAGCTTCCGGATGATCCACTAAGGATTTGGCGATAACTGTAACCAGCTCTTTCATGCTGTCGTCCTCTCCAATCAGTTCTTAGCGTTCTTTGCTTCAGCAAACTTAGCCATGATGCCCTGCTTGCTGAGGAGATTCTTGACGGTATCCGTCGGCTGAGCGCCTTTGTTCATCCAATCGAGAACCTTGTCCTCATCGACCGTGACTGCTGCCGGGTTCTGGGACGGATCGTAGTTACCGAGAACCTCGATGAAACGACCATCACGCGGAGCGCGGGAGTCAGCTACCACAATGCGATAGAACGGATTCTTCTTTGCACCCATACGGTTCAAACGAATCTTTACTGCCATGTCAATTCACCACCTTTCGTGATCAAGATATATTCAACGCAGGAACGGCATCTTCGGGAGTCCCATGCCACCGAGGCCCGGGAAACCGCCCTTCTTGCCCTTCTGCATCTTTTTCATTTTCTTCATCATCTTCTTCATCTCGCCAAACTGCTTCAAGAGCTTGTTGACGTCCTGCACGCGCGTGCCGGAGCCCATGGCGATACGCTTGCGGCGACTGCCGTTGATGATGCTGATGTCTGCGCGTTCCTTCGGGGTCATCGATTTGATGATGGCCTCGACCTGGCGCATCTCCTTGCCGTCAAGGTCGATATCCTGCCCGGCGAGCTGCTTCTTGAGGCCGCCCATGCCGGGGATCAGGCCGAGGATGTTCTCGAGCGAGCCGAGTTTCTTGACCTGCTGCATCTGCGCGAGGAAATCGTCGAGCGTGAACTCGTCCTTGCGCAGCTTCTTCTCCATCTTCTTGGCTTCTTCCATGTCGAACGTGGCCTGCGCCTTCTCGACGAGGGAGAGTACATCGCCCATGCCGAGGATGCGTGAAGCCATGCGATCCGGATGGAACACCTCGAGCGGCTCGAGCTTCTCGCCGAGACCGACGAACTTGATGGGCACGCCCGTGACGGCCTTGACGGAAAGTGCCGCACCGCCGCGGGCATCGCCGTCGAGCTTCGTCATGATGACACCGTCAAGCCCCAGCGAATCGTTGAACGCTTTGGCGACATTGACGGATTCCTGACCCGTCATCGCATCGACGACGAGCAGGATCTCATGCGGGTGGACGGCAGCCTTGATATCGCGCAGCTCCTGCATCAGGCTTCGTCGATCTGCAGGCGGCCGGCCGTATCGATGATGACGACATCACAGGCATGCGCGAGCGCGTACGGCAACGAATCCTTCGCGATCGTCACAGCATCCGTGCCAGCCGGCATCGCGAACACCGGGATCCCCAGCTGCTTGCCGAGTACCTGCAGCTGCGTGACGGCAGCCGGGCGGTAGATATCCGCCGCGACGAGCAGCGGATGCTTGCCCTGCTTCTTGAGCGCAAGGCCCAGCTTGCCTGCCGACGTCGTCTTGCCGGCGCTGCAGGCCCGCCATCATGATGACTGTCGGCGGCTTCGGGCTGATGTTGAGGCGGCTCTGCGTGCCGCCCATGAGATTCGTGAGTTCCTCATCGACGATCTTGATGACGACCTGTGCTGGCGTCAGTGTCTCGAGGATATCCTGGCCAATCGCACGCTCCTTGACGCGCTTGATGAACTCCTTGACGACCTTGAAGTTGACATCGGCTTCGAGCAGGGCCATGCGCACCTCACGCATGGCCTCATTGACATCGTCCTCCGTGAGCTTGCCATGGCCGCGGAGTTTCTTGAACGTCGCCTGCAGACGATCGGATAAACTTGCAAAAATCAAAACTCATACCTCCTGGCCATTCCCTAGCAGCGGCGAAAGGCGCCTAAGGACCGCATCGACTGCCGGAGCATTCTCCGCGTTCCTGAGCGCTGCGATGGAAGCCGAGATCCCTGAAAGCTCCCGGCGTTCCCTCTGGTAGCGCGCGACGAGCCCGAGCTTCTCCTCGTAAGACTCCATGGCTCGTTCCGAGCGATGGATGTTGTCGTAAACGGCCTGCCGGGAAATCCCGAGTGCCTCGCCGATCTCCGACAGCGAAAAATCTTCGAAGAGATGCATCTTCAGGCATTCCTGCTGCTTTTCCGTGAGCAGCGCCCCGTAAATATCGAATAGCGCTGACAAATATAAAAGCTGCTCCATCCTGCCCCTCACCTTGCTTGTCTTCTTCCTTGTGCCAAGCGTTCTGCTTGACATAGGCTATTATAGCGGACTATGGCTCTCGTGTCAAGCATATATCCTTGTCAGTTAAAATTTTTTTCAACCACAAAAACGGAAATAGGAATTTTTTTTCAAGCGGAAAGAGGAGTTCTTCTGTAAATTGTCGAATACCTTGTAAAAATCTAAGCAAAGAGCATTGTCTCTGCTGCCGCCATGACAGCACTTGGCATCTTATCCGGATATACGCATCCGAATATAAATGAAAGGAGTTTTTCTCAATGCAATTCAAAAAATTGATGGACAGTTTCTTCATCCACTATCTCAACCAGTTCGACAAGCACTGCTTCAACGTCAAACTGCACGATGAAACATACACGATTGGCAAGGGCGAACCGGAATTCACGGTCATCATCCATAAGGATATCCCCAAGAGCGAACTCCTCTCCTCCACGGAACTCGCACTCGGCGAAGCTTACATGCGCGGCGATATCGAGATCGAGGGCGACCTCTTCCACATGCTCTGCACCTTCCTCGAGCAGGCCGACCGCTTCTCGCTCGACCGCAAGGGCCTGCGCGGCATCCTCTACATGTCGGAAAAGAAGAAAGACCAGGCCAAGGAAGTTTCCTCCCATTATGACCTGGGCAATGAATTCTACAAGCTCTGGCTCGACCCGACGATGAGCTACTCCTGTGCTTATTTCAAGCACGCGGACGACACGCTCGAGCAGGCGCAGCGCAACAAGGTCGACTACATCCTCGAGAAGCTCTATCTCAAGCAGGGCATGACGCTCCTCGACATCGGCTGCGGCTGGGGCTTCCTGCTCATCGAGGCCGCCAAGAAGTACGGCGTCAAGGGCTACGGCTGCACGCTCAGCAAAGAGCAGTGGAAGAAGAGCCAGGAACGCATCAAGGCCGAGGGGCTCGAGGACATGGTGACGATCGAACTCATTGACTACCGTGACCTCGAAGATAAAGGTCTCCAGTTCGACCGCATCGTCAGCGTCGGCATGATGGAGCATGTCGGCCGCTCGAATTACGCGACGTATATGGAGACAGCCAACCACCTGCTGAAGGACGGCGGCATCTTCCTGCTGCACACGATCACGGGCCACGACGAGGTCGTCTCGGAGCCCTGGATCCGCAAATACATCTTCCCGGGCGGCACACTGCCATCGCTGCGCGAACTCATCTCTGACGCCTACGACGCCGATTTCCGCGTCCTCGACGTCGAGAGCCTGCGCCGCCATTACTACAAGACCCTCATGTGCTGGTACCACAACTTCCTCAAGGTCCACGACACCGTGGCCGGCTGGAAGAATGAAGACTTTGTGCGCATGTGGGATCTCTACCTCTGCGGCTGCGCAGCTGCTTTCTACATCGGCTACATCGACATCCATCAGTCCTCATGACGAAAGGCAACAACAACGACCTCCCGCTGACCAGATGGTATTGACGAAATCCGGCCTCAGCGCTTGATCTTCAAGTCCAGCAGGACCCGATCCGTTTCCCATGGAGAAATTATGGTGTACGGCACATGATATCTCTCGAGAACGTCGAGGATCTGCTGGTCTTTTTCTTTGGCCTGCGGCAAATCCGTCTCCGGGCGGCCATCCACGGCCAGGAACTCGTCGTTGCGGCGCAGCAGATAATTGAGGTTCTCGTAGCGGTTGAATTCCTGCATGACGAGTGTGTCAAACGCCTCCGACGGCTCCCGGTTGTAAATGATATTGAGCGGCAGCGGCGAATCGCAGATGGCGAAATCCACGCCGTACTTCGCGAGCGTGCGCGTGCGGTGTGCCTGCTCGGCAAAAAGATAGAGCTGATCCTCGACGATATCCGTCGCCTGCTGGTACCAGAGCCACTTCGCGAACTCCCCGACCAGCTCCGTACGATACCCCATGCGCTTGAGCTTCGAATACATATCCGCAGCGATCGTGCTCTTGCCGATTGCCGCCCCGCCATAAAAATTGATCACTTTCATAAAAAAATCACCTGTCGTCCCTTTTCCAGGAGAATCTGCCAAAGGAGGAATCCCTTTGTCCAAAAACATCTACTTCGCCGGCTCCATCCGCGGCGGCCGCCAAGATGCGGCACTCTACCAGAAGATCATCGCTTTCCTGCAGCAAAAGGATCGCGTACTCACCGAACACGTCGGCAACCTTAGCCTCAACATCCACGAACAAGGTCAGGAAGACCAGGCCATCTACGAACAAGACACCGCCTGGCTCCGGACAGCCGACCTCGTCATCGCCGAATGCACCCGCCCATCTCTCGGCGTCGGCTACGAACTCGCCTATGCCGAACGCTTCAAGATACCCTGCCACATCTTCTACCGGCCGGCCGAAACCGCCCTCTCCGCCATGCTGACCGGCGACAGCTACTTCCACATCCACCCCTACACCGACTGGCACGACCTGCAAACGCAACTCGCCACCATCATGCAAAGGCAATGACACTCCTCTTAGTTTAACACGTTGGCGAGAAATAATAAATCTTGCACTGGTCAACAAAACCTGTCACAAAAATAAAGGTTTCAGTTCAGCCTTGAGCCTGGGCAGACTGGCATCGTTCATGATGCCGCTTTGGGGGCAAGGTGAGAACGGCTCGCATTTATCGACAAAGCCTTACAAAAATGATATGATTGAGTTACCAGAACAAGAACCATCTATAAAAATACGGCCAGGAGTCCGACATCATGAACCAAAACGAAGAACCAACCTTCCTGCCCGGCTATGAGCCGCAGGACGTCCTCCACCATCTGCCCCTGCCGTTCTATGTCTGCCAGGTACACAAGCCCTACTCCCTGCTCTATGCCAATCAAGAACTCCTCACGCTCCTCGACTGCCAGGATCTTGCGGAGCTGCGCGCACACATCGGCAACCAGGTGCCGAATCTGGTCGCTTTTGAAGACGTAGAGCGCACAAGGCAGGAAGTAGCAAAGCAGCTGCGGGAAAAGAAAGATCGCTTCGAGCATGTCCATTCCCGCATCGTTACGCGCCGAGGACGCATCCATTACGCGGAAATCTCCGGCCACCTCGTACCCACCCCGGAATACGGCGAGGTCTTCTACTGCCTGGTGACGGTACTCGACCAGCCGTCCGCCAGTCACTCCATCGACAAGGATGTGCGCGATTACGTTGTGAATCACATCGACGAAGCACTCGAGAAGCGCTGGATCCAGATTTACTATCAGCCGGTCATCCGCACGCTCACGGGCAAACTCTGCGGCTTCGAGGCTCTCGCGCGCTGGGTTGACCCGTACATCGGTTTCCTATCGCCAGCTTCCTTTATCCCGGCGCTCGAGCAGACGCGCCAGATCCACAAGCTCGATCTCTTCGTCCTCAAGGAACTCTGCCAGGGGCTGCGCCAGCGGCTCGATGCCAAGCTCCCCTGCCCGCCTGTCTCCTTCAATCTCTCGCGCCTCGACTTCCTGTTCCTCGACGTTTTCCAGACCATCGAGGATACGGTCGCTGCCTACGATCTGCCGCGCGACCTCCTGCATGTGGAAGTGACGGAAAGCACGGTGGCTCGCGACCCCGGCCCCATCCGCCGGACAATCGAACGCCTGCGCGAAGCCGGCTACGAAGTCTGGGTTGATGATTTTGGCAGCGGGTATTCGTCGCTCAACATCCTCAAGGACTGCACGGTCGATCTCATCAAGCTCGACATGGGCTTCTTGCGCACCTTCACGGAAAAATCCCGGCAGATCATCGCCTCGACCATCGATATGGCCAAACGGCTCGGCATCAAGACGCTGACGGAAGGTGTCGAGACGCAGGAACAGGCAGATTTCCTCGCTTCGATTGGCTGTGGCCGTCTGCAGGGCTATTTTTTCGGCAAGCCGCAGCCACTCGCAGGTGCTTTGGCCCACATCCAGCACAAGGCCGTGGGCTGGAGATGCGCAAATGGCACCACTACTTTGATGTGGCCAGCTCGGTCATCCAGCAGACGGACTTGGCCGCAGCCCTCCTAGAACTCGCGGAAGATGAGGTCCATTTCCTCTACACGAACGAGGCATACCGTCAAGAGCTGCTCTTGCTGCATTCTACGCCGCAGGAAGCAGAAAAAGCATTGAACAATGCCAAAGATCCCGCGACGTATGATACGTTTCGCGAATCCGTGCAGAATGCGCGCCGGAGCCAGAAGCCCGAGACGTATTTCTACGTGGACAACGGCAGCTACATCCGCATCTGCCTCGAGGTCGTGCTGGAATACAACGGGCACACCTTGATCCGGACCGACATCAAGAACATCACGAAGAACCGCGAATGGCTCGAGCATGTCCGCTTCGACCAGAACCTGCGCTACCTCTACATACTCTTTGACAACATCCATATCGTCCATCTCGATCGCGATACCATCGAGCCACTCTTCCTGCAGGATCCCCAGGACACGACATGCTGTTCCAAGAACAGCACGGCATCCAGGCTTTCCTCGATACCTTCAGCAGCCGCTATATCCATCCGGACGACCGGAGCCGTTATCTTGCCTATTGCGATCCCGCTACGGTGACCGCGCGCCTGAAGGCAAGCCCCGGCGGCAGGATCTACGACTGCTTCCGCATCCGCGATCCGCATGGCAACTACAACTGGAAGGAATGCACGGCCACGCTCATCCCCAACACAGATGGATCTCAGATTCTGACGACCGTGCAGAGCATCGAGTTCCTGCCGCAGACCCTGCAGGCGATGCACCGGGAAAACGGCCAGCTGCCGGCACCGGTGGCGGACAGTGAAACGCTTGCGGCCCTGCTCTGGAACAATCTGCAGCAGAATTCCCGGCTCTGCTATTTCTGGAAAGACAAGCAGCGGCGTTTTGTCGGCGCATCCAAGGCCTTCCTCGCATATTACGGCTTCGCGTCCGAAAAGGATATCATCGGCCGGACCGACGAGGAGATGGGCTGGCATGTCGATGATGTCCCGTATCGCACCGATGAATGTAATGTACTCCAGAAGGGACACATCATCGCAAAGAGCCCGGGGCAATGCATCATCGCGGCGTGCTGCATCAAATTGTCGCGTACAAATGGCCCATTTACTACGACGGACAGATCATCGGCCTTATGGGGATGTTCCTCGATATCGATACCATCCTGCAGGAAAGCAAGAACAGCATCAAAGTCACGTATTACGATGCCGTAACGGGCCTCATGAACCGCCAGGGCCTGCTCGATGCCCTCTTGCGCTACGAGGAGCAGTGGCAGCTGCATGGCCGCGCATACGGTCTCGTGCTGTTCGGCAGCCGATCCTACAAGCGCATTGCCGATTCTTACGGCGAAACGGTGCTGGGCGCACTGCTGCGCAAGGCGGCCGAAAGGCTGCGCCAGCGTGCCGGCAAGGATACGACGCTCGCGCGCGTGACGCAGTCGATGTTCGCGCTCATCCGCTATACGGATAAGGGCCGCAGTCTTGCGGAACTGGCGCGGGATATCGCCGAGGAGCTTGAAAACATCCATGAGATCGAGGGGAACCCCATCACGCTCACGATCCCGTACGGCATCGCTTGCGCCGATGAACCTGGCCTCTCCAGCGAAAATATCTATCAGACGGCTCTTAACCGTCTGCAGCATCATACCCCCTCCGAAATTGAAAACTAGTATCAAATGAAATGCTACGACGCGTACGGTGTACTTGCTTTCTTAAGTGAAAACGCCTGACGAGGGTCATTCGTCAGGGCGTTTTTATGTACGCTATCAATTGGGATCGAATTTCTTCGTGGCGTTTTCAAGGAGGCTGTCGCGGCGGGCTTTGGAGGCGACGAAGTAGTCGTGGATGGCAGCGCGGTCGTGGTGTTCGACGGCGTGGATGACATTGCCGAGGATGTCCTGGAGTTCACGCAGGTTATTGGCGATGGCGTCGGCGTTGGTCATGCAGATATCGGCCCACATATCGGCGTTCGAAGAGGCGATGCGGGTCGTGTCCTTGAAGCCGCCGCCGATGAGCTTGATGCACGATTCGAGGTCGTCGCCGGAGTGGTTGAGGAGCGTGACAAGGGCTGCGGCGGTGACGTGCGGCACGTGCTGATGACGGAGGCGCAGCGGTCATGCTTGGCGATGTCGAGCGTCGTGAAGTTCGCGCCCGTATGGCGCAGCACGCGCATGAGTTTCTCGTGAGCCTCAGGCGGCGCGCCCGTATCTTCGACGATGACGTAGGCTTTGCCGACAAAGAGATCCTTGACGGCCGCATCGACGCCGCTTTTCTCGCGGCCCGTCATCGGATGGCCGGCGATGTAGTAGATGTCTTTGGGCAAGATGTGCTTGAGATGCTCCCAGATGTAGCCTTTCGTGCTGCCGGCGTCGGTGAGGATGGTGCCGGGTTTAAGGTACGGCAGGATTTTCTCGACCATCGGCACGATCTGCAGGACCGGCGTACTCAGGAAGACGATGTCGGCGTCCTCGACGACGGCTTTGAGGTCAGAGGATGCATAGTCGACCGCACCGAGCGCGACGGCGCGATCCATCGAAGACTGGTGGCGGCAGAGGCCCGTGATATAGATTTTGTCGCCAAGCTTGTCCTTGAGGCAGAGGCCGAGCGAGCCGCCGATGAGACCCACACCGATGATGGCAAGTTTCAGCTGGCTCATAACGTACGCCCATGACTTCGCAGATCTTGCCGAGTTCGCTCATGAGCGCGCGGAAGTTCTTCGGCGTCAGGCTCTGGTCGCCGTCAGAGAGTGCGACTTCCGGATGCGGATGCACTTCGATGATGAGGCATCACAGCCGGCAGCGACGGCAGCGCGGGCCATCGGGCGCACCATCTCCCAGCGGCCCGTGCCGTGGCTCGGGTCGACGATGATCGGCAGATGCGAGAGTTCCTTGATAGCCGCGACGGCGCTGAGGTCGAGCGTGTTGCGCGTGAACGTCTCGTACGTGCGGATGCCGCGCTCGCAGAAGATGACCTGCTCATTGCCGCCCGCCATGATGTATTCGGCTGCATTGAGCCACTCGCTGATCGTCGCTGCGAGGCCGCGCTTGAGCATGACGGGCTTCTTGGCCTTGCCGAGCGCTTTCAGGAGCTGGAAATTCTGCATGTTGCGCGCGCCGACCTGGTAAATGTCGGCGTATTTGCCGACGAGTTCGATATCATCCTTGTCGACGATCTCCGTGACGACCTTGAGGCCTTCCTCATCGGCGACTGGCGCAGCATCTTAAGGCCTTCTTCCGCAAGGCCCTGGAAATCGTACGGGCTGGTGCGCGGCTTGAACGCACCACCGCGCAGGAACTGTGCGCCGCCCTGTTTTACGGCATGCGCAGCCTCGCGCAACTGGTCGATGCTCTCGACAGAGCAGGGGCCTGCCATGACGACGACTTCCTTGCCGCCAATCTTGACGCCGTCGACGTCGACGACCGTGTCTTCCGGATGGAAATGACGGCTGACGAGCTTGTATTTCTCCGTGATGCGGACGGTCTTCTCGACGCCCTCCATCATGTTCATCTCGAGGTTCGCGATCTTCTTGCGGTCGCCGATGACGCCGATGATCGTGCAGTCCTCACCGGTCGAGAGGTGGGCTTTAAGGCCGACCTGATGCAGGCGTCTTCGATGTGTTCGATGTTCTCTTTCGTGGCATTCGGTTTCATGACGATGATCATAATGATTTCCTCCCCATTTCCTGGTCCGATGATGGTATGATTGCGGTGGTGAAATGTCCCGAAACAGAAAAAGCCCGCCCCTCTACAGGGACGAGCTGATATACCCGTGGTACCACCCTGCTTGCCGACGCAAGCCTCTCTTTTCGGATACTGACATATCCTAGCCTCTGATAACGGTGGCATTCCGGCGCGGCCTACTCGTGGTTCAGCTGCTGCTCCTGAGTGTATTTCGTCCGTGCTCCTGCGGCGTTCCACCAGCCCGCCGCTCTCTACAAGGAAGTCCTCGGAGTACTTCTCTCAATCGTCGCATTTCGCTTGATGTATATTACAATAACAGTTTTTGGTAAAAAATGTCAACATTTTTCTCCAAAGAACGGCATAAACTGTGCAATCCTTGCAGACATTTATACAGGCAAAAGTCCTGCGGGACTCATGCTGGAAAC
>ENA-OQBJ01001272-OQBJ01001272.1-human-gut-metagenome-genome-assembly--contig:-NODE-1272-length-10248-cov-2.773441_pt1 | contig 10248 bp, 13 predicted proteins | sample MGYA00242743_ERZ504545 | MGnify/ENA primary metagenome ERZ504545 (study PRJEB26092, sample SAMD00036252) | human gut metagenome | host: Homo sapiens | study: EMG produced TPA metagenomics assembly of...
CATGCTATTTTTCTGTTTACAAAGCCTGGACTTTCAAGGGGTGCAGGGGATTTTTACCTGCGAAGTTTGAGTATATGATAATACAAGAAATTGGCAAGAGCAAGCAGCTTGCTCCCACCACCACAAAGAAACCCGGTGCCTTCCCATCCCCTATGCCCAATGAGTTCGGTGTCTGCATGGTCTACGGCCGCTGCTGCACGGGGTGCGACGGCGCGCGCCAGGCATGAGTCTCCCGTCATTTCTGCCGAGATAGATGATGAAGTCCTGGATTTCTCTGCTATTTTTTCAGTTTACACTGAATTTTTACCATTTCCGGAAATGGTGAGGGAGAAAAGCGGTACCATTTTCTTCTTTCCATCACTCCATAGAATCATTTCTTATGGCCAACTAGGAAACATATGGAGTGATTTCCTGCAAAACCGCGGGCCTTTCATGCCCCTCTACTATATAAATAACGGCAGGTCCCGTTTTTTGAAAAGAGCAGAAAACTTTTTCAAATTTTTATTTGGCAGCGATGACCACGCAGCCTTATAGACACAACCTTATCATGAAGGAACGGCGTCCTTCCGGACCCAAAAGACTATCCCTCTCCCATTTGTAAGGGCCTGTCACCGACCTTCTTTCCTATGGGTCATAGCGACCTTGACTCCTAAAAGAAGCTGGATCAGTCCTGCAGCCAGGTATACTTCCCAGATGCCCAAGGCCATGGAAATGAGAGAGGACAGAAGAGGACCGCACATATTTCCAAACTGCTGGGCCGTATTGGAGAGGCCGAATATGCGGCCTCTGAAATCAGAGGGCGTATGCTCCACCAGGCTGCATTAATGGAGGGATTGGCACCGATAACGAAGCAGCCCACCAGAAACTGGCAGATACCGAAGCCCCAGATGGAATCGGGGATGGACTGGAGAATCGTAAAGGCTCCAGCGGAAAGAAGGGTCAGGGCCATGGCGTAGTAATAGCCATGAGACTGTCCGAATTTTCCCCACAGGGTAGTGGTAAGAGCGCCTGCCAGACCGCCGCTGGACATGATGAAGCCGGCGGTGAGCTCGATATTTCCTTCATGATGCATCAGCTCTCCCACATAGAGAGAGGTAACGGGCTGTATCATCAGAAGGGTGGTCTGCAGGAAAAAGGTGAGAAGAAGGAGTTCTCTCAGGGAGGGATTATGGGCTGCATAGGAAAGGTCCTGGGAAATAGAAGTCTTTTCTCTGGTTTTATGGACAGTCCCGGTATTTCTATCTTTCACGAAAACGATAACTGCCACTGCCACGATCCATAGAAAAAGGGCGGAAAGGAAGAAGGTATTCCTCATACCGAAGGCATGGGATAGGGCACCGCCCATGAGGGGTCCCAGAATGCCTCCCACCACCAGTGAGGTCTGGGCCATGCCCAGGGTGCCGCCCAGTTTATCGGAGTCGGCGCTGTCGGAAATAATGGCCATGGAGGCGGCTACAAATCCGTTGGCAAAGCCCTGGAAGGCCCGGGCTGCCATAAGATGATACTGATTCTGGCAGAGTCCGCAGAAAAGATAGGAAAATCCCAGAAGCACCGCCGCCCGAACGGCCATTTTTTTCTTGCCGCCCAGATCGGCCAGTTTTCCCCAGATAGGACCATGATGCCGGCCACCAGGAAGCAGCTGGAAAACACGAGTCCCGTCCAAAGGGCGATTTCATGATCCGACACCCCCAATTCCCCCAGGTACAGGGGAAGAAAAGGAATCACCATGGTGTAGCCGGAGGCAACCAGGAACATACTGGCTACCAGGGTGATGATGTTTTTATTGTAGCTCAGAAACAGCCCTCCTTTCATGGAAAATAAAACTTATATGTGAACGCAGAAATCTTTGAGGTGAAACTTCTGTCAATTTCGGAGCCTTCGTTCTCCAGTCTCTCCTTTAGGGAAGCACTTTTTCCATCCATTGCAGTCCGTCATCCATCATATTTGTTGTTACAAAATGGCCCAGAAGCGGATAAACCACTCTTTCCGCCTTTCCCCCCGCCTTCACCAGTTCATCATAGAAGTGAGCCTGGCTCTGGGTCTATGGAGCCATCGCTGTCTCCATTGGTCATGAAGATGGGCACATCTTTAAGGGTATCAAGATGGGCCATAGGCGATTTCTTTTCGATTTCATCATAAAGGGGCCAGTCTTTTTTCATGTAAATGCCGAAGCGGGCCTGAATGAAGAGATGGGTCAGGAGCCAGTCACCGGAGCCGTTGAAGGAAACAATGCCTTTCACATCTTTCCCATAAGCGCTTCCTATGCCAAGGACAGAAAGGCCGCCCATGGAGTGACCCAGGATGAAGGGCTTTTCGCTGTATCTTTCTTTGATGTAATCTGAAAGGAAAGGAAATTCTTCCATATTCCGGAAAATGGTTTTCCAGAATATATCATAGTCTTCTTTCTGATAGAAGTCTTTCAGGCTCCCCTTTCACCGTGATAGAGGCTTCAGGAATGAAAACGGTATAGCCGTTCACTGCCAGGATGGAGCCTTGGTCAGCTGGTATTCGGCCCGGCTGCTCCAGCCGTGATAGAGGATGGCAGGCTTTCCTGTTTCCATGGGCGGATGCACCAGAATGACCGGAATACCGTGGATGTCTATTTTTTCAGTTTTCAGCTGGTTCATGATGCCTCCCTTTCAGTTCGGGATGAAAATAGTCGGTCCATTTCCACCGGTTATGAAGCCAGAACCATTCTTCCGGATAGGTGCGGATCCACTTTTCCAGTCTTTCATTCACCTTGTCCGTAATATTTTTGATGGCTTCCTTTTTCTTCAGTCCTTCGTCGGCACAAATGGGGTCACCGATAATGATTTCATAGTGCCAGGGGCTGGTTTCATGAATGAAGGCGGTCATCACGGCAGGCCGGTAAGGAGTGAGAAATGGGCCGGTCCTGTGGCAGTGAGGGTTTCCTGCCCCAGGAAGGGCGAAAGGATGCCTGTGTCACCGGGATCCTGGTCGCAGAGAAGGCCAACGAAGTATCCTTCCTTGAGTCGGCGCAGCATATCCCTCACCCCTGTTTTGTATTCCACCTTCTGGCCCGGCATGGAGCGGTATTCACAGAGGAAACGATCAAAGTCTTTGTTCTTCTGCTGCATGGCCACGGAAAGGAGGGGATAGCCATAGAGGGCAAGGGCCGCTCCTTCCACTTCCCAGTTGCCGCAGTGGGTAGCAGCCAGGATGCAGCCTTTCCCCTCTTCCTTCAGGGCATCCAGTTTTTCTTTTCCCCGGATGGTGACATAGTCCCGGATATTGTTTTTATGGAGAAGGGGAAAACGGAACATGGATATCCCCAGGGGACCAAAGCGGAGAGATGCATTTTTGGCAATCTTCTCTGCTTCCTTCCTGTCTTTCGTAATGCCGGCACGGAGAATATTATTCACAGCCAGTTTCTTCCGCTTAGGCGGAACAAAGGTCCAGAAGAAATGACCCAGCCCCCGTCCCATGGTTTCGGCGCCGGAGGGAGAAAGACGGCAGGCCGCCCAGCCCATGATTTTCAGTAATCTGTATGTTGCACCCATAAGCAAACCTCGAAATGAAAAAAGAAAGAGGGCCGGGTCTTCCTGTTAAAAGACCCTGTACCCCCTCCTGTAAATAATTTGAAATGACCACTTCCTGTGAAGAAACCGGTTATTTCTTTTCCGCTTCTTTCAGTTTCTTTTCCAGAAGACGGACTTTCTTCATCAGTTCCGGCAGATGGGAAATCATGACTTCCACTCTGCCCCACTGGGCGTGAGTGCGGGCAGGATATCCCATGTACACGCCAGGTTCCTTAATATTTCCAATCACTCCGGTTTTACCGCCAAGAATGACATTGTCTGCAATCTTCACATGACCGTTGATACCGGTCTGGCCTGCCAGGATGCAGTGGTTTCCAATGGTGGTGGAGCCGGCGATACCGGTCTGGGCAATAATGAAGCAGTCTTCCCCTACCTGTACATTATGTCCCAGGTGTACCAGGTTATCGATCTTGGTGCCCCTTCCTACCACCGTATCATTCAGAGCGCCGTTATCCACAGCAGTTCCTGCGCCAAGCTCACAGTCATCGCTGATGACTGCTTTCCCCAGCTGGCGGATATGGTGATGATGCCCTTTTTCATCGGTGGAGAAGCCAAAGCCCTGGCCTCCTACCACCGCATGGGCCCGAAGAACCACCCGGTCTCCCAGTACGCTGTTTTCATGGATCACGCAGCCCGGATTGATTTCACAGTCTTTTCCGATCTGCGCATTTTTTCCCACATAGGTATAAGGGAAAATCACGGTGCCGTCGCCGATACGGGCGCCTTCGTCGATAACGGCGTAGGGCATAATGCATACATCTTTGCCGATGACTGCCTTGTCACTGACCACGGCTGTTGGATGGATGCCCGGAGTATAGCGGCTTTCCGGATGGTACAGATCCACCAGCTGTCCAAAGGAACGCCGGCAGTCCGGCACAACGATCAGGTTTTTCGTATAATGGGCAGGAAGCTCATCTACCAGAATGACGCCTGCCTTCATTTCTTCGATATGCTCTGCATAAATGCCGCGGGCAAAGGTAATATGGGAGGGACCTGCGCTTTCTGCGCTCCTTACATCATCAATTTCTACGGTGCTGTCCCCATACAGTTTGCCGCCTACGATTTCTGCCAATTCACCTGCTGTTTTTTTCATATGCATCCTCACTTAGACTGGGAAGAAGCGGCTTTGGACGCGCCTCCGTCTATCTTGGCCAGTACTTCGTCTGTAATATCCACGGCTCCTGCGGGAACGGACATTTTATTCATCACAATGCCGATGTTCTTTTCCTTGGCAATAATGCTGCCTGGGACTGGATCATGGATTCGATCTGCTTCTGCTTGCTCTGGATGAAAATCATGCGTTCCTGCTGGGCAGACTGTACTTTTTTCTGCATTTCTTCATCGGAAAGGCCTTTCTTAGAGTCTTCCGCCAGTCGATTGCTGATTTCCTTATCCTTGTCTGTAATTTCCTGCTGGATTGCTTTAATCTTGGGGGACTGGTCTTCCAGTTTCTGATAGTCCACCACTGCCACTTTATGTTCACTGCCGCAGCCTGTGATAACGGCGGCAAAGGCAATCATCCCAATGCAGGCCAGTTTTTTCAACGAAGCCTTATTCATACTGTTCCTCCTGCTTATTTCTGTATATTCACAATGCGGCCTGCCAGGTCGCCGGTTACATCATCTGCGCTGATATTGGCTTTGTACTTGGAGAAAATCATGTCCAGGTTCTTTTCAAAAGCCAGTCTTGCCGCTTCCTTCTCGATATCTTCCATGATTTCCTTTTTTACAGCCGCCATCTGCTTCTGTTTCTGATCAATGCGGGACTGCCATTCATTATCCCAGTCCTCATGGTTTTCGGCAAAGCTTTCTTCTGCCTGGGATATATCCGCTTCTCCTTCGCTTTCGAGGCGGCTACGGATTTCATAAGCGGTGCTGGAGGAGTATTCTTCCAGTTCTGCCTGGGCTTTTTCTTTAGCCTCGCTCATCTGTTTCATCTCATCAGCGCTCCAGCCTGCCATGTCCGCTTTTTCCCGAGCTGTGCGAAGTCCATGAGTTTGTGAAGTTCTTCCTTTACCTGCTCTTTTTCATCGCCGGTGACGCCAAGGACGGTAAGCTTCATCTGGAGGTTAGCCATTTCCGCCCTTTCTTCGGGCGTCAGTGTTTCCAGTTTCATGGTGCCTTTGGACGCATGACTTTTCTCAATGTCATCATAGAGCTTCTTCAGTCCTTCATTGAGTTCATCTTCCCGGGCCTTCACTTTCGTTTTCAGCTCGTTTTCCGCTGCTGTCCGGCGGGCTGTATCCGCCAGAGCCGCATTGATTTTCTGCTGTTTGGAAGAAACATCAATGAGCTTTGTCCGCTCTGTCTGGTACTGGTGAAGCAGCTCATTATATTCAGTTTCCAGTTTGAAATACTCACTGTATTTCGGGTGAGCCTTCACCAGTGTTTCCAGGTCTGCCACCCGTAGTGCACCGATGGCGGCGGCGGTGTTTCTTCTTTTTTCGTCCCGCAGCCCGAAAGCACAAGGGACAGGGCAGCCATGACGGAAACAGCAGCAGCAAGCAGGGACCTGCGGTGCATCATCTCAGTCCTCCGTTATTTGCTCTGGGAGGCAGCGGCAGACTGGGATGCGGAAATAGATTTATTGAGAGTATCGCTGACATCCTTGGTAATATCGGTACCGCCGTAAATAACAGCCGATTTGTCCACCACCAGGGACAGGCCCTTCTTGGATGCCACGGATTTCACAGCACCGGTGACCTGGTCTTCCATATCTTTTTCAATGGCAGTGCGCTTCTGGTTGAACTGCTGCTGCATGTCATTGAAAAGTTTTTCTTTATCTGCATCGGACATGCCGGCAGATTTAGCGTCGAAGTCCTTCTGCATTTCATCGGCAGTTTCCTTCATTTTCTGCTGGTAATTCAATGCCAGCTGGCCGTTGGAGGAAATCACTTCTCTCTGGTCTACCACGCCGATATCAGAGGTGGGAGCAGCGTTGGCCGTATCTCCCATGGATACCACTGCCATGACGGCTACAGACGCAATAAATACGCCGGCCAGGGCAAAGGAAAAAATCTTTACATTCTTCTTGTTTCCAAGAGTTGTCATCATAATAAGTCCACTCCTTTATAAATTGGCAATGAGTCTCAGCCATTTGCCATCTTCATCATTATACACGTATTCCAGGGTAATGTAATTATGAATTTTATAGGAAAATCCAAATTCATTGTTTCTTTCCCTGAAATCCCTGTCGTAGCGCAGGGCAAATTTATTTCCTATAGGCACAGTGCCAAAGATATGGCTGGCGCTGTCCACGAAATCATACTTATAGCCCAGGTCCATGAAGGAACCGAACTGATGGGTAAAACCGCCATACACATTCCAGTCCATGGGGCCGGGATAGAAGCGGGCTTCCCCGAAGAGGGTATCATGTTTCCCGATATAGTGGCCCAGCATTCCTTCCACTGCCGTGTTCTTGTCGCCCTCTCTTCCGGCATCCAGCCACACTTCCGTGCGGATCACCCAGTGATCTGTCAAGGCGTTCACCTGAAGTTCCGCTGTTTCGCCGGAAACAAGAGTCGTATCTGTGGCAATGCCGTATTTCCGGATGAAAGAGTCCTTCTGGAGGATTTCGTTCATATCAGAAGCAATCCGGCTGCTGTGCCTTGTAACAAAGTCCACCGGAAGGCCCCGGAGAGAGGACAGAGCACTTTCCGTCTCTTCCGCTGCTCGAAGCATAAGAAGTCTTGGAACAGTAGTCTTCTCAAAGGTGAGCCTGCTGGAACGGACGATTTTTCCCTGAGGAATCAGGTAAATCTTCACCTTCGTATTTTCTCCGGACTCCACTTCAAAGTTTGCCTGAAATTCAGGAAGGATCTGGGAAAGAAGGTCCCGGCCTGCCGACTGGGACACGCTTTCCGCCCATCCCACGGAATCTACGGGAAGCCCGATAAGAAGGTTTTCCATGAGAGACGGCACATCGGCCGTATCCTCTGCCACATAGCGGGCCGCTTCCGGCGAAAGGCCGCCATAGTCGATTTCCGTATCCACATGGCGGATGATCTGCCCCACCGGCTGGAGGGTCACATGGATGGACGTATCCCTGCCGTAGTTTACAGAGAGATCCGACACCACATAGCCGATAACCACCCGGTTGATAATGTCTGCCAGCACCTTGTCATAGGCGCTGCTGTTCAAGGCAAAGAGATTTTCTTCCTTTCCCACAAACACACGGTTTCCAATGGAGGAAATACTGGATACCACCCGCTTTTCCACCGCTGGCGGCAAATCTCCTCCCGCTGCATCCAGGGATACCTCCACTTTCTCAATAGGCGCTGCTGGGCAGGGGAATAAAGGAGAAAAGAAGAAACGAGCAGAAGAAATCCTGCCCGCATCATCTGTTTTTTCAGTAAGGAAGAAAACATGGTCCTCCTCCTGTAAATCAGAACTGGGTACCGAAGCTGAAGTGGAACTTATTCTGGTCCCCGTGACCGTAGTCAAGACGTATTGGTCCGATCGGCGTCTGGAGACGAAGGCCTACGCCCACTGCCCAGTTGAGAGAATCATCATCTTCGTACCAGGGAATCTTGCCCTGATCCAGACTCCAGGTACTGCCCACATCGGTGAAGAGTACGCCCTGTACCTTCTTCGCAATGGGGAAGCGGTATTCCAGGGTGCCGGCGTACATTTTCTTGCCTTTGAACTGGTCGTCTTCATAGCCGCGAAGCGTATTGGAACCGCCCAGGCTGAAGAGGTTGCCGTAGGAAACGTCGCCATCAATATAGCCTGCCATCAAGCGGAGAGCCAGGATATGGCTGCTGCCCAGGTTCTTGTAGAAACGGCCTTCAGCGGTGAACTTGTAGAAGTCATAGTCCCCGCCCAGTCCATGGCCGCCCCACTGAGCTGCGAAGGAAAGTCTGTGCCCTTGCTGGCATTGAAGTAGTTGTCGCGGTTATCGAATACATGGGTGAAGGTAAAGCTGTTGGTAGTACCGAAGTTATCGAAAATAGCCTTATGCCATGCATCCTGCATGGCTTCGGGAGAATCATAGCCATAGGACTTGTAATCCCTGAATTTATCATAGGCATGACCCTGCCAGTCAAATCCGTCATGGTCATCGTAGGATTCCTTGGAGGATTCGAAATTGAAGTAGTTGGTTCTGTACTCATCGGTCACATGGCCCCAGGTGAGGTTCCAGCCTTTTCTTCTCTTATCGTATTCTGCGATTTCATGGCCTTTAGCATCATAGTCATCATATTCATAAATACGGTTGAAAATAGATGCGCCCAGGGAGTCACCGTTATCGTTGATCCAGGGATGGGTATAGGAAATGGTGTAGTTCTTGCCATCCCCTGCGCCGCCAAATTCCCAGTGGAAGTTCACCTTGTCGCCGGTACCGCGGAAGTTGGTATCACCCAGTTCTACGATACCTACGGTGCCGTCGGAGTCGGAGTAGCCGGCACCTACGGTAACGATACCGGTCTTCTGTTCAATCACATCGATTTCGATGATTACATTGTGCTCATTTTCTTTGCCCGGCAGCAGCTTCATGTTCACATCTTCAAAGTAGCCCAGGTTGTACAGTCTTTCCATGCTGCGGCTTGCCTGGAATTTATTGAAAGGTTTGCCCTTTTTCAGCTTCAGTTCGCGGGTGATAACCTTATCCTTGGTCTTGTCATTGCCTACAATGACAATATCTTCCACTACGCCTTCGGAAATATCTACGTGAAGGGTGCCGTCAGAAGAAACATTGACAGAAGGAATGGAAACAAGCATGTAGCCCTGTTTCAGGTAGAGATCTTCAATCTGCTTCAGCTTCTGGTTCACCAGCACGAAGTTGAGGACGCTGTCCTGCGGGATATTCATAATGGATTTCAGATAGTCACTGGTGAATATGGTATTTCCCGTAAAGGTAACGTCATGAACCACCGGATTGGCTGCCAGCTGGTAGGTAATGCCCACCCCTTCCGGCACGGGACTGAAAGCTGGCGTAATCTGGGAGAATACACCGGTAGAGCCGATTGAGGCCACATCGTTTCGTACTCCCTCTTCCGTGAGCTGGGTGCCCGGTCTGCTCTGTACCAGGGGAGAGAGTTTCGTTTTAACTTCTTCCGGAATGCCGGCAAAGTCAACGGATGTAATCGTCTTTCCTACCTGAGCTTCAATGGCTTCATCATCGGCCTTGGACAGGTAGAGGGACGCATCCCCCACTGCCACGGTCTGCTGCTGGGACTGCTTCACAGCCACAGAAGATTCCGTTTTGCTTTCCGCAGTTTCATCGGTAATCTGTCCTGCACCGCCGGACTGCTGTCCGGTCTTTACATTGATCATGGCGCTCTGGGTCATCCCACCCTGGCCGGCTGTCATATCCGGAGAATCTGCAAAGGCAGTCCATCCGGAAAGGGACAGCAGAACGGCGGAAAGAAGCACAGCTTTTCTGCTTTTTGATGTAATCATAAATTCCTCCTCAGTATTTATAGAGTAGACAGAGTTTTCTTATTTTATATCAGAGGCTGAAATCAGGTTTTCACCGCAGGAAATCAAATCCTGTGATAAGACTGTATTTCATAGAGCAGCGCTGACTCTACCAATGAGTCAACACCTGCCTAGGGAAGCGCTGATTAAATCGTTGTTTGCTTTTATTCTTGAATTTTTATGCAATGCAAGGAATGAGGCGACGCGAATAGCGAGTATTTAAGGAGCTCATGACGAAGCAGTGCATGAAATTCTTATAAAAGCAAACTCTA
>ENA-OQBJ01001275-OQBJ01001275.1-human-gut-metagenome-genome-assembly--contig:-NODE-1275-length-10237-cov-2.678437_pt1 | contig 10237 bp, 11 predicted proteins | sample MGYA00242743_ERZ504545 | MGnify/ENA primary metagenome ERZ504545 (study PRJEB26092, sample SAMD00036252) | human gut metagenome | host: Homo sapiens | study: EMG produced TPA metagenomics assembly of...
TATGCAAATCAATATGCGGATATACAGTAAAGGATTTGGTGTCTAAGTCCATTATACGGAAGAGTATTTCTCTTTTAAAAAAATACACAGAAAAACATACAAGAAATTGCAGATATGTTCAATTTTCCTAATGCCTCTTTTTTTGGAACTTTCTTCAAAAAAGCAAATGGGCATGTCTCCTGGACAATATCGCAAGAACATCGCTTTTTAATTCGCCTTCATTATGGCTAAGATCTGTATAAAAAAAAGCAACTACTAAGTGCGAAATGGATGATTTCGTACGACTTCACCGCAAGTTATATGAGACAGCCTCTTTCTATATTAACTAACAACACGATCACAACTAAAACATAAAACTAAAAATTTTCTTTTGAGAAGTCTTAAATCGTTCAATTTCCAAAGAGAGCGATTTCTTTAATTGAACAGCCATAAAGCCCAGAAAAGGCAGATTTGTTTCTTCTTCCTGTGATTGACGTAAGGCAGAAATATACTCTTCCCTATCTTCCTTAAATATCTTAGTCGGAAAAAGGTTGTAGCAGAACTGAATATAATTCATCAGTAGGCGGGCGGTTCTTCCGTTGCCATCGACCCACGGATGAATGGTCACTAAGTTAAGATGGGCATTGAAACTTAGTTCGTATTGTTCCCGAAATGTTCCCACTGCCTTCTGTTTTTCCTGTAATAAAGCGCAAAGTTCCTCTACTTTGGCAGGGACTTTCTGATAACTCATATAAGAACGTCCATCAATACCAGCCGTCACGCCACACAAGCGAAATTCACCTTTGGAAGAATCAAAAGAGCCACCCATAACGTTATAAATACTGCCTGTCGTACGCATCAATGTCGAATTCAACTTTTGCAAGAATGCTGAATTAATTGGTTTCTTACTTTTGGCTTCCTCTTTGGCAAGCTCATATGCCTTCTTTAAGTCCTCATTCATCAAATGATACACCAAAGGCTTCCCTTTAGCTGTCAATCCCTCATCGAAAAGCATTTGTGCCTCCGCTTCGGTGAGTGTAGAACCCTCAATTGCTGTAGAATGGGTAATAAGAGAATAGAGGTAGTACTTTTCATAGTCCACCGCTTCACTAATACCAAGTTGCTGAAACTTTTGGTATAACCGTTCAATCTCTTGCCAAACACCTTGTTCCATTGACTTTTATTTAATTGGATTTATCTCTTTTCAAAGGTAGTGTATTTGTATTGCGTAGCCAAAGAAAATAATGACTTACTACTATATTTTTGCGCCTGTGGGGAAAATGTGGGGAAAAATCAGGCAAACAAAAAGGCTAAGCGATTAATTGTTAATCGCTTAGCCTTTCATTCAGTACCCAGACCCGGGGTCGAACCGGGATGGATGTTACTCCACTGGTGTTTGAGACCAGCGCGTCTACCGATTCCGCCATCTGGGCAACTAAATCAGGGAATATGTATTTCCTTAATTGCGGTGCAAAGGTAGTCAAATATTTTGAAACCACAAGCATTTCACGCAAAAAAGTGAAAATAATTTTCATCTAACACTATTTAGAACTCTTTCCGGACATTGTTCGAAAAATAAAGGCTATCTTAGCATAAACTTTTAAAGCTACGCCGATATCATGAATAACAACTACTATTGTATCATCATGGCTGGAGGAATGGGACGCCGTTTCTGGCTTACAGTCGCAAAGCATTGCCTAAACAGTTTCTTGATTTCTTTGGAACAGGACAGACTTTATTACAACAAACTTTCGACAGATACAAAAAAATAATTCCAACAAACAACATTTACATTACAACTCATAAAGATTATAAACAAATCGTTCTTGATCTGCTACCAGAAATAACTGAAGGACAGCTGATTATTGAAGAAGAAAGACGTAATACAGCCCCTTCCATCGCTTACGCATCGCACATTATTCAGAAAATAAATCCAGACGCAACCATCGTCGTAGCCCCGTCCGACCATCTGATACTGAAAGTGGAAGAATTTAAAGAAGCTATTTTGAAAGGACTGGAATTTGCATCGAAAAATGACAAGCTGGTTACATTGGGAATAAAGCCTAAACGCCCAGAAACAGGATATGGATACATTCAGATAGACGAAGAAAAAAAAGGAGATTTTTATAAAGTAAAAACTTTCATAGAAAAGCCGGCTCGTGAATTTGCAGAAATATTCGTGCAAAGCAATGAATTTTATTGGAACTCTGGCATTTTTGTATGGCATGTCAATACTATACTGAAAGCTTTTCACGAAATGATGTCAGAAATCTGCCCACGAGTAGAATGTGATGTACCCGACTTCACTTCGTGTCCGAACATTTCGATAGATTACAGTATTATGGAAAAAGCCGACAATGTATACGTGCAGTTATGCGATTTCGGCTGGGCCGATCTGGGTACTTGGGATGCACTTTATGATGCTTCGCCCAAAGACACGAACCACAACGTAATAATTAACAGTAATACTGTACTTTACAATTGCAAAGACAGTATCATATTAGTACCGGAAGGACAACTTGCCGTAGTTCAAGATTTAGACGGCTATCTGGTTGCATCACGTGACAACGTACTCCTTATCTGTAAAAAAGATGACCACGATGCAATCCGCAAGTTTGTAAATGATGTAGAAATGAAGTTCGGAGAAAAATACTCCTGATCTTATTATATATAAAATCAAGAAAAACAAAGACTTACAGATATTATACACGATAGAGAAGGAGCTTCCCCACTACTTTAATTCCTTCTGCATGTATCTGTAACATAGAGGCGATAAAATCCCTCGATTTTTTCGTACAAAAAAGAAAAAAACTTCTCGATATTTTTATAAAAACATGCCCATATTTTTTCCAAAATATGGGCATGTTTTTTCGATAGCAATTATGATTGGTTTCTTGACACTTTAATATTCAAAAGTGATACCAAGAGTAGGCAGCAAGGTTCCACTTTCCTGTTTTATAGACTTCATTACGTAACGTCGTTCCGAAAGAGGAGCCGTTGGATTTTCAATCTGCCCGGTACTCATCAGCACATCAGGCTGACGAAGTTTACTAGCCGTAATATTCTGGATATCAAGATAAACACCAAACATACATTTCTTCCAATAAAACATTTTATCAACACGGATATCCAGCTGTCCAAAAGCCGGCAGACGCTCTGTATTATACCGATCGTAATCATAATATGTTTTACCCTGTGCATTCCATGCTTCTACCAAGGATGACTTTTCTACATCATACGGTGTATAAGGCGAACCTCCGATGCAGCTTATTTTCATACCCACACTCCAGTTTTTTGGAAAGTTATAAGTTCCACTTACATTGAATATAAAGCGATTATCCCATGCAGAGGGCACATAATCACCTTCTTTCCCATCACGGAATTCACTTTTGAAAATTGTTAATGAGGATGATAAGTTCAACCGTTGAACTAACAGCCACTTAAACATCATTTCTATTCCGTATGAACGTCCCTCAGCTGTAGATATCAGCTGTTCGTTACCTATTACCCCGTAGTCATTTCCCTTACAAGCCAAAGGTATGCCGTCAGACACGGACAAAGGCATATCGCGATAGAATTTATAAAATCCCTCAGCCGATATTTCCATATTCCCATTAGGCTGCCAAGAAAGCCCAACACTTTCCTGAGATACGGAAATATAATCTAGATTACGGTTCAGGTAACTGCCATCATTTCCTTTAAAACCGAGCGCTGTATAAGGTGGAAGCTGATAATACAGTCCCATGTGACCACTTAAGAACAGACGGTCAATCAATCTGTACGATACAGACAGACGAGGAGAAAGCTGCCTCCACAGCTCTTTCATCTTGTCGTTATAATTATTCCCATCTGTACGAACTCCAAGTGATGCAGTAAAACGCTCGTCTGGAGCTGAATAATCCATTGAAGCAAAAAAGTCCCCAAACGGAATATATCCAGATTTGTACGGTAATCGAAAATTTGTACTTCATCTGTAAAAACTCTCTGGTAAGTTGTATTGGAATATTGGGAATAATTCAATTCCACACCAGCATTCAGCTTCCAAAGGTTCCAGGTAGAAGTGTTTTCCATCCGCAATTTCGTTTCTTGCTCTACTGACCGAAGACGCAACGTCAGATTATCCTCCGAGCTTTCATCATTGTCGTGATATTTCAGGTTACGGTTATTTAAATAGCTATGGCTTAACGTCACCGACTGAACATGCGGACCGCATAATGCCGATATACACCTCCCAAAGTAAAAGTTTCCTGATTTATCTTAGGCAAATAACCTAATATATATTCAGCATCCTCTCCTTCTATATCAAAGTTCAGCTTCATCCGGTCAATACCGCCCAATCCAAGCAACGTCAGTTCATTACGTGCATCAAAACGCGTTTTCAGTTTAAACGAAGCATCCGTATAAGCAGGAAGCAAAGGTAATCCCAAAACTTTAAACAACATTTGCAAATAAGATTGTCGTACTGATACCAGATAAGAAGTCTTATCTCCCAGGTGTCCGTTAGAGGTAAGCGCTACTTCCGACGCTCCTAACGTAGCTTTCAGTGAGTTATGCTCCATATCTCCGTCGCGCAGACTAAAATCGAGCACTGAACTCAAGGCATTTCCCCTATTGGCAGGAAAAGCACCGCTATAAAACTTCACATTACGTATCAGATCGGCATCAATCAGTCCTACCGGACCTCCTGAAGCCCCTGCCGTACTGAAATGATTGATATTCGGTATTTCTACCCCATCAAGGTAAAAACGGTTTTCCGATGGTCCACCACCACGTACAATCAAATCATTCCGGTAGCCGATGGGAGAAAAAGCAACTCCCGGATAGTTTTGTACCACACGGGATATGTCACGATTGGCACCGGGTGCTTTTTCTATCTCCTGCAAACCAATTACACGAAGGCTGACCGGACTTTCTGCTACTTTTTGAAAAGGAGAAGCCGTAACAGTTACTCCTTCCAATTGTGTTCCCTCCTCTTCCATTTCAATCTGAATATGAGGAGTACGGTGATTTACACGATACTCGGATGTAAAGACCGTTTTGTACCCCAACATGGAAGCCTGCAAACGGTAGATTCCCGGCGGAACCTGTTCGACGCTAAAATGCCCTTCGGCATCTGTAGAAGAGCCTATTCCTAAGCCAACAACCAGTACATTGACAAATTCCAGTGGTTTACGACTTGTTTTATCTATTACAGTTCCTTCTATGCGGTATGTTTGTCCATAAGCCAGCATACAAAAGGGCAGCAACATCGACAAGAATATCACTTTCTTCATCATAATAAATACTTTAAATCACTGTATAAATCAAAAAAGCCATCCTGCGAGATGAAGGATGGCTTTCATTCTTGTAATATTGTGGTAGAAAGGAGGTATCAAGCTTTGCCTTCCCAGGCGTTATGAATACGTTCTGCGATGGACTTAAACTCTTCATCGCTCAGCTTCAGTTTCGGATTAGAAAACAGCATATCCGATTCATTCTGAATAGGGATCAGATGAATATGAGCATGAGGTACTTCAAGACCAATTACTGCTTCTCCAACCTTGCGGCAAGGGAAAGCTTTCTGAATAGCCAGCGCCACATGTTTTGCAAATACATGCATAGCAGCCAATTCTTCATCGCTCAGATCGTAGATATAATCGACTTCTTTTTTAGGGACAACCAGTGTATGTCCCTTTACCAACGGATTTATATCCAAAAAAGCATAGAACTTATCGTCCTCTGCAACCTTATAACTGGGAATTTCCCCCGCAACGATTTTACTGAATATTGTTGCCATAATATGATATATAAAAAAAGGCAAGTCCGCAACAAAGCAGACCCGCCTTATAGTTAAAACGATATTCCTGTTACTTCCAGACTGATTTTACCCTGTGGAATAGTAATTTCTGCAATATCACCCACTTTCTTACCCAACAAACCCTGAGCAATCGGTGTATTTACAGAAATCTTACCCAGTTTCAGGTTAGCTTCAGTTTCCGACACGATAGTATATGCCATCTTCATGCCAGTCTTTACATTCTTCAGTTCTACACGAGTAAGAATCTGAACTGTATCAGCTTTCAATTTAGATGTATCTATAATCTTCGCATCACCAATTGTTGCTTTCAACTGATTTATTTTCATTTCCAGCATGCCTTGAGCTTCCTTAGCTGCATCATATTCTGCATTCTCAGACAAGTCACCCTTGTCGCGAGCTTCAGCAATAGCAGCTACAATCTTCGGACGCTCTACAGATTCCAGATGCTTTAATTCTGCTACCAATTTCTGATAGCCTTCTTCTGACATATAAGCCATAGTTTTTTCCTCCTTATTATATTCGTTATTAATTAAACTGTTCTTGCTTATAAAACAAAAAAGAATCCCGATACACAAACATGTATCGGAACCCTTCTCTGTTATGACTTTGGCAAAGATACGCCTTTTATTGATACCAGTCAAGTACCAAAGCGCACTATTTTCACATGCTTTTCAACATGTTATAATAATTTCTTAATCGCTTCTTCCAAATCTGTTTTCGGACCAATTCTCATATTCAGTTCATTGTTCCGCCTACCAAAATGCTGTCGGCAACTGAGTCACACCATACAATCTGACATAAGTAGAATATGGTCCTTGAGGATCGCGAACGCAAATCCAAGGCAGATTATCAGCTGCGGTTTTCCAGAAATGCTCATCGGTATCTAATGAAACCTGATAGATTTCCAATCCCTGTGAAGCATACTTATCATATATTTCACGCAACAGCAAATTACGTGCTCCTGATTCTGCACTTCCATATGCGGTAAAGTCTATCAGCACTACCTTACCTTTTAAATCTGTAAGATGACGGACTGTACCTTTTATATCCATCAATGGAATATCAATAATAGAAGCTTCCTGTATTTTATCTGCTGGAATATCCAAAGGTTTCACCTGCGGAGCACGGGTATTTTTCATACTTGATAACCATATTATACAGATTACGTGAACGGTCAGCATGTGGATACAAATTGTTCATACTTGTAGCCACAGCAGCAAAACATTTCACATCTTCCTTATTATTCAACGGATCGAAAATCATATATCCATTTAAGACCTGGAATAAAGCAAAATACGCATAAGGTTTATTGGGAGCAACGAATATATAATTCCGCTTCACTTCATCCTTATATGCATCTACCATACGTGTCAGACTGTCTTGAGCAATACCAACAGGTATTCCCGACTGAGCCATACGATTCACACGTTCCTGCAAATCAGTCTGCAATAAAACCAGTTCTTTGATTTTCTGATTATTTTCAGAGCCTTGAATATTGTACTCCGTTGCAAAATTTTTATAATCAGCCTTTACTTCAACAGTTTCAGTAGAATCAACCGAGAAGTTTATCACTTTATTATCAATACGCAATCGGTAAAAATCAGGCGCTTCGGGACGAGCGGCAGCAAAGCTGAAAGCTCCATCACTTCCTAATTCCACTGAATCCAGCGCAACAATACCATCTAATCCTGTCTGCTCCAGATATAACATTTTATCGGCAGCATCGGTCACTTCTCCCTGCACCTTAAAAGCAGGCTCGTTGTTGCAGGCCGTAAAACCTGCGAACAACAGAGCTGCAGCGATATAAGCATTTCTTTTCATTAGCGATTATTATTCATTTCGGGATGCAAAGATACGGCTTTTTATGAGTTCACAAAGTTTTTATCCAAGTTCTTATAAAATGACATATTTTTTTTAGCCTGATCCAAGTGCCGATATTATAAACCTCAAATGTAAAATGGAATAAGAATTATATAAAAATACGTACAGACTAAACTTTTATCTCATTTACACCCGATTAGTATAATAATATTTGTATCTTTGCGCGAACTTTAAGAAGACTTTTATATTAAAACATTTTTTATGATCAATCCTATTGTTAAGACGATCGAGCTAGGTGATGGAAGAACCATTACACTCGAAACGGGAAAGCTGGCAAAACAGGCAGATGGTGCTGTTATGCTACGCATGGGTAATACCATGTTGCTGGCTACTGTTTGTGCAGCAAAAGATGCAGTTCCCGGTACAGATTTTATGCCGCTCCAGGTAGAGTATAAAGAAAAATATTCAGCATTCGGACGTTTCCCGGGTGGCTTTACCAAACGCGAAGGCAAAGCTTCTGATTATGAAATTCTGACTTGCCGCTTGGTAGACCGCGCTTTGCGTCCATTGTTCCCCGACAATTTCCACGCAGAAGTTTACGTAAACATCATTTTGTATTCAGCAGACGGTGTAGATATGCCTGATGCTTTGGCAGGTTTGGCTGCTTCTGCAGCATTGGCCGTATCCGACATTCCTTTCGGCGGTCCGATTTCAGAAGTACGTGTAGCACGCATTGACGGTCAATTCGTTATCAATCCTACATTCGAACAGCTTGAAAAAGCCGATATGGATCTGATGGTAGCTGCCACTTATGAAAACATCATGATGGTAGAAGGTGAAATGAACGAAGTGAGCGAACAAGATTTGTTAGAAGCTTTAAAAGCTGCTCACGAAGCAATCAAGATACACTGTAAGGCACAGATGGAACTGATGGAAGAAGTTGGTTCTACTGTTAAACGTGAATATTGCCACGAAGAAAATGACGAAGACTTACGCAAAGCCGTTCATGACGCTTGTTATGAAAAAGCTTATGCAATAGCTGCATCAGGAAACCGCAATAAACACGAACGTCAGGATGCATTTGATGCAATCTGTGAAGAATTCAAAGCTCAGTTTACAGAAGAAGAGCTTGAAGAAAAAGCAGGAATGATAGACCGTTACTACCATGACGTAGAAAAAGAAGCTATGCGTCGCTGCATCCTTGATGAAGGAAAACGTCTGGACGGTCGTAAGACAACAGAAATTCGTCCTATCTGGTGCGAAGTAGGCCCATTGCCTTATCCACATGGTTCTTCTATCTTTACCCGTGGAGAAACACAGTCTTTGAGTACCGTTACATTTGGGAACCAAACTTGATGAAAAGATTGTGGATGATGTACTTGATCAGCATAAAGAACGTTTCTTATTGCATTATAATTTCCCTCCATTCTCTACAGGTGAAGCAAAAGCACAACGTGGAGTAGGACGTCGTGAGATTGGTCACGGTCACTTGGCATGGCGTGCTCTGAAAGGTCAGATTCCAGCAGATTATCCATATTGCGTACGTGTTGTTTCGGATATTCTGGAATCTAACGGTTCTTCTTCAATGGCAACTGTATGTGCCGGTACTTTAGCACTGATGGACGCAGGTGTACCTATTAAGAATCCGGTATCAGGTATTGCAATGGGATTGATCAAAAATGCCGGAGAAGAAAAATATGCCGTTCTGTCTGATATCTTAGGTGATGAAGATCACTTGGGAGATATGGACTTCAAAGTTACAGGTACTAAAAATGGTATTACTGCAACTCAAATGGATATTAAGTGTGACGGACTGACATACGATATTCTTGAAAAAGCATTGTTACAAGCTAAAGAAGGTCGTGAATACATCCTGAACAAATTGACAGAATGTATCGGTGAGCCTAGACAAGACTTGAAACCAAATGCTCCACGTATCGAAACAATGATTATCCCTAAAGAATTCATTGGAGCTGTAATCGGCCCGGGTGGAAAGATTATCCAGGGTATGCAGGAAGAGACAGGTGCAACTATTACAATTGAAGAAATTAATGGTGTTGGCCGTATCGAAATTGCAGGAAACAATAAAAAGATGATTGATGATGCAATGCGTCTGATAAAAGGTATCGTTGCTGTTCCTGAAATCGGTGAAGTATATCAAGGAAAAGTTCGTTCAATCATGCCTTACGGTGCATTTGTAGAATTCCTTCCTGGTAAAGACGGATTACTCCATATTTCAGAAATCGATTGGAAGCGTCTGGAAACTATCGAAGAAGCAGGCTTAAAAGAAGGTGATGATATTGAAGTTAAGTTACTGGATATTGATTCTAAAACTGGAAAATTCAAACTGTCACATAAGGTCTTATTACCTAAACCAGAAGGAATGGGAGAAGGTAACCACGCAAAACGCGAACGTAAGCCTCAACAAAATAAAGAACAGAAATAATAAACATTCTTTATAACAAAACAGTCCGAGATTTCATTTGAAATCTCGGACTGTTTTTGTTATATACACATTATATAGCTTCAGTTTCCTTCTTATTATACTTATTACCGATAATCTTTAGGAGTTACCTGAAAATGTTTAGAGAATTCCTTATAGAATGAGAGCGATTAGCAATCCGTTTTATACATAATTTC
>ENA-OQBJ01001277-OQBJ01001277.1-human-gut-metagenome-genome-assembly--contig:-NODE-1277-length-10221-cov-3.377551_pt1 | contig 10221 bp, 8 predicted proteins | sample MGYA00242743_ERZ504545 | MGnify/ENA primary metagenome ERZ504545 (study PRJEB26092, sample SAMD00036252) | human gut metagenome | host: Homo sapiens | study: EMG produced TPA metagenomics assembly of...
GGCAGATTGATCTGAGCCTCTACGATCAGCTGGAATGGATTACAGGAGAGCCGCTTGCGTGGGGAGTGCTTACGGGAGTGCGCCCGACCAAGCTTGCTATGCAGAAACTGGAAGCCGGATGGAAAAAAGAAGATTATATTAACTGGGCATGGGAAAGTGCGAGAGTGAGAGGAGAAAAAGCAGCTCTTGCATGGGAGATTGCCGAAAGAGAACAGAAAATTTTAAAAGAACTGGATTACGAGAACGGATATAGCCTGTATGTTGGAATCCCGTTCTGTCCATCGGTCTGTTCTTACTGTTCTTTCAGTTCCGGACCACTGGATCGCTGGAAAGAAAAAGTGGATGCATATGTGGATGCACTTTGCAAAGAGCTGGAATTTATCGCAGAACGCTCGAAAAACAAAAAATTAAATACGATCTACATCGGCGGAGGTACGCCGACAACGCTGACGGCAGAGCAGCTGGAACGGCTGATGAGCTGGATCGATGAGAAGTTTTCGAGAGAATACCTGCTGGAATATACAGTGGAAGCCGGAAGACCGGACAGCATTACAGAAGAGAAGTTGAAAGTCATAAAGAATCATGACATTACAAGAATTTCCATTAATCCACAGAGTATGCAGCAGAAGACGCTGGATGTGATTGGAAGAAAACATACCGTAGAAGAGATAAAAGAAGCCTATGCACTGGCCAGAAAGACTGGATTCGATAATATCAATATGGATATCATCGCAGGACTTCCGGGAGAAGATATTTCTGACATGGAAGATACATTGGCACAGATCGCACAGATGCATCCGGACAGTCTGACAGTGCATTCACTGGCGATCAAAAGAGCAGCCAGAATGGAGATGGAGGATTTGAACCGGGATGCGAAAGAGACGCATGAGATCCTTTCCGGCATGATCGAGAGGGCTGCAAAGGCAGCAAAAGAGATGGATCTTTTCCCGTATTATCTGTACAGACAGAAGAATATTGCGGGGAATTTTGAAAATGTTGGGTATGCAAAGGTTGACAAAGCCGGAATATACAATATACTTATTATGGAAGAAAAACAATCTATTATTGCCGCAGGAGCCGGAGCATCGACAAAGATTGTATTGAAGGATCCGATTCCTATGCCGGGCAGTAAAAAGAAGAAAATGACGCGTCTGATCCGTCAGGAGAATGTCAAGGCGGTAGATGCCTACATCGACAGGATCGACGAAATGATAGAACGCAAAGGAGAATGGTTATGGCATTAAAGAAGAAACCGGTTACCGGTATGAAAGACATGCTCCCACGTGAGATGGAGATCCGTGATTACCTGATCGGACTGATCAAAGAGACGTATAAGACATACGGATTCTGTTCCATCGAGACACCATGTGTGGAACATATCGAGAACCTGTGCAGCAAACAGGGCGGAGACAACGAGAAACTGATCTTCAAGATCTTAAAAAGAGGAGAAAAACTGAAGATCGATACAGCAAAAGAAGAAAACGATCTGGTAGACGGAGGATTGCGTTATGATCTTACCGTACCGCTTGCCAGATATTATGCAAACCATTCGAATGAATTGCCGGCACCTTTTAAGGCATTGCAGATTGGTAATGTATGGAGAGCAGACCGTCCGCAGAAAGGACGTTTCAGACAGTTCATGCAGTGTGATATTGATATCTTAGGAGAGCCAGGAAATCTCGCAGAGATCGAACTGATCCTTGCAACGACAGCTATGCTTGGCAAATTAAGCTTCCAGAACTTTACGGTATGTATCAATGACCGTAATATCCTGAAAGCAATGGCTGCTTACAGTGGTTTCCGTGAGGATGATTATGATGAAGTCTTCATCATTCTGGATAAGATGGACAAGATCGGTGCAGAAGGTGTTGCAAAAGAATTAGAAGAGATGGGATATGTAAAGGAAAATGTAGAGACTTATCTTCAGTTATTTAAGGATGTAGCACCAGATGTAACAGGTATCCGTTTCTTGAAAGAAAAACTGGGCGACTGCTTAAGTGAAGAGACAGCAGACAGTATGGAAATGATCATTTCCAGTGTTGAGACCGCAAAAGAATGCGAATTCAATATCAAATTCGATCCGACACTTGTAAGAGGACAGTCTTACTATACAGGAACGATCTTTGAAGTGACGATGGATGATTTCGGCGGATCTGTAGCCGGAGGCGGCCGTTATGATAAGATGATCGGTAAATTCACCGGGCAGGATACACCTGCATGTGGATTCTCAATCGGATTCGAACGAATCGTCATGCTGCTTCTGGAAAATGGATATGAAGTTCCGACTGTAAAAGAGAAGAAAGCATATCTGTTAGAGAAGAAGATGACAAAAGAAGGGCTTTTAAAGGTTATGTCACTTGCAAAGGCAGACCGTCAGGCAGGAAAACAGGTCCTGATCGTCAACATGAAGAAGAATAAAAAGTTCCAGAAAGAACAGCTTACTGAAGACGGTTATACAGAAATCGTGGACTGTTATGCAGATTCCGTGGAAAATTTATAAGATATATAGGAAACAATAAATTACGGCGTAAGGACGTCGGAAAAGGAGATAAAGAAACATGGCAGAATCAATGAAAGGGTTAAAAAGAACCCACAGATGTGCAGAATTATCTGCAGCCAATGTAGGAGAGAAAGTTACCATTATGGGATGGGTACAGAAGAACCGTAATAAGGGCGGTCTGGTATTCGTAGATGTCAGAGACCGTTCAGGTATTATCCAGGTGGTATTCGAAGAAGGAAAATGCGAAGCGGCACTGATCGAAAAGGCAGCTAAGCTTCGTGCAGAATATGTAGTAGCAATCGTAGGAACAGTAGCAAAACGTTCCGGTGCAGTGAATGATCATCTTGCAACAGGAGAGATAGAGGTGATTCCGGAAGAACTTCGTATTCTTTCTGAATCAGAGACACCGCCGTTCCACATCGAAGAGAATTCTAAAACAAAAGAAGAAGTACGTCTGAAATACAGATACCTGGATCTTAGAAGACCGGATCTGCAGCGCAATCTGATGATGAGAAGCAAGGTTGCAACTCTGACACGTCAGTTCCTTGCGGAAGAAGGATTTCTTGAGATTGAGACACCGGTTCTGATCAAAAGTACACCGGAAGGAGCAAGAGATTACCTCGTACCTAGCCGTATCCAGCAGGGACAGTTCTATGCGCTGCCACAGTCACCACAGTTATTCAAACAGTTATTGATGTGTTCAGGATATGACAGATATTTCCAGATCGCAAAATGCTTCCGTGACGAAGATTTACGTGCAGACCGTCAACCGGAATTCACACAGATCGATATGGAGTTATCTTTCGTGGATGTCGATGATGTAATCGAAGTAAATGAAAGACTGCTTGCCAAATTATTCAAAGAAGTACTGGGCGTGGAAGTATCTCTTCCAATCCAGAGAATGACATGGCAGGAAGCAATGGACCGCTTTGGTTCAGATAAGCCGGATATCCGTTTTGGTATGGAACTGACAAACGTAACAGATGTTGTAAAAGACTGTGAATTTGTAGTGTTCAAAAATGCGATCGAAAATGGTGGAACAGTTCGTGGTATCAACGCCAAAGGACAGGGCGGAATGGCTCGTAAGAAGATTGATAAACTGGTTGATTTTGCAAAAGATTATGGTGCAAAGGGACTTGCGTATATTGCAATTCATGAAGACGGAACAGTGAAATCCTCATTTGCCAAATTCATGACAGATGATGAAATGAAAGCTCTGATCGAAGCGATGGGCGGAGAGAACGGAGACTTGTTATTATTTGCTGCAGATAAGAATAAAGTTGTATGGGATACGCTGGGAGCACTTCGTCTGGAACTCGCACGTCAGATGGAACTTCTTGACAAGAATGAATACAAATTCTTGTGGGTAACAGAATTCCCACTTCTTGAGTGGAGCGAAGAGCAGAACCGTTATACAGCTATGCACCATCCATTTACAATGCCAATGGAAGAAGATCTTCAGTATATTGACAGTGATCCGGGAAGAGTCCGTGCAAAAGCATACGATATCGTATTGAATGGTAACGAGATTGGTGGAGGAAGTGTCAGAATCTTTGATCAGAATATCCAGAGCAAGATGTTTGAAGTGCTTGGATTTACAGAAGAGCAGGCACAGGAGCAGTTTGGATTCCTTCTGACAGCATTCAAGTATGGAGTGCCGCCGCACGCAGGACTTGCATATGGTCTGGATCGTCTGGTTATGCTGATGGCAAAACAGGACAGCATCCGTGATGTAATTGCATTCCCTAAAGTAAAAGATGCATCTGATCTTATGACAGAAGCACCGGGACATGTAGATGCAAAACAGCTGGAGGAACTCGGAATTGCGGTTATAGCAAAAGAAGAGAAAAAGGCAGAAGACAAAGAATAAAGTAAAAGCTATATAAAGTAAAAGATGCGGGAAAACCAAAGAGAAGGTTGCTCCCGCACCTTTTTTATCACTATGCGTTCGTAAGGAGCTGCCACTTGCCAAAGCATGCAGGAAAAGTTGTCGGAGTTTTCAAATTAAAAGAAAAATTCAAAAAATTAAAAAAAGCAGTTGACAATACCATATATATACGTTATACTGAATATTGTTCTGATGAACACAAAATAATAAAACATACTTGATGTGCGATAGTAGTACAGTTGGTAGTACGCCACCTTGCCAAGGTGGAGGTCGCGGGTTCGAGTCCCGTCTGTCGCTCTGAATTGACTATTTGTAACGTCTTTTTTTGTGCTGATCAATTATGAGGGTGCGGATTTGTTACTGTGCAGAAAGGAGATTAAACTGTACTAATTTCCGAGCATGGGAAGAATCGGATTGAAATTATATGTAGCACTATGCTATACTAAAGTCTGTATAAATAAAGCTGCAGAATCTGTCGCTGGCAGAATATCTGTAGATACGAAAACGAAAAGAGAGTGAACAAAAAACGAGGATGTGAGAAGATGAATCAGGAAAGAGTAGTAAAAGCAGGTCTTCTGGGACTTGGAACGGTCGGCAGTGGGGTGTATAAACTTGTGGAACGCCAGAAGAATGAAATGGCATTGAAAGCCGGTGCAGGTCTTGAAATTCAGAAGATACTGGTACATAACATAAATAAGAAGAGAGAGGGTGTAGACCAGTCTCTTTTAACCGATAAGTGGGAAGATATCATGAATGATGATGAGATAGAAATCGTAATCGAAGTGATGGGTGGTATCGAACCTGCAAGAACTATGATTCTGGAAGCACTGCATGCAGGAAAGAATGTCGTGACAGCGAACAAAGATCTGGTAGCGACACATGGACACGAACTTTTGGAGGCGGCAGAAGAAAGTGGAGTGGATTTCTTATTTGAGGCAGCTGTGGCAGGAGCAATCCCGATTATCCGTCCGCTGAAGCAGTGTCTGGCGGCGAATGAGATTCAGGAAGTTATCGGTATTGTCAATGGTACGACGAACTTTATTCTGACCAAGATGATCGAAGAAGGGATGGATTTTGACGATGCACTGGCACTGGCAACAGAGCTTGGTTATGCAGAGGCAGATCCGACGGCCGATATTGAAGGACTGGATGCAGGACGTAAGGTAGCGATCATGGCATCGATTGCATTTCATTCCAGAGTTACATTCGATGATGTATATACAGAAGGAATTACAAAAATTACTGCGAAAGATGTGGAATACGCAGAAGAATTCGGTGATGTGATTAAATTACTCGGTGTTGCACATAATACGGAAGAAGGAATTGAGGTTGCTGTTCATCCGATGATGATTCCGAAGGAACATCCGCTTGCATCCGTGAGAGATTCGTTTAATGCAGTATTTGTCCGCTCTGATGCTGCCGGTGATACGATGTTCTACGGAAGAGGAGCAGGGGAACTCCCGACGGCCAGTGCGATCATGGGTGATGTGATCGATGTAATCCGTGATATACAATACCATTGTACAGGAAGAATCAGTTGTACCTGTTATCGTGAGACACCGGTAAAGAACTTTAAAGAAGTAAAGAACAAGTTCTATATCCGTATGCTGGTGGATAATAAACCAGGTGTACTTGCTGCAATTGCAAGTGTATTCGGAGTGCATAAAGTAAGTATTGCAAGAGTGATTCAGAAGACAAAAGAAAATGATGCAGCAGAGCTTGTTATCGTTACAGAAGCAGTAAAAGAAAAGCATCTGGAAGATGCACTGGCTCATCTGGTGGATATGGATACGACACGGGAGATTGGAACCGTGATCCGTGAATATTAAATAATAAATAGCAGAATATTTTCAGAGGACGGAGGCCGTAACAAGCTCCGTCTTTTATAATCGCCGTATGGTGAAAATTAAATAAGAATCCATGAATAATTGGTGAGAAAATAAGGAGTGAAAGAAAGTTGAAAGAACAGAAAAAAGTGAATCCTCTGGCAACAGAAAGCGAGGGAAAACTGATCGCGAAATTCGCAATTCCGGCAATTATCAGTATGTTGGTGAGCTCATTATATAATATTGTAGATCAGATCTTTATCGGACAGGGAGTCGGACTTCTGGGAAATGCAGCGACTAATATTGCATTTCCTGTGTCGATTATCTGTACGGCAACAGCACTTCTTCTTGGAATCGGAAGTGCGTCGAATTTTAATCTGTGTTCCGGAGCGGGAGATCATGAGAAAGCAAGCAGGATTGCGGGGACCGGGCTTTCCATGCTGGTGATCTGTGGTGTGATCATTGCAGCAGTGGTACTGGTGTTCCTGGATCCTCTGCTGCATCTTTTCGGTGTGACGGCAAAGATCCTGCCATATGCACAGGATTATACAGGAATTACGGCATTTGGAATTCCGTTCCTGATTTTGACAACCGGAGGGAATCATCTGATCCGCGCGGACAGAAGTCCTACGTACTCTATGACTTGTATGCTGACAGGGGCAATTATTAATACGGTGTTAGATCCGCTGTTTATCTTTGGATTCCACTGGGGGATCAAAGGCGCTGCGTGGGCGACCGTGATCGGACAGATCGTATCCGGAATTATGGTAATTGTATATTTTGGAAGATTTCGTAAAATGGGGCTGAAAAAAGAGATGTTCCGTCCGAGAGGCCATCTCCTGAAAATGATCCTGTCATTGGGAATGGCTTCCTGTATCAATCAGATTGCCATGGCTGTGGTACAGATTACAATGAATAATACACTGCGCTATTATGGTGCGGCTTCTGTATATGGAACAGATATTCCACTGGCGTGTGTGGGCGTTATCTCAAAGGTAAATATGGTGTTCATGGCTATTGCGATCGGGATTTCCCAGGGATGTCAGCCAATCTGGGGATATAATTATGGAGCGGGATCGTATGACAGAGTAAAACGCACTTATTGGAAAGCATTCCGCGTTGCTATGACGGTTGGAATTGTGTTCTTCTTGTGTTTCCAGTTTTTCCCGACGCAGCTTGTGAGTATCTTTGGTACGGGAAGCAAAGAATATTATGAATTTGCGGCAAGATATTTCAGGATTTTTATGTTTATGACATTTGTTAATGGAATCCAGCCAATGTCATCCGGATTCTTTACATCAATTGGTAAAGCGAAGCTGGGTATTGTAGTGTCGCTTACAAGACAGGTAATCTTTTTACTTCCGCTGATACTTATATTCCCGATTTTTATGGGAATTGACGGGGTGATGTATGCGGGACCGATCGCAGATGCGGCAGCGGGAATTGTCGCAATTGGATTCGCTGTAAAAGAGATTCGCGCGATGGATAAGATTGCATAGCCTGTTGGAATATGGTAAAATAAATTGAAATAGTCCGGGTATTTATGAATACCCGGACTGATGACGGTATTACAGGGAAATGGGAGAATACAAGGGATGAAAGAACGATTACCCGTTGGATTTATGTTCAAACAGATCAATAATATTTATGAAAAGGAATTCAATAACCTGCTTCGGGGGATAGGGATCACATCATCGCAGTGCGCAGTGCTGGATTATCTTCTTGGCAGCAGTAAGGAGTTTGTGAATCAGAAAGACATTGAAAAGGCGTTAAGTCTTAAGAATCCGACGGTAACGGGAATCTTAAAAAGGTTAGATGAAAAAGGATTCATTCTGGCAGTTCCAAGTAATCAGGACAAAAGATGCAAGAACATTTACCCGACGGAAAAAGCATATGATATTCAGAAAAAGATGGACAATTACCGGAAGAAGATAGATCGGAGGCTGACGATCGGGATGAGTAAAAAGGAAATCGCGGCATTGGAAAAGATGCTGGACCGGGTTCTTTATAATATCAGTGATCCGTAAAGAGAACAGGAAAGGACAGGAGAAACAAAAAATGAGTTATGCAGACAAAGTATTTATCAATATGTGCCGTGACATTATCGATAACGGTACCGATACCAGAGGCGAAAAAGTAAGACCGGTATGGGAAGATGGAACACCGGCATATACGATCAAGAAATTCGGAGTTGTGAACAGGTATGATCTGTCGAAAGAATTTCCGGCACTGACACTTCGAAGAACAGCAATCAAAAGCTGTACGGATGAGCTTTTGTGGATCTGGCAGCAGAAATCGAATAATATCAATGATCTTCACAGTCATATCTGGGACAGTTGGGCGGATGAAAACGGTTCGATCGGAAAGGCTTATGGATATCAGATGGGCGTAAAGCACCAGTATAAAGAAGGCATGTTTGATCAGGTGGACCGTGTAATCTATGACCTTAAGAATAATCCATACAGCAGAAGAATCATGACGAATATTTATGTGCATGAAGATCTGCATGAGATGAATCTCTATCCGTGTGCATACAGTATGACATTTAATGTAACCAAGAAACCGGGACATGATAAACTGACATTGAATGCAATCCTGAATCAGAGATCGAATGATGTTCTTGCGGCAAATAACTGGAATGTATGTCAGTATGCCGTATTGATCCATATGCTGGCGCAGGTATGTGATATGGAAGTCGGAGAGTTCGTACATGTGATCGCAGATGCACATATTTACGACAGACATGTGCCGATGATAGAGGAACTGATCAGCCGCAAGCCGCTTCCGGCACCGAAGTTCTGGCTGAATCCGGAGGTCAAAGACTTTTATCAGTTTACAAGAGATGATGTAAAATTGATCGATTATCAGACACATGATCAGATTAAGAATATTCCGGTGGCAGTGTAGAAGAAATATTATTAGCCGGTGGCAGTCAGAGATAAGAATATATCATACGTAAAGAGGAGATGTAGATTATGAATTTGATCGTTGCAGTAGATTCAAACTGGGCAATAGGAAAAGAAAATAAGTTACTGGTGAGTATTCCGCAGGATATGAAGTTTTTCAGAGAGACAACGAAAGGGAAAGTTGTAGCGATGGGAAGAAAGACACTGGAAAGCTTTCCGGGCGGACAGCCGCTTAAGAATCGTGTGAATGTAGTACTTACAACAGACAAGAACTATAAAGTAAAAGATACAGTCATTGTACATACCATAGAAGAGATGTTGGATGAACTGAAAAAATATGATTCGGAAGATATATTTGTGATCGGTGGAGAGAGTATTTACCGCCAGTTGCTTCCGTATTGTACAAAAGCATATATTACAAAAATAGACCATGCATATGATGCAGATACATATTTCCCGAATCTGGATGAGATCCGGAGTGGAGATGACGAAGATCAGTGACGAACAGACTTATTTTGATCTGGAATATGTGTTTACAATCTACGAGAGGAGATAACAGATCGAAAATGAGAGTGCTTAGTGTCACGGCGCAGAAGCCATGCAGTACGGGAAGCGGCGTCTATCTGACCGAGGTGGTGAGATCTCTGGCCAAGATGGGTGTTTCGCAGGCCGTGGTGGCGGGCGTCACAAGAGAGGATCGGGTGGATATGCCGGAAGGGGTAACGTATATCCGGTATATTTTTCGTCAGAAAAGCTTCCGTATCCGGTAGTAGGAATGTCGGATGAGATGCCTTATACCAGTACAAGATATCGGGATATGACAGAAGAGATGGCTGGACAATTTAAAGCTGCATTTCTTGAAGTTCTGGATGAAGCAATAGAAAAAGAAAATCCGGATATTATCTTATGCCATCATTTGTATTACCTGACGGCGCTGATAAGAGCACATTATCCTGCTAAAAAAGTATATGGATTTTGCCATAATACGGATCTGAGACAGATGGAGAGTATTTCATTTGAAAGAAATTTTATCAGGCAGGAGATTCCGAAACTTGACAGGATATTTGCACTTCAGGAAGCGCAGAAAGAAAAAATAAAAAA
>ENA-OQBJ01001278-OQBJ01001278.1-human-gut-metagenome-genome-assembly--contig:-NODE-1278-length-10215-cov-1.532514_pt1 | contig 10215 bp, 15 predicted proteins | sample MGYA00242743_ERZ504545 | MGnify/ENA primary metagenome ERZ504545 (study PRJEB26092, sample SAMD00036252) | human gut metagenome | host: Homo sapiens | study: EMG produced TPA metagenomics assembly of...
CTCCGGAAAAAACCGAACATATTTTAAACCGCCTGATCTTCGGCGCGGGTGTCTGTGTTGCTGTTATTGCGGTTCTGATCGGTGTGAAACTGTACCGTCAGGACCGCCAGATGGACATTACAGAGCCGTTTGCGCGAAGTATGGTGCTCGCCTCCGATCCGCTTTCGGCAGAAAAACGGTTTCAGGCTGAAACGCTCTCTGCCGATCTCTGTGTCGGTGAGACGAGCGTACCGCTGAATGATATCTCGTTTTCCTCACAGGTAAAGGCCGGACTGTTTGATCTGGATCACAAAAAAGTATTGTTCGCGCAGAATATGTATGATCAGGTCTACCCAGCCAGCATCACGAAGATCATGACGGCTCTCCTTGCCATGGAATACAACCAGCCGGATACGCAGGTAACGATCACAGAAGAGGATCTTGCGCTGGAAGATGGATCCCAGATGAGTGGACTGGCCGTGGGCGATACGGTAACGATGGATCAGCTTTTCCATGCATTGTTGATTTATTCTGCCAACGATGCTGCTATGGCGATTGCCCGCCAGGTAGGCGGAAGTGTAGAGAATTTCGTTCAGATGATGAACGATAAGGCAGCTTCCCCTTGCCATGACCGGTACGCATTTTGCAAACCCGCACGGTCTTCACAATGAGAATCATTACACTACTGCATATGATGTTTATCTGATGCTGTATGCTGCCTATCAGCATACGGAATTCCAGAATACGATGTCAATGTCTTCCTACACGCTGAACATGACGCATGCGGACGGTACGGCGGGAACGATCTATTTAAGCTCCACGGACAAATATCTGACCGGAGAGAAAAACGCACCGGAAAATGTGACGGTGCTCGGCGGAAAAACCGGAACGACCGATGAGGCCGGTTCCTGCCTGGCACTGGTATCCCAGAATGCATACGGAGAACCGTTTATCTCTGTCATTCTTCATGCATCAACAAAAGTGGAACTGTACGAGGACATGAACACTCTTCTTTCCAATATCAACTCCTGACGTAATCTTTTTGCAATCCCCCGGACGGCGTTTTTTCTGCCTATCCGGGAGATTGTCGTATCCGTTTAGAAAAACAGAGCTCCTTTCCCTGCGAATTAGAAGATTTTTCAGAATTTTTTCATTTTACCATTGAAAACGTTGGTGAATTGTACTATAATTAAACCATGAACTTAAAGGTTTTTGGTGAAAATATCTTATTCTAATCTAAGGAGGAAACTGCTATGGTTCAATTAATTGTAGGCAAGAAGGGAAAAGGCAAAACAAAACAGCTGTTAGACAAAGTAAATGCAGAGGTAAAAACCGCAAACGGAAATATCGTGTATATTGACAAGAGCACAAAGCACATGTTTGAATTAAACAACAAAGTACGTCTGATTTCCGCAACCGACTATCCTCTGAAAAACAGTGATGAATTTATCGGATTTATCTGCGGTATCGTTTCTCAGGACCACGATCTCGCAAGCGTTTATCTCGACAGCTTCCTGAAAGTAGCAAAACTGGAAGGAGAGGACATCACAGATTGTGTTGAACAGCTGGAAGGCATTGGCAAGCAGTATAACATTACCTTCGTATTAAGTGTCTCCATGGATAAGGAAGAGCTTCCGGAAGGCATGCAGGATAAGATTATCGTTGCACTGTAACCGAAACTGTATTATAATAATTGCATAGCGACAAAACCAAAGGACGGCGCTTACGGCACCGTCCTTTTAGCGCATGGATTAAACAATAAAAGGAGCATACATTTTGTCTAAGCAGAAAAAGAACAGCCGCCGGCATTCGAGAATCCGTTTCCCTTTTCCGGCGTTGAATATTGGAAATATCATCTTTGGAGCCTTTTTTTCTATATGGCAGTTTCACTTTTCTTTTACCTGACCGCCGATCATATCAAATCTTTTCAGGTTGTGCAGGGAACTTTATCCCGGAATGATACCTATACCGCATTCGCCATGCGGACAGAGAGCGTGCAGCTTTCCTCCGGCAGCGGATATGTTCAGTTCTATACCCCAAATGCATCGAAAATCAGCCGCGGAAGCGCTGTTTATGGGATTTCCGCAACAGAAAATGCCGATACCTCTGGTATTGCGGCAGATGCGGCAACGAGAACGTCGCTTCGTTCCTCGCTCGCACGTTTTTCTTCTGATTATGATTCCAGTTCCTTTTCCGGCATTTATCAGCTGAAAACAGAACTTTCCGCAAAGCTGCTTGCCGCTGCCGCTGAAAACGGAGATTCCTCATCACAGACAATATTTTATGCAGATCAGGACGGTGTTGTCGTCTACGGCAGTGATGGATATGAAAGCTATACGGAGGACAGCCTTACGCCGGAGCTTTTCTCTACGAAAGCCTCTGTGGTTTCCTTTGATTCCGGCGCGCAGACGGAGCCTGGAAATGCAGTATACCGTCTGGTGACAGATGAGCAGTGGGAAATTGCCGTTCCGGTGACGAATAAGCAGGTCGTTACACTTTCCAATTTCAGTACGATAAAAGTTAAATTTCTGAAAGACGGAAAAACACAGACGGGAACGCTGAATCTAAAGTCCATTAACGATCAGAACTATGCTGTCATTTCGTTTACAAGCGGGATGATCCGTTATGCGGAAGACCGTTTTCTTTCAATAGAGCTGGTCACAAACACTGGAAGCGGACTGAAAATTCCAAATACTGCCATCACGGAAAAAGATTTCTATAAAATCCCGGCGCAGATGCTCGTACAGGGCGGAGACAGCAATTCTTCCGGTTTCCTGCGGGAAAAGACCGATAAAAAAGGAAATGTCATGCTGGATGATAACGGACAGCCGGTGACAGAATTTGTAAACGCCACGATCTATGAGCAGGTCAATGATGAAATGATAATCCGGTCGAATATTACGTCGACATGGCCGCTTTTAATGATGGAGATATACTTCGTGCACAGGATTCCGCCACAACGTATCAGATTGGAGAAACGGTTCCGCTGCAGGGTGTTTACTGCATCAACAAAGGATATGCTGTATTCCGCAAAATTCAGATCGTCGATCAGAATGCGGAGTATTCTATCATAAAAAACAAACGCAATACGGCATTTCGCAGTATGATTATATTGTGGAAAATGCATCCACCGTCAGTGAAGAAGATATTGTGCATTAAATACTGGAGGTAGAAAGATATGCTGAAAGAGAACTATGAAGAAGTCCAGAAGAAAATTACAGAAGCCTGCAAAAGAGCCGGACGGAACCGGGAGGAAGTTACCCTGATTGCGTCAGCAAGACAAAACCGGTCGAAATGCTTTCCGAAATCTATGATCTTGGCGAACGCAATTTCGGTGAAAACAAAGTGCAGGAGCTGACAGAAAAAGAGGAAGTGCTGCCAAAGGATATCCACTGGCACATGATCGGTCATCTGCAGCGGAATAAAGTAAAATACATTGCAGGAAAAGTTGCCCTGATTCATTCTGTCGATTCTCTTCGTCTGGCAAAAACGATCAGTGAGGAAGCGGTAAAGCACAACTGCGAAATCCCGATCCTGATCGAGGTAAACGTTGCCGGCGAGGAAAGCAAGTTTGGTGTCTCCGTAGAGGAAACCCTTCCATTGATTGAAGAAATCGCAAAACTTCCGGCAATTCATGTGGAGGGACTTATGACCATTGCACCGTATGTGGAAGATCCAGAAGAAAATCGTCCGGTTTTTCGCAAATTAAAGGAATTAAGTGTTGACATTGCCGCCAAAAACATTAATAATGTACGTATGGCCATTTTGAGCATGGGCATGACCGGCGATTACGAAGTAGCAGTAGAAGAAGGCGCCACTTTAGTACGGGTTGGAACCGGAGTCTTTGGCGAACGGGATTACAGTAAAAGATAACAGGAAGCCTTTCCAAGAAGAGTGACCCCGCGCATTCTGCACGGCTGTCTGGCCAAATGCCACAGGACTAAAAATAGGAGAGTATAAGAATGAGTGTTTTAGACAAATTTCTGGATGCCATCCGGCTGAACGACGATTACGAGGAAGAGGATGCTGATTCGGATAGCTTCTTCGATGAAGAAGACGATGATATAGAAGAAAAACCAAAGAAACGTTTCTTCCGTAAACTGGAGAACGAGGATGAGGACGAAGAGGAAGAGCCGCAGGCGAAACCGGTTCACACTGCACCGCGTAAACAGCCGGCGCCAAAGACCACCGCTTCAAGCCAGGCTGCTGCTGCACGAGCTCCAAAGCCAGCTGCTCCGGTTTCCTCGAAAGTTACTCCAATGAGAAAGAAAGCAGGTGCATTAAATATGGAAGTATGCGTCATCAAACCGGCTTCCATGGAGGATACCCGTGAAATCGCGGATACGCTTCTGGCCGGATGTACCGTTGTCCTTAACTTAGAAGGCATTGATGTGGATATTGCCCAGAGAATCATTGATTTCTGCTGTGGTGCATGCTACTGCATGAGCGGAAGTCTGCAGAAAGTTTCCAGCTATATTTTCATCCTGACACCGTCCAGCGTAGAAATTTCCGGTGACATCCAGGATATCTTAAGCGGAGCTTTTGATCTTCCAAATATCCGTACCGATTATTAAAGAAAATTATCTTTGCAGTAAATTAAAATGGATCCACTGGATCAATTATTGATTTGCTTAGTAACAAAGGAAAAGCATCAGATGCAGGATTCTGATGCTTTTTTCATGAAAGAACATACAGGAGGCATAATTTATGAAAACACTTACCGTTAAAAGAGAAGGCACATCTACTGAATTTTCTTATGAAATTGTCTGGGACGGCAGCTACGAACGCCTCGCCGGCTGTGTGGAGAACTTAAAACTCCCTGCAAAAAAGGCCTGCATTGTCACAGACAGCACGGTTTCAGAACTGTATCTGGAAGAGGTAAAAAATGTACTGTCCCCGCTGTTTGAGACCGTAACCGCATTTGTTTTCCCGGCTGGTGAAGCAAGCAAAAATCTGGATACCGTCAAAGATCTGTACACGCATCTGATTGAAAACCACTTTGAGAGAAAAGACATTTTATTCGCACTCGGCGGCGGTGTCGTTGGGGATCTGACCGGCTATGCGGCGGCAACGTATCTGCGCGGCATTGATTTCATCCAGCTTCCGACGACACTGCTTGCACAGGTAGATTCCAGCGTTGGAGGAAAAACGGGCGTCGATTTCGACCAGTACAAAAATATGGTCGGTGCATTCCATCATCCACGTCTTGTCTATATGAATATGGCAACCTTAAAATCCCTGAACGGCGAACAGTTTGCCTGCGGTATGGGAGAAGTCCTGAAAACAGGTCTGATCCGCGATGAAAAATTCTACATCTGGACCATCAATCACATGTCTGAGATCGAAGAGCGGATTGAGCCGGTATTAACGAAAATGATCCAGAAATGCTGCGATATCAAACGCCAGGTTGTAGAAAATGACCCAACAGAACAGGGAGAGCGTGCCGTTTTAAATCTTGGCCATACGATCGGTCATGCCATTGAAAAGCTCAAAAACTTCGAACTGCTCCATGGCCAGTGCGTTGCACTTGGAACCGTTGCTGCTGCCTATATTTCCTACAAGAGAAGTTATCTCTCCGATGAAGAGTTTTACGAGATTCGTGATATGAACGTCGGTTTCTATCTGCCAATCACCGTGGACGCCTGAAATCGGAAGATATTCTGGCTGCAACAAAATCGGACAAGAAAATGGAACAGGGTACGATCAAATTCATCCTTCTGGAGTCTGTCGGCCATGCTGTGGTGGACCGCACGGTTACAGATGAAGAAAATGCTGGAAGCTATCAATTCTATTAATGGAGATCTGATCGATGAAGAGTAAAAAACTTTCTCCGCTGGCCGTTTATCTGGTTTGCGCGGCAGCGATTGTCCTTCTGCTTGCAGCAGATCAGTATACAAAATCACTGGCAGTGCAGTATCTGAAGGACCAGCCGTCGATCGAGCTCATTCCAGGGGTTTTGGAGCTGTTTTATCTGGAAAACCGCGGTATGCATTCGGACTTCTGCAGATCAGTACTGGCTGTTTGCTATGATGACGGTATTGTTTCTGATCGTCATGGTGATCGTCTTTTACAAGCTTCCAAAGACACGCCGCTTTTTACCGCTTTTTGCCGTGCTGACTGTTCTGACGGCTGGTGCGGTCGGAAATTTTTACGATCGTTTTCTGAATCACTATGTCGTTGATTTCATCTACGTTTCGCTGATCAACTTTCCGGTTTTTAACGTAGCTGATATTTATGTCACCGTATCGGTCGCTGTCTTTTTACTGCTGTATCTGTTGTACTACAAGGACGAAGACTTCGCATTTCTGCATAAAAACGCCAAAAAGGAGGAGTCCGATGGCTGAAGAAGAACGGATTTTGGAAGTTACACCGGATTTTGACGGAAAACGGATTGATCAGTGCCTGGCCGCATCTTTTTCGGACTGTTCCCGTTCTTTTCTGCAGAAGCTTTTAAAAGACGGAAAGGTTTCGATCAACGGAAAAACGCAGAAAGCAAGCAGTAAGGTTGCCGCCGGTGATGCCGTCCTGGTGCTTCTGCCGGAACCGGAAGAACTGAACGTGGATCCAGAAAACATTCCGCTTGATATTCTGTACGAGGATGATGATCTTCTGGTCGTCAATAAGCCCAAGGGGATGGTCGTACATCCGGCGGCAGGCCACAGCAGCGGAACACTGGTCAATGCGGTTCTGTATCACTGCCGCGGAAATCTCTCCGGCATCAACGGCGTTCTGCGCCCCGGAATCGTCCACAGAATCGATATGGACACAACGGGTGCCTGGTTATCTGTAAGAGCGATTTCGCCCACCAGAGCCTCGCAGAACAGCTCTCTGTACATTCCATTACCCGAAAGTACCGGGCAATTGTCCATGGGAATCTGAAAGAGGACGAGGGAACCGTGCGCGGTGCAATCGGCCGCCATCCGACAGACCGGAAAAAGATGGCGATTAATGAACGGAACGGAAAACCGGCGGTCACACATTACCGTGTGCTGGAACGCTTTGGAAATTATACGTATATTGAATGCCAGCTGGAAACCGGCCGGACGCATCAGATCCGTGTCCATATGGCAAGTATCGGGCATCCGCTGCTTGGCGATGCGGTTTATGGCCCGAAGAAATGCCCGGTGAAAAACCTGCAGGGACAGACGCTGCATGCATGGTACTTGGATTTATCCATCCACGGACCGGTGCCTATATGGAGTTTGAGGCGCCGATTCCGGAATATTTTTCCAATCTGTTGCTGCAGTTTCGAAAAAATGTCTGAAACTGCTTAAAAAGAATGATATTTCAAAAAGTATATAGTTAATTTGTATAAGTTTTATCAAAATGTTCTGTACTTTCTGTGAATTCTGTAGTATACTGGATGTAACGAAAAAACGCGAGTTACTACATCTGTGAAAGCAGATTATTGTGACGGAATGGAAAGGAGCGGATTATATGAAAACTATCATAACGATTGGACGTCAGTACGGAAGCGCCGGACATTCCATTGGTAAGATTTTAGCGGATGACCTGGGAATCAAGTACTATGACAAAGAGCTGCTGGAGAGAGCAGCAAAGGACAGCGGATTATGCCAGGAATTGTTCGAAAACCACGATGAAAAACCAACCAACAGCTTTTTATACTCTCTGGTTATGGACAGTTACTCCTTCGGCTATGGATCTACCATGATGGATATGCCGCTGAACCAGAAGGTATTTCTGGCACAGTTTGATGCCATCAAGAAGATTTCGCAGGATGGTCCGTGTGTCATCGTAGGCCGCTGTGCAGATTATGCACTGGAGGAAAATCCGAACGTGCTGAGCATCTTTATTAAAGCAGATATGCAGGATCGCATCCGCCGTATCGCAAAGCTGTATGATCTTTCTGATGCAAAAGCAAAAGACAAGATCACAAAGATCGACAAACAGCGTGCAAGCTACTACAATTACTACACCAGCAAACGCTGGGGCGAGGTAGACAGCTACGACCTGTGCCTGAACAGCAGTGTATTCGGTATCGATGGAACCGTAGATATGATCAAACAGGCAATTGAAGTTAAAGAAGCGGGAATCCGCAAGATTTTCAGCATCTGATCAAAACAGAACATAGGAGAAACGACCCTCTCTTAAAAATAAGAGGAGGGTCATTTTATGAAAGGATTTTAAAGATGAGAATTGTTATACAACGTGTAAAAAGAGCAAGTGTTTCGGTGGAAGAGAAGGTTGTTGGATCGATTCAGAAAGGTTTTCTGGTTCTGATCGGTGTCGGCCAGGGGGACGATGAAGCAACAGCAGACAAGTATATGAAAAAACTGCTGGGACTGCGTATTTTTGAAGATGAAATGGAAAGACGAACAAGTCCCTGGCAGATGTGGATGGACAGCTTCTGATGGTTTCACAGTTTACCCTGTATGCCAACTGTAAAAAAGGAAACCGTCCAAGCTTCACGGAAGCAGGCGAGCCGCACAGAGCAGAAGAACTGTATGAATATATGGTCGCGAAAGCACGGGAACAGGTTCCTGTTGTCGAAACGGGAGTGTTCGGGGCTGAGATGGAAGTATCACTGGTGAATGATGGGCCGTTTACGGTGATCTTAGAGGATCTGTAAATAAAATTTTTTTGTTTGCCGAATCGGTAAAACAGAACGTGGTTTGCGAGATCTGTGAAACCTGTTTTTGTCTAGAGATAGTGTACCATCATCGTACTGAATTGTTTGTATTTATATAGTTTACATAAAATGATTATGTGAACTTGTGAAGAGGAGAAAATCTTTTATGCCGCAATTTGACTATCAGCAGCTGTGTCACTTTGTCCTTCCGGAACAGGGGGGACTGTCGGTGGAAACAATTCTAAAACGTTTTCTGCACCTGACACCACGTGAAATCCGCCATGCCAAATATATTCCGGATGGAATTCAGAAAAACGGTGTTTCCTGCCGCACAAATGCAGTTGTCCAGACTGGAGATACGATCACTTTTCGATATGCGCAGAAGTGTCCCCACCTTTCCGAAGATCAGGTTCTGCCGGTATCAGGTGATTCTGCCGGCGTACGGATTCTCTATGAGGACAGTGATCTCTGTGTCGCAGACAAGCCATCCGGTATGGTCTGCCACGCTTCCCACGGCCATTATTCCGATTCCCTGACACATGCTGCCGCATCCCTGTTAAAAACACCGACAGCGCCTTCTGAACTCCGCTGCATCGGCCGTCTTGACAAAGATACATCGGGTCTGGTACTATTTGCAAAGAATCAGCTGGCTGCTGCCAGACTGTCCCGGCAGCGGGAGAGCGGCGCGCTGAAAAAAGAATACCTGGCTCTGGTACACCATCCCTTTTCCGAAGAAACGCAAAAAGAAACCATTCGTCTTTCCATGGAGCAAATTCCAGGAGATGACCCTGATTCTTTCGATCCGTCTGGGAAACGTATCACTAAAATGCGTATCTGTAAAGAAGGGAACGGCCTGTGGGCTACTACACACTACGAGGCTGTCCTTCAGGATCCTTTCTGGGCCGTCGTGTGCTGCCGTCTGGAAACCGGCCGCACGCATCAGATCCGCCTTCACATGGCATCTATGGACATCCACTTTTCGGAGATCCGCTCTACGGAGTCCGCGACGGCGGTACCCGTGCCGCGCTCCATGCCTGGAAACTGCACTTTCTGCAGCCGATGACAGGAGAACCAATTGATCTGGAAAATATTCGAACGCACATGTTCGATTAAATATATCTGAAGTATAAGGAGAACATTTTATGGAAGAACAGAAAGAACACAAACGCCGCGTCCGCTACAAAGGCACACATCCGCGGAATTACAATGAGAAATACAAAGAACTGAATCCGGAGAAATATCAGGGGACCATTGAGCATGTGATCCAAAAGGGAAGCACACCGCCGGCATGCATATCCCGATTCTCGTAGATGAAATCCTCGATTTTCTCAAGATCGAGCCGGGACAGAACGGACTTGATGCAACACTCGGATACGGCGGCCACAGCTCCCGTATGCTTGCATGCCTGCAGGGAAAAGGGCATCTCTGTGCGCTGGATGTCGATCCGATCGAGATGGCAAAAACAAAAGAACGACTGGCCGCGCAGGGGTACGGCCCTGAGATTTTAACGATTCTTCATCAGAATTTTGCCAATATTGATCAGGTTGCTGCCGAATACGGCCCCTTTGACTTCATTCTGGCGGATCTTGGTGTTTCCTCCATGCAGATTGATAATCCGGAGCGCGGCTTTTCCTACAATATGATGG
>ENA-OQBJ01001280-OQBJ01001280.1-human-gut-metagenome-genome-assembly--contig:-NODE-1280-length-10173-cov-2.928031_pt1 | contig 10173 bp, 14 predicted proteins | sample MGYA00242743_ERZ504545 | MGnify/ENA primary metagenome ERZ504545 (study PRJEB26092, sample SAMD00036252) | human gut metagenome | host: Homo sapiens | study: EMG produced TPA metagenomics assembly of...
CATATTTCTGTTATCAATATGAGTATATTGATGAGATGAATGCTGCTGCATGGCGGCGTGTGTGGGAAATTTGGACGAAAAATATCCACAAGAAAGTATCTCAAGTCCTTGTTTGATGGATTATTTTGTTTATAACGTAGTGGGGCGTCAGTTCTGTAAAGAGAGTCTTGTCTTTTTTGCTTGCCCTAATGGGCATGTTTTTAAATGGCATTCTTCTCGAAATACGACCTGCCAGGTGTGTTATAAACAAGGGATTAGAAGGGTTCCTGCCTCTATAGTGAGGAAATGTATGCCTTGTGAAGATGAAGAAGGTTTTATTGCAATACAGAATACGGAATATGTCAGAGCTTTGCCGAGTGGCCAGAAACTTACGGAATGTCCGTTTACTGCTATTTGTAATGATAAAAAGCATTTGAGACCTCCCAAATCTATTAGTATTATGGGGCAGACAGGATGGCAGTCTGCCTATGCTAACAAAGGGGAAGGCGGTGGTGGCTTAATGGCTTAATAATTAAAAATTCTATGATTGAACCTTATTATAAATCGGCAAATAACGATTTTCTGCTGGCTAAAGGAGATTCATTTAAACTGTTGCAAGAGTTTGATTTTAAGTTTGATATGATCTTTGCTGATCCACCTTATTTTTTGTCCGATGGGGGGATTAGTTTGCAATCGGGTAAGGTAGTATGTGTAAACAAAGGAAAGTGGGATGAATCTAGATCTCCGGAAGAGGTTCAGGTATTTAATAGGGAATGGTTACGCTTGTGTCGTGAGAAACTCAAGGACAATGGGACTATTTGGATTAGTGGAACGTATCATAATATATTTTCTGTAGCTAATTGTCTGACAGAGCTTGGGTATAAGATTCTGAATGTGATAACCTGGCAGAAAACAAATCCACCGGCAAATATATCTTGTAGATTTTTTACTTATAGTACGGAATTCATTATATGGGCGCGGAAGCTGAAGAAAGTGCCCCACATTTATAATTATGAATTAATGAAAACCGTTAATGATAATAAGCAGATGACGGATGTCTGGAGACTGCCTGCTATTGGACGTTGGGAGAAGTCATGCGGAAAGCATCCCACTCAGAAACCTTTATCGGTGTTGGCACGTATCATTCTATCATCAACAAATGAAAATGCGTGGGTGTTTGACCCATTTGCCGGTAGTAGTACTACGGGGATTGCAGCTAATCTGTGTGGAAGGCGATATTGCGGTATTGAACAGGAAGAAGAGTTTTGTGCATTGAGCAAAGCCAGGCGTGAGGAGTTGGAGGATGTCGCCGTTCGTAGAAATTTGCGTAATCACATTGCAGATTTTAAAGTAATTGATTCATTTTGTGAAGATGAGATGCCTTCTATACTTCGTGATGAGTATATTGGTGAGTATGGAAAGTTACCCTTTGATTGATGTGATTATTAATGCTATCCGCAGAACTGATAAGGAAATAGTATTATGAAAGCCGTTTCAAGGTATTGCAAGCTCTATATGATTATATAACTATCCTCTTTAGTTATATTAACTATAAATATTAGTTTATAAACTAAAAATTTTAGTTCTTTGCAATAACCAATTGAAACGGATATGAAAACACTTACTGCCAAAGAAGAAGAAATCATGGGATTTTTCTGGGAGAAAGGTCCGATGTTTGTCAAACAGCTGGTGGAACTTTACGAAGAACCCCGGCCGCACTTCAATACCCTGTCGACCATTGTAAGGGGATTGGAAGAAAAAGGCTACCTGTCGCATACAGCGTTTGGTAATACCTACCAGTATCATGCCGTAGTGTCGGAAGAGGAATTCCGACGGAAAACCCTGCGTGGGGTCATCTCCAAATATTTCAACAACTCTTTCTTAGGGGCTGTTTCCTCGCTGGTGAAAGAAGAAGACATTTCGGTGGAGGAACTCAAGGAACTCATCCGTCAGGTGGAAGAGGGACAGAACGAGAAACCACAATAAAACACGTCTGCTTATGGGAACCTTTTTAGTCTATATACTCAAGTCGGCTGTCTGCCTGGCGATGTTCTATCTGTTCTATCGCCTGCTGCTCAGCAAGGAAACTTTCCATCGTTTCAACCGGATGGCTTTGCTGGGAGTAATGCTGCTCTCATGCCTGCTGCCTTTGGTAAAGGTGACGGTGGAACAGGCTTCGCCGGTAAATGCACAAGTGATGTCGATGGAAGACTTGCTGCTGATGTACCAATGGAATAGCGAAGCGGTAGTGGTGGAAGAGGGAAGTCGCCCGTTCCACTGGCAGGAAGGGCTGGTGTTAGTCTATTTTGCGGGCTTGTTTTTTGTCATCGTCCGTCACCTCTGGTCGCTGGGACGCATGCTTTATCTCATTCGTCACAGCCGGTGTGAAAGGTTAGACAACGGTGTATGCTTGGTAGTTCACCGTCGCAAACTGGCTCCTTTCAGCTGGATGCGCTACATCGTGATCTCGGAAACAGACCTGAAGGAAAGCGGACATCACATTCTGGTGCACGAAATGGCCCACATCCATCACCGTCACTCATGGGACTTGTTGCTGACCGAAGCCTGTGCCTGGCTGCAATGGTTCAATCCGGCCATCTGGCTGCTCAAGCAGGAGTTGCAGAACATCCACGAATACGAAGCCGACGAAGAAGTTCTCCGTCAGGGCATCAATGCGAAAGAATATCAAATGCTATTAATAAAAAAGCCGTTGGCGCAAGGCTCTACTCTATTGCCAACAGCTTTAATCACAGTTCACTTAAAAAACGTATCACTATGATGATTCGAAAAAAATCCAATCCGTGGGCACGTGCCAAGTACCTCTATGTACTTCCGTTGGCAGCCGTTACCGTAGCTGCTTTTGCCCGTTCTGAAATCTCTCAACCACTCGATGAGATTTCAAGTGTCAAAGTTAATGATTTATCGGCAGTTTTGGAAACGTATGCCGATAAAAATGTGTCGAATCCCGCCGAAAAGACCAAACTGAAGATGAAGGTGGTGGATGAGAAAGGAAAACCCATCATTGCAGCAACCGTACTTGTGGCGAATACGACCAACGGGACCATTACCGACGAAAACGGTAACTTCACGCTGGAAGTCGGCACCGACCAAAGCATCCAGGTGGCCTACATCGGTATGAGTACGGTTAACATGTCGGTCAAAGACTGTCTGAAGAAAGCCGACCAGACAATTGTCTTGACTGAAAGCGACACAAAGAAAGATGTGAAGGTGGTAGCGCCTGCTCCGCAAGCTGTGGTGTCGGACGACCAGACGTTTAGCGTAGTGGAGCAGATGCCGGAATATCCGGGTGGTATGCGTGCTGGTCTGGAATTTATGGCACGCAATCTCAGATATCCTACAAAAGCACAGGAAGCCGGTAAGCAGGGGCGTGTCATCGTGCAGTTTGTGGTAAGGAAAGACGGTTCGCTGAGCGATTTCAAGGTGCTCCGTCCGGTCGACCCGTGGCTGGATGCCGAAGCTATCCGCGTAATCAGCACCATGCCGAAATGGAAGCCGGGCATGCAGGACGGAAAGCCGGTCAGCGTGAAATTTACTCTCCCGGTGACTTTCATGCTGGAGGGAACCAACAACAAGCCGAAGGCAAGCGACAATGACGTCGTAGTAGTGGGATATGGAGTCACTCCGGCTCCTCAGAAAAACGAAGTTCCGGCAGCAATCGTCCAAATGTTTCAGAACGGAAAGGACGGTCAGGGAAAAGAAGAAGCATTGCCGATGGTGCTGATAGACAAAACGGAGGCCTCCACCGAAACAATGAACAAGCTCGACCCTCAGTGTATTGAATCAATCACTGTATTGAAAGACGCAGATGCTACCGCAATATATGGCGAAAAAGGAAAGAATGGCGTGATTCTCATCACTACCAAAAAGAAATAAAAACACTCTCTATCTAAAAGAAACGCGCAAGGGTATTTGAAAATATCCTTGCGCGTTCTCTTTTAGTTTTCAGAGGTTTCTTTAAAGTGTGACACCATTCTTAAAAATGGCAATCTCACGGTAGTTCTTCTTCTCATTGTTCACAGGCTCTCCGCTGGCCACCTGAATCACATAATCAATGAAACGACGGCAGGTGATTTCCATCGGCTCGTTTTCTACGATGACTCCGGCATTGAAGTCAATCCATCCGCTTGTGCGCCGCCAGGTTGGAGTTGGTAGAAATCTTCATGGTAGGTACGAAGGTACCGAATGGCGTACCGCGTCCTGTAGTGAACAACACGATGTGGCAGCCGGAAGAGGCGAGGGCCGTAGCAGCTACAAGGTCATTGCCCGGAGCGAGAGCAGGTTCAAGCCTTTTGTCTGCAAGCGTTCTCCGTAAGCCATCACACCCGATACGTAACTCTTTCCGCATTTCTGTGTGCAACCCAGTGCTTTTTCTTCCAGGGTAGAGATACCTCCGGCCTTATTACCCGGCGAAGGATTCTCGCCCACGGGCTCTCCATGTGAAAGAAAGTATTCCTTGAAATCATTAATCAGACTCACCGTCTGGTTGAACAGTTCCGTAGTACGGCAACGGTTCATCAGGATGGTTTCTGCCCCGAACATTTCGGAACCTCAGTCAGTACCGAAGTTCCTCCCTGCGCAATCAGGTAGTCGGAGAACATGCCCAGCAGCGGATTGGCCGTAATGCCCGAGAAGCCGTCGGAGCCACCACATTTCAGTCCCACACGCAACTCAGAGAGGGGCACATCGGTACGCTCGTCCTGACAGCACTTGGCATACAGTTCACGCAAGATGCGCATACCTTCTTCGTATTCATCGTCTACCTTCTGTGCTACCATGAAGCGGATACGGTCTTCGTCATACGTACCGACAAATTCACGGAACACATCGGGCTGGTTATTCTCACATCCTAATCCTACTACCAGCACGGCTCCGGCATTGGGATGAAGCACCATGTCGCGCAGAATCTTCTTCGTATTCTCATGGTCTTCGCCCAACTGCGAACAGCCGTAGTTATGCGGGAAAGCCACAATGGCATCCACTCCCTTTCCTCCGTCCGTCTCGCGGCGAAGGCCCTCGGCCAACTGGTTCACGATACCGTTCACACAGCCCACGGTCGGGATAATCCAGATTTCGTTACGCACGCCGATGTCTCCGTTCCGACGGCGATATCCCTTGAACGTGCGGTGTTCCACCGGAATGTCCGTGTGCACCTCCACAGGCTGGTAAGTATAATCCAGCAGTCCTGCCAGATTAGTCTTAATTTCTTTCTCGCTCACCCATGTACCTTCGGGCACATCGGTAGTAACATGACCGATAGGGTAGCCGTATTTAATGATATTCTCTCCGGCCTGGAAATTCTTCAGCGTCACCTTGTGGCCGGCAGGCACATCCGTGCGCAGGGTAATCACCCGTCCGTCTGCCTCGATGGTTTCTCCTGTATGAAGGGGAGAAATAGCCACCGCCACGTTATCAGCCGGGTTGATTCTCAAATAAGTTGTTTTCATATTAATAGTGATGTAATCAGGTTATTCGTTGACATGTGCATCGAAATAGAAATCGATGTTTTCCGTCGTAATCAGGTTGATGGGCATGTAGTTGCAGTCCTTCACCTTCTTGCGCAGAATCAGGTGGTTGCACAGACATTCAATGCTGTTGTATCCCTGCACGGTAGGCTGCTGAGCTATGACAAAGTCAATGCTTCCAGCTTTCAGGCAAGCCACGTTGCGACGCAGCAGGTCGTAGCCATAAGGTGGAAGTCCGTACGTCCGTGACGCTGCATATACTCACCGATGATATACGCCTTCGAGTTGAAGGTGATACCGCACTTCACGTTCGGATGCGCCGCAAAGAAATCATCCAGCAACGAAGCATCTTCACCCGGCTGTTTGGCATAGAGGTTCAGTTCCCACATTTTCAGTTCCGGACAGTGCTCCTTCATATATTCATAGAAACCCTCTTCACGATGGAGCTGCTGGTTCGAACCCAGACGTCCTTCGTTTATCTGACGGAAGAGGACAATCTCCGGCTCGCCTTTTGCCAGCAGACGCAACATGCGGGCGGCAAAGTATCCGCTCCGCTGGGCATGCTGTCCGTAGAAAGCCAGCGGTTCCAGTCGGGCAATATTCGAATCAATAAACACATACGGAATGCCGGCTTCACGCAGCAGGTTGACAAACTGCTCCGTTTCTTCTTCCACGGTAGGCGAAAGGATAACTCCGTCGGGCTGTGCGTCCAGAATGCGCATACCACTTTCTATAAAGGCGCCCGACTCATACTGGTCATAATAATAATCCGACAGAGAAACATTGAAATCGGAAAAGCGGGTGATGGCCTGTTGCATGCCGCGCTCCACATCTTTCCAATAGTCCCCCTCATTGTGCGAAGGAAGCAGATAGGCAAATCTGTATTTCTTGTTCGAAGCCAGCGCACTGGCATACATGTTGGGCTGATAGTTCAGCTTCTTCAATATTTCTTCCACTTTAATGCGGCTGGATTCGGACACACCGCTCCGGGAGTGAAGTACACGGTCTACTGTTCCCACCGATACTCCGGCCATCTGGGCGATGTCCTTGATTCGGATTCTATCTTGCTGTTTCTCCATGCGTTCTTACCTTATTATATTGTACAATCTGTGCATTCAGTAAAAAATCAATTTTTTTCGATACAAATATATAACTTATTTTGGTTTTTAAAAAATAAACCGTACCTTTGTGTGCGTACACAAAATAGATATTTCAAAAGCAACCGATGAAAGAATCGTTTTTGTGATACGAGTTAAGAACTACATTATTAATCACATAAGTATAAAAATATCTGGCAATGGGAAAAATTGTTACTTTAGGCGAAATCATGTTGAGATTGTCTACACCGGGCAATACTCGTTTTGTTCAATCAGACAGCTTTGACGTAGTTTACGGTGGAGGTGAAGCAAACGTAGCTGTGAGCTGTGCCAACTATGGTCATGAAGCATACTTCGTAACCAAATTGCCGAAACACGAAATCGGACAGTCAGCTGTAAACGCATTGCGCAAATACGGTGTGAAGACTGATACATCGCCCGTGGTGGTGACCGCGTAGGTATCTATTACCTGGAAACAGGTGCTTCTATGCGTCCTAGCAAGGTTATCTACGACCGCGCTCACTCTGCCATCGCTGAAGCTGATTCTTGCGACTTCGACTTTGATGCTATCATGGAAGGTGCTGACTGGTTCCACTGGTCTGGTATTACTCCGGCTATCTCTGACAAGCTGCTGAACTGACTAAATTGGCTTGTGAAGCTGCAAAACGTCACGGAGTAACAGTTTCTGTTGACTTGAACTTCCGCAAAAAACTGTGGACAAAAGAAAAAGCACAGTCTATCATGCGCCCGTTGATGCAATATGTAGACGTTTGTATCGGTAACGAAGAAGATGCTGAACTTTGCTTAGGCTTCAAACCAGATGCTGACGTAGAAGGCGGTAAGACCGATGCAGAAGGCTACAAGGGAATCTTCACAGCCATGGCTAAGGAATTCGGATTCAAGTATGTAATTTCTACTTTGCGTGAATCTTTCTCTGCTACTCACAACGGCTGGAAGGCTATGATTTACAACGGTGAAGAATTCTATACTTCTAAGCGTTACGACATCGACCCGATTATTGACCGTGTAGGTGGTGGTGACTCATTCTCAGGTGGTATTATCCACGGCTTGCTGACCAAAGCTACTCAGGGCGAAGCATTGGAATTCGCAGTAGCAGCCTCAGCATTGAAGCACACTATCAACGGCGACTTTAACCTGGTATCTGTAGAAGAAGTAGAAGCACTGGCTGGTGGTGACGCTAGCGGTCGCGTACAGAGATAATCACTCAAACAAACAACATTTCATTTAAGGTTAAAAAAATGGCTAAATTCGATAAAATTGCAGTGTTGAACAAGATTGGTTCAACAGGTATGGTTCCTGTATTCTATCACAAGGATGCAGAAGTAGCAAAGAAAGTGGTAAAGGCTTGCTATGACGGTGGTGTACGTGCATTTGAATTCACCAACCGTGGTGACTTTGCACACGAAGTATTTGCTGAAGTAGTGAAATTCGCAGCAAAAGAATGTCCGGAAATGGCAATGGGTGTAGGTTCTATCGTAGATCCTGCTACTGCTTCTCTGTACATCCAGCTGGGCGCTAACTTCGTGGTAGGTCCGTTGTTCAACCCTGAAATCGCAAAAGTCTGCAACCGTCGTCTGGTGGCTTACACTCCGGGATGCGGTAGCGTATCAGAAGTAGGTTTTGCACAGGAACTGGGCTGCGACCTCTGCAAAATTTTCCCGGGCGACGTACTGGGTCCGAAACTGGTAAAAGGTTTGCTGGCTCCGATGCCATGGTCTAAACTGATGGTAACCGGTGGAGTAGAACCGACTCAGGAAAACCTGACTTCATGGATTAAGGCAGGAGTATTCTGCGTAGGTATGGGTTCTAAGTTGTTCCCGAAAGACAAGGTAGCTGCTGAAGACTGGACTTACGTCACAGAAAAATGTAAGGAAGCATTGGCTTACATTGCAGAAGCTCGTAAATAATACAGAAATTCATTTTGTTTAAAGGTGTATAAGTGAGAAGCCTCGCTACGTCCGGAAGGGTGCAGCGGGGCTTTCTCATGCCCGCAAGTGAAGGAATATTCATGAAAAAATACAAAAACGAATACTTCCTGCATGGATATGTGCGCGAAAAATCCTATCTTTGCATGAAATTTTTCGCGAAATATGAAAATTAAGGAAATTGTGAATGCCCTTGAGATATTCGCGCCTCTGCCTTTACAGGACGGATTCGACAATGCCGGACTGCAAATCGGATTGACAGACGCGGAAGCTACAGGGGCTTTGTTGTGTCTGGACGTAACCGAAGCCGTGGTAGATGAAGCCATCGCACTGGGATATAACCTGATTGTATCTCACCATCCGCTCATCTTCAAGGGCTACAAATCGATTACCGGACGTGATACGTGGAACGCTGCATCCTGAAGGCTATCAAGAACGACATCGTGATTTTCTCGATGCACACCAACCTGGACAACGCACCGCAGGGCGTCAACTTCAAGATTGCCGAGAAAATCGGACTGAAGAACGTAAGAATTCTGGAACCGAAAGAAAACCAGCTGCTGAAACTGGTTACCTTCGTACCGCAGGCACAGGCCGATGAGGTACGTAATACCTTGTTTGAAGCCGGATGCGGGTGCATTGGCAACTACGATTCCTGCAGCTATAATCTGGAAGGAAAGGGCACTTTCCGCGCACAGCCGGGCACACATCCTTCTGCGGAGAAATCGGCCAGTTGCACGAAGAGCATGAGGTACGGATTGAAACCGTGCTGCCGGCATTCCTAAAAGGGAAGGTTCAGAAAGCCCTCGTCGAAACTCATCCTTACGAGGAACCGGCCTACGACTTCTATCCCTTGCAGAATGAATGGACACAGGCAGGAGCGGGCATCGTAGGTGAACTGGAAGAACCGGAAACCGAAACCGATTTCCTGCGCCGGATAAAGAAGCTGTTCGAGGTGGGCTGTGTAAAACATTCGCGCATGACAGGACGCCTCATCCAGACCGTCGCCCTCTGTGGAGGAGCAGGAGCCTTCCTGCTGCCCAAGGCCGTAAGAGCCATGCCGACGTGTTCCTGACAGGCGAAGTGAAATACCACGACTATTTCAGCTACGAGAACGACATTCTCATTGCAGAGATAGGACACTACGAAAGCGAACAATATACAAAAGATTTATTATATTCAATCATACGGGAAAAGTTTCCGACACTCGACGCCCAGCTGACGCGTGTCAATACCAATCCCATAAAATACTTGTAGAAAACTATGGCTAAAGAAGCAAAGAAAGATCCGAATGAATTGAGTGTGGAAGAAAAGCTGAAAGCACTCTACCAGTTGCAAACCATGTTGTCGGAGATTGACAAAATCAAGACACTGAGAGGAGAGCTTCCGCTGGAAGTGCAGGACCTGGAAGACGAAGTGACGGGTCTGAGCACACGCATCGAGAAAATCAAGGCTGAAATCGAAGAACTGAAGTCAAACGTAGCCAGCAAGAAAATCGAAATCGAAACTGCCAAGGTTCTATCGAAAAGTACAAGAGCCAGCAGGACAACGTACGTAACAACCGTGAATACGACGTACTGACTAAGGAAATCGAATTCCAGAGCCTGGAAGTGGAACTCTGCGAAAAGCGTATCCGTGAATATACAGCCGGCATCAAGTCGAAAGAAG
>ENA-OQBJ01001281-OQBJ01001281.1-human-gut-metagenome-genome-assembly--contig:-NODE-1281-length-10163-cov-3.160422_pt1 | contig 10163 bp, 15 predicted proteins | sample MGYA00242743_ERZ504545 | MGnify/ENA primary metagenome ERZ504545 (study PRJEB26092, sample SAMD00036252) | human gut metagenome | host: Homo sapiens | study: EMG produced TPA metagenomics assembly of...
CAGGAAAGCATAGAAACCTATTCTGCCTCGCAAGGGGAAGGTACGGCCGAAGCCGGATAGGGGGAGGCGAGCGCAGCGAGCCAATCAGCAGAATGCTTTTCATGCCATATGACACAGAGAGCCAATCCCGTAACGCTGACTTTATGTTCATCGCCCGTAAGGGCAATACCACAACCCTCGGCCCAAAGGGCCGTCAAACTTACGAACTTTAAGAACCTTCGGGGCGAAGCCCCGTCAACCCTCACGCCCGAAAGGGCGTGTTCCTGAAATCAGTTTCCTCTTTTTACCCAAGAGCCTGAAGGCCCCTGCCATGAAATGCAGGGGCCTTTCTTTTCCTTATAGAAGATGGAACAGGGAAATGCCCCTTTCCATGAAGCAACATAGAACTTGCGTTCTATGTTGCTTCCGAATATGCTGAGTACAACCGCGGAATACAAAAAGGCATGCCGGAAACGGACAGCATATGACAAAGGAAAAGTTCTATGAAGAAGAAAGAAAACTGATTGAGAAAGCCAAAGGCGGAGACCGGAAGGCCATGGAGGATCTCATGGACCGCTACGAGCCCCTTTTCAGAAAATTGTGCGCCGGAGAGACCCGGATGGACTGGGAGGATATCCGGCAGGATCTGGCGGTGTCTTTCCTGGAAGGCGTCAGGGCCTTTACACCGGAAAGGGGTACCTATTTTCCTACTACATCCGGCAGCGGCTCTATTGGGAAAAAGTGCATCTGGTGGAAAGAATGATGCGCCGGCGGTCGGTGGAGCTCCAGTCTCTGGCGGGCATAGAGAACATAGCCGACGAATCGACGGGCGGCAGGGATCATCTGGAAGCGCTGAAGGAAATCGCAGCAGACCTTCCTCTTTCAAAGAAGGAAAGGGATCTTCTTTCCGCCCTTCTTCGGGGAGAGAAGGCGGCAGATGTGAGAAAGACAATGAACATGAGCCGCGCTTCCTACTATCGCCTCCGGGCCCGCCTCTTTGCCGCCCTCCGGAAAGAAAAGGATCGCTTCTGGGACATGGTGAAATAGTGGGCCGGTGGAGATGGCTTCCGCGGTCAGCTATCCGCTGACCGTCGGAAAATATCAGATAGTCAGACGGCAGACATGAGATCGGTGGTATTCCCGAAAGGGAAGGGGCCGCCGCGGGCGCGGGTGTAAAGGTTTTCCACACAACCTGCAGCGGAGCCGCGCCTCTTTTTTTTAAAATCTGCGGCGAAGCCGCCACCACAACCCTCGGCCTGAAAGGCCGTCAAACTTACGAACCCTCCGGCCCATAGGGCCGGTCCATCTTAAGAACCCTCCCTCATAACGCTGATTTTATACTCATCGCCCCCTAAAGGGGAAACGACTCACTACATTTTGCGCGTCGCTGGCGCTCCTTCAACTGGGGTACCTGTTTGCCCAGCTGGCCTGCGGCCTGCTGCTGGTGGCCCTGGGGGCTTACTAGTTTTCTCAAAACTATTGACATATCGCGAATAATGGATATAATAGATGCATGGATAAGGTTGAAATTTTTAAAGCGCTGTCAAATGAAACACGGCTCAGCATTATTGAGTGGTTGAAGGAACCGGAGAAAAACTTTCCACCGCAGGGAGGACATATTGACGATGCGGTGGATCTGAAGGGCGGAGTGTGTGTTGGAAGCATCCGCGACAAGGCCGGTATATCACAGTCGACCGTATCTCATTATCTTGATATGCTGCAAAAGGCGGGTCTGCTTCTTTCCGAAAGGCATGGGAAGTGGACATATTACAGACGGAATGAAGAGATGTTGGCTGCACTGTCAGACTACTTCGGACACGAAATTTAAGTTGTGCATAAATTAGGCGGGATGAGAATCCCGTTTAATTTAAGCCTCATATATCGACAAAACGAGATATAAAGATATATAGAAACAAGGAGGAATTTCTATGCATTTTTCATGTGGAATTGTCAGGCCGCCCTATGAGGCAGGTTCCTGTTTTTTACAAGTAACGTCAGGTTGCTCGCATAACAAGTGCCGCTTCTGTACTTTTTACAAGGAAGCACCGTTTTCTGTATCTCCTGAGAGGGAGATACGGGAGGATCTTCAGGAAATAAGAGATTCCGGATGGAAGGTAAAGCGGATTTTTCTGCAGGGAGCGGACCCGTTCCTGCTGAGCTACAGCAGACTTAAAAGAATCATGGACTTGATCAAAGAATACCTGCCCTGGGGCGTTTCCGTTGGTGGATATGGCCGGGTTGACAGCGTAAAGAACAAGTCTGTGGAGCTGCTTAAGTCACTGAAAGAAATGGGATATGACATGATCGTATTCGGAATCGAGTCGGGTGATGATGCTGTTCTCGATAAGATGAATAAGGGTTATCATGGAAGTGATATCGTAGAGCAGCTCTCCAAGCTGGATGAAGCAGGAATGCATTATTCCGTCATCTTCTTATACGGACTGGGAGGCCATGATTATGGTATGGGGCATGCCATCAAAACAGCAGAAGTGTTAAATCATCTGTCGCCTGTCAGGTACTGGCTTCTGGGCTCTCGATCTTCCCTGATACTCCGCTTATGGAAGAAGTGAGAAGGGGTGAGTTTGTAGAAGCTACAGAGACAGAAAAGATACAGGAACTATATACCTTTGTGAAGACGCTTGAAATCCACACGCTGCTGGATGCAACGAATGTCTCCAATATGATGCCGGTATATGGACATCTTCCGGATGACAAAGAGAAGATACTGGCGATGCTCAAACAGGGTGCAGACGAACAGGGAGAAGAGCGATTGCGGATGCGGAGAGACAGCATGAGAAGCCTGTGACCAGGACAAAAATCAGAAAAGCGGTATTTAGATGAAGGCGTATTATATTTTTGACAGCTATTGTGGATGGTGTTATGGGTTTGAGACAATTCTTAAACCGTTTATTGAAGCACATCCGGAATTGGAAGTAACGGTGCTATCAGGTGGATTATTTATGGACGGACATTCGCTTTCGGCATTTCCGTATATGAGTGATACGAATAAAAGAATTGCGGATATGTTTGGAGTAGAATTTGGCAAGCCATATCTGAACCTGTTAGAGATGGGAAGTATGGTTCCTGACTCGAATGATGCCGCCATAGGATTTGGAGTTCTCAGGAGCTTCTTACCCAAAGGAGAACATGTTAATCTTGCGTCAAAGATGCATGAAGCATTCTATTTGGATGGCAAATCACTTTCTGACGTGGAGACGATTGAATCAATCGCCAAATCCTATGATCTTCCTGCAGACAAGATTGCAGAGGAGTTCATCCGTATTTCTGAAGAGGGCAAGTACCATCCGGACTTTTATGAGGCAAGAAAAATAGGAGTCACATCCTTCCCGACGCTGTTTCTTGAAATAAACGGGAAGTATTATGACTTAAAGGGAAGTGCAATTACCCTCAATGATTTAGAGGGAAATATGAATATCATTAAGGAAAAGGGCGGGATCCTCAATGATGGATACAATACGCCCGTTGCCTGTAATATCGACGGTACAGGTTGTTAATAAGCGCACGGCACCAGGGTATTTGCTCCACGCCTCGCAGAAACGCTAGAATTCGACCGAGGCCGCTGAAAAAGCTGTGATTCTCTGGGGAGGAGTTATCCACAGGCAGAAAAAAGCGCATCAGTTGATGAATATTCTCATCTTCTGATGCGCTTTTTGTTTTTGATGTGCGAAAAGGGGCGAAATAGGAGGTCTTTCAGCCCCCGGTGCGATGATCCTTTTCAGATTTGTAACGAATATCGTCGTCGTGCCTTGCAACTGCATGCCAACGAGGCCCGAGGACGACGCGACGTCGTACCCGTGCCTGTGCTTGAGCTCGCTGTTTTTCGCTTCGATCTTGTATCGTGTCCGCGCAAGTTCTTTGAAGGATTCTGTTTCTTGGAACTCTGCCTGTTTTTGTGAAGCCCGCTCTTGATCGTGACGTTGTACGTCTTGCTTTTCGCACCATCTTTATAGCATCCTTTTCAAATCCCCTTTCCCTGTGATACAATAAAACCCGCAAGCGGCGATGGAGTTCGCCGGGCGTAGGCCGAATGCTCTTTGAGCTGATGACTCCTGTCCCCTGGAATCGGATTCTTTTGAGAATCTCCCAAGGGGGCAGGAGATTTTTTTATGGAGGCATGATGATGAACTATGTATATCCTTTGCTGGTGGCTGCCGGTGGGGCTCTGGGCGCCTTGTGCCGGTATATGACTACCCTTGTTATGGCAGGCTGGATGGGGACGTCTTTCCCCTACGGCACCCTGGCAGTGAACGGTGCCGGGTCCTTCCTGATAGGCATACTGGGGGTCCTTCTTTCCCGGGTGTATCCTCTGCCGGGGGCTGCGGCTTTTCTTATCACCGGATTTCTGGGAGGCCTCACCACTTTTTCCTCCTTTATGAATGAAACCTGCAGCTTTGGGCTTCCGGGCGATGGCTGGAGGGGCTGGGTTACATGTTTGCCCAGCTGGCCTGCGGTCTCTTGCTGGTGGCCCTGGGGGCCTTCCTGGCGGAAAAGATATTTCTGTAAAAGGGCTCTTCTATTAATGATATAATATATAAAGATGTTCCCGTTGTTTCCCGAAGGAGGCAGTCATGGCTTACGAAAGAATTCATACATCCCTTTCAAAAGGCATCGAAACTATTACATTGGATTACGGACCTACTCTGAATGCGCTGGACATGGTGATGGCAGGAGAGCTGGCAGAGGCTTTGGAGGAAGCGGAAGGAAATCCGGAGGTGAAGGTACTGGTGCTTGCCGGTGCCGGCCGGGCCTTTTCCGCCGGCGGCGATATCCGGTATATGAAGGCCCACTGCGATGAACCGGATTTTTCGAAGAAGTCCATGGCGCCTCTGGCAGGGAAGCTGTCGGAAATCGTGCTGTACATGAAGAAAATGAGGAAAATCATTATCTGCGCTGTGGCAGGCGCCGCAGCCGGCGGAGCTGCAACCTGGCCTTTGCCTGTGATTTCATTTTCGCTGCCGACGATGCGAAATTTCTGCAGGCCTTCGTAGGCATCGGCCTCTGTCCCGATACCGGCGGTGTCTATTTCCTGCCCCGCATGGTGGGAAGCCACAGGGCCTTCGATATGTTCGTCACCGGCCGCTCGGTGAAGGCGGAAGAAGCGCAGGAAATGGGGCTGGTGAAGCAGGTCACATCCCGGGAAGAACTGATGCCCAGGGTGATGGGTTTCGCGGAAAAACTGACAGAGGGGCCTCTTCTGGTCTATGGCAATATGAAACGGCTTATGTTTGAAAGCATGTACAAGGGCTTTGAAGACTATATGAAGGCGGAAGCGGTGTACCTGGCTCAGTGCTCCGGCAGTGAAGATTTCAAGGAAGGCATCACCGCTTTCCTGGAAAAGAGAAAACCGGTATTCAAGGGGAAATGACCATGGATACCATTCACTGGAAGGAAGGCGGCCTGGGCGGCAACATTTACAGAACACAAGGGGCCAAAGCTCTGGCATACATTCTGGAACCAGAGCCGGTGACAGACAAAGTGGCTTCGGTGGCGGAAGAACTGTCCCTCACTCTGGTGTCCATCTCCGGCATGGACTGGAACCGGGATCTTTCTCCCTGGAAAGCGGAGAAGGTATTCAAAGGAGAAGAAGACTTTTCCGGCGGCGCTGATGACTTCATGGAAAAACTGGAACAGGAGGTTTTCCCGGCCATCGAAGAAATGGCGGGCCCCCTGCCGGACCATCGCATGATGCAGGCATTTCTCTTTCCGGCCTCTTCGCCCTTTACATGGGGACCAGGTCCTCTGCGTTCTCAGCTATCGCTTCTATTTCCGGCTCTCTCTGGTTTGATGGGTTCACAGACTTTGTGAAAGAAAAGGGGCTGCATCCGGCGGTGAAGCGGGTGTATCTCTCCCTGGGGGACAGGGAAAAGAAAACAGGAAATCCCCGCATGGCCAGGGTCGAATCGGCCACTCTGGAAATGGAGGGCATTCTGAAAGAAAAGGGCGTGGAAACGGTTTTCCAGATGAACCGGGGCAATCACTTCGTCTACGGCGCCGAAAGACTGGAAGAAGCTCTCCGCTATCTGATGACCGGCAGAGTGTGGAAAGGGCCCCATAGTTTGTGAGGGATAGGGGCTGGTGGAGACGCTGTCCGCTGACCGCCAGAAGATAGCAGATGGTCAGACAGTCAGACGGCTGTCCGCTATCCGCTTGCCGCTGCCTCCATGACACAGAAAGACAATCCCGTAACGCTGACTTTATAAGCATTGCCCCTAAAGGGGAAACGACTCACTACATTTTGCGCGTCGCTGGCGCTCCTTCATCCTCTGCTGTCACTGACTCACTGGATTTTCAGGTCGCTGATGCTCCCTTACAAATCCAGTTCGCATAGTGCAAAATGTGTTCGCTGTGCACCGTAGGGCAATCCGCAACCCTCGGGGCCAAAGGCCCCGTCAAACTTAAGAACCTTCCGGCCCATAGGGCCGGTCAATCCTAAGAACCTTCATGCCGAAGGGCAATCCGCCACCCTCTGAACCGGCCTGCCAAAGACAGGCCGAACCCTCTGAACCCTCTGAACCCGGGCCACGGAGCGGCCCATTCCATTGATAGAAAGGAGGAAATCATGAAGAACTGGAAATCCATTGTTTATCTGGCCTGCCTGATCCAGGTGGGGGCCGGTATTTCATGGTAGGCGTCATGTCCTTCCTTCCTCTTTTTCTATCGGAAATCGGAATCACAGATCCCGGAGAGGCGGCTTTCTGGGCAGGGCTGATTGTGGGAATCACGCCTTTCATGATTGCCTTTTCCGCTCCTTTCTGGTCCATTCAGGCAGACCGGCGGGGCCCGAAGACGGTGATGTCGGTGGTGCTTTTGACGGTGACTGCCTCGTCCCTGCTCCAGGGTTTTGCCACTTCTCCCTGGCACCTTCTCTTTCTCCGCATGGCCCAGGGGCTGGTGGGCGGTTTTGTGCCCATCGGCCTTTCCATCGTAGTTTCCGTAACGCCGGAGAATAAGACGTCCTGGTCCATGGGCTATTTTCAGGCGGCCATGGTGATGGGCATCATGTTCGGTCCTCTTCTGGGCGGAACCATTGCGGATACCTTCGGCTACCGTATGCCCTTTTTCTTCTTTGCTTTCCTGGCATTCTGCTGTTTCCTGGCAGTGCGCCTGTTCCTTCCCGCCATCCATCGGAAGGGGGCGGATAAGGAAAGAGCTTCTACCATGAGCCAGATTTTCTATTTCATGAAAATCCCCCGGGTGCGGCTTATGACCTTCATGCAGTTCCTCTGCAACTTCGGTATTACCGGCATCGGGCCCATCCTTCCCCTGTATATTAAACAGATGGTGGGAACGGACAGTGAGCTGGTGGCCACCATGGTGGGATTCATCATTTTCATTTCCGGCGGCTGCAGTGCCGTCATGTCCCTCAATGTGGGGCGGCTGACCGAAGCCATCCGGCCTCACCGGATTCTGGTGGGGGCTACCTTCTTCGTGGGATTTACTTTCATCATGCAGTACATGATGAGCTCCGTCACCGGTCTGGGGGCCTGGCGGGGCATTACCGGTCTGGGCATGGGGCTCATTGCGCCCTGCACGAATACCATCATCGCCCGGTCTGTTCCTCCGGAAAAGCGGGCCATTGTATTCGGCGTGGTATCCAGCGTGTTCCTCATGGGCAACGTGGCCGGTCCTGTGTGCTCCGGCGCCCTAGCCCGCTTTCTGGGCTATTCTTCTGTTTTCTGGTCCACCGCCCTGGCTTTCCTTCTGGCCGGCGCCTGATTGCCTGGAATTTCAGGAAGGAATGGTGAGGCACTGTGCTGGTGGCTGGAGGCAATGAGGCATCTCTCGCTATGGGCTGTCCGCTGACCGCCGGAGATATCAGATGGTCAGATGGCAGACATCAGACGGGCGGAATTCCCCGGACGGCTCAGGCTCCGCCTGCAGAGCGGGCTGGTGAAGAGGGCGTATTGTATACCGCGAGGCGGTATGATCGATTCCATTGCCGAGGGGGGCCACAACCCTCAGCCGCCAAAGGCGGCTGTCAAACGTAAGAACCCGACCGCCCGGCGGGCCGGTCCATCGTAAGAGAGACTGAAAGTAAATCCCGTAACGCTGACTTCATACTCATCGCCCGAGAGGGCGATACCACAACCCTCGGCCCGAAGGGCCGTCAAACTTAAGAACCTTGGGCCGCAGCCCCGTCAACCCTCACACCGAAGGTGTGTCTAAAGGCGCCAGCCGTGCCTTTGGACACAAAAAACCGGGCAGCATTTCAAGTGCTGCCCGGTTTTCCTATGATTAAATCAATTTTGTCTGTTTTACTTCTTCAATGGTCTTTGTGCCTGCCAGCTGCATGGTGATGGACAGTTCCTTGTTGAAGTGGTCGAATACCGATTTCACCCCTTCAGCTCCGCCCAGGTTGAGGCCGTAAATGACGGGGCGGCCGATGGCTACCAGATCGGCGCCGCTGGCCAGGGCTTTGAATACGTGATTTCCTCTTCTGACGCCGCTGTCAAAGATAACGGGTACCCGGTGGTTGACGACAGCAGCAATGGAAGGGAGCACGGCAAAGGAGGCAGGACCGCCGTCCAGCTGGCGGCCGCCGTGGTTGGAAACCCATACGCCGTCAGCGCCGGCTTTGATGGCAATGTCCGCATCTTCCGGGGACTGGATGCCTTTGACAATGACAGGGAGGCCGGACATATCTTTCAGCTTCTTCACGTCGGAGGGGATGAAGTCCTGCTTGGCAGCGGCATAGATTTCAGAAATATTCTTTCCCTTGCCGTCGGCGGCGCCGTAGGCGGCCAGGTTCGGCATGGGCAGGGGGAACTGGAATTTCGTGGCAATATCTTCTTCCCGGTAGCCGCCCAGGTGGAGTCCACAGTCATGATGATGGCTTTTACGCCGGCTTTGACAGCTTTGCGGATGAGAAATTCATTGAAGCCATCGTCTTTGCTCATGTAAATCTGGAAAAACTGGGGCGCACCAGGGCAGGCGGCAGCCGCATCTTCCAGCTTTGTGCTGCCGTAGGTGCTCATGGCAAAGAGGGTGCCTGCTTTGGCAGCACCGATGGCAGTGTCCACTTCGCCCTTCATGTGGGCCAGGCCATGGGCGGCTGATGGAGCTTCAATGACCGGCGTTTTCAAGGGAATGCCGAAAATAGAGGTGGACAGGTCTGCGTGGGAAATGCCGCGGAGTACCCGGGGAACGATGTGCTTGTCTTCAAAGGAGCGGGTGTTTTCCCTCATGGTCCATTCGTCTTCTGCGCCTTCCCGGATATAGCCGAAGGCGCCTTCGTCCATGCGGGCCTTCACTTTGGCTTCCAGTCCTTTAATATTCAAAATATCAATGGGATGTTCTTCATTGCTTGTGTAATATGACATGGTTAAGTTCCTTTCCTGATTATAATTTTTTCTCCAGTTTCAGAAGAAGTGCCTTGCAGGTTTCCACCTGTCTCGGCGTCAGGGCCCCTTCTATGGTTTCATTGATTTTTTCTTCCAGGGGAGACAGGGTGCGTATCAGGTCTTTTCCCCCCGTAGTGACGGTGAGGATTAGGTTCCGCTTGTCCTGAAGGTTTACCGTCCTTTCCACCAGTCCCTTCGCTTCCAGGCGGTCGATCAGGGCTTTGATGGTATTCTGGTTCTTCTCCATCCGGTCGGCCAGCTCTTTCTGGCAGAGGGGGCCTTCCTCATCAATCATGCGAAGACCCACCCACTGTTCAATGGTGATATCGTTGGCTTTGAATATTTCATCCAGCCGGTAGTGCACTTTCCGGGAAACGCGGCCCAGAATAAAACCCAGGGTATTGTCCAGTTCCATATTTTCTCCTTTGTATGATTCAGTGGGCTCACTGTATTTATGAAGGCAGGGGAAGAAAGGCTGTCCTCTGCGGGCTCACCGCTTGGGCAGGAGGACTGCGCCCCTATGGGGCTTGAGGGTTGACGGCCCGCTGGGCCGAAGGTTCTTAAGGGGCTTAAGTTTGACAGCGGCTTTGCCGCTGAGGGTTGTGGTGGGCGCCTTACATTTATAGAAGGCGCCCTCTTATGATAAAACCTTTACAACCGCCCTGCGGGCGTCGGAAATGCATTCCCCCCTTCGGTGGCACTATAACCCGTGCTTACTGCAGAGCCGCTTATGAAGAGAGGCCTCGAGGTGTTTTATTCTGCCCCTGAACAGGGGAATGTCCGGCCGCAGCCGGAGTGACGGGGGAGGGCGAGCGGCAGCCG
>ENA-OQBJ01001283-OQBJ01001283.1-human-gut-metagenome-genome-assembly--contig:-NODE-1283-length-10149-cov-1.703852_pt1 | contig 10149 bp, 10 predicted proteins | sample MGYA00242743_ERZ504545 | MGnify/ENA primary metagenome ERZ504545 (study PRJEB26092, sample SAMD00036252) | human gut metagenome | host: Homo sapiens | study: EMG produced TPA metagenomics assembly of...
TTTTCTTTTTCTTTATTCCATTCATAAAAACCAGCTGCAGGAATTACACACCGGCAATTCCGCACGCTGTTCCGAAATGCAGGCTTCGATAAAATACTCTCGGCCCTGGCATTAATAAGCAGCCAGTCTTGATACTTACTTGTAAATCCCCACCGCATTGCCTCCAGATGCACATTCTTCATTCCAGTCAGAACCATGGCCATATCGGTAGGACGCACATCTCCCACTGTCACTTTCAATTTTGCATCATCAATCTGTTTGCAGATTTTCCTGATTTCCCGCCACATTTCATCATCTATAAAATATCTTCCACACATAAGCTGCTCCTCACACCAGCATCACCCATTTACAAGCCTCCAGGAAAAATATCAGTTTAAATTCCCGAATCAACCCACCAATTACGGCTTCGCATCCATATTCACGGCTCGGTATGCCAGAATAATTCTTTTCTTCCGTATATTTCACTAGGATGTCCTTTACTGTTTGAACCTCCCCGGCATCATCCTCAAACTTAAAATATCTTGCATAGTCTGGCCAGTTGATGTAAACCATGCCGAACAGGCGATATGGTACATGTTTCCTTTAGGGATCCCGCTATCTACATCTATTCCATATTTTGTTGCTTGCGCAAATCTGGTCACGTTCATCAACCCTTATATTATAATATTTTCTCCTGGGAATAATCAACCGTCCGCTTTTCCCGGCTGACGCCTCCACCCATATGGTCTATTTCTACAGATCCTGCAGATGGCAAAAAGCATGCCCTTTTTATGCTATCCATTCCAAACCTTTTCCGTATCTGATCCACAGTTTTCTCCATCTTCCGGTATTTTTCATAGTCGATCGTTTCAAAAAATTGCATCTGGCGAAAGGGATCTGATGATACACGGCTGGTATGGATCCCGAGATGCCGCAGCGGAATCCCATTCCACAATTCAGATAAACACCGACAGGCTGCAGCATAAATTTCCAGGGTCAGATCCGTTGGAACAGATAGTGTAATTTGATGTCCGTAAAAACGCAGATCCCAGTCTTTTAGACTGATAGAAACAACGCTAATCTTTACTCCATCTGCCTTAACCTGGCTGAAATGGTTTCCGATAACGATAAAAGATACTGCCTGGCAGTTTCACAATCCATAACATCATAAGGCGTGGTGAGAGAATTTCCATAGCCTTTGGCCGGCGGAGGTGAGCTGATCACTGCAGATTCATCTATACCATTTGCATATTGCCAAATAAGTATTCCCTGTGACTTCATATGCGCGCGCAAAATTGCAGGATCCATAGCTGCCAGTTCTCCAATCGTATGAAATCCCAATTTTTTCAACTTGTATAAAGAGGCATGGCCACATAAAACAGATCACCCACCGGAAGATGCCACATTTTTTCTGACATTTCTGATTTCCAGAGCGTATGAACGTGATCCGGCTTCGTAAAATCTGAAGCCATTTTTGCCAGAAGCTTATTTTCGGAAACACCAATATTTACAGTGAACCCTAATTCTGCATGCACACGATTTTTTATTTCATACGCAGTCGTTATCGGATCCTGGCAGCAGCCGGTCATATCCAAAAAAGCCTCATCTATACTATATTGCTCGATCTTGTCCGTATACTCACTTAACAGTTTTATCAGAGCTTTTGAAGATCGGTTATAGAGATCATAATTGGGCGGCACCAGAACCAGGTCCGGACATTTTTCCTTTGCAGAAACAACCGTTTCCCCGGTCTGAATATGATATTTCTTTGCCGGAATAGATTTTGCCAAAATGATCCCATGTCTTTTCTCCTGATCTCCTCCCACGGCACTCACCAGCTGTCGCAAATCCTGCTTTCCCCCCAGATGATGGATCCTGTAACACGCCTCCCAGGATAAAAAGGCGGAATTCACATCTACATGAAAAATAACTTTTTTCATATCCGCTCCTTTAAATCGAACATTTGTTCTATTTTCATTTTAAGCATTTCATTCCCAGATGTCAATATAGGATTTTCAGGCAAAAAAAGCGGCTGACCTTTTCGATCAACCGCTCATAGGTATTATTTCACACATTTAGCATTCTGCTATACCAAGACTCTGCTCCGCAAGATCCTTATACTTCCCAGAGTCCCCGCTGTCTTCCCTTTTTTGCGAACCGCTCCTCTAAATCGAAAATCGTATACGGCGGCTTATATGGCTCTTCGATATAACTCTGAAGAGCTCTAAGCTTGTCCCAATACTGCGGCAGGTTATGATAGATTGCATTCAACTCCCGCAAATTTTTGTTCCGGCAGCACCAGCAGCTTACCCTGTCAAGAATGGAATACAGCTCTATGCCTCCCTCCAGCCAGTTATATCCCTTCGCATAACAATACTGAAGGCACTGATATTCAGTCCAGCCCCATTCGACCAATGGATAGCACTTTTCCTTTACTCGGCCAGATTCATCTGCTGCGATCCCTATGTATTCCACCGCAGTTGCTCCGAGTGATTTTACATATTTTTCGCAGGCATTGATCTTAAGGCGTGTCATCCAGCGGCATGGCCCACCGCACCAATAGCTTCCATAGTGCGATGATCCGTCCCGGCACTTGATCCGTCGAAGGAGCATTTCTTCCAGGAAATGCCTTTCCGGCTGTAGAATAACAAGTTCGCACCCATACTGCTCCAATTCCAGTCGGACTTTCTCTATATTTTTCCGAATGCATGAAAACTCCATACCGGTATCAAAATAGACGCAGTGCGTTAACGGCCAGCCCTTTTCCATAAGCCCTAAAACCATTGCCATGGAGTCCTTTCCTCCTGAGATGGAGGCAACATATCGTTTTTCTTTTTCCATAATCACCATATTCCAGAACTGGATATGGCAGCACCTGTAGCTCCCATGCTACTAATCATTCCTGATCCTCACGCTGTTTTCAGGTGCTTTATGCGAAGTACAACACTCTCATCGCAACCTGGTCTACCAGGATCTGATTATTTTCCTTTCTCTGAGTTCTCTTTCCGGCCTTCAAAACGAGTTCCCCCGTACCAGCAAAAGAAATTTTCTTAAATCCCACAGAATCGCAAAAGAATAATTCTTTGCCATCGATCTGAATAATATCTCCTACCGACATGGAACGCATTGTTTTTCTATTGGGACGATCTGGGCGATTTAATCTCTCATACAGACCCTCCATAATTTCTGATACATTCAATGCCGTTCCCTCCTGCTCTTTCACTTCCGTCTCATAAGCAATTTCATAATCCGCGCGAGTAGGATTAAGCTTCAATTTCTGAAGCTGCTCCAGTGAAAGAAACATCATTCTTACCCCGCGTTCATTATTCTCTTTCAGCATCAATATCTCGATCTTCATAATCTTCCTTTTCTCTTTGATAAGCTCTACTCCAGTCAACCGGCTCTCCAAAATAGGCCGGTGTCATATCAACACCGCCATACCCTTCAGGAAAGCGCTCTGTAATATCCGGTATATACTGCTTCATTTTCATTTCCCTTTCATAAAATAAAGAAGGCTCTGAAAAATCAGAACCTCCTCTAGCATGCACATATTTAGTTAAATGGCAAACTCTCATCTTCTACGCCATCCGGTATTGACATAAAGCCATCACCGATCGGCTTTCCCATTTCTGGTGCCTGTTTTCCTCCAGCGGACGCATTTTTACTATCAGCAAATTCCTGATCATCTGCGATGATATCTGTGGTATAAACACGCTGACCTTCTTTGTTGGTGTAACTGCCAGTCTGGATGCGTCCGGACACCAGTACACGCATCCCCTGACGAAAATACTTCTCTGCAAACTCACCTGCTCTGTCAAATGCCACGATATTAATAAAATCGGCAGTCTGCTCATTTCCGTCCTGGCTCTTTCTTGCTCCTCTCCGGTCAACTGCCAGTGTATATCTGGCAACGGCCATGGAGCGCTCACCCTGAGTGTACCTGACTTCCGGATCCCTGGTCAATCGACCCATCAATATAACTCGATTCATGCTCTATCCTCCATTTCATTATTTTTTATTCTTTTACAGATGGTTCCTCAAAAACAATTCGTCGCTGGCCATGAAATTCATCTTTACGTCCATAAAAGGCCAGTTCTTTTCCTTCCCGGTAGGTACGCACAAATTTTGAAAACTCTACATATTTCTCAATCTTTGAGTACTGACCACTAAAAATTACGAACAGGAACTTTTCTTCTGTCGCTATATCCACACAATCTGCCTTATAGCATTTGTTACCCGCAGAAAGGGAAGACGTAAAACGAATTTTATATAAATTCTTTTCTTCCCTGCGCTGCTTAGTGCCATTCTGTCCTCTGCGCTGCTTGCCGCTCCTGATCTGGCTGATACCAATCTGAAGCAACTTACATACATTTTTGAAACTTTCCGATTGTGCAGCTGCGATATCCGTTTTTAAACTGGACGGCTTTCCAGTATCTTTGACAACAATGATATTACTGCCTCCAAGCGCAGACTTTCGGATCAAGCATTCCGTTCATCATCATAGATAATCAGAATCGTCTTGGCCACTACCACAAAGCGCCCGAGAACTTCCTGGATACCTTCATACGTAACCAAAGTATCATAGTTTAAAACCCCGATGACACTGTTCAAACGGCTCTCCAGGCTTTCAACCGGAATATACGTTTCATTTTTTTCATTCTTCTTAAGTTCCTCTTCTGGAAACGGTGCCTTCAATTCACTCAGCACCTGATCCAAAGATTTTCCATTCACTGTGCCTTTCATCGCACACCTTCCTCCTCTATTTTTGAAAAAAATAGCCAATGTAACATTCACATTGACTTAATCTAAGAATCCCATTTCAATACAGATGCAGTCACAAACCCACACTCTGTAAAAATAACTTACATGAAAAGCTATTATTAATGGGAGTATAACATTGCCATCAATGCCTGTCAACAGATCTAAGGCCACACCAAACTCTCAGTGCTGCGCTTTGATTTTTAGACTCTGATAGAAGCTTTCCAAAATGCGGCTGACTATTTTCAGCCAGCCGCTATATCCGTAAGATCCGTATTTAATCTGGAAATAGCACGGAATACTTCTTCTTCCTCTCAGGAGAAAACGTTATTTATATAGAAAGCATACGCTACTTCTGCTATCTCCACCTTAAGGAAAGCTGCTTTTTCTGCAGATGACAGACCATCATCCAGTGTCAGATAACGTTCCGTTAAATCATGCATCTTTTTAATTAACGTGTAATCATCCAGATCCTCTTCTTCATCCTCTGATGAGCTCTTTTCCCCGTGGAGTTCCCGGTACGCGCATACTCCGTCCGGATCAAATTCTTCCAGCCGGTCAAGATCAAATGCTACCTTCGAAAAAGTGCAGTATCCTGATACGGCTGTTTCAGGTAAAATTTCTCCCAGCTGATACTTTTTAATGAACTGCAATTTGGACTCGAAAAAATTGTGATCAATGAATGCTTCATTCTTTTTTACATCTTCATGAGGCAGATTTACAGTCAGATTACCAAAGTCCTCCCATTCTCCGTTTTCTTCTTTGTATAATCCAATATAAAGCCGTTTTCTGTCAGCATAGGATAATACTCTGATGATCAAATCCTCATGGCCACATTCCCAGTCATACCCCAGTGTTTTAAATTCTTTCATAGTTTATCCTCTCTTTCCTGTTTTCATTTTCCTGGTTTTCTTTAAAAATAAATCATTTTTTCAACAGGTCATTGCATATTGATTGAAACAACTAAATAAAGATTCCATCGCGGCAAAACCGGATAAAATCCACTTTCATAAGTTTCATCGACATCGTCCTCCTTTCTGGCACGAAAAAAGGAACCTCCGACAGGAAGTTCCTCCAATGTGTATATATTCTGTTTATTTGCAGAATTCCTCCATTACTTGGTCTTAACTGACTCTCACTTTGCCAGAAGCAAATATAATTGAAATGAAAGAATTTGTAATTATTTTACCATTGAATTCTTTCCAAAGCAAGGATTGTTATACTAAAAAGCAAATAATCAAACAGATATGCTTGTGCAGCTGACATTCTATAAATATAAAAAAATATAAAAGACATAGAAGACATGGATCTCTTTTGGCGTATATATAGGGATTCCCGATAGATATTTCAGGCAATATTTGCAAACAATAGGTATTATTTTCTGATAGAGTTGAAATAAGGTTCTTTTGGATGATTTATTTCCTCTTCACAATCACTCTCTCCGTAAGGGGCTAGTCGCGGAACGCGTTTTATTTAAAAGAGCTAAAAAAACATAAAAAAATTCAAAGACATAAAAGACATGTAAAAACATGAGTAATTTTCTGCTGTCAAAGGAGCTATTTCAGGCATTATTTTTTGGATCAGCCGATTTTTAGAAGCAAATGCAGTTTTTATTTTGAGAAAGATGATTTTCTGATGAAAAGAATGGTTTTTTTATAAAAAGGGTGATTTTTTTCTGGATCAAATAAAAGAAATTGTGGATAACCGACCTGGAAATTTAGATATTGACTGAAAAAAATACACATTGAAAAGCAATAAATAGGAAAAAAATTACCCAGAAAACGGGTATGAAAATGCAGAATGGAACGAGAAATAGGCATCCTAGCGGATGCCGGTGAAGCGAAACTTATGCAATTTGTGGATTTTGGATTAATTCCCTTATGATGGATCGAACGAGCGAGCCAGGCCCTTTCTTTGCATCATAGAGTTTTGTGAGGATATAACGGTTATAGAAAAGGTGCAGTGCATCAAGAACCGTACCAATTTCATAGTCCTGTGCCATGATGGTAAGATCATGATACTGAGTTTCTTCAAAATCATAGATAGGAAGTAAATGCTCAGCATCCAGGTAGGTGTCTGATCGAAGGCAATGCCATATTCTGTTTTCAGAATCTCCTCATACTGCATTCTCTCTCTTAACTTGTCCTCAAACAGGTAAGTGTTAAAGGTGCGGATCACATCATCCATTTCAGTGGTAAAAGAAACAATTTCGGAGTAGGCTTCCTGACGGACCTGGTTTTTGGTAGTCGCTCCATTAAAACAATCATTGAGCTTTGCAGCAATATAGCGTTTTTTCCTGGTGTACTCTTCCTTAAAAATAGTTTTGAAGGAGTTGGCATGATCCAAAATCTGCTTTACCACACCTGGTTTTACATATTTTGGTAAACCGGCAAGTAATTCTTTAAATGTGAGTTTGGCCACGGCCAGCTTTGCAGAACTCTGAAGTTCAGTGGTGATCGCTTCACAAAGAAGCATAAGGATCACTCGTAGCTCATTAATGGATTTGATCTGCAGGAGCTGCTCAAGCAAATCATATGTACACTGGATATAACCACCGCCAAGACCGATAGGATTATACATTTTGGTGTAGTCATGGATTGTAAAGGTATACTCTTCTGTGACCGGATCCATAGATACATCAAAAAAGCCGCAGGACTCCAACCGGAGAATATTGCTGCGAACGGTTTTGATGTTACAATCAAGTGCTTGTGCCAGATCTTCCAAATCGAGTGGTGAAGTGATGCCGGTATTTGCGTTGGCATAGAAATGGATCAGAATGAACAGCCGAACAGAGCAGCTTTTTAATAGCTGCTTCTCGAATGAAGTATGAATGATTTTCTTTATGGATGGAATGCTTACATTCGCAAAACGTTTCACTCTGGATCCACCCCCTTTCCGCAATGTAATGTTAATTATAAAGGGAAATAAAAAAATTTGGAATATTGCCAAAGTGTGGGAAAACGGGTAAAAAAGGACTGTTTTGTGAGATGTGTTAATGAGAAAATAAATGGGGAAAATAAGACTGAAAATGGGGGAAGTATTGTAAATAAGGGTTTTCGGGAACTACCGCACTTACCGAAAATGGTTACCGCACTTTACCGAAAATAGCTACTGCACTTTACCGAAAAATATAGCGGCAGTTCTCCGAAAAATATAGCGCAGTTCTCCGAAAAAACTACCGCAGTTCTCCGAAAAAGCTACCGCAGTTTACCGAAAAAGCTACTGCAGTTCTCCGAAAAAGCTTAGCGCAGTTTACCGAAAAGCTATAGTATTTTGCCGAAAGGCTACTGCAGTTTATTGAAAAATAGTTGTATTTGCGCTGAAACGGGCCGATTAGCGCAGTTCTCCGAAAAGTGGAGCATCTAAGCTGGAACTGTTTAGCTAGTGCAGTTTACCGAAAAATAGCTGCATTTGGGCTGGAATTGACCGGCTAGCGCAGTTTACCGAAAAGTAGTGTATCTGAGTCGAAGCTGTTCAGATAGCGCAGTTCTCCGAAAAGTGGCTGTATCTGAGCTGCAGCTGTTTAATTACTATACTATGCAAAAATGTATCTGTATTTGAACTGCAGTTGATCGGTTAATGCATTTTCTAAAAATTACTAAAGATATTTGGTTTGAAGTTATGTAGCCACCACATGATAGAAAACGAGAACAGTATGTCCTCGGTTCGAGTTACTTTTTTTTGATGAAGTGCAGCTTCATTTCGTTTAAAGTACTTACAGTTGGAATTCCCAAAAGTTCTTCAGAGAAAACCATATAAGGATAATGCTCTTTCAATGTAGTCTTTTTTTCCAACAACTCATAAGCTTTCGAAAAAGCACGCTTTAATAGAGTATTTTTATTCGCTGTACGGATTGTATTGTTAAGCGCTTCTACTAATTGAGGAGAGCGATCAAAAATATCCCGAACGGTGATACATACATTTTCGTCTGTAGATTGCTCAATCATTGTCACAATGGCGAAAACAATCTCTACGGCGCGTTTATTTCTTTCTTTAGCAATTGATGTATAAATGATATCGGTATGTTCTGATATTAAGAACTTTGCAGGTTCAGTAATCTTATTTAAGTTGAGTTTTGACTGTCGTACCTTTACATTATACAGTGTCTGAATTAAGCGAAGCATGTAGGGAGAGGAAAAACGTATTGTGTTCGTGGTGTCATCATAACCCAGTGAAACCAAAAGCGGTAAAGCGGATCCGATTCGTTTTGGATATTTTGGATCGCGAATAATCCCGTAGATGGTTTGGAATGCTCCTGTCTTATTTCGCAGCATGATTATATCATTATCACTTAAATTACGTCCTTTCCCCATAAGTTCGGCCAAATCGGGTAAGTAAATAGTAAAACTTTCGTTTATCGCATACTGGTTTTGGTTGATAGTATTTTTAATATCGGCAAGAATAATACTGTAAAATAGTTTTAATAAGGGCAGATCAAATTCACCGATTTCAACAACCTTACCACGACTAATTTCTTCCAGTTTTGCTTCTGATACAGGTACTCCTTCAAAATAAAGTTTTCCGGTATTAGCATCATAATTGAGGCCATCTGTTGATTCCAGAGGTGTTAGATATGCACTTCCGCTTTTGCGTAAACTTAAACCAGATTCATACTCCTGATCAATGATCAGGGAGATGTGCTTGGTCAATGAAGTATCGACATAGTCTTTTTTTCTTGTTCGGTTGGTCCTTTTTTTGGTTTCGTGTTCTATGGATTCTAGAGAAGATGCATTAGGTTGTGCGTTGTATGCGTTATCAGCGGCAAAAACCGGCAGCTCCTGAAGAACCACTTTGAGAGCCTCATATACACGATTTTCATTTTCTGTCAAAGGTGGGCCAGACTTCATACGAGCTTGAAGTTCCTGAAAGTGCAGGGCATAATGTTCGGGAATTGGCGCATATACTTTTCCGGTTTCAGGATCCTTTGACCACCACTCATTTTCGGTTTGATAATTGATCTCATGACCAACAGGTACCATCTCGGTTTCAACATCAATGGGGTGCTCTTTTCCATCTTTATCTGTTACTGAAATCTGAACAGTTTTCTTTTTATTTAATAAATCTGAATCTTTTTCCATTATTCACGCTCCTAAAAGCTAAAAAATAAACCCTAGCTTATATTATACAGAAAGAGTGGATTTCCTGCAAGACAAATGAAAGTAGAAGGGGAATTGTTTAAGATTGACTCTTTTGTAAGGTATCATAAGTACTGTGAGAGGTATAAAAAAGAAAAACTGATAAACTGCAGCTTTTATAATTGGCTGCAGTTTATCAGTCTATACATACTAACTATTGAAAACGCTGTGTAGAAATGATATGCACTTTAGGTGTTGAAGGCCGGAAGTTAATGGGTCTTCCCAATCAATTGTGCATATTCTTAGGTTCCTTAGTGAAATCCAACCATTTTAAAAT
>ENA-OQBJ01001284-OQBJ01001284.1-human-gut-metagenome-genome-assembly--contig:-NODE-1284-length-10141-cov-1.026563_pt1 | contig 10141 bp, 14 predicted proteins | sample MGYA00242743_ERZ504545 | MGnify/ENA primary metagenome ERZ504545 (study PRJEB26092, sample SAMD00036252) | human gut metagenome | host: Homo sapiens | study: EMG produced TPA metagenomics assembly of...
CGTCCTGTGGAGTTAATTAATAAAGGTCACTTATAAATATTAATAAGTGTGACTTTATAATGAAAATTGTGTAATTGTAAAAAAAAGTGTCAGAAAAATATAAAGATTATTGACAACTTAAGAGAGCATGCTATAATAAAGTCTGTATTTGAGACTTTAGTGATCATATATCATCAAATGGAGGAGATGTATTATGAAGGGAAAGAAGATCATCAGTGCAGCATTAGCAGGTGTTATGGCGCTCTCATTAACAGCATGTGGAGGCGGTTCTACACAGGAAACAACAGCAGCTCCGGCAGCTGACTCCAAGGCAGAAGAGACCACTGCTGCAGCAGAAGGCTCAGAAGCAGCTACCGGTGAAGGCGATAGCAAAAGAAGAATTTAAAAGTTGGCTTTATTTTCATCGGTGATGAAACGAAGGTTACACAGCCGCTCATTACAAGGGCGCAAAAGGAAATGCAGGAAGCATTAGGATTAAATTGACGATCAGCTGATCGTAAAATGGAACATCCCGGAAGATGAAACAGCAAAAGACGCAGCAATGGACTTAGCTGACCAGGGATGCCAGATCGTATTTGCAAACAGCTTTGGTCATGAGTCTTATGTAATAGAAGCAGCAAAAGAATATCCGGAAGTTCAGTTCTGTCACGCAACCGGTTTCCAGGCAGCAGGCAGCGGACTTTCCAATATGCACAACTTCTTCACATCTATTTTTGAGGCACGCTACGTATCTGGTGTAGTTGCAGGCTTTAAGTTAAATCAGATGATCGAAGATGGCACTGTAAAAGAAGATGCCTGAAGATCGGTTATGTAGGCGCTTATCCATATGCTGAGGTTATCAGTGGTTACACCTCCTTCTTCTTAGGTGTACGTTCTGTATGCCCATCCGCTACCATGGAAGTTAAATACACTAACAGCTGGGCAAGCTTCGATCTGGAGAAAGAAGCAGCAGACGCTCTGATTTCTGACGGCTGTGTACTGATCAGCCAGCATGCAGATACAACCGGTGCTCCAACAGCCTGCGAGGCAGCGGGAGTTCCTTGTGTAGGTTACAACATTTCCATGATCGCAACTGCTCCTGACCAGGCACTTACTTCTGCAAGCAACAACTGGGGCATTTACATGACCTACGCTGTACAGTCTGTACTGGACGGAACAGAAATTCCTGCTGACTGGTGCAAGGGCTTCTCTGACGGCGCAGTTCTTGTAACGGAATTAAATGACAAGGCAGTTGCTCCTGGAACCAAGGAAAAAGTAGAAGAAGTAGAAGCTAAGTTAGCAAGCGGCGAACTTCATGTATTTGATACTTCTACATGGACTGTAAATGGTGAGACATTAGATACCTACAAGAAAGACGGAAGCGACATTGAATACATTTCTGACGGATACTTCCATGAGTCCGAATTTGCTTCTGCACCAGCATTTGATATCCTCATCGACGGTATCACAACCATTGACAACTAATAAGTCAAATCATAAAGCTGCTCTTTTAGAGTAACGTTTTGGAAGCGGAGTCACCCTTTGTCTGGCTCCGCTTCTTGAGTATGTACCCGCGAAATAGCAGCACAGACCCACACAAAAATATAAACACAGCACTGAAAAAGGAGGTCTTGCCTGGTGAGCGAAACATATGCCATTGAGCTGAAAAACATCACAAAACGGTTTGGCAAAGTAACAGCCACGACAAAGTATGTCTGTCCGTAAAGAAGGGAGAGATATTATCCATTCTGGGAGAAAACGGAAGTGGAAAGACCACTCTTATGAATATGATATCCGGTATCTACTATCCGGATGAAGGACAGATCCTGGTAAATGGAAAAGAGGTGACCATCCGTTCTCCAAAAGACTCCTTTGCCTTAGGCATCGGTATGATCCACCAGCATTTTAAACTGGTAGATGTACTGACTGCAGCAGAAAACATTATCTTGGGACTTCCTGGAAAAGAAGTTCTGGATATGAAAAGCGTTGCGGCAAAGATCAATGAACTGACCAGCCGTTATGGCTTTGATCTGGACCCCAACCAGAAGATCTACACTATGTCCGTTTCACAGAAACAGACCGTAGAGATCGTGAAATTGTTGTACAGAGGGGTGGATATCCTGATCCTGGATGAGCCTACAGCTGTTCTGACCCCACAGGAGACAGAAAAGCTGTTTACTGTTCTCCGCAATATGCGTGAAGCCGGTCATTCCATTATCATTATCACCCATAAGCTTCATGAAGTATTATCCTTTCTGACCGGGTATCTGTCTGCGAAAAGGTGCCTATATTGGTACAGTCCAGACAAAAGATGCCACAGAAGCGTCCCTTACAGAGATGATGGTAGGCAAGAAGGTTGCCTTAAATATTGAGCGTCCGGAACCGGTAAATCCACAGAAACGTCTGGTAATGGAACATGTGACCTGCGTAGATAAAGAAGGTGTAAAAACACTGGATGATGCAGGATTTACAGCTTACAGCGGCGAGATCCTGGGAATTGCAGGTATTGCAGGAAGCGGCCAGAAAGAGCTGTTAGAGACCATTGCAGGACTGCAGCCAATGGAAGGCGGAACCATCCGGTATTATCCTCCGGAAGGCGGAGAAGAGACCTTATCCGGCATGAGCCCGGCGGCCATCCGCAAACTGGGCATCAAGCTTTCCTTTGTTCCTGAGGACCGTCTGGGAATGGGCCTGGTGGCAGCCATGGGCATGACTGACAATATGATGCTCCGGGGCTATAAAAAGGGCATCCCATTCTTTACAGACAGAAGAACGCCAAAAGCTATGGCGGAGCAGCTGATCAAAGAGCTGGAGATCGTAACGCCCGGTGTTTCCACACCTGTTGGACGGCTTTCCGGCGGAAATGTACAGAAGGTATTAGTAGGACGTGAGATCTCATCCAATCCCCGTGTGCTTATGGTAGCATATCCGGTGCGCGGTCTGGATATTAACTCTTCCTATACCATTTACCACTTATTAAATGAGCAGAAAAAGCAGGGGGCAGCGGTGATCTGCGTAGGGGAAGACCTGGATGTGCTCCTGGAGCTTTGCGACCGCATTCTGGTGCTTTGCGGCGGCAAGGTCAGCGGTATTGTAGATGGAAGAACAGCTACAAAGAAGAGATCGGACTTATGATGACAAAGACAGGAGGCGAACAGGATGAGTAAGGAAATGAGTACAGTTACAAATAAAGAGCCTCTGATGCATATTTCCAAGCGTGACGGAATTGAAACATGGAAAAGCTGGCTGATCCGCATAATCGCAGTGCTTTTGTCACTGGTGGTCTGTGCAGGCGTGATCGTAGCTCTGACCGGTTTGAATCCTATTGAAGTGTATAAGGGCATTTTTGACGGTGCCATTGGTACCAAGCGCCGTGCATGGATGACCATTCGTGATACACTGGTGCTGTTATGTATTGCAGTTGGTATTACCCCGGCATTTAAAATGCGTTTCTGGAACATTGGTGCAGAAGGCCAGGTGCTGATCGGCGGTGTTACTTCCGCAGCTATGATGATCTATCTGGGAAATTCCCTTCCTCCAGTGGTATTATTCCCTCTTATGTTCTTGGCAGTGCAGCAGCAGCCATGATCTGGGGCGTGATCCCGGCCTTTTTCAAGGCTTACTGGAATACCAATGAAACACTGTTTACCCTGATGATGAACTATGTTGCCACCCAGGTCATTACCTATTGTATTATTTTCTGGGAAAATCCAAAGGGCTCCAACTCAGTAGGAACCATTAATTCCTCTACAAAGGGCGGTTGGATCCCGCAGCTTTTCGGTCTGGACTATGGCTGGAACCTGGTGATCGTCCTGGCTCTGACTGTTGCCATGTTCATTTACTTAAAATACAGCAAGCAGGGATATGAGATCGCTGTTGTTGGCGAAAGTGAAAATACAGCCCGCTATGCAGGCATCAATGTAAAACGTGTTATCCTTCGCACCATGCTCTGTCCGGTGCTATCTGCGGTATTGCAGGCTTTATCATTGTAGGCGGCGCAAGCCATACGATTTCTACCAGTACAGCAGGAGGCAGAGGCTTTACAGCCATTATCGTTTCCTGGCTGAGTAAATTCAACACCTTTGTAATGATCCTGGTATCCTTCTTCCTGGTGTTCATGCAAAAGGGCGCAGGACAGATCGCGTCCCAGTTTAACCTAAATGAAAATGCATCGGATATCATTACTGGTATCATCCTGTTCTTTATCCTTGGTTGTGAGTTCTTTATCAACTACAAAGTAGGATTTAGAAGCGGGAAAAAGAGTGGTAAATAGGAGGTGAACATATGGGATTATTGATCATTTTTATGCAAAAAGCCATTGGACAGGGAATTGGTATCCTCTATGGCGCATTAGGCGAGATCTTAACAGAAAAATCCGGAAACCTGAACCTGGGTATTCCTGGGATGATGTATATGGGCGGCATTGCCGGGCTGATCGGCGCCTTCCTTTATGAAAACAGCAGCGCTGCGCCAAATGGGGCTGTGGGAGTTCTTATTTCCTTCCTGTGCGCGTTTTTATGTGCTGCTTTAGGCGGTCTGATCTACAGTGTTCTGACAATTACCTTACGTGCCAATCAGAACGTAACCGGTCTGGCTCTTACGACTTTTGGTGTTGGTTTTGGAAACTTCTTCGGCGGTTCTCTTTCCAAGCTGGCAGGCGGTGTTGGACAGATCTCCGTTGCAGTGACCGGTGCAGCTTTTAAGAAGCAGATCCCCGTACTTTCCGGTCTTGGTGCAGTGGGACAGTTATTATTTTCCTATGGATTTTTAACTTATCTGGCCATTATTCTGGCTCTGGTGCTGGCATTTTTCCTTTCAAAGACCAAAAAGGCCTGAACCTGCGGGCAGTAGGTGAAAGCCCGGCTACAGCAGATGCGGCGGGTATTAAATGTTACTGTATACAAAATATCTGGCAAACCTGCATCGGAGGCGGTATCAGCGGCCTTGGCGGTCTGTACTTTGTAATGGAGTATTCCGGCGGAACCTGGACCAATAATGGTTTTGGTGACAGAGGCTGGCTGGCAATTGCCCTTGTTATCTTCGCTCTCTGGAAGCCTGTAAATGCGATCTGGGGTTCTATCCTTTTTGGCGGCCTTTATATCCTGTATCTTTATATTCCGGGACTGGACCGCGGGGCACAGGAGATCTTTAAGGCACTGCTTATGTAGTAACCATTATTGTACTGGTATTTACCAGTCTGAGAAAGAAGAGGGAATATCAGCCGCCGGCAAGTCTGGGACTGGCATATTTCCGTGAGGAACGATGAGAGAATTAATTGAACGGTATGTAAGAGAACTGGTAAAAATCCCCAGCACTTCCAATACAGAGACAGAAAAAAGCTGCGCAGACTATATTGCAGAGGAGCTGGCAAAGCAGCCTTACTTTAAGGAGTATCCGGAGCAGACAGGAAAATATCTCCTGCCGGAAGACAGCTTTGGCCGGTCTGTACCATGGGGACTGGTAAAAGGAAGGAACGGATCCCGTAAGACCATTATCCTTACAGGCCATTATGACGTGGTGGACACAGAAGAGTATGGAAATGAGCGTGCTCTTGCTTATGATGTGGAAAAATGGGAAGATCTGGTAAAATCTGGAAATGCTCTGCCTGGTATGCCAGAGGAAGTGAAAAAAGATTTCCTTTCTGGTGACTGGATGTTTGGCAGAGGGACCGCAGATATGAAGGGCGGACTTCTGTTGGACTGGCGCTGCTGGACTGGTATGGGAAGCTGGTGTTGAGGCAGAGCGGAAAGAGTGTGGTACGGCTGCCTTTGAGACAAAAACTGCTTCTGGAACAGAAGAGACGCCTGAAATATCTGGAAATCTCCTGTTCGTAACAGTACCGGATGAAGAAGGCTACTCTGCCGGAATGCGCCATGCTGTGCCATTTTTAAATGATTTAAAAGAACGCTTTGACCTGGAATATACAGCACTGATCGATCTGGAACCGGCTTCCATGGAAAATGGGGCAAAGACCATTTATACAGGTTCTGTTGGAAAAACAATGCCTGCTGTATTGGTCCAGGCGTAAAGGCCCATGTATTAAACTGTTTCCAGGGTGTCAGCTCTGTAGGAGTTTTAAGCAGCTTTTCATGAAACAGAACTGGCACCGGAATTTGCAGAAAAAAGTGCTACGGAAATCTGCCCACCGCCAACCTGGTTTTGTCTTCGTGACCGGAAAGAAGGCTACGATGTGTCCGTGCCTTTCAGGCTGGTGGATACATGAGCATGCTTGGGTTTGAAAAACGCCGGATGAAGTGATAAAGCGATTGAAAGAACTGGGAAAAGAAAGTTTTGAAGAATATGCCGGAGAATGGAAGCGCAGTGGAAGGCTGTGGAAAAAGCAGAGGTTCCAGAAGAAAAAGCTGGTCTGACAAGTGAAGGCAATCCCCTGGCATGTCCCAGCGCAGCCGCCGTTGCAGAAGCAGAAGTTCTTACAGTCAGTGAGTTGCTGGCATACTGCCGCAAAGAACAGGGAGAAGCCTTTACTGCCTGGCTTTTAGAAGCCTACAAGACTCAGAAAGCCCACCTGGACAAAGGCGAGACCAACTTCCCATCAGCCACCCTTGATTTTATGGAGCAGCTGTTAAACCAGTCAGGAATCTCCGGTCCGATCATGATCCTTGGCTTTGCACCTCCATTTTATCCGGCTGTAGACAGTGGAAAAGAGGGAAAAATTCTTTTTAAAGAGATGAAAAAAGCAGCAGAGAAGGAGAATGTTTCCCTGAAATGCCATGAATATTTCTGCGGCATTTCCGACTTAAGCTACTGTGGCGGAATGGACAAAGAAGAACTGGCTGCCTATGCAGCCCAGACCCCATTATGGGGCAGTGCCTATGCCATGGATATAGAAGCAATGGCGAAATTAAAGATCCCCTCCATGCTCTTTGGACCATGGGGGAAAGATATCCATACCCGTTGGGAACGTGTAAATAAAGCCAGTTTGTATGAAAAAAACGCCGGCTGTATTAAAAAACTTTATCGAACAAATGTTTGATAAATAAATAGGGATGTGGTATACTAAAAAGCGCAGGGAGAAATTTTCCCTGCGCTTTTCAGCATTATATTGCCTGGAAAAACCAGGTATAGAAGTGAGTAAATATTTTCAGGAAACAGCAGAAAAAGGAGTCATACCATGCCAAAGCAGTATATAAAATACGCGGCGCAAATGAACATAATCTTAAAAATATAATCCGTAGATATCCCAAGGAATGAACTGGTGGTTCTCACCGGTCTTTCCGGCTCCGGCAAGTCATCTCTGGCGTTTGATACGATCTATGCAGAAGGCCAGAGACGCTATATGGAGTCTCTGTCTTCCTATGCAAGACATTCTTAGGACAGATGGAAAAGCCGGAAGTAGAAAGCATCGAAGGCCTTTCTCCGGCCATTTCCATTGACCAGAAATCCACCAACCGAAATCCACGTTCTACAGTGGGAACCGTGACAGAGATCTATGACTATATGCGTCTTCTCTATGCCCGCATTGGTATCCCCCACTGTCCAAAGTGCGGCAGGGAGATCCACAAACAGACCATTGATCAGATGGTAGACCAGATCATGCTATGCCGGAGCGGACCAAGATCCAGCTTTTGGCTCCGGTTGTCCGTGGAAGAAAGGGCGAAACACGTAAAAGTGCTGGAGCAGGCCAGAAAAAGCGGCTATATGCGTGTGCGCATTGACGGAAATCTGTACGAACTTTCCGAAGAGATCAAATTAGAGAAAAACATTAAGCACAATATTGATATTGTTGTAGACCGTCTGGTTGTAAAAGCGGGAATTGAAAACCGTCTGACCGACTCTATTGAGACGGTTATGTCCTTAAGCAACGGCCTGATGACTGTAGATGTGATCGGTGGGAACCGGTGAATTTCAGCCAGAGTTTTTCCTGCCCGGACTGTGGTATCAGTATTGACGAGGTAGAGCCCCGAAGCTTCTCCTTTAACAACCCATTTGGAGCATGCCCGGAGTGCTTCGGTTTAGGCTATAAGATGGAATTTGACGAGGATCTGATGATCCCGGATAAATCCCTTTCCATTTCCCAGGGTGCCATTGTGGTTATGGATGGCAGTCCTGTACGGACAAAGGAAGCTTTACCAGGGCTATCTTAGACGCACTGGCAGAGGAATATCATTTCAGCCTGGATACTCCATTTCAGGATTATCCAAAGGAGATCCACGATATTATCATCTATGGTACCGGCGGTCATGAAGTAAAAGTCCGCTATAAGAGCCAGAGAGGTGAAGGCATCTACGATGTAGCATTTGAGGGCCTGATCGAAAATGTAAACCGCCGCTATAAAGAGACTTTTTCAGAAGCTTCCAAGGCAGAATATGAAACCTATATGCGGATCACCCCATGTCCGGCCTGCAAGGGACAGCGACTGAAAAAGGAGTCTCTGGCAGTTACAGTAGGCGGTCTGAATATTTACCAGGCTACCAATATGTCCATTGTGAAATTTAAGGAATTTATGGATGGGCTGACGCTGACACCTATGCAGCAGACCATTGGTGCTCTATTTTAAAGGAGATCAGGGCCCGTATCAGTTTCCTTATTGATGTGGGACTGGATTATCTTTCCCTTTCCCGTGCTACAGGCACACTTTCCGGCGGCGAAGCCCAGAGAATCCGTCTGGCTACCCAGATCGGATCCGGTCTGGTGGGAGTAGCCTATATCCTGGATGAGCCAAGCATCGGACTTCACCAGAGAGATAATGATAAATTGTTAAAAACTTTATTGCATCTGCGTGACCTGGGAAACAGCGTTCTGGTAGTAGAACATGACGAAGATACCATGCGTGCAGCAGACTGCATTGTGGATATCGGACTGGAGCCGGGGAACATGGTGGACAGATCGTTGCATGGAGGACTGCAGAAGAGATCATGAAAAACCCGGAGTCAATAACCGGTGCCTATCTTAGCGGCCGTCTGCAGATCCCGGTTCCTGATCAGCGCAGAACTCCAACGGGCTGGATCGACGGTGCGGGGAGCAGAAGAGAATAACCTGAAAAAGATCGATGTTTCCTTCCCGTTAGGCGTGATGACCTGTGTGACCGGTGTATCCGGTTCCGGTAAAAGTTCTCTTGTAAACGAGATCTTATATAAAGCCCTTGCAAAGAAGTTAAACCGCGCAAGGACCATTCCTGGAAAGCATAAATGCATTGAAGGAGTAGAGCAGTTAGATAAGATTATAGCTATTGACCAGTCCCCGATCGGACGTACCCCACGTTCCAATCCGGCTACCTATACCGGTGTATTTGACCTGATCCGGGACCTGTTTGCCTCTACAGCAGATGCAAAAGCAAAGGGCTACAACAAGGGCAGATTTAGTTTCAATGTAAAAGGTGGTCGCTGTGAAGCCTGCTCCGGCGATGGTATCATCAAGATCGAGATGCACTTCCTTCCGGATGTATACGTGCCTGTGAAGTCTGCGGCGGAAAGCGCTATAACCGTGAGACACTGGAAGGTAAAATACAAAGGAAAGAGCATCTATGATGTCCTGGATATGACAGTAGAAGATGCGTTGAAATTCTTTGAAAATGTGCCCTCCATTACCAGAAAGATCCAGACCTTATATGATGTAGGTCTTGGTTATGTCCGTCTGGGACAGCCATCTACCGAACTTTCCGGTGGTGAAGCCCAGCGTATCAAACTTGCTACCGAACTTTCCAAGCGCAGTACCGGAAAGACCATTTATATCCTGGATGAACCTACTACAGGCCTTCATTTTGCCGATGTCCACAAGCTGATCGAGATCCTTCGCCGCCTGTCCGACGGTGGAAATACTGTTGTTGTCATTGAACACAACCTGGATGTGATCAAAACAGCAGACTATATCATCGATATCGGTCCTGAAGGCGGCGACAAGGGAGGAACTGTCATTGCCAAAGGAACTCCCGAAGAAGTGGCAGAAAGCCCGGTTTCCTATACAGGAAAATATGTGAAGAAATATCTGGAACAGTGATTAATAGGAGATTCCGCCTGTTAGCACAGGCGTAGGATCATAAATGTGCGGTATTTATAAGTAATAAACGACAACATATTCAGAAGTCAGAGATATAACAGCAGTAAATAATCCTTGACTTCTGAAATTTTTTTTATCTAAAATACTTAGGAACCGAACTAATTACAAAAACACAGGAGTACAGTCATATGGAAACAGGAAAAGA